>Ga0207657_10007818_pt1 | contig 10913 bp, 10 predicted proteins | sample KBSC33metaG_FD_184316 | JGI IMG/M metagenome (GOLD analysis project Ga0207657, IMG submission 184316) | Corn rhizosphere microbial communities from Kellogg Biological Station, Michigan, USA - KBS C3-3 metaG (SPAdes) (version 2) | ecosystem: Host-associated > Plants > Roots > Rhizosphere > Soil ... | reverse complement strand
CCGGATGCGGCAGCCCTTCCCGAAAAGGCAGGGACGGCGCGTCGGCGGGTGTCTATTGGCACCCTTGCGGAGCGAGTGCAAGCCCGCTATCGGGCGAGAGCCGCCGGGTTGCACAAGTCATTGGCGGACATGCCCTTCGCAAGCCCCACGCGGGTTCTTTTTGGAGGCCGGACCTTAGCCGTGCGGATCGCCCTGTACGAGCCGGACATCCCCCAGAACGCCGGTACCATCCTGCGGCTGTGCGCGTGCCTTGGGATCGAGGCGCACATCGTTGAGCCAGCGGGTTTCCCGGTCACCGATCGGGCGTTCCGCCGCGCCGGCATGGACTATCTCGACCAGGTCACGATCGTCCGCCATGCCTCGTTCCCCGCTTTCGACGAATGGCGGCGGGGACGCGAATTGCGCCTGGTGCTGCTGACCACCGCGGCCGAGCGCTCGTATCTCGATCATGCGTTCTCGCCACAGGATGTCGTGCTACTAGGCCGTGAAAGCGCCGGCGTGCCCGAATCCGTTCACCGCGCTGCCGATGCGCGCCTGCGCATCCCGATGCGCGAGGGCCTGCGCTCGCTCAACGTGGCGATGGCCGCGGCCATGGTCGCCGGCGAGGCGCTGCGGCAAACTGGTGGACCCACCGGGAACGTTTCATGACCGCCCTGCCCGAGCCCAAGCTCCTTGATTCCCGCAAGGACCTCGCGCGCGCGTGGTTCGAGGCCTTGCGCGACGACATCTGCGCCGCCTTCGAGGCGCTGGAGGACGCCCTGCCCGCCACTGCGCCGCGCGGCGACGGCGAGCCCGGCCGCTTCGTGCGCACGCCGTGGCAGCGCACCGACCATAGCGGTGCGCCGGGCGGCGGCGGCGTCATGAGCATGATGCGCGGCCGCGTGTTCGAGAAGGTCGGCGTACACTGCTCGACCGTGTTTGGCGAGTTCGCTCCGGAATTTCGCCACCAGATTCCCGGCGCCGCGGACGATCCGCGCTTCTGGGCCTCGGGCATCTCCCTGATCGCGCACTTGCACAATCCGCACGTGCCCGCCGTGCACATGAATACGCGCTTCGTCGTCACCTCGAAGGCGTGGTTTGGCGGCGGCGCGGACCTGACGCCGGTGCTCGACAAACGGCGCACGCAGGAGGATCCCGATACGGTCGCCTTCCATGCGGCGATGAAAGCGGCCTGCGACGCGCACGCCGCGATCGCTCCATATGAGAAATACAAAAACTGGTGCGACGAATACTTCTTTCTCAAGCACCGCAACGAGATGCGCGGCGTCGGTGGCATCTTCTACGACTATCTCGAGTCCGACTGGGACGCCGCATTCGCCTTCACGCAGGAGGTCGGCCGCGGCTTCCTGTCGATCTATCCGGAGCTCGTGCGCCGCAACTTCGCGGCGCGGTGGAGCGAGGCCGAGCGGGAGGAGCAGCTCGTGCGCCGTGGCCGCTACGTCGAGTTCAACTTGCTCTACGACCGCGGCACCATCTTCGGCTTGAAGACCGGCGGCAATGTCGATTCGATCCTGTCGTCCATGCCGCCGGTGGTGAAATGGCCGTGAGCGGGCTCATCCGGTAAAGGCGCGATAAACCAAAAAGACGCCGCCGACGATCACGACCGCATCGAGGATCGCGGTGTGCACGTGGATCGGCATGCGCTCGACGAAGGCGCGGGCGAGGAACGCGCCCGGCAGCGCGACGATGCCGATCAGCAATGCGAGCGCGATGACCTGGGCGTCGATCACGCCGGCAATGCCGAACACCGCGACCTTGACGACGCCGATAACGATCGAGATCGCCGCGTCGGTGGCGATGACGCCGGCGCTGCCGACGCCCGCCGCGAGCAGCAGTGACAAAAGGATCACGCCCGAGCCGGACGTGCCGCCGACCACGACGCCGTAGCCGACGGAGGCGACCGCAAGGCCGCCGTCGCCGAACGTCACCGCGCGGCGCTTGAGCACGCGCCGCAGCGGCACGCTGGCGATCAACATGGCGCCGATGACGAAGGCCGCGCCCGCCCCCGAGAGATGTGCATAGCCCCAGGCGCCGACGACGCAGGTCGGCGCCGCGCAAACGATGACGATGAGGCTGCGGCGCCAGTCGACATAGCGCAGGAAGGCCGTCATGCGGCTCGTATTGTTGAACAGCGCCGAGATGGCGATCATCGGCACGATCGGTGCGGCGCCGACGATCGGCACCAGCACGAGCGGCATCAGCGCACCCGTGCCGTAACCCGCGACGCCGCCGATCAGCGAGGCGATGAAGGCGACGCCGGCGACGAGAACGAGTTGCGCCAGCGAGATGTCATGAAAACCGGAAAGGATGTCCACCGCGCACCGCCGACCCGGCCGGACCGTCCGGCTCCGGGCGGCGCACTCTCAGCGCCCGGCCACACCGGCGCAAGGGAGGCGTTGACGTTTATCAACCTCAATCGGCGGTCGGCAGCCGCCGCATGGTGAACTCGATCTCGTCGCCGGGCAGGACGCGCCAGCTTTCGATCTCGGTCATGTAGGCGGCCTTCGGATAGCGGGCGAAGAACTCCCGCGCCTTGGCGCGCGCCGCTTCCCGCGGCAGCGCGAATGTCTCGCGACGAAAGCCGTCCGACGCCTTGCGTCGCGCGCCGGCGTCGGCCATGCGGCGGGCGAGATCCTGCGGTGTGTCACGGCGAGACATGACAGGTCCGGTTGACGATTATCAATAGTAAGATCGGACGTCTTTCATTCGGATTCAAGCCCCGATTCGGGACAGCCGACCGCCCCGCGAAAGGTTGTCGTCGCCCCGATTATAATTGATAACCATCAATTAGTCGGCGTAATCGCACGTGAATTGATAATCGTCACAGGAATCTATGCTTTATTTGCAACGTCGCGTGGAATTGCGGGTCCGTTTTGCCCACTACGCATCTTAACGGATTGTGTCGCGCCTTCGCATGCCCATACCCTCCATTCGAAGGCAACGGGCCGAATTACAGTCTTTTGCAGTCGATCATTCAGAGCGCGTCGCGTACGCGTTCGTTCGAAGGAGGAGAAGATGCGTCGTTTGGTTGTTGCGCTGGTGGCGACGAGTGCGTTGAGTTTCGCCGCGCAGGCGGCCGACATGCCGGCGAAAGCGCCCAGGGTGACCGCTCCCGTGCCGATGTACAATTGGACAGGGTTCTACGTCGGCGTGAACGGCGGCGGAGCCTGGGGTAATTCGAGCTGGAAGTATGCTGTCTCCGGCACCACCGCCAATCACAAGAACAGCGGCGGCCTGGTCGGCGGCACGATCGGTTATAATTATCAATTCGCCGGCAATTGGGTCGCGGGCGTCGAGGCAGACTGGGACTGGGCGAGCATAAAGGGTAGTTCGGACTGCCCCGCCGCGACCTTCACCTGCCAGACCAAGATCGACTCGATCGGCACGTTGCGCGGCCGCTTCGGTTACGCGATGGACAACTGGCTGTTCTACGGCACCGGCGGCCTGGCCTGGGATCATGCGCGCGTCGAGACGGTCAACAAGGCCGGAGCGGCAACACCGACCAGCGGCACCGCGACCAACGGCGAAGCCAAATGGAACGCCGGCTGGACACTCGGTGGCGGCGTCGAGTGGGGCTTCTTGCCGAACTGGTCGGCCAAGATCGAATATTTGTACGCCGATTTCGGTACGCACCGCTATACGGTAGACAATTCGCTCGCCGTCGACTCGCGGCAGACGGAGAGTATCCTGCGCGCCGGCGTGAACTATCGGTTCTGATCGCGTCGCCTGTCGCAGACCTTGCGAAGAGCCCCGGTACCGCGCCGGGACTCTTCATTTATGCGGAGTTCGGGCCGCAAGGATCTGCTTCAGCGCTTCGGCGTCATTCGGAAAACCCGCCTCGACCCACGCCGCTTCCGCGGCGCGCATCGCGGCGCCAAGCGCCGGGCCTTTCTCGACGCCGCGCGCGATAAAATCCGCCGCCTTCAGCGGAAACGCTGGTGCGGTCCAGCGCCGGGGAAGCGCGACAAAGCCGCGCCAGGCCTCGTCATGCGCAGAAGCCTGCGAGCGCGCCCAGGCGAGCAACGCGCAATCGACATAATGCTCCGGCTTCAGCCGGTAGAGCGCGCCGCGCGCCGCCTGCTCGCCGTGTGCAGGCGACAGGCCGCGCCATTCCGCGCCCATCGCAGCGAGCCGCGCGTGCTCCGCATTGGTCAGGCGCAACCGCAGCCACAGCCGCTCGGCGTCCTCGGGTATCGCAACGCCGAGCGCGCCGAGCCGCCGCGCCGCGTCCGGCGCAAGGCCCGCCGCACGCTCGGCCTTTGCCATCATCTCGAACGCGGCGAGATACGGCACGCCGCCGAGCACGCGCATCAGCAGTCCGACCTCGCTCATCACGACAAGCGTCGGCGTCGCCCGCGTCGCGACGAGGAGCTTCATCATCTCCATGCGCACGCGTTCGCGCGACAACTGATCGAGTCCGGCGCGGCCTTCGATACAGGCGTGCAGCCCCGCGCGGTCCGGGTCGCCGTGGCCGTAGGCCGCGTGGAAGCGGAAGAAGCGCAGGATGCGCAAGTAATCTTCCTCGATGCGCGTCCGCGCGTCGCCGATGAATCGCACGCGCCGCGCAGCGAGGTCGGCGAGACCGCCGGTGTAGTCGTGAACCGTACCGTCCGCGGTCACCGACAGCGCGTTGATGGTGAAGTCCCGCCGATGCGCGTCGCCCTCCCAATCGCGGCCGAACGCGACCTTGGCGTGGCGGCCGTAGGTCTCGACGTCCTGCCGGAGGGTCGTCACCTCGAACGGCTCGCCGGCGATGACCACGGTGACAGTGCCATGCGCGATTCCCGTCGGCACCGCCTTGAAGCCCGCCGCCGTGACGCGCCGGACGACCTCGTCCGGCACCGCCGTGGTGGCGACGTCGTGCTCGGCGACCGGTTCGCCGAGGAGCGCATTGCGCACCGCGCCGCCGACGACGCGCGCCTCCTCGCCGTCGCCGCCGAGCACGGCCAGAAGCCGCGGCAGCGCGCCTTCCTTGAGCCAGCCGGCGTCGAGCTTGCGGGGGGTCGCGCCGCTCATTTGTACGTCCCGGGCACGAGCTTGCCGTTTTCCATGTGCGCGGGCACGTAGCTCGTGCCGACCGGTGCGCCCGAGAAGTGCGAGAGATAGACGAAGCTGCCGATCACCAGTAGCAGCGCGACGATGCCGAGCAGCATGACGTGTCGCATCGGCCAGGATTTCGGATCGAGCACGCCGGCGCGCGTCGCGAACAGGAAGGCGGCATAGATCGCAAACGGCGTCAGGAACAGCAGGAACTCGGTGAGGCCCGTGCGGATCATCGCGCCGGGTCCCGATAGATCCGGTCGTAAAGATTGCGCAGGATGCCGGCGGTGACGCCCCAGATATAACGCTCGCCGAAGGTGATGGCGTAGAAGTGCCGCGTCATGCCGTTCCAGTCGCGCGAATGGCGCTGCATGTTGGCGAGGTCCATGACATAGGCGAGCGGCACCTCGAAGGTGTTGTCGACCTCGTCGGTATTCAGCGTCAGTGAAAAGCCGGGCTTGACCCGCGCGATCAGCGGCACGATGCGATAGCCGAGCGTCGTCATGTAGACGTCGAGATAGCCGAGCGGCTCGACATGGGCGCGGTCGAGCCCGATCTCCTCGTCCGCCTCGCGCAGGGCCGAGTGCATCGGGTCTTTGTCGCTCTTATCGATCTTGCCGCCGGGGAACGACACCTGTCCGGGATGATCCGGCAAGTGTTGCGCGCGCTGCGTCAGCAGCACCGTCGGCTCCTTATGCTCGACCACAGGGATCAGTACCGCCGCCGGACGGATCGGCCGCACGGCGGCGATTTTCTCCATCACCGGATCGACGTCGTGGTCGCCGCGCCGCGGGATCACGTTGGGGTCGTTCAGGCCATGCGGCGTCTCGAGCGTCAGCCGCTCGCGCGCGCGTGCAAAGAACTCCTGCGCGGACAGCCTCGGCGCCGGCTTCACTTCCTGTTGCATCAGGCAAACTCCCGCAGGCTGTCGGCCTCGGCCATCGCGAAGAACTCGCCGGCCGAGGCGACGCCGAACATGCGCTTGCCGTCGATGTCGCGCTCTTCACCCAGAGCGACCAGGTCGTAGAACAGCGCCCGCGTCACCTTGGCCCACAGGTCGCGGCGCACGTGCAGATAGGGGCGCAGGCCGCCCGTTACCTCCGGCTCGAAGCGCAGAGCATGGCCGGGGCCGGCGGTGGCCTCGTCATCGACATTGGTGCGGAAGGTGAGCATCTGGCGGTCCCGATCGTCCCTGGCGACGGTCATTTCGACGGCCAGAAAGGGCGCGTCGTCCACCGTCAGTCCGACCTTCTCGACCGGCGTGACGAGGAAATACTTGTCGCCCTCCTTCTTGAGCACGGAGGCGAACAGCTTGACCAGCGGCAAGCGTCCGATCGGCGTCTTCTGGTAATACCACGTCCCGTCGGCGGCGATGCGCATGTCGAGATCGCCGCAAAAGGGCGGATTCCAGCGCTCGACCGGGGGCAGGCCGCGTCCGCGGGGCAGCGCTGCCGCGATGCCTTCCAGTCCGCCCTGCCCTGCCTTCGCCATTGTTTCCCTCAACCGTACCGAAAGCCCGCCGGCTGTTCGCATCTTCGTGATTCAACCTTCGAAAGCCGGAAGATAGCGTAAGCTTGGCGGAAGAGAATGAGGCGGATTCGACCCTTCGGGGGCGCATCGAAAACGCCGCTGGCGTGTTTGTTGCACTGGGCTTGCTGAAGAAGCACTTGCGGAACGAGCGCCCCCGCATGGGCCAACGACGACGGTAGCCGACAATGGCCCGTCACGCCCGGAGAAGGATACGGATTCCATGGCAGTGGCAGGCGGCGAAAGCATCGAAAAGCTGGAAGACATGATCGTGCGCACCGCGGAGGCGACAGCCGCCAATGTGCGCGCGGCGAAGGACGCGATCGGCGCGGTCATCTTCGGCCAGGACGTGGTGGTCGAACGCGCTCTCGTCACCGTGCTGTCGGGCGGACATGCCCTGCTCGTCGGCGTGCCGGGGCTGGCCAAGACCAAGCTGGTCGAGACCATGGGTATTGCCCTCGGCCTCGACGCGCGGCGCGTGCAGTTCACGCCCGACCTGATGCCGTCCGACATCCTCGGCACCGAGGTGCTGGAAGAGGGCCAGGGCGGCAAGCGCTCCTTCCGCTTCATCCAGGGGCCGGTCTTCGCCCAGCTTCTGATGGCCGACGAAATCAACCGCGCGAGCCCGCGCACGCAATCGGCATTGCTGCAGGCGATGCAGGAGCAGCACGTGACGGTCGCAGGCGCCCGCCACGACCTGCCCAAACCCTTCCATGTGCTCGCGACGCAGAACCCGCTGGAGCAGGAAGGCACCTATCCCCTTCCCGAAGCGCAGCTCGACCGCTTCCTGATGCAGGTCGACGTCGACTATCCCGATCTCGAGGCCGAACGGCGCATCCTGTTCGACACCACCGGATCGGAAGAAGGACGAGCCAAGGCGGCGATGACCGTCGAGGATCTCCTGTCGGCGCAGCGGCTGGTGCGCCGTCTGCCGGTCGGTGAATCCGTGGTGGAGGCGATCCTCAAGCTGGTGCGTTCGGCGCGCCCCGGTCCCGACGGCGGCGACATCGGCAAGTTGATCGCCTGGGGCCCCGGCCCGCGCGCCAGCCAGGCGCTCATGCTCGCCGTGCGTGCCCGCGCGCTCCTCGACGGCCGCTTCGCGCCGTCGATCGACGACGTGCTTGAGCTCGCCGAACCCGTGCTCAAACATCGCATGGCGCTCACCTTCGCCGCGCGCGCCGAAGGCGAGACCGTCACCGGCGTCATCCGACGGCTGACGGCGCGTTTCGGATGAACTGAATGGCCGAACTCGGGCACAGGGACATCGAAGCCGGCGCCGTGCGCCAGGCGGGCGGCGGCGCGCACGCGCTCGCTGCGCAGATGCCGCGTTTGGTGCTCGAGGCGCGGCGCGTCGCCGCGACCATCATCCACGGCCTGCACGGCCGCCGCCGCGCCGGCTCCGGCGAAAACTTCTGGCAGTACCGCCGCTTCGTCTCCGGCGAGCCGGCGCAGAACGTCGACTGGCGCCGCTCGGCGCGCGACGACCATCTCTATGTGCGCGAGCGCGAATGGGAAGCCTCGCACACGGTCTGGATCTGGCCCGACCGTTCGCCGTCGATGGCCTTCGCCTCGACGCTCGCCTCCGATAGCAAGCTCGACCGTTCGCTTATCGTCGCCTTTGCGCTCGCCGAGGTGCTGGTGCAAGGCGGCGAGCGCGTCGGCGTGCCGGGCCTCCTGCGGCCGACCGCAAGCCGCAACGTCATCGAGAAGATGGCCGAGGCGGTGCTGCACGATGCCGGCGAGCGGGCGAGCCTGCCGCCCTCATTCGCGCCGTCGCCACTGTCGGAGATCGTCGTGCTGTCCGATCTGTGGTCGCCGATCGCCGATGTCGAAACCACCATCGGTCAATTGTCGGCGACCGGCGCGCACGGCCATGTCGTGCAGGTCGTCGATCCGGCCGAGGAGAGCTTCCCCTATTCCGGCCGCGTCGAGTTCATCGAGCCCGAAGGCGCGGGCAGCGTCACCGCCGGCCGCGCCGAGACCTGGCGCAGCGACTATCAGGGCCTGATCGGCCGGCACCGCGACGCGATCCGCGCAGCCACCGATCTGCGGACGTGGAGCTTCGCCATTCACCGCACCGACCGGCCGGCGACCGAGTTGCTGCTCGCCCTGCACGCACGCATGGGCGCGCTGGCCCGCGCGCCGCGCCTGGCCGAGACCGGGAGCGCCGCGTGATCGGCACCCTGCCCCTCGCCTTCGCTCAACCGCTGGTCCTCATCGGACTGCTGGCGCTGCCGATGCTGTGGTGGTTGTTGCGGCTCGTGCCGCCGCGGCCGCGCCGCATCAACTTCCCGCCGACGCGGATTCTGTTCGAGATCGCGCCGAAGGAAGAGACGCCGTCGCGCACGCCGTGGTGGCTCATATTGCTGCGGCTCCTGCTCGCCGCGCTGATCATCATCGCCGCCGCCGGCCCCTTGTGGAACCCGCCGCTCGCCGCCAACGACCGCTCCGCACCGCTGCTGGTGCTCATCGACGACGGTTGGGCCGCGGCCAGCACCTGGGATGAACGCATCCGCACCGCCGACGAGCTCATCGCCCGCGCCGAGGCCGACGACCGCGGCGTCGCGCTGCTGCCTTTGTCGGAGACGACGCGCGACCTGTCGCTACAGGTCGCCGGCGCCGCGCGCGTCGCGCTCAAGCAAGTGAAGCCGAAGCCGCACGCGGTCGAGCGCGCCGCCGCGCTGCCGCTGATCGATCGCTTCCTGAAAGCCTCCCCCAAGGTCGAGCTGTTGTGGCTCACGGACAATGTCGATCTCGGCAAGGGCGCTGAATTCGTCGATGGCCTCAAGCGAATCCTCGGCGATCATCCGCTCTCCATTGTTCAGGGCGGCCTGCCGCCCGCGCACGCCCTCGCCGCCGCCGACAACGCCGCCGGCGCTCTGACAGTCAAAGTGCTGCGCGCCGAAGGCGGCGGCGCCGAAAACGGCATGGTCAGCGCCATCGACCTGAAAGGCCTGCCGCTCGGCGATGCGCCGTTCGCGTTCAAGTCGGGCGAGAAGGAAACCGAAGCCTCGATCAAATTGCCGGTCGAGATTCGCAACGACGTCGCTCGGCTCGAGATCGTCGGCGAGCGCTCCGCCGGCGCGGTGCAGCTCCTCGACAAGCGCTGGCGCCGCCGCACCGTCGGCATCGTCTCGGGCGGCGACGCCGACCGCGCGCAACCGCTGCTCGGGGCGAATTATTATCTGCAGCGCGCGCTCAATCCGTTCGCCGATGTCCGCCTCGCCGAAGGCGTCGCACCGGCGGAAGCGATCAAGCGCTATCTCGACCAGCGCGTGCCGATGATGATCCTGGCGGACGTCGGCAATGTCGGCGACCAATCGCAGCCGCTGACGAAATGGATCGAGGACGGCGGCGTGCTGGTTCGATTTGCCGGCCCGCATCTTGCCGCCAGCGACGATAAGCTCGTGCCGGTCAAACTCAGGCGCGGCGGCCGCATCCTCGGCGGCACGCTGAGCTGGGACAAGCCGCAGCCGCTCGCCGGCTTCTCGCGCACGGGCCCGTTCGGCGGCATGCCGGTGCCGGCCGACGTCACCGTGACGCGCCAGGTGCTGGCGGAGCCCGATGCCGACCTCCAGGGCCGCACATGGGCGACGCTCGGCGACGGCACACCGCTTGTCACCGCCCAGCGCCGCGGCAAGGGGCTGATCGTGCTCTTCCACGTCACCGCCGATCCGCGCTGGTCGAACCTGCCGCTGTCCGGCGCCTTCGTTGACATGCTGCGTCACATCGTTTCGCTCGCCGGGGCGGTCCCCTCCTCCGGCACGCAGAGCGCCGACAGCGAAGCCTCGAGCCGCGCCGTGCCTGCGGTGCCGCCGACCCGGGTGCTCGACGGCTTCGGCGCCTTCTCGGTGCCGCCGCCAACCGCCAAGCCGATCCCGACCAACTATGCCGACCGTGCGAATGCCGAGCATCCACCGGGATTCTATGGCCCGCCGGAAGGCCTCGTCGCCGTCAACACGCTCGCGCCCGACGACCGGCCCGCCCCGCTCGACGTGACGCCGCTCAATGCCCGCGTCGATGTCTATCGTCATGGCGAGCCGCTCGACCTGCGCGGGCCGGTGTTCCTCGCGGCGCTGGCGCTGCTGATGCTCGACGCGCTCGTCGTGATCATGCTCTCCGGCGGTATCGCGGCGATGCGTCACCGCCGCCGCGCCGCGGCAACCTTGCTCCTCGTCGGACTGCTCGCCGGCATGCCCTGGCACGCGCGCGCGCAGGCTCCGGCCGCGAAGCCGAACTGGCCGCCGCCGCTGTCCGAGCAGCAGCGCGACTTCGCGCTCAAGGCGACGCACGAGACGCACCTCGCTTACATCGTCACCGGCGACGCCTCGGTCGACGAGATCAGC
>Ga0207657_10007816_pt1 | contig 10914 bp, 5 predicted proteins | sample KBSC33metaG_FD_184316 | JGI IMG/M metagenome (GOLD analysis project Ga0207657, IMG submission 184316) | Corn rhizosphere microbial communities from Kellogg Biological Station, Michigan, USA - KBS C3-3 metaG (SPAdes) (version 2) | ecosystem: Host-associated > Plants > Roots > Rhizosphere > Soil ... | reverse complement strand
ACAAGAGAGGCAGTTCCCCTTGCCATCGAAGATGGCCTGACCTCGGCTCGCATTGCCGGAAACCTGCTCGTTATTGGCCGCAGGCGACGAGGGCACGAAAGCCGCAGAGGCAGCCAGAGAAAGCGCAGGCAGGAGGATGAGTACGGAGAAAAGCGTCGAGGGATTCATTGCGCATCTCCATCGGGCAGGGCAAAGACATAGAGCGCCAAGCCAGCGTTGATGGCAAAGTATTGTTTTCCATGTATGGAATAAGAGATAGGGTCCATGATCATTGGTGCTCCCATTGCCCGGTGCCACAATTCTTTGCCGTTGCGAGCGTCGAGTGCGACAAGATTCCCTTCACGCCCGCCAACGAAGAGAAGATCGGACGCTGTGGTAAGTATGCCCGAGGCTCCTGCATTGGTTTGCCAGCCTCCAAAGGGATTGAGACTAAGCCCGGAGTTGAGGATGTACTGCCACTTTCGCTTGCCCGTCTTTGGATCGAGAGCGCGAATTGCAAGGTACTTGTCCATATCGCTGCCAACGACATTATGGAAAGTCCCGCGACGTCTGCGGCCTCGGCCATCATAGCGCTCACCTTCCGTGTATTTCTGCGGACCTTTAATGAAAAGCGTCGAGTAGCCATCGCGTGCGCTGAGATAGAAAAGCCCGGTGCTTGGGCTGTACGAGGTCCCGAACCAATTCGTTCCTCCCTGATTGTCGGGAAAGATAAGAGTGCCCTCTTCACTCGACTTTGAGTTAGGCGTCATGATGGGGCGTCCCTTGGCGTCGAATCCTGCGTTCCAGTTCTGCTTCACAAATGCTGTGCCTAGAAGGAACTCCCCCGTTGTGCGATCAAGGACGTAGTAGAAGCCGTTGCGATTGGCCCAGAGCAGGACTTTGCGAAGTTGACCTTTCCACTGCATGTCGACGAGGAGAGGAGTTTGAACGGCGTCCCAGTCGTACTCGTTGTGAGGATTGGCTTGGTAATGCCACTTCATCTTTCCCGTGCCGGCGTCGAGAGCTACCATCGAGCTGGTGTAGAGGTTATCGCCGGGGCGTTGGTCTCCGTTGTAGTCGGGACCGGCATTGCCGACCCCCCAGATCAGCAGGTTCGTATCGGGATCATACGACCCGGTGAGCCAGACGGAGCCTCCGCCAATCTTGTAAGTGTCACCCTTCCAGGTTGAAGCTCCAGGGTCGTCCGGCCCAGCAGTCGTGTAGAACTTCCATTCGAGCTTGCCGCTGTACGCATTGTAAGAAGCGACGAAGCCGCGGATGCCGTACTCGCCGCCGGCGACACCGATAATGACATGATCGCGAACGACGAGCGGAGCTCCTGTCATGGTGTAACCACTCTGAGTGCGCGCAACGTGTGTATCCCACAGGGGATTGCCCGTGCGGGCGTCGATTGCAACCAGGTGAGCATCCACCGCAGCGAGATAAAGAGTGTTGCCGTGAATCGCGAGTCCGCGGGTGATACGGCCACAACAGAGACGCGAATCGGCGGCGGGAGTATAGCGGTAAATCCAGAACATGCGGCCCGACTCGGCGTCGAGAGCGACGACATCATTGCCTTGGGTGGTATAGAGAACACCGTCAGTGACGATGGGCGTAGCTTCGTAGGGATCGAGCCAGTGTGTCTGGAAGATCCACTTGAGTTGGAGATTCTTTACGTTTTCTGGAGTGATTTGATTGAGGCGGGTGTAGTGGTTGCTGCGATAAGTTCCGTTGAACGTGAGCCAATTCTCCGGCTCATTATCGGCATGAAGAATGCGGGCGGGCGTGACTCCGGTGAGATGGGCCGGGTCCTCGTGTGAGACGAAGATGCCTGGTTTTTCCTCTGGCTCGGAGTTTTGGCTAGCCGGTATGAGTTCGTCCAACGGAATAGGGCCAGATGGCGTCGCAGGAGCGGAAGATGTGGAGTGGCGGCCGACTCCGGTAGATGGTGCAGCGGTTGTCGCGGCTGTGTCGTTGCCGTAGAAGGCCGAGAGATATTGAATGACAAGTTGAATGTCGGACGGACTGCCTTTGGCCCCGCGACTGACCATATCTTCGACCTGATCGGTCCAGTGTTCCCGGGACATGCGCTGGCCCGTAACAACAGATAATGAGTGGCACTGCGTGCACATTCGCTGCACGGTGTCTTTACCTTGGCCATCCGGCAGGTCAGATTGCTGCGCCTGGGCAAGAGACGCGAAGGCGAGACAGGACAGTACGAGAAGAAGATTGTGCGATCGCGCAGCTAAATGGAGCGATGTGGGTCGATGTCCCATGATTTCATACTCGATCCTGAAAACGTTCTCTTTGCGAAGCATCCTATATTGATTGACCAATAATATGCAATATATGTTGCGTAATGCGCAATGTTGGACGGGTGATTCGCCTTGCTTTTACAAAAAAGCATCTGTCTTGTGAATTTAGAAGCCGAGCTCTCACCGAAGCTAGCTATGAGAGGGAACCGCAGATATCTCGAGCGGGCTCCATCCCTAGGTTGCATCGATACGAGTGGTTGGATGCACCCGGCATTTGGACTTGAAGCGGGTCGTGTCTTGACCGCATCTGCTCGCGGCATGCAGTGAGACAACTCGCGAAGGAATTTGCGATCGATTGCCGGTTAGTCGGACTGCCCTTGACGGCTTTGGTCGACGCTCGATAATATCGAGGCCGCGCTCCATAAGCAGAACATATTGCGTATCACGCAATATGTTCGATCGATAGAGCTGTCATCAAACAGAACAAGTCGGCTCACAAAAGAGGTTGTATAACGATGTTTCTCAAAGACAGGTTGTTCCGCAACACTCTTTCATTGGGCACAGTATTTTTATTTGGCCTATCCCTCTCTGCGCAGCAGATCCCGCTCAGCCAGCGCATTGCACATACGGACCCCTCGCAGTTCCAGTTGCATGCCGATGTGCATCAGGGCGCTGGTCCGATGAGTTATATGGCGCTGTTCGACCAGTCAGGACGGGCAGCGAAGTTCAACCTTGGCACCAATCTGCTTTTTCTACATCGCGGCGTGATTCCGCCCGGCGGCGGCATTGGCGCGCACTTTCATAATCAATGTGAAGAAATGTTTCTTATTCTGGATGGGGAGGCGCAGTTCACCATCGATGGGCGCACCTCAATTCTGAAGGGGCCTGCGGGGGCGCCAGCCCGCATTGGACATTCACACGCAATCTACAACCACTCCAATAAGCCTGTGCAGTGGATGAACATCAACGTCGGTCTCTCTCCGAAGTTTTACGATGCGTTCAACCTTGGCGACTCGCGGGTAGGAGCCTCCCTCGACTCCACACCCACGTTCATCTCCATGCATTTGGATCGCTCGCTCCTGAAGTCAGTATCGAACTTCAACGGCGGAAGCGGTGCCATGCTCTATCGCCGAGCGCTCAATCCGAGCGTGTTCTATTCTCCCTGGTCGTATGTGGACCATCTTGTTCTCCCGCCCGGATCTTCAGTTGGCCCGAGCACGGAGCCGGATATGTCAGAGGTCTACTACGTTTTAGGAGGAGGGGGGACGGCAACTGTAGCGGGGGAGACTGCCGAGATTCACGAGGGAGATGCGGTTCCCGTGGCCCTGAATGAGGAGAAGATTTTTAAGAATGACAAAAGCTCACCACTGGAGTTGATGGTGATCGGTATTGCCCGGGACATGGAGGCCAAGCAGAAATACATGCTTTCTCCTCTCGGCAATACTGGCCTGATGCCTGTTCCACGTTAGAAAAGGGGAAATTTATGAAAAAGATTATCGACACACATGCACATCTTGGGGAGTGTTGCGTATTCGGATTGTATGCAACGGAAGAAGAGATGATCCGGCGAATGGATGAATGTGGAGTGGATGCCACGATCGTTCAGCCCTATCCGGGCGCGAAAGACTACTATGAGCGCCACAATGAGATCGCCGAGCTATGCGCCAAGCATCCGGGACGATTCTTTGGCCTGGCCAGCGTCAGCCCGCACATCGGTCGCGATAAATACCAGCGAGAGATAGAGCGCTGCATCAAAGAGCTGAAGTTTGTTGCGGTGAAGCTGCATACGATCGGTCATGGAGTCAATCCGCTCACCGAAGATGGGCAGCTAGTGTTTGAAACGGCATACCAATTCGGTGTCCCGGCTATGGTTCATACGGGTGCTGGCATACCGTTCTCCTTGCCTTCACTTTGCATGCCGGCCGCGCAGAAGTATCCGGACCTGAAGATTGTGCTGGCTCATGCCGGCGGCGGCATCGTCTCGGCCGAAGCCCAGGTGGCAGCATCTATCTGCGGCAATCTCTACCTGGAGACGTCGTGGTGCCTGGGCGAAGACATTCGATGGATGATTAACACCATCGGCGCCGACCGTGTGATGATGGGAGCCGATCTGCCGAGTAATGTTCCGGTGGAGTTTGCAAAGTACCGTGCTCTCGATCTTGAACCAGGAGTTTTCGATAAGGTGATGGGCAGTACGGCTGTCGATGTCTTCAATCTAAAATGGTGAGGCCAAATACTGTTGTTAAATTTCGGTGATGAAAAGGAACCTGTGCGCCGGAGCCTTGCAATCCGATGAACAGGTAGCAATTGCCCTCTCGCCTGCGATGCTATCAGTGGAGCGGCCTATCGTATCGATTACTCGATCCTGGCGTAGGGGTATTCGTCACGACGGCTGCTCCATTCGCATGCGCCTGTTTTAGCCTCGTAGTCAAAGTTAATCCTGTGCCGGAAATCTGAGCACCAGCCACGTGAGAATGTTTGAGCGCTGCAGTAAAAGTGATTGCCGGAGAGCCTCGTCTAGTTACCATGGCAATGGTGGCTGTCTCGGCGTTCGCGCCGGAGTCAATTGTGATTATCTGGCCAGGCCCAAAGCCGAAGAAGCTTGCGACGGGGATCTTATTTGCGCCTGTCTCGGTAGCGGTTGCAACAGTGGTTGCGCCAGCGGTACCTACCGTTGCAACCACTGCGGTCTCCTGCGCCGTTCCAGAATCGATCAGGATCGTCTGTCCGGCTTCAAAGCCAGACACACTTGCGACTTTGATATTGTCTGCGCCCACGGCAGAAGATGCCGCCAGCATCGCAGCAGCCTGAGCGAGAAAGTCGGTGCAGTTGCTGTCGGTATCGGCACCATCCGGGGATCGGCCCACGCTTGTACCCTCTCCACTAACCGTCTCTGGAGTGATCACAATACAGCCCCCCTTTCTCTGGTCTCCCTCAAGCGTGGCGAGTTCAGGGCTGGTAATCGTACCTCTTCCACTTGAGTTGCTCTGTTCAGTGCCATAGACGAAGGCATCCACCACGAGGTTGCCGGTCGCGTCCACGAGAGCGAGAGAGCCGGCGTCATTGGCAAGAGGCCCTGCGGGGTTAAACACGATGGTGGGGTTGGAGAGTGAGACACCAAACCACTGACTGGGCGCAGGCGAACCTTGATAACCGGCGTTGGGGGCCTGGGTGCTCATAATAGGGGCTCCCCACGGATGGTTGCGCGCGAGGGGACGATCGAGGTGGATGCCGCCACCGAGCGCCTGAACCGCTTCGCCACTGATGTGCGGAAATCTCGTGGCCGGGCTGAAGGTGATGCCGGTGCCCGGACCGGCAACATCTACGCCATCCACATGCTCGAACCGCAGCGGCGAGGCCAGGGTGATGCCGGTGCCGTTAGCTCCTGGACTGCCGACCCCGGTGACCTTGACACTCTCCTTAAGGGAACCAGTGCCAACTGTGAGAGTATCGCCCACCGTTATGTTGGATACGGCTGCGAGTTTGATGCTGGTCGCTCCGACCGCGCTCGCCGACGAGAGGACGGTCTGGGTCGATGCCTTGCCAACCGCAGTGACAGTAGTGAGTTCGTAGTTGCCGCCGATTTCGATACCCATCTTCTGTCCGACCGCAAAGCCCGCCGCACTGGAAACGGGTAGATTGGTGGAACCAGCAGGGACGGTGAGCCACGGTCCTGTAGAAACGGGGGTGAAGATCGTGGTCATGGCTTCGGCCGGGCTCCCGAGTTCTGCAATCGTGCGCGTCTCGCCATCGATATCGATCTTCTGGCCAACGGCGAGGCCAGCGATGCTACGAACACGAATGCTGCTTTCTCCCGCGTTGGCAGGAGCCGCCAAGCCGCTGCTGGAGAGGCCGAGGAGATAGTAGGCATGGCTATTAAGCTTCGTGCCAGATGGGATAATAGCGAGTTTGGCAGAGGCCCACTGGCTTGGAGTGTGGATAAGAGCCCAGTTGGAGAGATCAATGGCTTTGTCAGATGGATTGTAGAGCTCCATGAACTGGCTAGTTGGGTTGGTGCTGGTGCCGAAGCGGACTTCATTGATCTTTACAGGCGGGACATTGCGCAAGCGGGTGCTTGCAGTGTCGAATGTCTTTGCGTTTGAGCCCGAATCCGTCCACTCAGCTTTAGCAGTGAGGAAGCCACCTCTGCTGGCGACCGGAGAGGTCACCTTGAAGACTGCACTCGCAGTTGCGCCCGGCGCGAGGGGTTCCGGAAAGACCTTCGTGGATTCCCTGGTGCCTGTGACGATCGAAGCCCACTGCCTATTTGGCGCAGCGAGACTCAGCTTAACGCCTGCAACAGAGGCTCCCGTGGTGTTTGTAAAAGTGACGGTTACATCCTGCGTAGATTTCGGGGTAAACGTGAGAACGCGGGAAAGTCTGACACGCTGCACATCGTAGCGAGCAGCCACGATATTGGCCTGGACTGCATCGGTCGTCGCTTCACTGGGATACCCGGTTGTCATCACACCTTCATAGAAGGTCCCGGAGGAGCCGTTACCGTTATCTCCGCCGGTGCCCAGGAGAATGCCCCCCTTCTTATTCATGGGAAAATACCCTCCACTACGGTTTGGACTCGGCCGCACCCCGCTATAGAAGGTTGTGAGATCACCCTTCTGCGCGTCGCCCCCGCGAAGGTCCCAGCGATTGCCGCCGCCACCATCCATGACGGCAGTGACAAAGCGCCATGAGTCGATAGTGGGATTAGCTGCGTTTTCCTTTGCGCCCTGTCCGGAAAAAAGGCCCGCTTCCATATCGCTCATGATCCAGGGTCCAGGCCCGCTGCCACGTCCCCACGCGGTAGAGGTACCAAAATATACCGTCTCCATCGTGCCGGTTCCGACCGCGCGCCCGTTTGTAGACGAGTTACCGTAATCAAAACAGCAGCCGCTGTCGAAATGCGTGCCATCGATCACATAGTAGATGCCTTCCGGCTCATCATTCACGGCGAGCCCCGAAGCATCGTTATTGCGAAATCCCATGCCGGGGATCATATAAACGCCGTAAGCCTTATGGCCGCTGATGGTAATGGGGGCCATGTCGGCAATAGGCTGCGTGTCGAATGCTCCCGTTGCCGGTCCCTTGAAAGTTCCGGGACCAGCCTGGTAAAGATGATTGCCTTTCCCAGACTGGTCGTAGATAAGGTTGACGACACAGAGCGTGTTGGCGCAGAAAGTATCCTGCGCAGCTGCGTTCGCGTATCCTCCGCCATCCGATGCAGAGGGCGGGACGATGCCTATATCGCGTGTCGCGCCGTCGGACTGGCGCTTTACCTGATAGAGCGGTCCGTTGTAAGAAGCATAGAGAGCTCGCGTCGTACTGTGAGCGGCAACACAGGGAGTCTGCGCCGCACCATAGATATCGCAGGGGCCCTGCGGCCTCGGAGCAAGAGCGCGAGTGCCGGTTGGCTGCTGAGCTGCTGCAAATGTGGCGCCCACCAGGACGAACGCTAGAAGAAGTTTATTTCTCGTTTGCATGTATACCTATCTCGCGATCTCTTGCTCTCTGCGTCTATATTTATGAATCCCATGGCACTAGGTTGTAGAAAAAGATGCTCGGCGAATATCTGGCACCTGGCCTAATACGGCTGACGCCCTTCGGTAATGCCCTTCCAGTCATCGGTGCGGAACGGAGCTGCAGGCAGGCCTGCTCCATTGAATAGTGTCGCCATCGGGTTCGCCTGCCAGGCGTACCGCACCGCCACCGGATTCTGCACTAGCGATGTTGACACGATGATGTAATCCCCGGAGATGTGAGCATCTGCCCATATCCACTTGTGGTCAGCGCCCGCAATCTGGAACTGTCCCAGCCTCTCACTTCTCGCGACAAGGCCTCCGTCGGCATGCGCGAAGTGCAAGCGGATGCAGCCGGCCTGCTTCTCCACCTTATCGACAGTCGGCCCCTGGTAAACAATCTTCTTGCCATATTGTTTCGCCAGAGCGCATCGCGCCAGGCGGTCGCCTACAGGAGCTTTGTCTTTTGGGTGAATATTGTTCGCTTCCCCCGTATCGATCGTCACCGCAAGGCATGTGTTCGGAACCTCTGCGACAGTCATCGCCTGCGCCTCGCGAGTCTCTGCCCATGCGTCTTCAACCGGGACCGCGCTTCGCACTTTGAACGTAGGCAGGCTCACCACGTAGAACGGAAAATCTCCCTGCCCAAACGCGTGACGCCAATCTGCAATCATCGCCGGCATTACCTTGCGATACTCGTACGCGCGCTCAGAGTTCGCTGCTCCCTGGTACCAGATCGCGCCCGTGATCGCCAGTGGCGTAATCGGAGCGATCATCCCTTCATACAGCACCGAAGGAATTACCGGCCAGTTCTGGTAAGCCATCGGCAGCGGCTGCGGAGGCCGCGCATCCACGCTCACTTTTCCCTTCCACTCCCCGCTCAGAGGGATCACGGTATTGTCCGCAAGCTGAATCTTCATCTCCTCAGGCTTCGCGGTGAAACCACCATCCGGCAGTGTCTTCAGAACTCGAATGGTGATTTGATTCTTGCCGGGTTTCAGTACTCCGGGACGCAGCATATAGTTTCGCGGGTTCTCCACCCACGAGCTTCCGCCTACCATCTGGCCGTTTACATAGACGGTGTCCATTTTCTCCACGACTCCCAGGCGAAGCAGGTTGCGCCCATCCGGAATCTTCGCCGGCGCCGTGATCTCCCTGCGAAAGTAGGCCACAGCGGGTGTATCCGGTACGCCCAGATCCCGGAAACCGCCCGGCAAGGTCACGGTCTTCCAGCTCGAATCGTCCAGCTTCGGATCCTGCCACTTCTCCTTCTGACCAACGTCGTACCGGTCATACCAGTGGTTCACATAGTTGCCGTACTCGGGCGCGCCCTCATCCGCCAGCATCTTCAATTCCGCAAGTGGCGGCTCAAAGTCCTTCAGCTCATGGAGCGCAGCAACGCTTGTCCATGTCTCGGCCGGAGTTCCTCCAACCGCAGCCACGACCAGACCGATCGGCACATGAAGCTCCTGCTCAAGCTTCCGGCCAAAGAAGTATGCAACTGCCGACAGCCGCGGCGCCGTCTCCGGAGTCACCACCTGCCAGTTCCCGGAAGGCACATCTACGGGGTGATACCCGGAACGCTGTCCCACGACGAAAAACCGCATATCCGCGTAGTTCGCAGCCTTCAGCTCCTCGTTGGCATTTTTGACCTGCCGCATCATGAACTCCATGTTCGACTGTCCGCTGCACAGCCACACGTCGCCCACCAACACGTTCTTGAGCTCGGCCACCTGCTTGCCGGTAACCTTCACCGTGTAGGGCCCGCCCGCCGGCGGAGGCTCAATCTTAACCATCCACTTCCTGTCGGCCTGCGCCGTCCCGGTCGCGGTCTTGTCGCCAATCTGAACGGTCACGGTGTCGCCCGGCTCAGACCATCCCCAGATGGTGTTCACCTTATCGCGCTGCAGCACCATGTTGTCGCCGAAGATAGGGCTGACGAACAGCTGTTTCGGCGTCTCCGCTGGTTGTGCGATTGCAGTGGCTACAGCCAACGCTGTCACAATAACAGCAGCGATCTTTTGCCAGAAAGATTTCCTCATGCCTTTGTCCCTCTACGTGAGCGTTTCAACGGAAATAAAAGACTGCATCGTTTACCTATCTACCTTCGTTGCGGAACCCATGGGTTTCGTCAAAATCTGCTTGAACATACGTAACACCTTTATCTCTTCCTTTCCCCGTAGCACTATCGCCACCTTTAGCACCTCTTCCCGAAAATGGGACGCCTAGACAGACGACACACTTCAATCCGGACAAAAAGTCCCTTGCCCCAAATTCAGACGCAAAACTCCCAAAAGCGACCTCATAGGTATGCGTCTGGACACGCACCAATCGACCTTTCCGCAAAATCGTACTTCAGCACCTTAGCTCTGAACGCCAGTGCGTCAGGTGAAGCTCCACGGGCGGCCCAAGGTAGGCTTGCTGTTCGTCTTCAGTTGTGCCGCGCACAACTTATGCTGTCAATTCTGTGCAATCAATTCCTTTCTTGACTCCGTAGACCGCGGATGATAATGTTCCGCCATTACCAAATCACATTGCGCTATACGCATTATCATTTGCATTAAGCGATCTAAGAATTGTACCTTTTCAAATGGCGGATCCGATACCGGCAGGTCCTGTACGTCGATCTCTAATTTGCCTTTGCGAAATCAAACTGGAGAATTTCACCTTGCACAATACCACCACCCGCCGCTCATTCCTCATTCAGTCCACTCTGGCTGCCGCAGCTTCCGCCGCGTTGCCGAGCTCTTTATTTGCCGAAAAGGCTCGTCACATTCAAGTCGGCTATACGGGGATCACCTGGATGAACTCTCAGGTAGACGATGCCATTCGAGGAACTGCCAAGCTGGGTTTTCACGGCTTTGAAACCTTTGGCACCGTTTTGGATGAATGGGAACCGAAGGGTGGCCTCGAGCCTATCCTCAAAAAAAGCGGAATCCCATTAGTCTCCGGCTACTGCACTTTGAACCTTACCGATCCCGACAAGCGTCAGGAGCAGATGACGAAAGCGGTTGCCTGGGCAAAGTTGATCAAAAGGTATAAAGGCAGAATTTTTGTTCTGGGGCCAAATCAGGTAAAGCGGTCGAGCTACGATTTCGCCGCTCAGAAGGCAAACATCGTCTCCACTCTGAACGAGGTGTCGAAGGCGATCTCCGATCAGGGCATCA
>Ga0207657_10007814_pt1 | contig 10915 bp, 11 predicted proteins | sample KBSC33metaG_FD_184316 | JGI IMG/M metagenome (GOLD analysis project Ga0207657, IMG submission 184316) | Corn rhizosphere microbial communities from Kellogg Biological Station, Michigan, USA - KBS C3-3 metaG (SPAdes) (version 2) | ecosystem: Host-associated > Plants > Roots > Rhizosphere > Soil ... | reverse complement strand
ACTCGCAGGCACTAGGACCTGCCGCCAGGAGCTGGCTGACAGGCGTGGCTGGTCCACGTTCTCGAAAGCGTGGCCCGTCCGCCGTACTGACACCGCCGTGGCGCGCCGAGAGGCGCCCGTGCTTCTCGAGAGAGGAGCGCGGCCTACGGAAAGAGTGTCGCGCCTCATCGGCGCGCCACGCCCTCGGCATTTCGAGCCGAGGCGAGGGAAGGCCGGCTCACCCGGGGCCGTTCAAACAACACGGGCGATCACGCATGTCCGTCCGCCGAAGCGCACAGCGAAGGCGGGGTTGTTTGAAAATTGAATCGATGTCGCGATTGCGCGTGCCACATTTTCTGTGTCATGCGCCGACTTGATCCGCGCATCCATGATGAACGTCCGCGAGCTCAGCAGTACTGTCGTGCCCTCGGAGCGGCCTCATGGATTGTCGGGTCAAGCCCGGCAATGACGGTGCGTGTGGCACGGCTTCACGTTGTTTTCTGCTCTCCAGAAACAAAATGGCCGGGCTTTCGGCCCGGCCATTCTCATTCTCAAATCTCCGGATCGCTTACGCCGCCGCGGCCTTCGGCTGCACCTCGGCGGTGTAGTCGTCCATCAGCTGCTTGGTGATGGCGGCCGGCGTGAAGCGCCAGTCGGCGATCTCGGCGACAGCCGTGACTTCCGCGGCCGAGCCGGTGATGAAGCACTCCGAGAAGCCGGTGAGCTCGTCCGGCATGATGCGCCGCTCGATCACCTCGATGCCGCGCTTCTTGGCGAGCCCGATCACGGTCTGCCGCGTGATGCCGTCGAGGAAGCAGTCGGCGGTCGGCGTGTGGATCTTGCCGTCCTTGATGAAGAAGATGTTGGCGCCGGTGCACTCGGCGACGCGGCCCTGCCAGTCGAGCATCATCGCGTCGGCATAGCCGCGGCGTTCGGCGCGGTGCTTGGAGATGGTGCAGATCATGTACAGGCCGGCGGCCTTGGCGAGCGAGGGCGCCGTCTTCGGATCGGGCCGGCGATACTCGGCGAGATCGAGCTTGATGCCCTTGAGCCGCTGCTCCGGGTCGAAATAGCTCGGCCACTCCCATGAGGCGATGGCGAGGTGGATCGTGTTCGACTGCGCCGACACGCCCATCATCTCCGAGCCGCGCCAGGCGATCGGGCGGACATAGGCGTTCTTCTTGCCGTTCTTGTCGACGACAAGCTGCTTCGCCGCCATGATCTCGCCGACGGAGTAGGGGACGTCGAAGTCGAGCACGTTGGCGGAGCGCTTCAGGCGCTCGGCGTGCTCCTTGTTCTTGAAGATCTGGCCGCCATAGGCGCGCTCACCTTCGAACACGGCGCTGGCATAGTGCAGGCCGTGCGTGAGCACGTGGGCGGTCGCCTCGCTCCACGGCACCAGCTTGCCGTCGTACCAGATGACGCCTTCGAGACGGTCGTAGGACTGCGCAGCCATGGACAAATCTCCTTCACTCGTCCGTCGTTACATCGTGGCCGGCCGGGGGCTCCTTCTGACGGGGCCAAAGCCGGCGGCGGGCGCTTCCCGCCGCTGTGATGGCGCATTTTCCGCGCCAACTCCAACACTTTGCGTCGTTCGGCAAGTCTCGGTATGACAGGACCAAGAGGGTGCGACACGCCGTCCGACACCTGTTCGCGCCCGCCTCGAGGACCGTCAGGTACGATCCTTTCGTCGGTTGCCACGTTTTTGTAACATAAAACCAAAATATGTCAACATGGCTGACATAAATTGGCGGCCCAAGCTGGTGGACCCGTCCGGCGACGCCCCCGATCGTACCGGGGCGGCGGGCGAGCCCATCTGGGACATCATCGAGCTCCTGTTCTTCGCCTATCGCGACTTCGTTGGCGATCCGGACGAGGTCTTGCTCAAGCTCGGCTTCGGCCGCGCCCATCACCGGGTGCTGCACTTCGTCAACCGCAATCCGGGGATGAAGGTCGCCGACCTGCTCGACATCCTGAACATCACCAAGCAGTCGCTCGGCCGCGTGCTCAAGCAACTCGTCGACGAGGGCTACGTCGTCCAGAAGGAAGGCGCGCAGGACCGGCGCCAGCGGCTGCTCTACGTGACGGCCAAGGGCGAGGCGCTGTCGCTCCGGCTCGCGCAGCTCCAGACCGAGCGCATCACCCGCGCCTTCAACGAGATCGGCGCCGGCGCGCACGAAGCGGCGCGCCGCTTCCTCACCACGATGATCGACGGCGACAATCGCGACGAGGTGCTGCGCCTGATCGCGCGCGCCGACCGCGCCAAAGCGAACAAATGAAGGCGAAGGCATGATTGCCGCGCTGCCGCTGGCCGACGACGCCCCGCATCTCCTGGTGGTCGACGACGACCGCCGCATTCGCGATCTGTTGTCGCGCTTCCTCTCGACCGAAGGCTATCGCGTCACCACCGCCGACACCGCCGCCGAAGCCCGCGCCAAGCTCAAGCATCTGAGCTTCGACCTCTTGGTGCTCGACGTCATGATGCCGGGCGAGAATGGCTTCGACTTCGCCCGGTCGCTGCGCACCGAATCGAACGTGCCGATCCTGATGCTGACGGCGCGCGACGCCGCCGAGAGCCGCATCAAGGGCCTCGAAATGGGAGCCGACGACTATCTGTCGAAGCCGTTCGAGCCGCGCGAATTGTCGCTGCGCATCGCCAACATCCTCAGGCGCGCGCTGCCGCCGGCGCCGGCGGCAGCGCCCGAGCAGGTCGGCTTCGGCCCGTTCGTCTTCCACATCGCGCGCGGCGAGCTGCGCAGGGGCGAGGAGACGATCCGCCTCACCGATCGCGAGCGCGAGATGCTGCGCATCCTCGCCGCGACGCCGGGCGAGACCGTGTCGCGCATGGCGCTCGCCGGCAATGGCGGCTCGGTCAACGAGCGCGCCGTCGACGTGCAGGTCAATCGGCTGCGCCGCAAGATCGAGCCCAATCCCGCCGATCCTAAGTTCGTGCAGACGGTGCGCGGCATCGGCTACCGGCTGGTCATCACCACATGACCAGCCTCGACATCGGGCACAGCGTGCGCACCGCGCTGACGCGCATGCGTGCGGCGTGGGAGTGGTACGATGCGATCCCGCCGATCCGCCGTATCCATCGCGGTCTCGGCCAGATCGCCGACGGCTGGCGGCGCATGTGGCGCTGGGCCAACGGCTTCATGCCGAAGGGCCTCTATGCGCGCGCGCTGCTGATCATCATCGCGCCGATGGTGATCCTGCAATCCGTGCTCGCCTTCATCTTCTTCGAGCGGCAGTGGAGCGAGGTGACGCAGCGTTTGTCCGCCGGCGTCGTGCACGACATCGGCGCGCTGATCGACGTCTATCGCGCCTATCCGCAGGACGCCGACCGCACCTCGATCCGCAAGATCGCGCAGGACCGGCTCGGGCTGGTCGTCGACTTTCTGCCGGTGGGCGAACTGCCGCCGCCGATGCCGAAGCCGTTCTTCTCGCTGCTTGACCAGGCTCTGTCGGAGGAATTGCGCAAGCAGATCGGCCGCCCGTTCTGGATCGACACCGTCGGCAAGTCGGCGCTGGTCGAGATCCGCATCCAACTCGACAATACGGTGATGCGCGTCTATGCGCGGCGCAGCGCCGCTTATGCGTCGAACTCGGAAATCTTCCTGTTCTGGATGGTCGGCACCTCGACGGTGCTGCTGGTCGTCGCCATCGCCTTCCTGCGCAACCAGATCAAGCCGATCCTGCGCCTCGCCGACGCCGCCGAGAGTTTCGGCAAGGGCCGCGAAGTGCCGAACTTCCGTCCGCGCGGCGCGCGCGAGGTCAGGCGCGCGGCGGCTGCCTTCATCGAGATGAAGACGCGCATCGAGCGCGCGATCGAGCAGCGCACCGCGATGCTCGCCGGCGTCAGCCACGACCTGCGCACGGTGCTGACGCGTTTCAAGCTCGAGCTGGCGTTGATCGACTCGAATCCGGAAGTCGAGGCGATGAAGAAGGACGTCGACGAGATGGCGCGCATGCTGGAGGCGTATCTTGCCTTCGCGCGCGGCGATCTCGGGGAAAGCTCGGCGCCGACCGACATGGCGGAGTTTCTCGAAGAGCTCCGCAGCGACGCCGAGCGCCACGGCCACAAGGCGACAGTGGTTTTCTACGGCGCGCCGAGCGTCACGGTGCGCCCGGCAGCGTTCAAGCGCTGCCTCGCCAATCTGGTGTCGAACGCGGCGCGCTATGCGCCCTCGATCGCCATTACCGGGCATCGCGACCACCGCTATCTGACGGTGACGGTGGACGACGACGGCCCCGGAATTCCGGCAGAAATGCGCGAGGACGTGTTCAAGCCGTTCCTGCGGCTCGACGACGCGCGCAATCAGGACGAAGGCGGCACGGGCCTGGGGCTCGCCATCGCGCGCGACATCGCCCGCTCGCACGGCGGCGACATCACGCTCGGCGATTCACCGCTCGGCGGCTTGCGCGCGACGGTGCGCATCCCAGTCTAGGCCGCGCTCGCTTCCGCCGGACCCTCATCGAGCGGACGGCGGCGGCGACGGCGGGACCCGCGCAACGCGCACGGTATCGCGCAGAGGTCGCCGAGGAAGCCGTCCCAGCGCTCGGCGCTGGCAAGCCCGCGATCGAGCGCCGCCATGGTGCGGTCGACGCCTTCGTCCTCGTCCAGCCACACGCCGACGACGCGCGCGAACAGAAGCGCCGCGCCCTGCGCGCGCAGCATGCCGCGCGGACCGCTGGCGCTGATGCCGGCGGCTTCCAGCATCCATTTCTGCGAGCGCAGCGCGATGCCGTTGAGCGCAAAGGCGAGCCCCGGGTTGCGCCGCGCCGACGACAGGATCGAGCGCACCGCCTCCTTGTGCGGCGTCAGCGTCTCGATGCGCCGCATCAGCACATCGAACAGCCGGTCGCGATGCGGCTCTTCACTCGTGTCGGAATCGGTGCCGTCCAGCACGGCCTCGTCGATTTGCTTCACATGCGCGGCGTAGATCGCCAGCGTGGAGCCGAAGTCAGCGCGCAGCTGCGAGAGCTTCAGCCCGGCGCGGCCGGCGACTTCGGCAAGCCCGATGTCCTCGAAGCGGCGCTCGGCAAGCAGCGCCAGGAATGCATGGATGGCCTTGTCGCGATTCGATGTGCCTTCGGCACGGGGCAGGTCGTCGGCCATGGGTGGTCTCCTTCCAGCTGATCCCTTGCATCTAGTGCGTGGAAAGAGGCGTTCCAGTGGCGGCGGTCAGCCGGCGAGCTCGCGGGAACGCCGGGCTGCGGCGGCGATCGCCTCGGTCAGGAGGGTGTCGAAGCCGTTCGCCCCCATGAGAACGGTCAGCGCCGCGGCGGTGGTGCCGCCGGGTGAGGTCACGTTCTGCCGCAGCGTCGCGGCATCGAGATCGGAGCGGTGCAGGAGCTCGCCGGAACCGGAGACAGTCTCACGCGCGAGCCTGCCGGCGAGGTCGGCCGGCAGGCCGGCAGCGATGCCCGCCTTGGTCATGGCTTCCGCAAGCAGGAACACGTAGGCCGGCCCGGAGCCCGACACGGCCGTGACGGCGTCGATCAGACCTTCGTCGTCGACCCATTCGACCTTGCCGATGGCGGCGAGCAGGCTCGTGGCGAGCTTGCGCTGTTTTGCGCTGACGTGGGCGTTGGCGCAGGCGACGGTGATGCCGCGCGCGACCGCGGCGGGCGTGTTCGGCATGGCGCGTACGATCGCGGTGCCTGCCGGCAGACGCTCCGCGAGGAAGCGCTGCGTGCGTCCGGCCATGATCGAGACGACCAGCGTGCCCTTGCCCACATTCTGCGCGAGCGGCGGCACCGCATCGGGAGCGGTCTGCGGCTTGACCGCGATGACGATGGCCGCGGCCTCGCCCGGCGTCTTCGGATTGATCTTGGCGCCGCGCTTTGCCAGCGCCTTGATCGTCTTCACCGGCTGCGGCTCGACCACCACGAGCTTGCGCGGGTTGAGACCGCGCGCGAGCCAGCCGTCGAGCATGGCCTGTCCCATCTTGCCTGCCCCGACAAGCAGGAGCGGACCGGGAAGAACGAGTTTGGTGGCTTTGGCGGGCTTTTTCATGCGCGCGATCATAGTGACGGCGGCGACATTGCCAAGCCGCCCGCGCCTTCCCACAATGCCGCCCGGGAGAGGCGACATGGACCAGCGCACGACCGACATCGCCGCGATCGGCGGCGAGATCCTTGCGGCGACGGACGCGGCGCGGCCGATCGCGCCCTTCTCAGCGCGTGGCGCGGAATTGTCGCTAACCGACGCCTATCGCGTATCGCACTGGCTCGAGCGCGCGCGCGCCAAGCGCGGCGAGACCTCGGTCGGCCGCAAGATCGGCTTCACCAATCGCAACATCTGGCGCGAGTACAACGTCTATGCGCCGAACTGGGGCTATGTGACGACGCGCAGTCTGCGCGAGCTTTCCGCCACGCCGGTGCTGTCGCTGGCGGCTTATGCCGAGCCGCGCATCGAGCCGGAGATCATGTTCGGCCTTGCGCATGCGCCGTCGCCCGGCATGGACGAGCTCGCGCTGATGAGGTGCATCGCGTGGGTGGCGCACGGCTATGAGATCGTGCAGTCCGTGTTCCCGCAATGGAAGTTCACCGCCACCGATACGACCGCGGCGAATGCATTGCACGGCGCGCTGCTCGTCGGCGCGCGCCATGAAGTCGCGGGCGATGCGGAGCAATGGCTCGAAAAACTGGCGAGCTTCGAGGTCGCGCTCTATCGCGACGGCGAATTGATCGACCGCGGCAGCGGCGCCAACGTGCTGGGCAGCCCGGTTTCGGCGCTGAAGCATCTCGTCGCGCTGCTCGCCGACGACCCGGTCAACCCGCCGCTGCAGGCCGGCGAGATCGTCTCGACCGGCACGCTGACGCGCGCGTTCCCGGTCGCGCCGGGCGAGACGTGGACGACGAAGCTTGATGGAATCCCGCTGCCCGGCGTCTCGCTGCGATTTTCCTAGGCCTCGCCCGAGGTCTCGAACATCGCCGCTTCGAGCGCCTCCTTGGCGCTCTTGCCGGCCCAGACCACGAACTGGAAGGCGCTGAAATAGCGCTCGCAGGTATCGAGCGCGGTGCCGAGCAGCGACTGGCACTGCTGGCCGGAGGCTTCGGTGCCGCCGGCGAGGATCAGGGCGTGGCGGAACATGACGATGCCCTCGGTGGTCCACAGGTCGAAGTGCCCGACCCAGAGCCGCTCATTGATCATCGAGATCAGGGCCTGGACGTCGCCGCGGCGGCGTTCCGGAACCTTGAGATCGAAGGCGCAGGCGAGATGCAGCGCCTCGATGTCGTCCATCCAGGTGTAGGAGAGCTGGTAGTCGGTCCAGCGGCCGGTGACGAGGATCGTGATCTCGTCCTCGGTCGCGCGCTCGAACGACCAGTCGTTGACCGACGCGAGCCGCTCGACCACGTCCAGCGGATTGAGTCGGGAATCGTCAGTATAGCTCGAGAGGGACATCACGTCTCCGCTTTGCCGGATTGGAGCCAGGGGAAACGCACGCCACCGAACGCGCACGGCTTCCTTGCCCCGGAGGCCGGGGCGCGGTCCGCTTTTGACGCAGGGATTACGGATACCTTGACGCTGGGAGCGAATCAGGGAGCCGACTCGACTATAACCCGCTCGATTCCGACCGCCAGAGGCATCTTGTAGGCGTTATGAGCCGTGATTTGCGGACTCGTGGCAACCGCGGGGTCCGGAATCTCCACAGCCAATCCGGCGGTCGATTCAATTGCCGGTGGATAAGTGCCCGGGTGATTCGGCCGTTCAGTCGAACAGGCTCGAGACCGACTCTTCCGAGGCGGTGCGCTCGATCGCTTCGCCGATGAGATGGCCGATCGGCAGGATGCGGATGTTTCCGGTCGCCTGCACGGCCTCTGTCGGCTGAATCGAATCGGTGATGACGAGCTCTTTGAGCCGCGACTTGCCGATGCGCTCGACCGCACCGCCGGACAGCACGCCGTGGCTGATATAGGCGTAGACGTCCTTGGCGCCCTGCTTGAGCAACGCATCCGCGGCGTTCACCAGCGTGCCGCCGGAGTCGACGATGTCGTCGATCAGGATGCAGGTGTGGCCGGCGACCTCGCCGATGACGTTCATCACTTCCGATTCACCGGCGCGCTCGCGGCGCTTGTCGACGATGGCGAGCGGCGCGTTGATGCGCTTGGCGAGCCCGCGTGCGCGCGCGACGCCGCCGACGTCGGGCGACACCACCATCACGTTTTCGAGCGAGCGCTCCTTGATGTCGCGCACCATCAGCGGCGAGGCATAGAGGTTGTCGGTCGGGATGTCGAAGAAGCCCTGGATTTGCCCCGCGTGCAGGTCGAGCGTCATGACGCGGTCGGCGCCGGCGCGCGTGATCAGGTTGGCCACGAGCTTGGCCGAGATCGGCGCGCGCGGACCGGGCTTGCGGTCCTGCCGGGCGTAGCCAAAGTAGGGGACCACCGCCGTGATGCGGCGCGCCGAGGCGCGGCGCAGCGCGTCGATGATGATCAGCAACTCCATCAGGTGGTCGTTGGCCGGGAACGAGGTCGACTGCACGACGAAGACGTCGGCGCCGCGCACGTTTTCCTGGATCTCGACGAATATCTCCATGTCGGCGAAGCGCCGAACCTGCGCCTTGGTCAGCGGCGTCTTGAGGAAGTCGCAGATGGCCTTGGCCAATACGGGATTGGAGTTGCCGGCGACGAGCTTGATCGCCCCGTTCTTGCCCGACATCCAAAACCTCGCCGTTTTTCGCGGGAAATTGCGGCGTGGTCATAACAAGAGGTGATGTGCGCGGCAATATGTCCCGGCGCAGCTGTCCGCGCCTTTCACACGTCAGAATGAACGGAAAATATGCGGCCTAGCGATTGGCCGCCACTGCGGCCTGCCGGCCCTGCGGGAGCGGAACGTGGGCCGCGGCCTTCTGCGCCACCGGATCGGCGGCGGCCTGCGAGACGCGGAAAATCCCGGCCGCCTCGGGCGTGCCGGCATCGGCGGTCAGGGCTAGGCGCGGCTCGAGCGAGGCGACCGGCGTCTCGGGCGCGGCATCCGGCGCGGTCAGGAAGGCGGCGAGCTGCTCGACACTCGATCGGGCGATCCGCTGCAGCATGGCGTCGTCGGCGGCGTCCCAGGCCTTGTCGCTCTTGGCGACCTCGGAGCCGCTGATGCGCATGGCGCGGCGCTCCTCGTTGTCGAACACGTCCCAGACCCAGGAGATCGTGGTGCGGCCGCGCTCGACCGCGGCGGAGAAATAGCCGCGCACGCGGTAGGTGGATGGTTGCTCGCGCGATTGGACCGCGAGTCGGCGGAGCTGCGCCTCGCCGTTGAGATCCTGCACCAGCGTGTGGAAACGGTCCTGCGGCAGGCCGTCAATCGAGTCGAAGGCGACGCTGGCGCCGCGCGGCTCTCCGGCGGCCAGGCTCGCCTCTTTTCCGGTCTGGCAGCCGGCAAGCGCCAGCGCGGCGACGAGCGCCAACGCCGACTGCGTCACCAAACGTCCCGAACCCGCGGCGCGGATCGCGCGGCGGAGCAACACCCACATCGTCGACACGTCCCTGCGGCCGCTTGTTGTTGTGTGATCCCCTCGCGGCCGGCCGAGACCCTAGCGGCTCGCCGCGGCGTGAGTCCAGCAACGGACAGACCGACTGAGGAAAAGTGTTAATCGCCGATCGCGATGGCGTTGATATGTCTGCCATAGTCCGGCTCGCCGCGCTGGCTCATCCGCCGGTAGCTGTAGAATCGCGCGGGATCGGCATAGGTGCAGTGGCCGAGGTCCTCGAACTGCGCGACGCCGGCGCGATGCACGCGGTCGGCGATATAGCCGGTGAGGTCGAACATCGCATGGCCTTCGCGCGGCGACGGCGCGAAGAACCGCTCATTGTCCAGGTCGGCGGCGCGAAAGCGCTCGACGAATTCGGGGCCGACCTCATAGTTCGGCTGGCGGATCGTCGGCCCGAGCGCCACGACGATGCACTCGCGCGACGCGCCGAGCTTCTCCATCGCGGCCAGCGTCGCTTCGATCACGCCGGTGAAGGCGCCGCGCCAGCCGGCATGCGCTGCGCCGACGACACCCGCCTCGGCGTCGGCGAACAGCAATGGTCCGCAGTCGGCGGTCGAAACGCCGATGGCGAGCTTCGGCTCGCGCGTCACCACCGCATCGGCGCGGGGCCGCGTCTCCTGCGTCCATGAACCGTCGGCAATTGCGACGTCGGGCGAATGGATTTGATAGGGCGTCAGGAAACGGTCCGGGGCGACGCCGAGCGTCGCCGCCATGCGCGCGCGGTTCTCCGCGACCTTGTCGGGCGCGTCGTTGGAGCCGATGCCGCCATTGAGGCTCGCATAAACGCCGTCCGACACGCCGCCGCTGCGGGTGAAGAAGGCGTGGCGGATGCGCGCCAGCCGGGACAACGAAGGTGCCTGCAGCATGAGAACCGCCGTGAGAAGCCTAGCTGAGATACAAAAGCCGATTTGCCGTCATGCAACAAGCAGCGGCGGGGAACCGGACCGCAGGATGGTTACGGGGAGCTTTGTTTCCGCGCCGTGTGGCGGCAATGCGGCTGCGGTCAGCGCGCGAATGCCGCAGGCGCGCCCAATGCAGGATGAGCGAATGCCACGGCCTTGAACAGCGCGCCCATCTCGGTTGCGCCGGTCCCGGTGAGCCGCGCCAGCGCCACGTCGATGCGCGCGGTGGCGTCGGGCGAAGCCTTTTCTTTCAGTTTGGCAGCCCGTGCGTCGATGCCGAGCCGTTGTAGCAGCTCTCCTTGCGTGATCGGCCCGAAGGCGGCGGCGCCGGCCGATGTGGCGGCGCGGATGAGCGCTGCGAAATCGACGTGCGCGGTGAGGTCCAGCTCGCCCGGCGTGGCAAGCGGATCGGCGAAGGCATGGCGGCCGAGCGCCTGCAGCGTGTCGCCGATCGCGCTCGTCGCGTGTCCGTAATCGATCACCAGCGCCGCGCCGCCGTCGCGGACGAGACGCTGGCCGAGCGCAATCGCCGCATCGTCG
>Ga0207657_10007811_pt1 | contig 10918 bp, 13 predicted proteins | sample KBSC33metaG_FD_184316 | JGI IMG/M metagenome (GOLD analysis project Ga0207657, IMG submission 184316) | Corn rhizosphere microbial communities from Kellogg Biological Station, Michigan, USA - KBS C3-3 metaG (SPAdes) (version 2) | ecosystem: Host-associated > Plants > Roots > Rhizosphere > Soil ... | reverse complement strand
CCGGCTGCGCTAGACGGCCGTGCCGGGTGCGTCATCCGGCCCGGCGAAGACTGACATCAGGCCTCTCAGCTCGACCGGTGCGGCGCGACGAGCGCGGACGCGAGGCCGAGCCCGATCAACGCGGTGCCGCCGAACCACCGCTCGATGCGCGCGACGAGCGGCGTGCCGCGCAGGCGGTCCGCGATCGAGCCGGCGACGACCGCGTAGACGCTGTCGCTCAGGAGGCCGAGCCCCGCGAACGTGAAGCCGAGCAGCATGATCTGCAACCAGACGTGGCCGGCGCCCACATCGACGAACTGCGGGACGAACGCGAAGATGAAGACGATCGTCTTCGGGTTCAGCAGGTTGACGACGAGCCCCTGCGTATAGAGATCGCGGCGCGTGCGCGGCGCCGACGCCTCGACCCCGTCGTCCGTGCGGCTCGTGACGAGCCGCCGCACCCCGAGCACGAGGAGGTACGCCGCGCCGACGAAGCGGACCGCGTCGAACGCGACCCGCGAGGCGAGCACGAGCGAGGACAGCCCGACCGCCGCGAGCGTCACGTGGACGACGGTTCCACTCGTGATGCCGAGCACGGACGCGAGCCCCGCGCTGCGACCCTGGTCGATGCTGCGGCTGACGACGTAGAGCACCGCCGGGCCGGGGATGACGAGGAGCGCGAGCGCCGTCAGGACGAAGAGGCCGTAGGTCGCCGGCGACGGCATCGCGCTAACCGTACAACGCGGCCACCTCGCGGCCCGTTGCCGCGATCCGCTCGCGCAGCTCGGGCGGCTCGAGCACCTCGAGCTGCGACCCGAAGCGCAAGAGCTCGCGATATGCGTCACCGAGGTGTGCGAAGGCGAGCACGGCGCGCCCGTCCTCCTCGACTCGCGGCTCGCCCGGCAACCAGCGTTTCACGTCGTCGCCGACGCGGACGACGACCTCGACGCGCGCGCGGCTCTGCTCGAAGTCGCGCGACCAGCGGTCCCAGAACGCGCGCAGCTCGAAATCGGCGGGACGCTCGAACGCCGCCTCGAGCGCGCGCGCGGACGCGACCCGCGAGACGCGGTAGACACGCATGCCGGCCGAGCGGCGGGCGACGAGGTACCAGGCGCCACCCTTCAGCACGAGCCCGAGCGGGTCGACCGTCCGCTGCACGAGCCGGCCGCCTTCGCGGTAGCGAAGCCGGACCCGGCAGCCGCGCCAGACGGCCGCTGCGAGGTCGGGGAGGTGCGGCACCGTGTCCTCGGCGCGAAACCAGCCGCGGGTGTCCAGGTGGAAGAGGAGCGAGGCGCGGCTCGCCCGCTCTTGCAGCTCGTGCGGCAGGGCGGCGAGGAGCTTCAGCCGGGCGGCCGCGAGCTCGCCGCCGAGCCCGAGCTCGGCCGCCGGCCCGGAGATGCCGGCCGCGAAGAGGGCCTCGGCCTCGTCGCCCGTCAACCCGGTCAGCCGGGTGCGGTAGCCGCCCGCGAGCCGGTAGCCGCCCGCCGGGCCGCGCACGGCCTCGACCGGGACGCCGGCAGCCCCCAGCGACTCGACGTCGCGATGCACGGTCCGGACGGAGACGTCGAGCGTCGCTGCGATCTCGCCCGCGGTCAGCTGCCCGCGTGTCTGCAACAGGAGCAGGAGCGAGACGAGCCGGGTGGCGCGCATTCCCTAAACATGCCAGAAGATGGCCTCTTTGTGTGCGAGACTCGACCGCATGAGCGAGCACGTGAACATCTGGGGCGACGAGTGGGGCGAGCAGCCGGAGGACTGGTCCGGCGGGGGCGGGCTGCGGAAGCGCATCGTCGAGGGCGGCTACCGCGAGAACGGGCCGCGGCTCGGCGCGACCATCTACGAGCTCGGCCCGGGCAACTTCATGATCTTCCACTTCCACCACGGCTCCGAGGAGCTGCTGATCGTGCTCCGGGGACGGCCGACGCTGCGCACGCTCGCCGGGACGGAGCAGCTCGACGAGGGCGACGCAGTCCACTTCCCGACCGGCCCGGACGGCGCCCACGAGATTCGCAACGACACGGCCGAGCCGGTGCGCTACGTCGTCGCCGGGACGCGTGTCTCGCCAGAGGTCGTCGAGTACCCCGACCTGAAGCAGCTCACGGCCCAGTCGCGGCACGACTCGATGACGGGCGCGCAGCTCTTCGTGATCCACGACGTGAAGGAGGAGGCATGACGGATGCCGACGAGACGAGCGGCGGCACGGTGATCGAGCTGCTGCTGCGCGAGCCGGAGATCGTCGCGTGGCTCGAGCCGCGCAGCGAAGACGATGACGACGACGACGAGCCGCGGGCGGCGTGATGGAGCCGCTCGAGAACGTGTTCGAGCCCGGGGAATGGGACGACTACGGCCCCGGGCCTGCCGGCTGGTGCACGAAGCCGCGCCGGCTCGTGCGCACGCCCGGCCGGCGGCTGACGATGAGCGTCTACGTCCTCGAGCCGGGCGAGCGGCACCTCCCCTATCACTTCCACCACGGCGCCGAAGAGCTCCTGCTCGTGCTCGAAGGAACCCCGACGCTCCGCACGCCCGAAGGGGAGCGCGCTCTGCGCGCGGGCGACGTCGCCCACTTCCCCTGCGGCGCCGAGGGCGCGCACCAGCTGCGAAACGACGCGGACGAGCCGGTGCGCTTCGTCGTCGCCGCCGCGAACACGACTCCGGAGATCGTCGAGTACCCGGACACCGGGAAGATCGCCGCGATGGCGAAGACGCCCTCGCAGAACGGGCCGTCGCTCTGGACCATGCATTTCCTCGAGAACGCGGTCGGCTACTGGGACGGAAACGAGTGATTTGACGTCACGAGCCTCGATACGTATCGTTCGTCGGCCATGTTGCGCCTGAACGTGATGAATCGGATTCCGGCCGGCGGCAGTTTCGCCGGCCCGCGCGGACGCTAGGTCCGCCCGCCGCCTCGCGCGCGCTTTTCCGTTCTCCGTTCGCTTTTCGTTTCAAAAGGAGCAGCATGTCCACTCTCGTAGCACCAGCATCTGGAAGCACGTCCGTCCGTCGTGACGTCCCGGCCGTCGAGGTCGTGAACCTGACGAAGGAGTTCCGGCGCCGCGACAAGCGCGCCGGCCGCTTCGCGCGGCGGCGCATGCCGGCCCTCAAGTCGGTCACGTTCGCGATGGAGCGCGGCGAGTGCGTCGCGATCCTCGGCCAGAACGGGTCCGGCAAGTCGACGCTCGTGCGGCTCCTGTCGACGCTCCTGATCAACGACGGCGGGGAGGCGCGCATCTTCGGGCACGACGCGTTCCGGGAGACGCGGCAGATCCGCCAGCTCGTGAACCGCGTCTCGGTCGAGGCGAGCTTCTTCAAGAAGATGTCGGCGCACGAGAACCTGTCGTACGCCGCGCGCTTCTACGGCATGCCGTTCTCGCAGACGCGTACGGCGATCCCGGAGATCCTCGAGCGTGTCGGCTTCCCGGCCGACCGGCGCGGCGAGGCGATGGAGAACCTCTCGCGCGGGATGCAACAGAAGGTCGCGCTCGCACGCGCGCTGCTCACCTCGCCCGTCCTGCTGCTGCTCGACGAGCCGACCACGGGCCTGGACCCGCGCTCGAAGCTCGAGGTGCAGGAGTTCATCCGCGAGGTGCGCGGCACGCACGACGCGACCATCCTTCTCTGCACGCACGACATGTCGGAGGCGGAGGCGCTCGCCGACCGCGTCGGCCTGCTCGACCGCGGCGAGCTGCTCTTCCTCGAGCCGGTCGAGGACGTGAAGCGGCGCTACGGCGTGGAGACGCTCGAGCAGGCGTTCTTCGCCGCGACCGGCCGCACGTTCGAGGACGAGCACGCAGACGACGGCGACGACGAGTACCGGGAGGTGTTCGGGGGATGACGGCAACCGGCGTAGGCTCGACGGAGCCGGGAAGGAGCGGAGGTGCCGGCTTCGCCGGCGGCGGAGCGAGAAATCTCCGAGCCACGTTGAGGCAGGAGCTGATCGGCCTCGGCGGCATCGTCGAGCGCAACATGTATCTCACGAAGCGCTACATCCTCTGGGATGTCGCGTTCATGGTCTGGACGATCGCGAACACGCTCACGATCGTGTTCATCGCCCGCTCGGTCCACCTCTCGCCCGCGCGCGAGAACGAGCTCGCGACGAAGCTCCTCGTCGGGGCCGTCATCTGGGCGTTCCTCGGGATCATCTTCGAGTTCGTGACGGAGACGGTCGCGTGGGAGCGGTGGGAAGGCACGATCGAGTACACGTTCATGGCGCCGCTCTCGCGTTCGATGCACCTGTTCGGGCAGGGCGCGTTCGCGGTCCTGTACGGGCTGATCCGCGCCACGATCCTGTTCTTCGTCGTCGCCGCCTTCATCGGCATCCACATGCCGCACGCGAACTTCGCGGCGGCGCTCGCGCTGCTCGCGATCGCGTCGCTCTCGTTCATGGGCATCGGGATGATGACGTCGGTGCTGCCGCTCATCTCGCCCGAGAAAGGCGCGCAGCTCGGCTTCGTCGCGCAGGGAATGATGCTCGCGGTCTCGGGTGTCTACTACCCGGTGTCGGTGATGCCCGGCTGGATGCAGGCCGTCGCGAAGATCTCGCCGGCGACCTACGCGCTGCGCGGCGACCGCGCGTCGATCGTGAACGGCGCGAAGCTGGCGTGGACGGACGTCTGGCCGTTGCTGATCATCGCGGGCGTCGCGATACCGCTCGGTCTCGCGATCTTCCGCAGAGGCGAGCGCTATGCGAAGCAACACGGGAAGTTGAAGCGGTCCGGCTGATCGGGTCCGGCTGATCAGGCCGGGCCGCTTCGACCTGCGGCCTTTTGGGTACGTTGCGGCGTGATGGCGATTCGCGTCCTGCTCGTCGACGACGAGCCGATGTTCCTCGAAGCACTGAAGGCGCTGCTCGATCACGACGATCGCGTCGAGATCGCCGGCGCGACGAGCGACGGCGAGTCGGCACTCGAGCTCGCGACCCGCGTGCGACCCGACGTGGCGCTCGTCGACCTCGCGATGCCGGGCATGAGCGGCTTCGAGCTGACGCGCAAGCTGCTCGCCAACGCTCCGGCGCTGCACGTGATCGCGGTCAGCGGCCTGTCACACGAAGGCGACGCGTCGAAGGCGCTCGACGCGGGCGCCACGTCGTTCCTGATGAAGGGCGGCCTCTACTCGGAGGTCGGCGACGCGATCGTCGACGCGGCCGCGACGGCGCACTGAACTAGAGCAGGCGCGCGAGACATGCGCGCAGGCCGTCGCGCCAGTGCGGCAGCCGCGGCGTGCCGACGCGCTCGCTCCGGAGCACCGAGTACGCCGGACGCGGCGCCGGCCGGCCGAGCTCGGCCGTCGTGATTCGCCGCACCGAGCAATCGAGGCCGGCATCCTCGAAGATCGCCTCCGCGAACTCGGCCCACGTGCAGTCGCCGTCCGCCGCAAGGTGCCAGAGACCCGGCTCGAGCCCGACGACGTCGCGCGTGGCGTCGGCCAGATGGCCAGTGAAGGTCGGCGAGCCTCGCTGGTCGTCGACGACGGAGACCTCCTCTCGCTCCGCGCCGAGCCGCAGCATCGTGCGCACGAAGTTCGTGCTCGACCAGCCGAAGAGCCACGACGTGCGGACGATCCACGCGCGCTCGCCGGCCGCCGCCTCGCCGTGCAGCTTCGTGCGCCCGTACACCGACTGCGGGTTGGGCGAGTCCGACTCGACGTACGGGGTTCGCTTGGTGCCGTCGAAGACGTAGTCGGTCGAGAAGTAGACGAGCGGCGCACCGAGCTCGGCAGCGTGCTGCGTGCCGCCGACGTTGACCGCGGCGGCGCCCTGCGGGTCCGCCTCGGCGCCGTCGACGTCGGTCCACGCGGCTGCGTGCAACACGAGATCGATCTCCCCGAGCCCCGTCGCGGGAAGCGTGACGTCCCAGTCGCGACGACTCAGGCCGCGCGCTCCCGGGAAGGCCTCGAGCAGCGCCGCCCCGAGCTGCCCGCCGGCGCCGGTTACGACGACGCGTCGCGTGTCGAGAGGATCGGCGATGAGGTGCTCCAGAGATGGCGGACGCGCTCGTCGTCCCACGGCAAGCTCTGTTCGTCCGGGTTCGCCGCGTCGTACTCCTCGGTGACGAGGTACATGAAGAGACAATCCGTGAGCGCCTCGTAGCCGTGGGCGTACGTACCCGTGACATAGACGGCGGCAGGGTTGTCGTCGCCGATGTCCTCGGTGAAGACCTCGCCGGTCTCGCGGTCGAGCACGACGACACGAACCGTCCCTTCGAGGCAGACGAAGAGATCGTCCTGTCCGCGCTCGTGATAGTGCAGCCCGCGGATCACGCCCTTGCGCGAGCGCGCCAGGTTCGCCTGCTTGATCGGCTTGGGCAGCGCGCTTGCGCGCGCGAGCTCTGCGAACCAGCCTCGCTCGTCCTCGTGTCGCGTCAGCGGGAAGGTGCGGACGTTCACGCCCGGCTGCCGCGGACGAAGTCGTTGACCTCGTAGTACGCCTCGATCGACTCGCCGGCATCGCCCCAGAACCCGTCGACCACGTCGGCCTCCATCGCGCCGCGCCCGACATACCAGTTGTTGACGTCGGTGATCTCGAGCTCGCCTCTGCCCGACGGCTCGAGCGTCGGCAGCACGTCCCAGACCTCGCCGTCGTAGAAGTAGACGCCGGTGACCGCGAATTCCGACGGCGGCGACTCGGGCTTCTCCACGATCTGGGTCACGCGCTCGCCGTCCATCACGGCGACGCCGAGATGGCGGAGATGCTCGTGCTCGGCGACGTGCGACAGGACGATCCTCCCGCCCTTCTGCTGGCGCTCGAAGTTCTGGACGATCGCCCCGAGCGGGCGCTCGAAGATGTTGTCGGCGAGCATCACGCATACCTTGTCGCGGGCGACGAAGTGCTCCGCCAGCCCGAGCGCCTCGGCGATGCCGCCGGCCTGCTCCTGGTAGCCGTACGTGAGCAGGTCGACGCCGTACTCGCGGCCGTTGCCGAGCAGCCGGAAGAACTCGCCCGCGTGCGTTCCGCCAGTGACGAGCATCAGCTCCGTGATGCCGGCCTGGACGAGCGCCTCGACCGCGTACGCCACCATCGGCCGGTCGAAGAGCGGCAGCAGGTGCTTGTTGGTGATCCGCGTGAGCGGGTGGAGCCGCGTGCCGGACCCGCCGGCGAGGATGACGCCCTTCACGCGGGCGATGCTAACGGCTGAACGCGAAGCGGCAGAAAGGGTTACCTTCGAAACCGTGCCGCCGAGGTCCCGCCGCTCGTGCCTCACCGTGCCCGCGTCGAGCCGGCGCATGCTCGAGAAGGCGGCTTCGCTCGCCGTCGACGAGATCGTCGTCGATCTGGAGGACGGCGTGGCGGCGGCCGACAAGGATGCGGCGCGTGCGAGCCTCGGCGAGGCGCGTGCCCGCGGGACGCTCGCGGTGCGGATCAACGGCCTCCGCTCGGCGTGGTGGCGCGCCGATCTCGAGGCGCTGCGGAGCTCGCAGCCCGACGTCGTCGTCGTGCCGAAGGTCGAGAGCGTCGAGGACGTCGCGGCTGTCGTCGAGCTCCTGCCGGCCGGCGTCGCCCTCGAGCTGCAGATCGAGACGGCGCGCGGCGTCGTCGAGGTCGAGCGCATCGCGGCCGCCGGTGGACCGGTCGAGGCCCTCGTCTTCGGGCCGGGCGACTTCGCGGCGTCGCTCGGCGTGCCGGTGCTGACGATCGGCGCGGGGCCGTCCGACTACGCGCTCCAGCGCATGGTCGTCGCCGCGCGCGCCTTCGGGCTGCAGGCGGTCGACGGGCCCTACGCCGCGCTCGGCGACGAGACGGGACTGCAAGCGTCGGCCGAGCGCGCGCTCGCCGTCGGGTGCGACGGGAAATGGGTCGTCCACCCCGCGCAGATCGCGCCCGTGACGGCGGTGTTCACGTCCTCGGCCGACGCTGTCGCGAGGGCGGAGCGCATCCTCGCGGCTGCCGACGGGGCGAGCATGGTGGACGGCGAGATGGTGGATGCGGCGACCAAGCGCCTCGCAGAAGGCGTCATCGCGCGTGCCGCGCGGCCTTCCTCGCCCTGACGCGCGGTAGGTTCGTGACGGCGGCGAACCAGGCGTAGAGAAGGAGCGCCAGCGCGCCGGTCGCCAGGCGCAGGATTCGTGCCATGCTTTTCACGGTAGCCCAGCGCGGGTACGGGAGACGATGTGACGGGTCGGAAGCGGGACATCGACGATCTCCAGGGCGAGATCCAGGAGCTTTTCGCGGACCTCTGGCAGGTGCCGCGCTTCTCCGGGATGCGCCGCGGCTTCCGGCCGCAGAGCGACTGCTACCGCACCGACGACCCGCCGACGCTGCATGTCGTCATCGAGCTCGCCGGCGTCGACCCGGGCTCGATCGAGGTGGTCGCGTCGGGCAAGACGCTCGTCGTCGGCGGCGCGCGCGAGCGCCCGACCGCGGCCGGCGCGCACCACCTGGCGATGGAGATCGACTACGGGACGTTCCAGCGCCGGATCGAGCTCGGCGAGGAGATCGACCCGGCCCGCACGACCGCGTCGTACGACCGCGGCATGCTCAGGGTGACGCTGCCGATTGCAGCCCGCCCGCCCGTCGAGGGCGCGGTGCCGATCGAAGTGGAGCGGGATGGCTGACGACGAGTATCAGGTCGTCGTCTCCGCGGAGGAGCAGCAGAAGGCCGAGGAGCTCGGCGAGGAGCTGCCGGCGGCGCTGCCCGTGCTGCCGCTGAAGGAGACGGTCGTCTTCCCCGACTCGATGACGCCGCTTGCGATCGGGCAGGAGCGCTCGGTCCGCCTGATCGACGACGTCGTCGGCGGCGACCGGCTGCTCGCCCTCGTCACGGTGCGAGACGAAGACGCCGAGACACCCACGTGGGACGACCTCTACGAGGTCGGGACCGCGGCGGTCGTGCACAAGATGATCCGGGTTCCCGACGGCACGATGCGCGTGCTCGTGCAGGGCCTCCGCCGGGTGCATCTCGAGCGGCGGGTTCTCGACGACCCCTATCTGATCGGGGAGTTCGTCGAGGTGCCCGACCGGGTCGAGAAGACGCCCGAGCTCGAGGCCCTCACGCGAAACGTGCAAGGGCTCTTCGCGCAGATCATCGGTCTCGTCCCGTATCTGCCCGAGGAGCTGCAGATGGCGGCGGCCAACGTCGACGATCCCGGCGCCCTCTGCAGCCTCGTCGCGTCGACGCTCCGACTGAAGACCGACGAGAAGCAGAGGATCCTCGAGCAGGTCGACGTCGAGCAGCGCCTGCGCGACGTCTCGCTCGTCCTCAACCGCGAGCTCGAGGTGTTCGAGCTCGGTACGCGCATCCAGTCGCAGGTGCAGTCGGAGCTCGACAAGGGGCAGCGGGAGTTCTTCCTCCGCCAGCAGCTCAAGGCGATCCACGAGGAGCTCGGGGAGGGCGACCCCGAGCAGGCAGAGCTCGCGGAGCTGCGCGGCCGGCTCGAAGCGCTCGAGCTGCCTGAGGAGATCGAGAAGGCGGCGACGCGCGAGCTGGGCCGGCTCGAACGCCTGCCGGCGGCGGCGGCGGAGTACGGGGTCATCCGCACGTACCTCGACTGGATCGCGACGCTGCCGTGGAGGGTGACGACGACCGACAACCTCGATCTCGCGCACGCGCGCGAGGTCCTCGACGAGGATCACTACGACCTTGCGAAGGTGAAGGACCGGATCATCGAGCACCTCGCCGTCTCGAAGCTCCGCAACGACCCGTCCGGGCAGATCCTCTGCTTCGTCGGCCCGCCCGGGGTCGGCAAGACCTCCCTCGGCCACTCGATCGCGCGCACGCTCGAGCGGAAGTTCGCGCGGCTGTCGGTCGGCGGCGTTCGCGACGAGGCCGAGATCCGCGGCCACCGGCGCACCTACATCGGCGCGATGCCCGGCTCGATCATCCGCGCGCTGCGCGACGCCGAGTCGATGAACCCCGTGCTCCTGATCGACGAGATCGAGAAGATGGGAGCCGACGTGCGCGGCGATCCGGCGTCGGCGATGCTCGAGGTGCTCGATCCCGAGCAGAACAAGACCTTCCGCGACCACTACCTCGACCTGCCGTTCGATCTCTCGAAGGTGCTGTTCATCTGCACCGCGAACACCGTCGACACGATTCCGAGCGCGCTGCTCGACCGCATGGACGTGATCTCGCTCTCCGGGTACACCGAGGACGAGAAGCTCGGCATCGCGAAGCGCTACCTCGTCCCGAAGCAGATCGAGGCGCACGGCCTGGGCGCGGAGCAGATCGCCTTCACCGACAAGGCGCTCAGGCTCGTGATCCGCGAGTACACGCGCGAGGCGGGCGTGCGCGGCCTCGAGCGGCGGCTTGCCGACGTCTGTCGCAAGGCCGCCCTCAAGGTTGCGGAGGGATTCGCGGGGAAGATTCGCGTCGACGAGCGGCGCGTGCGCGCGAGCCTCGGCCCGCGCACGTACTCGAGCGAGGCGCGGCGGCGCACCGCCGACCCGGGTGTGGCAACCGGTCTCGCCTACACGGCGGCCGGCGGCGACGTCCTCTTCATCGAGGCGACGGCCTACCCCGGCAAGGGCAAGCTGACGATCACCGGGCAGCTCGGAGAGGTGATGCAGGAGTCGGCGCAGGCCGCGATCTCCTGGGTCCGCTCGCATACCGGAGCCCTCGGCCTGCCGGAGGACTGGTTCGCGTCGCACGACGTGCACCTGCACGTCCCGGCCGGCGCGATCCCGAAGGACGGGCCCTCGGCGGGCATCACGATGGCGACCGCGATCGCGTCCCTGATCCGCGGCGTCGCCGTCGCCGACGACGTCGGGATGACGGGCGAGATCACGCTGACCGGCCAGGTGCTGGGCATCGGCGGCGTGCGCGAGAAGGTCCTCGCCGCGCAGCGTGCGGGGCTGAAGCTCGTCGTCCTCCCGCGCGAGAACGAGCACGATCTCGACGACCTGCCGCCGGAGACGCGGCGCGAGCTGGAGTTCGTCCTCGTCGACTCGATCGAAGAGGTGCTCGCGGTCGCGTTCGACGGCAGCGGCAACGGCTCCGTGGCCCGCGTCCGC
>Ga0207657_10007809_pt1 | contig 10918 bp, 9 predicted proteins | sample KBSC33metaG_FD_184316 | JGI IMG/M metagenome (GOLD analysis project Ga0207657, IMG submission 184316) | Corn rhizosphere microbial communities from Kellogg Biological Station, Michigan, USA - KBS C3-3 metaG (SPAdes) (version 2) | ecosystem: Host-associated > Plants > Roots > Rhizosphere > Soil ... | reverse complement strand
CCAGTAGAACATCACGCCGATCGGGAACGCGAAGCCCGAGAACGCGAAGACCAGCGGAAGGATGTACAGCAGCACCCGCTGCTGGCGGTACATCGGGCTCGCCTTCATCTCGGGCGACTGGTTCTTCGAGGCCAGCTGCAGCTGCGTGATGAACTGCGACGCCGTCATGATGACGACCATCGCCGCGGCGATGATGACCACCACGACCTGCACCGGGTGGGCCGCCAGTGCCGACTGGATGCTGTACTTCAACGGCGCGATGTCGAACAGCGAGGAACGCCCGAACTGATCCGACAGCGCCTTGGTGAGGAACCCCACGCCGGCCTTGCCCTGGCGAGCCTCGGTGAGCACCGAGAACAGGCTGAAGAAGATCGGCATCTGGATCAACAGGGGCAGGCAGGACGACAGCGGGTTCGTGCCCGCCTTCCGGTAGAGCTCCATGGTCTCGCGCTGCATCGCCTCGCGCGAGAACTGGTCCTTCTTGCCCTTGTACTTGTCCTGGATCTTCTTGAGCTGCGGCGCGACCTCCATCATCTTGCGCTGGCTCTTGATCTGCCGCACGAAGATCGGGATCAGCGCGGCCCGCACGACGAGCACCAGGCACACGATCGAGAGCACCCAGGTGAGGCCGGCCGCGGGATCCATGTGGAAGACGTTCTGGAAGACCCAGTGGAAGCCGACGAGGATCGCCTCGATGACCCATTTGATCGGCGTGAGAACCACGCCGAAGAAGTTGATGATGCCGTCCACGTGTCAGGCCTTTCCGTGGCTCGCCGGGAAGACGAAACCGAAGTGGGTGAGCTGGTAGCGGGGGACGCGGCGCTCGGGGACATCATCCACGCCGCCCTTCGCCCAGGGGTGGCAGCGCGCGATGCGCCAGGTTCCGAGGGCGACGCCCTTGATCACCCCGTGCTGCTGGATCGCGCCGAGCGCGTACGCCGAGCAACTGGGGTAGTACCGGCACACGTCGCCGTACAACGGTGAGATCACGGCGCGGTATGCGCGCAGGATCACCACGCAGATGTTGCGCGGAAGCAGCACCAGGAACAAGCCCGCGCGGCGCATCACGGCCTCACGGCTTCGGCGAGAAGGGACGCATCCAGGGCGGTGTGCATGTCATCGGCGAGACTAACCCAGCTGCGCTGGGCGGCGCCGGGGAGTGCCCGGACCACGACATCGTTGCCGTGAGCGCCGGCCGCGACGAATTCGCGCCCCAGCGCCCGGTAGCGCCGGCGCACCAGATTGCGATCGACGGCGTTCCCCACCGACCGCGCCACGATGATCCCGACCCGCAACGGATCGCCGGAGTCGCGCTCGAGCCGGTAGTAGATCGCGCTCGGCGTCACGGAACGCCGGCCGCGGCGCACCACCATCCGGAAGTCGTCGGCGCGTACGACCCGGTTGGCCCTGGCGAGCACCGGGGGACTACGCGGAGAGCTCGGTGCGCCCCTTGCGGCGGCGGGCGCCGAGGATGGCACGACCGGCACGGGTGCGCATGCGAAGACGGAAGCCGTGCACCTTGGCGCGGCGCCGGTTATTCGGCTGGAAGGTTCGCTTGGTCATGGTGGTATCTCCAAAACCCGATGCCGTGCACCGGGAAGAACAGGGACCGCCCCGTAGCTAAAGGAATGAGGCAGTCGTCAACTGATTAAAAATAGGCGGTTAAGAGGCCCCGGTCAAACCACGGAGCGCAACCGTCCATTCTCCACACCGATCCAGTCATCCGTTGGTCACGGCGCGCCCACGAGAACTAAGGTGAATCCGCGACCGACCCGCCACCCCGAGCCGAGAGAAACCATGACCGACACCCCGGATCCCACCCGAGAACTCTGGGACTCCGTGCTCGGAATCCTGCACAGCGACGATCGGGTCACTCCTCAATTGCAGGGCTTCTTGAACCTCGTCGAACCCAAGGGCGTGCTCGCCGGCACCCTCTACCTCGAGGTGCCCAATGAGCTGACGCGCGGGATGCTCGACCAGCGCATCCGGGTGCCCCTGCTCAACGCACTCAGCACGATCGACGGTGAGCACGGCATCACGAACTTCGCGATCGTCGTCAACCCCGAGATCCAGCACGCAGGCATCGGTCCTTCGGCAGAAGCCGGCCCACTCGACGAGGTACCGCACGAGCCGACCCCGACGCCGGCCTCGGCCAGCAGTCCGGCACAGGGCGCCGGCGATCAGACTCGCCGCTCCGACACCCGGCTCAACCCGAAGTACAACTTCGACAACTTCGTGATCGGCGGCTCCAACCGCTTCGCGCACGCCGCGGCAGTCGCCGTCGCGGAGGCCCCCGCCAAGGCGTACAACCCGCTGTTCATCTACGGCGACTCCGGCCTCGGCAAGACGCACCTGCTGCACGCGATCGGTCACTATGCCGAGCGGCTCTATCCCGGAATCCGGGTCCGCTATGTGAGCTCCGAGGAGTTCACCAACGACTTCATCAACTCGATCGCCAACAACCGCGCCTCGGCTTTCCAGGCGCGCTACCGCGAGATCGACATCCTGCTCATCGACGACATCCAGTTTTTGCAACGCGCGGTCGAGACGCAGGAGGCCTTCTTCCACACCTTCAACACGCTGCACGATCACAACAAGCAGGTGGTCATCACCAGCGACGTCGCACCGAAGCATCTGAACGGCTTCGAGGATCGCATGCGGTCGCGCTTCGAGTGGGGGCTCGTCACCGACGTCCAGGCCCCCGACCTCGAGACCCGGATCGCGATCCTGCGCAAGAAGGCCCAGAGCGAGAAGCTCCAGGTGCCCGACGACATCCTCGAGTTCATGGCCACCAAGGTGTCGTCGAACATCCGCGAACTCGAGGGCACGCTCATCCGAGTCACGGCATTCGCCAGCCTGAATCGCACGCCGGTGGATCTGCAGCTCGTTCAGACTGTGCTGAAGGATCTCATCACCCTCGACGACGACAACGTCATCGCTCCCGTCGACATCATCAATCACACGGCCGACTACTTCAAACTCTCGGTGGACGATCTCTACGGGTCCAGCCGATCGCAGGCCGTCGCCACAGCCCGGCAGATCGCGATGTACCTCTGCCGTGAGATGACCAGCCTGTCGCTGCCGAAGATCGGCCAGTTGTTCGGCAACCGCGACCACACCACGGTCATGTACGCCAACAAGAAGATCAGCGAGTTGATGAAAGAGCGGCGCTCGATCTACAACCAGGTCACGGAGCTCACCAGCCGGATCAAGCAGAACCAGCGCTATAACAAGCTCTGAGCCTTGCTCCTAGCCGACTGATCTGTTCACCCCCGTTCGGGGGCCTGGACAAAAGTGTGCCGAATAGTTGATTGCACAAGGTGTGCACAACCTGTGGATAACCGTCGATCGCGTCGGGAATGGTCTGTTGACAAACGGCGCACGATTGTGGATTCGAGACGGGCACCACTCACCGTCGCGCGCAGTTCGGAACGCCGCATCCACGTCAGGCCCACAACTTGCATGGCTGTAGTTCCGCGTCTGAAACGGGAAAACGGCACCTTCTCCACAGATCCCACAGGCGTTAAGAAGGTTAACTCTCTCCCTCTCCATTTCAGCTCGGCCACAACCCCCACGGCTCCTCCCTCCGGCGTCCTCCTCGACGGGACAGCGGGGCTACCTGTGCCAGGATCGGGGTGACAGTATTGACGCCCCCGCATTATTCGAATGACAAGGAGTCCGCGTGAAGTTCCAAGTCAATCGGGACGTGTTCAGCGAGGCCGTGTCATTCGCCGTCAAGCTTCTGCCGCAGCGGACCACCCAGCCGATCCTGAGCGGCGTGCTTCTCCAGGCGGCTGACGGAGTGCTCGTGCTGTCGTCGTTCGACTACGAGGTCTCGTCCCGCACCGAGATCGCCGCCGAGATCGACGAGCCGGGCACGGCTCTGGTTTCGGGACGCCTGCTTGCCGACATCGCAAGCCGGCTGCCCGCTGCCCCTGTGCAGTTCTCGACCGACGAGGGCAAGATCGCGGTCAGCTGCGGATCCGCTCGGTTCACCCTGCTGAGCATGCCGGTCGAGGAGTACCCCACCCTCCCGGAGGTCGCCGATCGCACGGGAGTGCTGCCGGCCGAAGACTTCGCGGAGGCGGTCTCGCAGGTGGCGGTTGCGGCATCCCGCGACGATGTGACTCCGGTGATCACCGGCGTGCAGCTCGAGGTCGGCGACAACACCCTGTCGTTGGTCGCTACCGATCGCTACCGGGTTGCGGTGCGCGAGATCGATTGGGATTCCGGGGCGTCATCAGCCGATGGGACGACGGCCTTGATCCCGGCCCGCACCCTGTCCGAGATCGGCAAGACCTTCGCGCACAGCGGCACCGTCGCCGTGTCAATCGTGCGCAGCGACGATCGAGAGCTGATCGCCTTCAGCGCCGACAAGAAGACCGTGACCTCGCTGCTGATCAAGGGCAACTTTCCCCCGGTCAAGCGGCTGTTTCCCGAGGTGGTCGAGAACTACGCGGTCGTGAACACAGCCGATCTCGTCGAGGCGACCCGCCGCGTGTCTCTGGTTCTCGAGCGCGAGGCGGCGTTGCGATTCAGCTTCTCCATCGATGGTTTGACGCTCGAGGCGGCCGGCTCCGAGCAGGCTCAGGCGTCCGAGACCATCGAGGCGCACCTGCACGGCGACGACACCGTCGTGTCGTTGAAGCCGTCGTTCCTACTCGACGGCCTGGGCGCCGTCCACTCGGAGTTCGTACGGATCTCGTTCACCAAGACCGAGAATCCCAACAAGCCGGGACCTGTGCTGATCACCAGCCAGTCGTCAAAGGAGCAGCCCGGCGCCGATAACTACAAGTACCTCCTGCAGCCGAACCTGCTGCTGCGCTGAACGGAAGGCGGGCGCGAATGGCCATGCACATCGGACTCGTGGGGCTCGGCAAGATGGGCTTCAACATGCGGGACCGGCTCCGCCAGAAGGGCGTCGAGGTCACCGGATACGACCCGAATCCCGATGTGACGGATGTACCCACGTTGGCGGACATGGTGAAGGCCCTTCCGACCCCGCGGGTGGTGTGGGTCATGGTGCCGTCCGGGGCGATCACCGACGGCGTCATCACCGACCTCGCGGGCGTGCTCGAGAAGGACGACCTGGTGATCGATGGCGGCAACTCGCGTTACACCGACGATGCTGTTCACGCCAAGCAGCTGGGCGCGAAGGGAATCCGCTTCGCCGATTGCGGGGTGTCCGGCGGCATCTGGGGGCTCAAGAACGGCTACGGCCTGATGGCCGGCGGCGACGCCGCCGATATCAAGCTGGCGATGCCGGTCTTCGACGCACTTCGGCCGGAGGGTCCGCGCGATGAGGGCTTCGTGCACGCCGGATCCGTCGGCGCCGGGCACTACGCGAAGATGGTGCACAACGGTATCGAGTACGCGCAGATGCAGGCGCTCGGCGAGGGGTACGAACTGCTGGAGGCCAGCAAGGAGATCATCCACGACGTCACCGGTGTGTTCAAAGCGTGGGAACGCGGGACGGTCGTGCGCAGCTGGCTGCTCGAGTTGCTGGTGAAGGCGCTCGAAGAAGACCCGGAGTTCAAGCAGATCGAGGGCTACGTCGACGACTCGGGCGAGGGGCGTTGGACGATCGTGGAGGCGCTCAATCACGCCGTCCCGGTGCCGACGATCAGCGCGTCGATCTTCGCGCGGTTCGTGTCGCGCCAGAAGGACTCGCCGGCGATGAAAGCCGTCGCCGCGTTGCGCAACCAGTTCGGCGGACACGCCGTGCGCAAGTCCTGAGCGCCACCGAGTCTGCCGTGACGAGGGACGTCCGGTGATCGTCTCTCACCTGAGCCTGACCGACTTCCGCAACTACGAGTCCGCCGAGGTCGAACTCCGGAGCGGACCGAATCTGTTCGTGGGCAGCAACGGACAGGGCAAGACCAACCTGGTCGAGTCCATCGGCTACCTGAGCACGCTCGCCTCGCACCGGGTCTCGACCGATCAGGCACTCATCCGCCAGGGATCCGAGCTGGCCATCGTGCGTGCTCGACTTGAGCACGCCGACCGTCAGCTGCTGGTCGAGCTGCAACTCAACCGCTCGGGCGCCAATCGCGCGCAAGTGAACCGGGTCGCCGTGAAGCCGCGCGAGCTGCCGCGCTACATTGCGAGTGTCCTCTTCGCCCCGGAGGACCTCGCCCTGGTGCGCGGCGAACCTGCCGGGCGCCGGCGCTTCCTCGATCAGCTTCTGGTTCAGCTCGTCCCGCGCTTCGCCGGAGTGCAGTCCGACTACGAACGTGTGCTGCGTCAGCGCAACACCCTGCTCAAATCGGCACGTGGGGCGCGGGTCGCCGAGGGTCAGCTCTCAACTCTCGAACTGTGGGACGATCGGCTGGTCGCGCTGGGAACCGAGATCATCGTCGGCCGCCAGGAGCTGGTGGATCGGCTGCGGCCGCACCTCGCGCAGGCCTACGCGAGCATCGCCGGCGATGCGCATCGAGCGGAACTGGCATTCCAGCTCAGCGTGGAGGGGTCGCGCCCGGACGAGGAGCTCGCGTCCGACCCGGGCAGCGGTAGAGCCGGCGTGCCCGCGGAGGTCGCCGAGCAGTTCCGCGCCGCTCTTGCCCGGGTGCGTCGCGACGAGTTGGATCGCGGCCTCACCCTGATCGGCCCGCACCGCGACGACCTGCTGCTGGCCCTCAATGCGCTGCCGGCACGCGGATACGCCAGCCACGGTGAATCCTGGTCGTTCGCCCTCTCGCTGAAGCTGGCGTCGGCCGCGGTGCTGCGGGCCGACTCCGCGGTCGGCGATCCCATCGTGATCCTCGACGATGTCTTCGCCGAACTCGACGAGGACCGACGCGCGAAGTTGGCGTCCGCGATCGGCGACTACGAGCAGGTCCTCATCACCGCCGCCGTGTTCGATGATGTCCCGGCCCCGCTCGCCGCCCACGCGGTGCACATCCTGGCGGGCCGGATTGTGGAGGATGAGTCGTGAACGACGATTCGGCAGAGCCGGAGCACGTCAATGTGTTCCGCCGCATCCGCCGAAATTTCGGCGACCCCTCGCTGCGCTCGGGGGACGCTCGGCGTCGGCGGCGGGCCGCAGGCGACGAGACCAGCGTCCCCTACGGGATCGGACGGGAACCCACCGGTCTCGGCGAGGTGCTGGGCGCGCTCAGCTCGACCATGGGCTGGGAATCGCCGATCGCCCGGGCGGAACTGGTGGCGGATTGGCCCGAGATCGTCGGCGCCGAGATCGCCGAGCACGCCCGGCCGGCGGGCATCGAGGACGGCATCCTGTTCGTCCAATGCGATTCCAATCCGTGGGCGACTCAGCTGCGCAGGATGGCGACGATGATGCTCGCGAACATCGAGGCGCGCTACCCGGCGGCCGACATCCACTCGGTGAAGGTTTTGAACCCCGACACCCCCTCGTGGAAACGCGGCCCGAGAGCAATCCCAGGGCGCGGTCCTCGCGATACCTACGGCTGACAAGGCAAATCAGGTCAAGCGCCTCAGGAAATCTCCCCAGACGGGCGTTGAGGCCGGATTCCCGGAGCCTCGTGCGGTAGAATCGGGAAGTGACATCGCCTACCCCCGCACCCGACCCGAACGACTCGTACGGGGCCTCAGACATCCAGGTCCTGGAGGGTCTCGAGGCGGTCCGCAAGCGGCCGGGCATGTACATCGGCTCGACCGGTCCGCGCGGCTTGCACCATCTGGTGCAAGAGATCGTCGACAACTCGGTCGACGAAGCGCTCGCCGGGTACTGCGACCACATCGAGGTCACCCTGCTGGCCGATGGTGGGGTGCGCTGCGTCGACAACGGTCGCGGCATCCCGGTCGACATGCATCCGGTCGAGAAGAAGTCGACGGTCGAGGTGGTGCTGACCATCCTGCACGCAGGAGGCAAGTTCGGCGGCAGCGGGTACGCGGTCTCGGGCGGACTTCACGGTGTCGGCAGCTCGGTGGTCAACGCCCTGTCGAAGACGCTCGACATCGAGGTGCGGCGCCAGGGCAACATCTGGACGCAGCAGTACCACGACGGCGTGCCGGTGGCGCCGCTCGCGAAGGGTGCGGCCACCAACCAGACCGGCACGACGATCACCTTCTGGCCCAACGACGAGATCTTCGAGACCGTCGAGTGGGACTACGAGACACTCCGCACCCGGTTTCAGCAGATGGCCTTCCTCAACAAGGGTCTGCGCATCGCGCTCACCGATGAGCGCGAAGAGGGGCGGCAGGATGACGGCACCCAGCGCACCGACGTCTTCCTCTACGAGCGCGGCCTGGTCGACTACGTCGAGTACTTGAACTCGGCGAAGAAGACCGAGGTCATCCACGACGAGATCATCTCGTTCGAGTCGGAGGACAAAGAGCGCAAGATCGCGCTCGAGGTCGCCATGCAGTGGACCAACGCATACTCCGAGAGCGTGCACACCTACGCGAACACCATCAACACGCACGAGGGCGGCACGCACGAAGAGGGATTCCGTGCAGCCCTGACCACGCTGGTCAACCGCTACGCGCGCGAGAAGGGGTTGCTCAAGGAGAAGGACGAGAACCTCACCGGTGATGACATCCGTGAAGGGCTCACCGCGGTGATCTCGATCAAGCTCGGCGAGCCGCAGTTCGAGGGTCAGACCAAGACGAAGCTCGGCAACACCGAGGCGAAGTCGTTCGTGCAGAAGGTGACGGGTGACCAGCTCAACGACTGGTTCGATCGCAACCCGAGTGAGGCGCGCAACATCATCCGCAAGTCGGTGCAAGCGGCGGCCGCACGAATGGCAGCCCGCAAGGCGCGCGAGCAGACCCGTCGCAAGGGACTGCTCGAAGGCGGCGGCATGCCCGGCAAGCTCAGCGACTGCTCGAGCAAAGACCCGGCCCGCAGCGAGATCTTCCTGGTCGAGGGCGACTCGGCCGGCGGCTCGGCGAAGACCGGCCGCGACCCCGAGACGCAGGCGATCCTGCCGTTGCGCGGCAAGATCCTGAACGTCGAGAAGGCCCGGCTGGATCGCGCGCTCGGCAACGCCGAGATCCAGGCGATGATCACCGCGTTCGGCACCGGCATCGGCGAGGAGTTCGACGGCGACAAGGCGCGGTACCACAAGATCGTGCTGATGGCGGATGCCGACGTCGATGGCCAGCACATCACCACCCTCTTGCTCACCCTGCTCTTCCGCTACATGCGGCCGCTCATCGAGATGGGCTACGTCTATCTGGCGCAGCCGCCGCTGTTCCGGCTCAAGTGGACGAACGCCGATCACGAGTACGTCTACTCGGATCGCGAGCGAGACGCACTGCTCGAGGCCGGGCTGGCCGCCGGGCGCCGCATCGCCAAAGAGAATGGCGTGCAGCGCTACAAGGGCCTCGGCGAGATGAACCACCAAGAGCTCTGGGATACCACGATGAATCCGGCGACCCGCACCTTGCGCCAGGTCACCCTCGATGACGCGGCGATCGCGGATGGCGTCTTCTCGACCCTGATGGGGGATGACGTGGAGTCGCGCAGGCAGTTCATCCAGCAGAACGCGAAAGACGTGCGGTTCCTCGACATTTGATGGGTCTCGATACGCGCTTCGCGCTACTCGACCGCCAAGAAAGTGATTCATGACTGACACCACCGGTACCGGGCTCGACCCCGATCGTCACGACAAGATCGAACAGGTCGACCTGCAGCTCGAGATGCAGCGCAGCTACCTCGACTACGCGATGAGCGTCATCGTCGGGCGTGCGCTGCCCGACGTGCGCGACGGGCTGAAGCCGGTCCACCGGCGCGTGATCTACGCCATGTACGACGGCGGCTACCGCCCGGACCGGGCGTTCTCGAAGTGCACCCGCATCATCGGCGACGTGATGGGGCAGTTCCACCCGCACGGCGACCAGTCGGTCTACGACGCATTGGTCCGCTTGGTCCAGCCCTGGTCGCTGCGGTATCCACTCGCTCTCGGCCAAGGCAACTTCGGCTCGCCCGGCAACGACGGCGCGGCCGCGCACCGGTATACCGAGACCAAGATGGCGCCGCTCGCCATGGAGATGGTCCGCGACATCGACGAAGACACCGTCGACATGCAGGACAACTACGACGGCCGCACACAGGAGCCGATCGTCCTGCCGTCCCGCTTCCCGAACCTGCTGGTGAACGGCTCGGTCGGCATCGCGGTGGGCATGGCGACCAATATCCCGCCGCACAATCTGCGCGAGGTGTCAGAGGCCGCACTCTGGGCATTGCAGAACCCGGATGCCACGCGCGACGAGCTGCTCGACGCGATCCTCGCGCGGGTGAAGGGCCCCGATTTTCCGACCGGCGCGCAGGTCCTCGGCGTCAAGGGGATCCAGGATGCGTATCGCACCGGCCGCGGATCGATCACGATGCGGGCCGTGGTCAACGTCGAAGAGATCCAGGGTCGCACCAGCCTGGTCGTGACCGAGCTGCCATACCAGGTCAACCCCGACAATCTGGCGGTGAAGATCGCCGACCTCGTCAAAGAGGGCAAGCTCGCCGGCATCGCAGACATCCGCGACGAGACCTCGGGCCGCACCGGTCAGCGCCTGGTCATCGTGCTCAAGCGCGACGCTGTCGCGAAGGTCGTGCTCAACAACCTGTACAAGCACACCCAGCTGCAGGAGAACTTCGGGGCCAACATGCTGGCCATCGTCGACGGGGTGCCCCGCACCCTGCCGATCGACGGATTCATCCGCCACTGGATCGAGCACCAGGTCGAGGTCATCGTCCGGCGCACGCGCTTCCGGCTGGCGAAGGCCGAGGCCGACGCGCACATCCAGCGCGGCTACGTGCTCGCGCTCGACGCCCTCGACGAGGTGATCGCGCTGATCCGCCGTTCGCCCGACGTCGACGAGGCCCGGCAGGGACTCATGGGCCTGCTCGGTGTGGACGAGTTGCAGGCCGACGCGATCCTCGCGCTGCAGCTGCGTCGGCTGGCCGCGCTCGAGCGGCAGAAGATCCAGCAGCGCTTGG
>Ga0207657_10007808_pt1 | contig 10919 bp, 8 predicted proteins | sample KBSC33metaG_FD_184316 | JGI IMG/M metagenome (GOLD analysis project Ga0207657, IMG submission 184316) | Corn rhizosphere microbial communities from Kellogg Biological Station, Michigan, USA - KBS C3-3 metaG (SPAdes) (version 2) | ecosystem: Host-associated > Plants > Roots > Rhizosphere > Soil ... | reverse complement strand
TCAACGCCGTCGCGGCGCTGGTGACCTCGCTTGCGGCGCCCGCGCTGCTGAAGCACATGCGCGCGATCGAGCGGCGCCACGGCCGCCCGCCGGCGAAACTGCGCCTGCGCAACGCGGCCCGAACGCTCGACCTCGATTTGCTACTATTCGGCCGTCGCCGTTCGCGGCAACGCGCGCTGACTCTGCCGCATCCCCGCATGCATCAGCGCGCGTTCGTGCTGAGGCCGCTGCTGGACATCGCGCCGGCGGTCATCATCCCCGGCCGCGGCAGCGCTCGCCGCTGGCTGCGCGAATTGCACGGACAGCGCATCGCCCGCACGCGCCGCCACACCCGGTTGTAGCGACAAGCCGCCATGGATATCGAAAAGTGCCGCTACATCGTCGTCGAGGGCCCGATCGGCGCAGGCAAGACCAGCCTCGCCCGGACGCTTGCGCTCTCGCTCGGTGCCGACACCCTGCTCGAGGCGCCCGACGAAAACCCTTTTCTCCCCAGGTTCTACGAGGACATGCGCCGCTTCGCGCTGCCGACGCAGCTCAATTTCCTTTTTCAGCGAGTCGACCAGCTGCGCGGCCTGGCTCAGCTCGACATGTTCGCCCGGCATACGGTGGCCGACTTCCTGCTGGACAAGGATCCTTTGTTCGCCAGGCTGAACCTGTCCGATGACGAGTTCGCGCTCTACGACAAGGTGTACTCGCATCTGAAGCTGCAGACGCCGACGCCCGACCTGGTCATTTATCTGCAGGCGCCGGTGACGACGCTGATCGACCGCGTGCACAAACGCGGCGTCGGCTACGAGCGCGGGATATCCGAGCATTACCTCGCGCGGCTGGCCGACGCGTACAGCCGCTATTTCTACCAGTATGCCGGCGCGCCGCTGCTGATCGTCAACAGCGAGCGCCTGAACTTCGTCGACGAGCCCGGCCATCTGCAGCTGCTGCGCGCCCGCATCGGCGCGATGCGCGGCCAGCGCGAATTCTTCAACCTCGGCGCGGGCTAGCGCGCGCTGGCGCGGCGCGCCGGCGTCCGCTCATCCGGCGTTTCGCCGCGCGCGCGGCGGGCGCAGCGCCATCGTGTTGCCGGCGATCGCCAGCACGACACCGAGCGCGCCGACCCACGTCCAGCGGTAGCCTTCGAACACGGTCGACAGGGCCAGCGCGATCACCGGCGTTGCCACTGCCGTGTAGGCGGCGCGCGCCGCGCCGATGCGCCGCAACAGGGTGAGGTACGCAGCGAACGCCACGACGCTGCCGAACAGCGCCAGATACGCGAGCGACAACAGGTAGCCGGGTCGTGCGTCGAACGTCCAGTCGACGCCGTGCACCGACGCCACGACGGCTGCGACGATGGCGCCATAGCCCATGCCCCAGGCGTTGCCGGCCAATGTGGGTATGCCGGCGCGCTGGTTGCGCTGGGCAATCAGGTTGCCCCCGCTGGCGATGACGGTCGCGCCCAGACCGAACACGATGCCGTAGGCGGCCGCGCCGCCGCCGCGCGCCACCACGAGCTCGGGCAGGAACAACAGCGCGACACCGGAAACGCCCAGCGCGGCAGCGATGAAAGTCCGCGCGGTCAGCGGTGTGCCGAAGAATGCGCGCATACCGATCGGGTTCAGGAAGACGATCGTCGAAAACAGCACCGCGACCAGGCCCGAGGTCACGAAATGCTCGGCCCAGTAAACGCCGACATAGTTCAGGCCGAACAGTGTTACGCCGACCGCGGCCAGATACGCGTGGTTCCGGCGCGAAAAGCGCAGCGAGCGTCCCGTCGCCAGGCACCAGGCTGCCAGCATTGCCGCCGCGAGCGCGAAGCGATACGAGACCGAGACTTCGGGTGCGACATCGGTGAGCTGATACTTGATCGCAAGCCAGGTCGATCCCCAGATCGCCGATGGCACGGCAAACAGCCCGATGGCGCCGATCCGCATGCGCTAGTCAGCGTAATGACGAGCGGCCACCCGCGGCGTCGACTGTATGCAACAAGCCGAATACCACGATCGCGATGAAGCGGTCGACGCGACGTGAAACCGTTGCCGCTCTGCGACGCCATGCCTTCCTGAACGTGACGCTGGACAGATGCACGGTGCGCGAGACGAACGAATGGCGCCGCGGAGCGCGACCCGCAAAGCTTACCTCAGCCAAAGCGACGGCTGTCGCTGCTTTCCTTCCTCGGCATGGAACTTGCTCAATTCACAGCAAAACCGGAGCGCGTCGGGAGCTTGCAGGTGTCCGACCGGTCTCGGTTACTTTTGCTCGAGGCTGTCATGCGAATTCCGACCTTGATCACTGCAGTGGCCGGCCCGATCACCGGCGCGATGGCTTTGCTGGCGACCTCTTGCGCGCTGGCCCTTTCGCTCGGCACTGCCGCGCCGCAGTCTTCGCTCGGCCAGCCGCTTCGGGTCATCGTTCCGATCGATGTCTCCAATGCTGCGTCGCTTACCGTCGCCTGTGTGCACGTCATCGCCGACGCCTCGGGCGGCAACGGGCCACCCCGCCTACTGACGGGCAGAGTCACTATTGATCGCACCGCGGCCGGAGCGCAACTGCTGGTAACGACCGGGCGCGCCGTCAATGAGCCTGTCGTCCGCCTTGCCGTGCAGGCCGGATGCGACGGCACGACCCGCCGCGACTACGTCCTGCTGCTCGATCCGCCGGCTCCCGCGGCTGCCGCAGCCGTTGCCGTCGCCGCGCAGCGTGGTCCCGATGCGGCGCCTGTCGCCGCGCCTGTCGCCGCGGCTGCCGTCACGCGTGCGCCGAAGCCCGCACCGAGCGGCATTGTCCGCGTCGCGACTATCGCGCCCGAACTCGCGCCGCGCGCATCCGCCCCGGCTATCGCCGCGATCGAGCCGGTGCGCCAGCCGACAACCATGCTGTCGAGCCCGGGCGGAAGCTCATTCATCCCCGAAGCCGCGGCGGCGGGATTGCCGCGCGCATCGTCGAATCAGAACGGATTGACGACGGCTGATGCCGACTCGCCCGTCGCACCCTGGTGGCCGCTTGCGGCCGCATTGCTGGTTGTCGGCGCGCTGGCGCGCTGGCTGGTGCCGATGCGCCGCCGCTCGATGGAACCGCCGGCATGGGTCGCCCCGACGGCGCGGACCGAACCGAATCCTTCAGTTTTCGGCGCAACGACGTCGAAGACCTTCGGTAAGACGGGGCACTTCGCCGCGATGACCGAGCCGGGCCCGGGATTCCCGCGCGCGCCTTCGAAAACCGAACGTACCCCACCGCGAGCGGAGCCTGCGACGACCCGACCGCAGTCGAGCGCGGTCAGGGGCGCGGCGACCAGCGAAGACCGCCGCTTTGCCGAATTCGACGCCGACTTGATGGAAGAACAAACGATCCGGGCGGAGTGGGCCAAGGCGGTCAGCGATGGCGCGATCGACATCGGCAGCGATTCGATCCTGAAAGCGATCGACGATGCCGAACGCGAAACGCAGGGCGCTCCGGCGCATCCGGCGCAGGTCGCGCTCGACCGCTCGCTCGACGACGAGCTGCTGCCGAAAAAATCGCCCAGCTGACGCGTAGCTCACACCGCTCGCGCTTAGGCAACTGCTCGCTCGCCACAGCGGGCATCGGGCGGAGTGCAGGCTCGACTAGTTGACCGCAGGCCTGAGCAAGGCTCCGGCCCTGAGCATGGGCGAAGGTTTGAGCACCGCCCTCTCGCCGCGTCCGGCAGCGCCGACGAAGACCGTCAAGTCCCCGAGTTTGCGGCCCGGCGTCACGGTCACTTCGACCGCCCTGTCGTCGCGAACCACGTAAAGCAGCGTCTTGCCATCCCGTCGGGTGATGGCGTCGGCGTTCACCGCGGTCAGCGGCAGCTGCTGCTCGGCAGTGACCGGCTGCGATAGAAACGAGACCGTGGCGCTCATTTCCGGCAGCACGCGCCGGTCGATGCCGTCGAAATGCACCTTCACCGTCGCCTTGGCGCGATCGACGGCCGGCACGATACGCGCGACGGTGCCCAGAAAACGCGCGTCCGGCAGCGCGTCCAGCGCAATCTCGCAAGGCTGGCCGACACGAACCTTGCCGAGGTTCGCTGCGGCAACATCGGCCTCGATTTCCAGCGTGCTCATGTCGGCGATGCTGGCAACCATGTGCTTGGAATCGGGCGCCGACGAAAACGGCGTCACGCGATCACCGACGTCGGCATTCGTCGAGAGGATCACACCGTCGAACGGCGCGCGGATCAGCGCATCCTGGTTCGCCTTGACGTCGCGTGCGTCCAGCCGCGCGATGACTTCGCCCGCCTTGACGCGCGATCCTCCCGCCACGCCCAGCCATTCGAGACGGCCCGGGACCTTCGACGCTATCGCCGCCTTGCGCGGCGCGACGACGAAACCGGTTGCGTCGAGCAGCGCAAACTCGTGCGAAGGATAGACGGCGACGACCGGCGTCGTCGCCACGATCGTCGCGCGAGGCCGGCTCGCATACCATCCCTCGGCGCCGACAAGGATCAGCGCCATGGCTGCGAGCGCCCACCAGCGGCCTCGCCGGCCGCGCGTCCGATCGCCTGCGCTCACTCCGAGAGAAACGGCTCGATGGCCGCCGCCACGCTTGCCGGTTGATCGTGGTGCAGCATGTGCCCGGCGTCGGCGATCGTCGTCATGCGGCCGTCGCGAAAGCTCGCGATGCGCCGCTCGAGTCCCGCGCGATCTTCGCCCAGCCAGCGGGGCACGAACGACTCGCTGGCGGCGACCCACAGCACCGGCGCGGTGACCCGTTGCCATGCCGCGCGCACTTCTTCGGTCCGGTAGACGGTCGGAAAAGGCAGCTTGTGGCGCGGGTCCGAGCGCAGCCGCGCGCTGCCGTCGGGCAAGACCTCGGCCCAGTGTCGGGCCAGAAACTCCGCGTGATCGCGCGCCATGCGCGGATTGTTCTTCTGCAGCCGATCGGCGACGGCGGCGAGATTCGGATACGGCGCAAACGACGGCGGATCGCGCAGCGCATCGAGCCACTTCGAAATCTTGTCGGGGGCGAGTTCGGGCTTCTCGGCCGGAATGCCGAAGCCTTCGAGCGACACCAGCCGCGCCACCCGCTGCGGCCGCACACCGCCATAGATGCACGCGACGTTGCCGCCGAGGCTGTGGCCGACGATGCGTGCCGGCGCTTCCGGCGTGAAATATTCGAGCAGCGCGTCGAGGTCCGCTATGTAGTCGGCGAACCAGTAGCCGTCGGCACACCAGGCGCTCTGGCCGAATCCCCGCCAATCCGGCGCGAGCACGCACCAGTCGCGTGTAAGCGCGTCGACCAGAAACTGGAACGATGCGCCGACGTCCATCCACCCGTGCAGCAAGAAGAGTTTCGGCGCCGCGGCGTCGCCCCAGGTTCGGACGTGGTAAGACAGGCCGCGCACGGCGACGAACTGCGAGGTCGAAGGCGTCATGGCGGCAGCGGCCGTGCCGGTCACCGCGAGCTTCGCTCCGCCGTCATTTCTTCTTGCACAGGAAGTTTCCGTCCTGCCATCCGGTGCGGTACTGGCCGTCGCTTTTGAAGCGCGCGGCATCCTTGTGCTCGACACTGCCGATGCTTGCGCACCCGTCGGCGTAGCCTTGCCGATACGGCAGCGGGAAGCCTTGCAGATTGACATTGGCCGGCGGATTCGGATTCTTCGTCGGCGGTGCCTGCGGCTTGGCGGGCGCGGCGGGCTCGGCACCCGGTGTCGTCGGCGGCGGCAGCGGAGCTCCCGGCGACGGCGGCGGCACCGCCGCGCAGCCGGCGAGAACCAATGCAATTGCCAGTGCAACAATGGCGCGGCGCGCCGGTATCTGCGAGTTGGCGATCATCGGGGTCGGCGGCGGAAGCGAGTAAAATTGTACCTCATGAGCCCGTCTGCGGCCGTCCCGCTGTTCATCCATCTGCGCCTGCACAGCGAGTATTCGATCGTCGACGGCATGGTGCGAATCGACGATGCGGTCGACGCCGCCGCGGCGGACCGGATGCCAGCGCTTGCGCTGACCGATCTGGCCAACGTGTTCGGCATGGTCAAGTTCTACAAGGCCGCGCGCACGCGCGGCGTCAAGCCGATCGTCGGTTGCGACGTCTGGATCACGCACGAAAAGGAGCGGGACGCGCCGCAGCGTCTGCTGCTGCTCTGCCAGTCTCGCGCGGGCTACTTGCGGCTCGCCGACTGGCTGACCCGCGCGCATCGCACCAATCAGTATCGCGGGCGCGCAGAGTTGCGGCGCGAATGGTTCGCCGAAGGCACCGAAGGCCTGATCGCGCTGTCGGGGTTCGCCGGGGGCGAGATAGGCCAGGCGCTGGCGCAGGGCAATGCGGCGGCGGCCACAACGGCGGCAGGCGCACTGGGCCGCGCGTTTCCCGACCGCTTTTATCTCGAGGTGCAGCGCGCCGGTCATCCGGACGATCAGGCGCTGACCGCTGCGACGCTGCGACTGGCAAGCGCGCTCGCCCTTCCGGTCGTCGCGACCCATCCGGTGCAGTTCGCCACGCGCGCGGAGTTCCGCGCCCACGAAGCGCGCGTGTGCATCGCCGAAGGCCACGTCATGGCCGATCCGCGGCGCCCGAGACGCTTCACGCCCGAGCAGTATTTCAAATCGCAGGCCGAGATGCGGGAGCTGTTCGCCGATCTGCCGCAGGCACTGGCCAACAGCGTCGCGATCGCGCAGCGCTGCAACCTGACGATTCCGCTCGGCAAGAACTATTTGCCCGCGTTCCCGACCCCCGACGGCGTCAGCATCGAGCAGCACCTGAAAGACCAGGCGGCGGCGGGCCTCGAACGCCGACTCGCCGCGCTGTTTCCCGATCCGCAGGCGCGCGCACTGAGGCAACCAGAATACGCGGCGCGCCTCGAGTTCGAGGCAGGGACGATCATCCAGATGGGTTATGCCGGCTACTTCCTGATCGTCGCCGACTTCATCAACTGGGCGCGCGGCAACGGGATCCCGGTCGGACCGGGCCGCGGCTCGGGCGCCGGCTCGCTGGTCGCCTACAGCCTCGGCATCACCGATCTGGACCCGCTGCGCTACACGCTGCTGTTCGAGCGTTTCCTCAACCCGGAGCGCGTGTCGATGCCGGACTTCGACATCGATTTCTGCCAGGACGGGCGCGACCGCGTGATCGACTACGTCAAGCACAAGTACGGCGCCGAATCGGTGTCGCAGATCGCCACGTTCGGCACGATGGCGGCGAAAGCGGTCGTGCGCGACGTCGGCCGCGTGCTCGATCTGCCCTATAGCTTCTGCGATGGCATCGCCAAGCTGATTCCGTTCCAGCCCGGCCGCACGGTCACGCTCAAGCGAAGAGGCCCCGGCGCGCCGCCGAACGTCGTCTATGCGCGCGAGGTCGAGCCGCTGCTCAACGAGCGCGAGTCCGCCGAAGAGGAGGTGCGCGAGCTCTTAAGCCTCGCCGAGCAGCTCGAAGGCCTGCCGCGCAACGTCGGCATGCACGCCGGCGGCGTGCTGATCGCGCCCGGCAAGCTGACCGATTTCTGCCCGCTCTACACGCAGCCGGGCTCCGACGCGCTGGTATCCCAGTTCGACAAGGACGACGTCGAGCTCGTCGGCCTGGTCAAGTTCGACTTCCTCGGACTGACGACGCTGACGATCCTCGACTGGACGTTGCGTTACATCCGCATGCTCGACCCTGCGTCGACGCTCACCCTGGAAACGCTTCCTCTGGACGACCCCCGCGCCTACGACATTTTCCGCAGCGGGAATACGACGGCGGTGTTCCAGTTTGAATCGCGCGGCATGCGCGAGCTCCTGCTGCAGGCGCCGCCGAAGCGGTTCGACGACGTCATCGCGCTCGTCGCGCTGTACCGGCCGGGGCCGATGGAGCTCATCCCCGACTACGTGCGCCGCAAGCAGGGCGCCGAGCGCTTCGAGTACGTCGACCCGCGGCTCGAGCCCATCCTCGCGCCGACGCACGGGGTGATGGTGTACCAGGAACAGGTGATGCAGATCGCGCAGGTCATCGGCGGCTACACGCTGGGGGCCGCCGACTTGCTGCGCCGCGCGATGGGCAAGAAGCTGCCGGATGAAATGGCCAAGCATCGCCAGGGCTTCACCGCAGGCGCGATCGACCGCGGGTTGACTTCCGCCAAGGCGACGCAGCTTTTCGACCTGATGGAAAAATTCGCCGGCTACGGCTTCAACAAGTCGCACGCCGCCGCGTACGCGCTGATCGCCTACCAGACCGCGTATTTCAAGGCGCATCATCCGGCGGCTTTCATGGCCGCCAACCTCTCGGCGATGATGGATGACACCGACAAGCTGCGCCAGTTCTACGACGATGCGACCGCTCTCGGCCTGTCGATCCTGCCGCCGGACGTCAATGCGTCGAATTACCGCTTCGAGCCGGTCGACGGCGGGCATATCCGCTACGGGCTGGGCGGCATCAAGGGCACCGGCCGCGCCGCGATCGAGGCGATCGTCGCCGCGCGGACCGGGCGTCCGTTCACCGACCTGTTCGATTTCTGTCGCCGCGTCGACAAGCGCAGCGTCAATCGCCGCGCCGTCGAGGCGCTGATCCGGGCCGGCGCCTTCGACGCGATCGACACGAGGCGCGCCAGCCTGCTGGCGTCGGTCGGGGCCGCGCTCGATCATGGCGAGCGGGCCGAGCGCGCGGCCTCGCAGGTGTCGCTGTTCGGCGAGGAAGGCGGCGCGGGACCGGCGGCCCCGGCCCTGATTGCCGCGCGCGAGTGGTCGGAAGCCGAGCGGCTGGCGCAGGAAAAAGCGAGCCTCGGCTTCTACCTTTCCGGTCATCCGTACCACGCGCACGCGGCCGAGCTCTCGCGCCTGGTGCAGCAGAGCTTGGGCATGCTGAAACCCACGCCGACGCCGATCCGCATCGCCGGCATCATCGTGCAATTGCGCACCCAGACGTCGCGCCGCGGCAAGATGGCTTTCGTGACCCTCGACGATGGCCGCGACCAGACGGAAATCGTCATCTTCAACGAGACCTTCGACGCCAATCGCCATCTGCTGCGCGAGGACGCGGTGCTGGTTGCCGAAGTGAAGGTGCAGCAGCGCGTCGGCGACGACGGCCAGGTCCAAGGGCTGCGCATCATCGCCGATGCCGTCTACGACCTCGCCGGCGCGCGGCGGAAGTGGGCGCGGGCGCTGCGGCTCTCGTGCAACGGCTCGAGCTCGGCGCAGCGCCTGTTCGACCTGATCGAGCCGTTTCGCCGCGGCCATTGTCCGGTGACGATCAACTATTCCAACCAGGCGAGCGGCGGCGACATCGAGCTCGGCAGCGACTGGCAAGTCAATCTGGACGAGCACCTGCTGACCGGCCTGCGCGATTGGCTCGCGCCGGAGAACGTCACCGTCGTCTATTAGGCGACGTCGCGCGCGACTGCCGGCAGCGCGCTCTGCCCTCGATGCTCGACGACATCCTCGGTCGCTATCGCTCGTTTCTGCGCCTGCCCGACGTCGTCCGGCTGCTCGTCACCGCACTGATAACGCGGCTGCCGATTGCCAGTCTGACGCTGGCGATGCTGATGCACGTGCGCACACTGACCGGATCGTTCACAGAGGCGGGCTTGACCGTCGGCGTCGATCTGGCGGCATCGGCGATCGCCGCGCCCGCGCTCGGACGCATCATCGACCGCCGCGGACCGCGCGCGGTCATGCTCGTCACCGGTATCGTCTGCCCGCTGGCGCTGCTGTTCATATTGCTGGCGGACAGGTTGACCCTGTCGGTCGCGGCCCTGATCGCGGCCGCCGCCATCGCGGGCGTGTTCGCGCCGCCGATCACGGTGCTGACGCGCACCGTGTGGCGTTATCGCTTCGACGATCCGGGCGAGCGCAGGACCGCGTTCGCGCTCGATGCGGTGTTGATCGAGCTCGCCTTCACCGTCGGACCGATGCTCGTCGCCCTGCTGCTGGCCGTTGCGTCGCCGCGCGCTGCGTTCGCCGCCGCTTGCCTTCTGGTCGCGCTCGCCGTGCCGATATTCGCCTGGTCGCCGGCGCTGAAGTACTGGCGTCACCAGCCGGGCGTCGAGCGGCGCCTGCTCGGCCCGCTGGCCGATCCGCGTCTTCTCGCCGTCTATGCGGTCACGTTCCTTCTGATGTTCTCCCTCGGGCTGCTCGAGATCGGCTACGCGGGATTCGCGACTGCCGCCGGGATGCCTGCGTTCGCCGGCATCCTCATCTCGGTCAATTCGGTCGGCAGCGGCGCCGGCGGCCTGCTTTACGGGGGCGTGCAGCTCGCGATGCCGGTCGAGCGGCAGCTGCCACGCTTGCTGTTACTGGTCGTGCTGCCGCTGGCGGCGCACGCGGTAACCGCGTCGCCATGGCTGCTGGCGGCGCTGGCGCTGGTCGCCGGCGTCGGCATCGCTCCGGCGCTGACGGTGGTGATGCTCCTGATCAGCACCAACGCGCCGTCGCGCTATGCGACCGAGGCGTTCACCTGGTCGACGACTTTCCTGGTCGGCGGCCTCGGCGCCGGTCATGCCTTGGGCGGCAGCATCGTCCAGGCCCAGGGCGCTCGTGCCGTATTCGGCGTGGCTGCAGGCGCGGCGGCGATGGCAGCCATCGGCGCGCTGGGCGTGCGCCAGCGCAAGCGACAGTCGGCGAGCATCGACCGGTAAGCGATCGCGTCCGGATCGCGCCAGCGACGGGGCGACCCGGAGCGATCAAGCCTTGCGCGAGCGCGTCCGGGCGGCTTTGCGCGCCGCGGCCGAGCGAGCCGCGGGGCCGCGCTTCCTCGCCACCGCCTTCGCATGCCGCGACAATGCGGTCGGGCTCGCGGCACTGCTGCCTTCGCGCTTCAGCGCCGTGCTCGTTGCCCGGGATCGCCGCGGCGAAACAGTGCCGGTCTTGCGCTTGCCGGCGGCACTGGCCAGCTTTGCGCTGCGCCGGGTCTTCGCCGGCGCCTCGCCCTTCGCGGGCGGCTTGAGCGCAACGCCGGCACGGCGCGCCTTCGACAGGCCGATCGCTATGGCCTGCTTCGCCGAG
>Ga0207657_10007807_pt1 | contig 10920 bp, 12 predicted proteins | sample KBSC33metaG_FD_184316 | JGI IMG/M metagenome (GOLD analysis project Ga0207657, IMG submission 184316) | Corn rhizosphere microbial communities from Kellogg Biological Station, Michigan, USA - KBS C3-3 metaG (SPAdes) (version 2) | ecosystem: Host-associated > Plants > Roots > Rhizosphere > Soil ... | reverse complement strand
GGGCCTTCCTCGGACCGCTGCGTTCGCAACCGCTGACGCTGCTCGAGATCGGCGTCCTCGGCGGTGCATCGCTGCGCATGTGGCGCCGTTACCTGCCGAGCGCAACGATCGTCGGCATCGACTCCGAGCTGGAGCACCGGCTTCCCGACCTCGGGCTCCCGGGCGTGGAGATGCACGTCGGCGATCAGTCCGATCAGGCCTTCCTGAACTCGCTGATCTCGCGCTATGGCGGATTCGACGTCGTCATCGACGACGGCAGCCACATCGGCAGACACATCCGGGCCTCGTTCGACGTGCTCTACCCGGCCGTTCGTCCCGGCGGCTGGTATGTGATCGAGGACCTCGGGACCTCCTACTGGGAGGACTTCGAGGGCGGACCGCCGGGGACGGCCGGCACCGCAGTCGAGTTGGTCAAGGGCCTTGTGGACCACACGCAGCTGTGGTCCGGCGTCCACGACGCAGCCGAGCTGCACCTGTTCCCCAGCATCGCCTTCATCCGCAAGGCCGGTCCGGCCCCAGGCGTCGCACGGCTCGCTCAGCCGACTACCCGGCGAGAACCGGCGAGCTCCTGAACCCCTTGACGATCAGGTAGAGGCAAACGCCAGCTCGAAGCGCCCTCAGGAATCGAGAGGATCGCGTGGAAGCCGTTCTGCTCGTAAGCACCGAACAGGGCGAAGATCGCTGAGACGAAGATGAGCGGACCGCCGACGACCCCGAGCATCGCAGCCGGGGCGCAGAACCTACCTATGACCGCCCTACTCCGAGAGCCCGGCGGCTTCGATGGCGTCAGCCCAACCCACGAATGTCAGGCTCTGCGCGAGCATCCCGTCGCGGAGCGTCCCGAGCCACGCGACCTCTCGCGTCACTGCGACACCGCTCCCTCGGCCCTTCCCTTGGAAGGTTCCCAGCGTGAGCACCTGGTCGCCGAGGTCTTCGATTCGCTCGAGGTCGACGGTGATGCTCTCCCATGCCGCCTGGAACGTCGACCAGAACTCGGACCAGCCCTCGCGCCCGTGATAGGTGCCCTCCGTGTCCATGAAAAGGCCGGATGGACGAAACTCGAATTCAGGGGCGATGAGGTCAAGCGTCGCTTCGAAGTCGCCTCGGTTGTAGGCGTCAAAGAACCTCCGCACCACCTCCACGTTCTCCTCCGACATCGTCTACTCCGACAGCCCGGCGGCTTTGAGGGCCTGACGTGGATCGGCGAATCCCTGCCGACGCACGATCGAACCGTCCCTGAGGGTGTACAGCTCCGCGTGGCGCTCGTCCAACGTCAAACCTTCGGGGCTGCGTCCCTTCTCCCGCATGAGGAGAACGACCTGATTGCTCTCGGCTCCCTGCACGTCCTCAACCTCGACGGTCCAGTCGTCCCACATTGCTGCCCAACGATCCACGTGGTCGAGGATTGCCTGGTGTCCGTGGCCGACCGTCCCATCAGGGAGGTTGGTGCCGTCCCATTCGACGTCCGGGGCGTAGAACGACAAGGCTGTCGGCACGTCGCCGGCCAGAAACGCCTCCCACATCCGCCTCACGATCTCGACGTTCTCCTCCGACATCGCCTACTCCGAGAGTCCAGCGGCTTGGAGGGCCTCTCGGGGCTCGTAGAAGGCGCGGAGGTACGCGACGCGCTCTTCCTTGACCTTGACCACGTATCCCCACAGATGCTCCCACGGGATGCCGCTGGCCATGGCGTGGCCCCGGAGCCGGACGAACCAGACCTGCTGCTCACCGGCGTCGAAAATGCGCTCGACCGCGACGGCGATGTCATCCTCGTCGCCCATTACATCGAGGTAGCTCCGCCAACGTTGGATCACCGCGTCGCGACCTTTGTACGTTCCGGCCCCAGGGAAGCGGGGATCCTCGATGTACTCGATCTGCGGGTGCCAATAGGACTGCGCCGCTTCCAACAGCCCTCCCTCGAACGCCCTGCGGACGATTTCGATGTTCTCCTCCGCCATCGCCCGCGCAGTATCGCGCAGACCGGGACCCTGGCTGGGGATGAACGATGACCGCCCAGAGCCTCTTTTGAGCGGCACTCCGGGGCCGTCCCGGCGGCGATCAGGACGCTCGCCTGCGTGGCGTCGGGAAGCGGCTGATGGGATTCGAACCCACGACCTTCTGCATGGCAAGCAGACGCTCTAGCCAACTGAGCTACAGCCGCACGGAGGCGGAAGTATAGAAGCGGGCCGGGCGGCCGGCGGGAGATCCGGCGGAGGGGTCAGTCGCCGGCGTCGAGCGCCTCGTTGACGAGGCGATCGGCGTGGGCGTTCTGATCGCGCTTGACGTGGCGGATCGACCAGGCGTCGAAGGGGCGCAGCGCCGTCATCACCGCGGCGTGCAGCGGCTTCATGTTCGGGTCCTTGACCTTGTACTCGCCCCGGACCTGCTTGACGATCAGCTCCGAGTCGCCGACGAGGTCGAGCTCGGTGGCGCCGAGGGCCGCTGCGCGCTCGATCCCGAGGATCAGCGCCCGGTACTCGGCGACGTTGTTCGTCGCCCGACCGATCACCTGACCGGCGCTGTCGACCAGCTCGCCGCTGCCGTCGCTGATCACGGCGGCGATCGCAGCCGGGCCGGGGTTCCCCCGCGACCCGCCGTCGACATGGACGGTGAGCTTCAAGCTTCCTCGACCGGGGTCGCCGAGGCCGTCTTCTCCTCGAGCGTCCCATCGGTGGCAGCCATCAGGTTCCAGGCCCGGTCCGGGGTCCGGAGCTGATCGATCGTATCCCCCTTGCCCGACTCCCGGACCTCGTGGCCGCGGCCGGACGCCGACACCTCCCACTGGTACCAGGTGATCTCCCAGGCGATCGTCAGCCGGACCATGTCGCCTCCGCCGTTGGCTTTGACGACGAGGGCCGTCGCCCGCGGCGGTCCGAGCGTGCGGGTCAATCCGGCCACCGTCCGGCGGTGGTCCGAGCCGTTGAAGGCCCGCACTGCGTCGGCGACGGTCGTACCGGTCGGGGCGGCCTCCGGCGCGTCAACCGGATCGGGGTCGGCATCGGGCTCCGCCGGCGCCGGCTCCGGTGCCACCGTGGCGCGGGCCGCGAGTGGCTCCGGGGGTCCGCCATCGGGCTCGGGCTGCGGGCGGCGGGCGAGCAGCCCGCCGAGCACCTGCGCGCCACGGCTTCGGCGTCGCTCGCGGCCGGCAGTCGCTCCGCCGGCGGCCTCGGCCTCCTCCGGGGTCAGCCAGCCGGCGGCCTCAGCCCGCGGCTTGCAGAGCTCGCAGACCTCGATGGCATCGCCGTCGCGGGTCACGAAGGTGATCGCCCGCTCGCCGGGCAGCAGCCGCCGGCCGCAGACGGCGCAGGTTGGGTCGGGGAGCTCGTCGACCATCGGCCGCAGGTTAGATCACGGCGGCGACTGCGCCACGAACGCCCTCCGGTGAGCGGGTGGGACCGTCAGGCTGCGGCGTTCTGCAGATGCGAGCGCATCCCGAGGACGGCCTTCGTGTGGAGCTGTGAGACCCGAGATTCCGTCACCCCGAGCACGTCCCCGATCTCCCGCAGCGTCAGCGCCTCGTAGTAGTAGAGGGCGATCACGAGCCGCTCGCGGTCGGGGAGCGACTCGATCGCGTCCGCGAGGCGGTCCTTGAGCTCGACGGTGTCGATCGCCTCCTCGGGGTCGATCGCGTTCGGGTCGCGGATCGTGTCGAGCAGGGAGACCTGGCCGCCGTCGGGATCCGAAACCGTCCAGAGATCGTCGAGAGCCAGCACCGAGGAGTTCGCGATCTCGAGCAGCGTCGTCCGGAAGTCGTCGACGGAGACGCCGAGCTTGTCGGCCATCTCCTCCTCGTTCGGGGCGCGGCCGAGCTTGTTCTCGAGCTGGGAATGCGCCTTCTCGACGTCGCGGGCCTTGGCGCGAACCGAGCGCGGCACCCAGTCGAGCGATCGCAGCTCGTCGATGATCGCCCCGCGGATCCGCGCGACGGCGTAGGTCTCGAACTTGATCTCGCGGTCGAGGTCGTAGCGCTCGATCGAGCCGATCAGCCCGATCAGCCCGTAGGAGATCAGGTCGCCCTCCTCGACGTGTGAGGGGAGGCCGGAGGCCATCCGCCCGGCGACGTACTTGACGAGGGGCGAGTAAGCGACGACGAGCCGCTCACGGGCGCGTTCGTCGCCGTCCTCCTTGCAGCGACGCCAAAGATCCTTGAGCTCAACGGCTTTGACGTTGGTTTCCATTCCGAGCCCTCCTCGCGCTCATACGTTAGTTGAGGTTGCGTCAAGCACGCGGATGGGCTCCCGCGTAGGCCTTGCGCAGCCGGCCCGGCTCGACCCGCGTGTAGATCTGGGTGGTCGAGATGCTGGCATGCCCGAGTAGCTCCTGGATCGAACGGAGGTCGGCGCCGCCCTCGAGCATGTGGGTGGCGAACGAGTGCCGGAGCGCGTGCGGCGAGACGCGACCGGCGATCGCCGCCTCGTCGACCCAGCGGCCGAGCCGCCTCGTCACATCCGAAGGCGAGAGCCGCCGCCCGCTCTTCGAGAGCAGCAGCGCCCGCTCGGCCGGATCGTCGGCGAGCGCCGGCCGGAACCGCTCGACGTAGCGGCTCAGCGCCCGCTGGGCGAACTCGCCGAGCGGCACGATCCGCTCCTTGCCGCCTTTGCCGCGGACCCTGATCGTCTCCGAGTCGAAGTCGACCGAGTCGACATCGAGGCCGACCAGCTCGGCGCAGCGAAGCCCCGAGGAGTAGGCGAGCTCGAGCATCGCCCGGTCGCGGGCGTCGAGCGGGGTCGCGACCGGGATCCGCTCGAGGAGCCGCCGCGCCTGATCGCGGTCGAGGACGCGAGGCAGCCGTGATGCCGACCTCGGGTTCGGCAGGAGCTCGGCGGGGTTCTGCGAGGCGCGGCCGGTGCGGGTCAAGAAGTCGAAGAGGCCACGCGCTGCCGCCAGCTTGCGGCCGACCGTGGTCCGCTCGAGATCGCGGCCGGCAAGGAGTGCTGCGTAGCCGCGCAGGCGCCGGTAGTCGAGATCGCACGGATCGGCGATTCCGTCGGCGGTCGCCCACCGTGCCAGCTCCTCGAGGTCGGTCGAATAGGCGCGAAGGGTGTTCGGCGAGACCCGGCGCGCGGCCAGCTCCCGCTCGTAGCCGATCAACGCCGACTGCCAGGCGGCGGCTATCTCCGTCTCCGCAGCGCTCTCCCTTGCGGTCCGCATGGGTGCCGATTCGCCCTCTCCGCCTCCGACCCTGCCGCTGGCAGCCATCCTGCCGGGAGCCGGGCGGCGTCAGCCGATGTAGATCGGCGTGCCGACGTCGACGCGGTCGTAGAGATCGATGACGTCGGGGACCGACATCCGCACGCAGCCGTGCGACGCGGCGCTGCCCAGCGAGGCGGTGTCGGAGGTGCCGTGGATGCCGGCACCATCGAAGATGCCCATCCAGCGCGCCTTCAACGGGTTCTCTGGGCCCGGCGGGATCGTCTGTCCGGCGAGATCGCCGGCCCAGGCGGAGTCGGGCACGTTCCAGACGGGATCGACCTGCTTGTCCTGGATGTGGTAGAGGCCGGTCGGGGTATCGAAGCCGACGGCGCCGATCGCGACCGTGTACTGCTTCTCGAGCTTCAGGTGGTCGTAGAGGCTCAGCGTGAAGTTGGAGCGATCGACGACGAGGTAGGTCGGGTACTTGTCGGCGACCTCGGAAGTGGTGACCTCGGGCTTGACCTTCTCGACGTCGGCCTTCACGGTCCGCTGCGCCGGATCCTCGAGCGCCTTGACGACGTCGTTACGAAGCGCGTCCTCGTCGATCTTGCGGCCGGACTTCGACGAGACCGGGACGAGCTTGCCGCCGCTCGGCTCGACGCTCGCGTCGACGGCGTCGCGATCGATGTTGCCGGCGATGTGAGCGACGAAGTGATCGACGGCGTCCTGGTCATAGGAGATCTTCGGCGTGATCTCCTCGTTGACCTCGCCGCCGGTCAGCGCCCGCCACGTCCTCGTCGGCAGCCCGCCCTCGCGGGAGACGGCCACGGCCTCGTCGATCGTCCGGTCGATGTCGGCGCTGAGGTCGCTCTCGTGCGGGGTGAGAGTGAACTTCTCCCCGTCGTACTTGACGGTGACGGTCTCATTGAGCGGGTCGAGCAGGCTCGTCTGGACCTGCCGCTTGGCGTTGGTGGCATCGAGGCCACCGACGTCGACGCCGCCGATCGTGACGCCCTCGGCGATCCTGTCGTCGCGGGTGGAGTCCCAGACGTAGGCGAGCAGGGCCACGACGATCCCAGCGAGAACGACCGCGACCAGCGAGATCTGTGCTTTGCGCCCCATTTCGAGAAGATCCTCAGCGAGCCCCCGTTGCTGCAGGGGCGCTTCGCTTTCTGAAGTGTAGGCGGGTCATCGGTCCGACCAAACCGGTGCTGACCGGTGCAACCGTGATTGCGGTCGATCAGGCCAGATCGGCGCTCAGATGCCGAACGGCTCCTGCGCCGTGCCGCTCTCCTCGCCGTCGGGGCGCGGCGGGCGGGCCAGCGGGCTGCGCCGCAGGAAACGCTCGACCTCGCCCTCATAGGTGTAGGAGGACTCGACGCCGCGGAGGATCGGCTGGAGCCGCAGGTGCTCGGAGAAGGCGAGCGCCGCCTCCCGCGTCGTGTAGCCGTATTCGAAGCCGCTCGCCTTGTAGCGGCGGTTGTCGATGCCGCGGCCGAAACGGAGCATCCCCCGCATCTCCGGCGGGATCTGGACCCGGAGGGCGCGCAGCGGCGCGCTCAGCAATCCGGCTCCCCAAGGCGGCAGGACCGGCAGCGGCCGCTTGCCGAGCAGGCCGACGATCTCCGAGAGCGCGAGGACGCCGTCAGCGGCGACGTTGAAGACGCCGGGGATGCGGTTGACGGTGGCGTGCTCGAGGGCGTGCACGATGTCGTCCTCGTGAACGAACTGCAGGCGCGGGTCGAAGCCGGCGATCATCGGCACCAGCGGCAGCGACAGCAGCTTCGCGAACGATGTCCGGACGTCGGGGCCGAGCACGTTCGCGCAGCGCAGCACGGTGACGTCGACGCGCTTCTGCTTGCCGGCGAAGTCGACGACCGAGGCCTCCGCCTCGACGACGTCGCGCTCGATCGGCGTCACCGGCGGCTGCGAGCGCGTCATCGCCTCGGTGAAGAACGCGGGATCGTTCTGCGCGGCGCCGTAGACGTGGGCGGACGACTTGAAGACGAACCGCCGCACCGGCGAGCCCTCTCCGGCGCAGGCGGCGAGGACGTTCATCGTCCCGATCACGTTGTTCTCGTGGGCGCGCTGCCGGGACGTCGTTATCGAGTCGACGACGAGGCGGGCGTCGATGACGGTGTCGATCCGCGCCGCCCGGACGATCCGCTGGATCAGCCCGTGCTGGTTGGAGACCTTGACGAACTCGGTGCGCTCGAGCTCCCGGGTCGGATCGCGGGTGTCGACGCCGACGATCGCCTCGACTTCAGCGAACGACTCGAGCGCCTCGGCGAGGCGGCCGCCCCAGTAGCTGGAGAGGCCGGTGATCAGCACCCGGCGGCGCTGCGGGCGCTCGGCGACGACCTCGACGCCGTCGCTCATCCGAGCCAGACCGACTTGCGGCGGGAGACCATCTCGTGGAGGTTCTCCTGGATCCGCGCCCGCACCTCCTGGGCGACCGACTGGACGAGCGCCTTGTCCTCGGCCGGCTCGTCGCCCATCCGGGTCGTGTCGATCGGCTCCAGGAAGCGGATCCTGAACTTCGCCGGCAGGTAGCCGAGCATCCCGGCCGGCCCCAGCCACGGGAAGGTCGGCGTGATCGGGAAGTAGAGCAGCCCGGTCACCCGCTCGAGGAGCCGCGAGCGGGCGACGATCGGGGCCGACTCCTCGGCCCCGACGACGCAGACGGGGACCAGCTTCGCCTCGGCCCTCATCGCCGCCTCGACGAATCCGCCGCGCCCGAACCGCTGGACGCGATAGCGGTCCTTGACGAGCTTCTCGGTCCCCTTCCGCCCTTCCGGGAAGACGAGCACGAGCTGGCCTTCGTCGTAGAGGAGGCGATGGACGTTCGCCGGGTGGGCGGGGACGCAGCCGATCTTCGGCAGCAGCGCCGAGAACCCGGGATAGCCCTTGAAGAAGTGCTCGACGGTCATGTAGAGCGGGCGCGGATGGGAGTGCTCGTCGCGGATCGCCTTGCCGATCATCGCCGCGTCCGGCGGCAGCGCGCCGGCGTGGTTGGAGACGAGCAGCGCGCCCCCGTCGGCGGGCACGTTCTCGACCCCTTCGACCTCGCAGCGGAACCAGTAACGGTAGAAGAACTCGACGAGCGTCGCGTCGAAGATGCCCTCGACCCGCTCCGAGCGTCCCCAGTCGTCGATTCGCCGGTCCGGCTCGATCGCCGGCAAGAGCTCCCGCATCCGCTCGCGGTCGGAGACGGCGAGACCACCCTCCCCCTCCCGCTCGTCCTCGAGCTCGGGGCCGGGCGCCAGCGATGTGTTCCGGGGGTCGATCGCGACATGATCGCACCTGCGCGAAGGGATCTAGTCTCCGGGGCCATGGCAGCCGAACGGTCCAGGACCGGTGAGGAGGGGCGGCGCACCCCCCGCTCCGTCACCTATCCCTATCGGCGGATCGCCGCGGTGGCCGGCACCCCGGCCGACGGGCCCGATCCCTATGGCGATCCCGATCCCGCCTGGCTGCGGATCGACTGGCGGCAGCACGTGCACACGATCGAGATCGACGGCAGCGCGGTCAACTACGCCGAGATCGGCTCAGGCCCGGCGATCATCTTCGTCCACGGTCTCGGCGGCTGCTGGCAGAACTGGCTCGAGAACATGCCGCGGATGGCCGAGCTCGGCTACCGGTCGATCGCGCTCGACCTGCCGGGCTTCGGGTCGAGCGCGATGCCGCGATCGAAGATCTCGATTCCCGGCTACGGGAGGCTCCTCGACCGGTTCCGGGAGGCGCTCGGGGTCGGCACGTGCGCTCTCGTCGGCAACTCGATGGGCGGTTTCGTCGCCGCCGAGGTCGCGATCGGCGAGCCCGAATGGGTCGAGCGCCTCGTCCTCGTCTCCTCGGCGGGGATCAGCCATGCGTCGATGCGGCGCGGGCCGGTCGTCGCGGGAGCGCGGATCAGCGTCGCGACGAACCCGCTGCTGACGCGGATCGACTTCGCCTCGATGCGACGGCCGGGGCTGCGGGAGCTCGCATTCGGCAAGGTGATGCGGCATCCGGAGCAGATGCCGCGCGAGCTGCTCGTCGAGTTCATGGCGCCGGCGCTCGGAGCGCCGGGGTTCCTGCCCGCGGTGGCGGCGCTGACCGGCTACGACCTGCTCGACAAGCTGCGCCGGATCCGGGTGCCGACGCTCGTCGTCTGGGGCCGCGACGACCTCGTCGTCCCGGCTGCCGACGCGGCCGGCTTCACCGAGCGGATCCCGCACGCCGAGCTGGTCGTCTTCGAGGATTGCGGCCACGTCCCGATGGCGGAGCGACCGACCCGCTTCAACCGCCTGCTCGCCCGCTTTCTGGGCGACATCCCCAGCTAACGACGCTTGACGACGGCGAGCAGCGCCTCGGGGATGCGGCGCCGCGAGCCGTCGAGCGCATCGCTGAGGGCGGCCGCGGCGTCGGGGCCGTGGATGCCGGTCCCGTGGCCGGTCAGCAGGTGCACCGGCTCGTAGGAGGCGAGGCGGCGCGGCGGCGTCAGCCGCATCATCGGGTGGATGCCGATCCGCTCTGAGCCGGCGCGGAAGTACGGCGCCGTTCCGACCGACTCCGGCACGATCAACGCCCGATCGGCCGGCGCGAAGATCGCCACCTCCTTCCAGAACCGGTTCTCGACGACCCGCACCGCCTCGAGCCCGCTGCCGGCGACACCTCCGAAGGGGACCCGGTGGAGGGGGACGCCGTGGCGCTCGGCGAGCTTCGCGCAGTCGCGCTCGTGGCGGTCGAGGAGCTGGAGGACCCCGGCGATCTCGCTCCCGGCGGCGACCGCGGCGATCCGCTCGTCGAGGCCGGGTACGTCGACCGGATCGACGATCCAGACCTTCCCGGGCGGGTCACCGAGGCGGACCGCGTGGCAGGCCCGCTGCATGACCTCGCCGGCGTCGGCGAGCCAGGAGATGCCGAGGTCGTGCTCCTCGAATGCCGGATCGCTCATCGCCCGGAGCCTACGCGAGGGCGACCGTGCAGCGGCCGTCGCCGGCCGGTCGAGGTTGGGTACCCGCCACGGATGTGCGCCGATCGCCGCGTGCTACCTTCAATGGCGTGCTGTCGATCGTGCGATGTCCTGCTTGTGGTAAGGCAACCGTCGCGGTCGGCACCCGGAAGTCGCCGGTGAGCTGCTCACGCTGCGGCGCGCCGATGCCGAGCGAGGAGTCGCTCGCGCGAGCCGACTCGGAGACGCTCGAGCACAAGGTCCGCGAGCAGCTCTACGGTCCGCACGGGCTGAGCCGCCCGCGCGGCCCTACGCCGTGACGGCCCCCTCGGAGGCGCTCGAGACGCTCGCCGCGTACTTCGCCATCACCCCGCTCCGGAAAGCGGGCTCAGGAGGCGTGTAGGCGGCGACCCGGGCGGCGATCTCCTCGTCGCTGAGATCCACGTCGATCGAACGTCCCTCGACGTCGATCGTGATCGTGTCGCCCTCGCGGATCGCGGCGATCGGACCTTCCTTGACGGCCTCGGGGGCGACGTGGCCGATCATCAGCCCGCGCGTGGCTCCCGAGAAGCGCCCGTCGGTGATCAGGGCGACGTCCTCGCCGTGGCCGCTGCCGACGATCGCGGCGGTCACCTGGAGCATCTCCCTCATCCCCGGTCCACCGGTCGGTCCCTCGTTTCGGATCACGACGATGTCGCCGGGGTTGATGCCGCCGGCCTTGACGACCGCGAAGCAGTCCTCCTCGCGCTCGAAGACCCGGGCCGGGCCGGTCTGGCCCATCCGCTCCGTTCCGGCGACCTTGACGACGGCCCCGTCCGGGGCGAGGTTCCCGTGCAGGATCGCCAGCCCGCCCT
>Ga0207657_10007798_pt1 | contig 10928 bp, 12 predicted proteins | sample KBSC33metaG_FD_184316 | JGI IMG/M metagenome (GOLD analysis project Ga0207657, IMG submission 184316) | Corn rhizosphere microbial communities from Kellogg Biological Station, Michigan, USA - KBS C3-3 metaG (SPAdes) (version 2) | ecosystem: Host-associated > Plants > Roots > Rhizosphere > Soil ... | reverse complement strand
GAGGCCGATATCGCGGCCGACGCCGCCGGCCTGTTCGACGAGGTGCACGCGCGCCACCCCGACGTGATCGTGATCGGCCGCAGCCTGGGCTCGGGCGTGGCGGCGCGGCTGGCCAGCACGCGGCCGGTCTCCAGGCTGGTGCTGGTCACGCCCTACGACAGCCTGCTGGCCATCGCCCAGCGCCAGTTCTGGTTCGCGCCGGTACGCTGGCTGCTGATCGACAAGTACGAGTCCTGGCGCTACGTGCCGCGGATCGCCGCGCCGGTGCTGATCCTGCGCGCCGAGCGCGACGAGCTGATCCCGGCTGCCAGCACCGAGGCGCTGCGCGCGCGTTTTCCGGCCGCCCAGGTGCGCTACGTGGTGATCGCGGGCGCGAGCCACAACACCATCATCGACGACCCGGCCTACGTGCGTTCGCTGGCCGATTTCGAGGGGCGGCCATGAGCAGCGCGACATACGCGGCGTTCCTGCGCAACGTCAACCTGGGCCGGCCGGGCAGCCCGACCCGCGCGCAGCTGGAGTCGGCCTTCCTGGCGGCGGGAGCCGAGCTGGCGCAGTCCTTCCTGGTCAACGGCACGCTGGTCTTCGCGCCCGCGCGCGGGACGCGCGCGCGCGCCGTCGCGGCGCGCGCCTGCGAGGCGATGCGCGAGGCCTGCGGCCTGCGCGAGCCCGTCTTCGTCCGGCGTGTCGACGAGCTGCAGGCCCTGGTCGCGAGCGACCCGTTCGCCGGCCGCGTGACCAAGGGGCGCGACGCCTTGTGCATCAGCTTTCTCGGCGCGGCGCGCAAGGCCTTGCCCGCGCTGCCGCTGACGACGGCGCGCGGTGACCTCGAGCTGTTGCGCGACGACGGCACGCACGTGTTGAGCATCACCCACTGGGTCGGCGCCTCGGCCGGATCGCCTAACGCCTGGCTCGAGCGCCAGCTCGGCGAGCCGGCCACGACGCGCAACTGGCGGACCGTCGTGCGGCTGGTCGAGAAATATTCGTGAGCCGACGGAATCTTTCCGTCGAGCTGCGCTCAGACCCCGCCATGACGACTGCCAAATCCCGCAATCCGGGCCTCGATACCCTGCGCGCCTGCGCCATCACGCTCGTCTTCATGACGCACTACGACTCGTTCGTGAGCCAGCAGCCGGTCTTCGGCTGGATCGGCGAGATCGGCTGGATGGGCGTCGACCTGTTCTTCGTCTTGAGCGGCTACCTGATCGCCAACCAGCTGTTCGCGGGCATGGCGCGCGGCCAGGCGCTGTCGATGCCTCGCTTCTACGCGCGTCGCGCCTTGCGTACGCTGCCCGTGTTCTGGCTGGTGCTGGCCGCATTCGCGCTGTTCCCGGCGGCCATGGGCGGAAAGCCGCCGCCGCCGTGGTGGCGCTTCCTCACGTTCACGCAGAACATCGGCCTGCAGCCGGGGACGGCGTTCTCGCATGCGTGGTCGCTGTGCGTCGAGGAGCAGTTCTATCTCGTGCTGCCGGCCGTCCTCGCGCTGGGCGCGTGGCTCGCACGCGGGCGCGTGACGCTCACGCGCACGCACGGGTGGGCGCTGATGGTCGCGCTGGTGGCACTGGGCGTCGCCGCACGTTGCCTGCTGTGGCCGGCCTACGCAATCCCCACGCCTGATCACGGCTACACGACCTGGATCTACTACAACACGCTGTGTCGCTTCGACGAGTTCATTCCCGGCGTGGCGATCGCGATGCTGAAGAACTTCCACCGGCCCACGTGGGAACGGCTGATGGCGCGCGGCGGCGTGCTCAGCGTCGTCGGGATCGCAGCGGCCGGCGCGATGTTGGCGCTCGAGCATTTCTACTACTACATCGACGGCCAGGGCTGGAGCTTTCCGATGACGGCCTTCGGCTATTCGCTCAACGCATGGGCGTTCGCGCTCCTGACCGCCGCCGCCCTGAGCCCCAGCGCGCGGGTGATGCGCTGGCGCATTCCCGGCGCCGCACAACTGGCCTTGTGGTCGTATTCGATCTACCTGTCGCACAAGCCGTTGGCGATGTTCATCGCCCACCAGCTCAAGCCGCTGGGCGTCCCCGACGGCGCGCTGCTGGCCATCATCGCGATCGCCTGCATCGCCGTGGGCGGGCTGCTTTACAGCCTGGTCGAGGCGCCGTTCATGGCGCTGCGCGACCGGCTCGTGCCGTCCAACTTCCGCGACGGCGCCGCCTGGCCGCTGGCCATCGAGACGCTCAGTCCGCGAGCCGGCTGAACGCCATCACCCAGTTGGTCTCCCACGGCCCGTCCGGTGCGCCGTCGGCGCCGATGCGGGCGAAATCCTGCGACCAGCGGGCGCTGTCCGGCCCGAGGCGCTCCCACAGGAAGCGCACGCGCACGGGGTGGCCATCGTCCTCGTCCACGCCGTGGAACTCGCCCCGGTCGCCGTTCCAGCCCCCGGTCACGGGTGGGCACAGGCGGCCGTCGCGGCTGCTGACCCAGTAGATGTTCCAGCGCTGCGCGGCGATGTCGAGCGTGCGAAAGCTCAGTCCGCCGGCGCCCAGGTCGGGAAACAGGTTGTCGTCGACCGAGACCAGGCCGCCCAGATGGCTCCACGCCTGGGTCCTGGCTTCGAACTCGATCCACTCGGTGCTGCCGACGCCGCGCTGGCGCAGGCGGCGGTTGGCGATGTGCCAGCGGCCGACGAGGAAGTCGAAGTCGTGGGGGCGTCCGATGAATTCGGTGTCGGTCATGGTGTCTCAGCCTTGCAGTGAATGGCGGCGGCGCAGCGCCGAACGGGGGGTGGGAGCCAGGCGCAGCTGCGTCGCCTCGCCGGAAAGATGGGCGCGCCATTCGGGGCGCTCGAGGCAGCCCGAAGCGCGCAGCAGTGCGGCGTGGCGCAGCTGCGTGGCCTCGTCGTCGAAGCGGGTGAGCCAGGCGACGACTGGCTTGCCCTCGTGCACCGGCAGGCGCGGGAAGTTGTTGGGGGCCGGCTCGGTGACCCAGCACGCCAGCAGGTCGCCGCCGACGCCCACCCACCACGGTTGGATGCACTGGTCGAAGGCGTGCACGAGCGCCTCGTCGGCCGGCTTGCGCAGCGGGCACAGCGTGATGGTGAAGACGCCGCCCGCCGGCGGCGCGGCGTCGACCGGGGGCCGCGGCTGCAGCGCGGCCTGCAGGCCCTGGTCGCAGGCCAGCGGGCGCAGCAGGTGCACGTCGTCGCTGTCGATCATCGTTGCATTGGCGGTCTGCCGGTGCACCTTCCAGACCGGGCCGCCATAGAACGCGGCCAGCGCGTCGCCGCGCGCGGCCATGTCGGCAAAGCCGCGCAGCCAGACGAAGTGGTCGGGGCGGTCGAGGTCGCGGAAGGTCGCGAGCACCTGGGCGCCCACCTCTTCCTGCGGCTCGATGAACTCGCGTTCGAACAGGGCGATCAGGTCGTCGCGCCGGCCGGGATGCAGCGTGTATTGGCGCAGCTCGAGCACCGTGATCGGGTCGTTGCGGACGGTGGAAGACATGGAAACGCTCCTGCGGGTGGGTCGACGGAGGCCATCTTCGCCGTCAATAGATGACAAGGCATGTCATGTATTTGAGGCAAACTTCGATTCATGCGTGCCAGCCGCCTCCTGTCGCTCCTGATGATCCTGCAGACGCGCGGCCGCGTCAGCGCGCAGGCGCTGGCCGAGGCGCTCGAAGTGTCGGTGCGCACCATCCACCGCGACGTCGACGAGCTCAGTGCCTCCGGCGTGCCGATCTGGGCCGACCGCGGCCGCCTGGGCGGCTTCCAGCTGCAGCCCGGATGGCGCACCAAGGTCGACGGGCTGACCGCGCCCGAGGCCCAGGCGATGTTCCTGGGCGGGCTTCCCGGCCCGGCCTCCGAGCTGGGGCTGGGCGAGGCGATGGCGTCGGCGCAGTTGAAGCTGCTGGCCGCGCTTCCGGACGGCTGGCGCGAGGACGCGCGCCGTGTCAGCGCGCGCTTCCACCTCGACCCGATCGACTGGTACCGCGGCCCGTCGGCCACCGACCACCTGCCCGCCATCGCGCAGGCGGTCTGGAGCGAGCGCCGCGTCGCGATGCGCTACGAGAGCTGGAAGGGCGAGGTGTCACGCCGGGTCGATCCGCTGGGGCTGGTGCTCAAGGCGGGCATCTGGTACCTGGCCGCGCAGGTGGGAACCGACAAGAGGGGCGTGCGCACCTACCGTTTGTCCAACATCCTCGACCTGGAGATCACCGACGAACCGTTCGAACGTCCGGCGGACTTCGACCTCGCCGCTTGGTGGCTGGCCTCGACGCGGCGCTTCGAGAAGGAACTGGCGGTGGACACGGCGCAGCTGCGCGTGTCGGCCGCCGGCCTGAAGGCCTTGCGAGACCTCGGCGCCGCGGTGGCGCAGGCGGCCGAAGCGTCGGCATCCGAACCTGACGAAGCGGGGTGGAGGCGCGTGACGATTCCGATCGAATCGATCGCGCACGCCGCCGCCCAGGTGCTGCGCCTGGGCGCGCAGGCCGAGGTGCTCAAGCCCGCGGCGTTGCGCCGCGAGCTGCTGGAGCGCGTGGAGGCCGTCAAGGCGCTCTACGCCGCTTGATCCCGCTTCAGCAAACGGTGCCGACGCCGCCGCCGCCGTTGTCGATGATGGGATCGACGCTGTAAGCCTGGCCGGTGGTGGTGTTGACCACCGTCACCGTATAGGGAAAGCCCTTCTTGGACTTGTTGTTGTCATACAGCGCCGCCTGCGTGTCGCTGAGCGTCCAGGACTGGTAGGGAAAGTTGTTGTCCGCGTCGCCCGAGCCGTCCTTTTCCGGGTCCAGCGTGATCGCATCCGTGGCGGGGAAGCGGTAGCCCGTGGTGTTCAGCGTGAAGGTGATCAGCGCGTGCTTCGTGTCCTTGGTGACGGAGGCCGTGTCCGGGTTGCAGGTGATGGTGACGGCGCCGTCGGCGGCCGCGGTGACGTCGACTTCGACCGGAACGACGCGCATGGGGGTATGAGGCATGAAAGATTCCCTTGATCAGGGCCTGGCCGCTCCCCCCGCCTGCTGCGTCGGCCCGAGTCGTTGTTGAAGATCGGCGAAGGCGGGGTGCCGATAGGTCGTGCCCAGCACCTTATCGGCCCAGGCCCGCGCATCTTGAAGATTCCCGAGGCGCAAGTCCAGTCGCCCGAGCTGCGTCATCGCCGCTGGATTGAGGCGTTCGGCGATCGGGCGCACGCGCGCGGCTGCGGACAGCCACGCCTCGCGCGCCTGCTCGGGGCGACCCGCGGCGCCCAGCAGGTCCCCCAGCGTCACCTCGGCGCCTGCAATCAGGATGGCGTCCAGCTGCGGCACCACGCCGCCCTGCGATTCATACAGGTGCACGTCGGTCGCGAAAGCGGTCAGGGCGTCAATCGCGGCCTGGCGTTCATCCTCGCTCTCGGCCAGACGCCCCTGCAATTCGACGACGAGTGCGCTGAACGCGAGTCGCCACGCGCGCTTGGGCACCGGCCGCGCCTTCAGTGCGGCCAGGCGAGCGCTTGCACCCTGCAGCTGCGCGCGCGCAGCCCTGCGGTCGCCGGCATCCGCGAGAAGCTGGGCCAGCAGTGCCTGGGAGCCGACGATCTCGCTGCTGTCTTCGGCGTTGGCCGGGTCGCGTGCGTTCAGGGCCTGGAGTTCGGCCAATGCGCGGCGAACCGATGCCAGCGCGTCGTCGCCGCGCCCGAGGTTGCGCTGCCACGCCGCGATCTCGTGGTGCGCGTTGGCGACCAGGAACTGCGCGTCGCGGTTGTTGTCCGGATTGGGGGCACGCAGCGCGGCGGCGATCTTGTCGTTCTCTGCCCGGATGGCGTCCTCGTCGCGTCCCAGCGCGGCATAGGCCATCACGCTCCAGCCGATGACGCCGCTCTCGCTCACCGCATCCTCGGGATGGGCGCGGGCGAGCGCGGCGATCTCGCTGCGGGCGGCGACCAGCAAGGGCAGGGCCTGGTCGGCGTGCCCCAACTCGGTCAGCACGACGCCGACATTGGTCTTGGCGAACACGTTCTCCAGCTGCCAGTCGTGGTCGCCCGGCTTGGCCTTGTTCATGCGTTGCGCCATGTCCAGGTAGCGCCGGAAGGCCGCCTCCGCCTCGTGCAGGTGCCCGCGATACCACTGGACGTACCCGACCCAGTACTCGCTTTGCGATTGGTCGAAGATGCGCTGCGGGTCGTCCGGATGCGCCTTGAGCAGCCGGGCCGTGGTGTCGGCGGCCTCCTGGAAGTCGCGCACCGCTTCCTCGAACTTGCCGCGCTGCTTTGCCAGTTCGCCGATCATGTGCAGGGCGCGCGCGCGGCGGCCGAGGGAGTCGGCGTCGAGGCGGTCCAGGTCCTGCGTCGCGTAGTAGTCCAGCGCCTTCAGGCCGACGCCATCGAGCACGTCCAGCCGTCCCACGGGCTGCAGCTTCTTGCGCAGGTCGCCGATCATGTATTCGATCAGGCCTTCGGCCTGCACGCGCTGGGCCTGCGCCTCGCGTGCCTGCCACAGTGCGACGCCGATGCCGGCACCGAGCGCGATGACGACCGCCGCCGCCGCCGCAACGCCGGCGCCGTGCCGCTGCACGAACTTGGTGGCGCGGTACAGCCGCGAGTCGGGCCGCGCGGAGATCGGCTCGTTGGCCAGGCAGCGGCGGATGTCGTCGGCCATCGCGGCTGCGTTGGCATAGCGCTGCGAGGGCGACTTCTTCAGCGCCTTGGCGACGATGGTTTCAATGTCGCCGCGCACCTCGCCGGCCAGCTTGCGCGATTGCGGCGACCAGCGCTGCGTCGGGCCGCCGCGTTTGAGCACGGCCTCGGACAAGCGCTTGGGCACGGTTTCGATGACCGAGCGCATGCGATCGAGCGGTGCGCCGGTGGGCGCGGCGGTCGGATGCTCGCCCCCGAGCAGGATGTACATCAGCACGCCCAGTGCGTAGACGTCGGTGGCCGTGGTCACGTCGCCGCCCTGCAATTGCTCGGGCGCCGCGAACTCGGGCGTGAAGGCGTTGCCCACGCGGGCGGTCAGCGCCGTCTGGTCGCCGCCGGCGTCGTCCATCAGCTTGGCGATGCCGAAGTCCAGCAGCTTGACCTCGCCCACCCGGTCCACCAGGATGTTGCTGGGCTTGAGGTCGCGGTGCAGCACCAGCCGGTTGTGGGCCTGGGCCACGGCGCCCAGCACGTCCAGCATCAGGCGCAGGCGCGCTTGCACGGGCAGCGCGAGGCGCTGGCAGTACTCGTCGATCGGCTCGCCGTCGATGTATTCGAGCACCAGGTAGGGTTGCGCGCCGTCGGCCATGACGCCGGCGTCCAGCAGGCGCGCGATGTGCGGGTGCGACAGGCGTGCGAGGATGCTGCCCTCGCGCTCGAAGCGCGCCGCGTCGCCGTGGCCGAACAGGCCCGAGCGCAGGAACTTGATCGCGACCTCGCCCTCGTAGCGGCCGTCGTTGCGCCGCGCCAGCCATACGGTGCCCATGCCGCCGTGGCCGATCTCGCGCACCAGCGTGTAGGGGCCGATCGTCTGGCCGGCAAGGCCGGCGGGCTTGGGCAGCGCCGACGCCGGCATGAACTCGCCCCGCTCGATCGCCGGCAAGTGCTGCAGCATCGCGGCGACCGACTCGGCCAACGGCGGATCCTGCGTGCGCAGGGCGGCCAGGCGGGTGTCGCGCTGGTCGTCGGGCAGGTCCAGCAGCTCGTCGAGCAACGGCGAGAGCTTGCCCCAGGTTTCCCTGCCGACGCTCATTGATTCAGCGCCGACGACAGGAACAGCCGCGCCTTGGCCCAGTCGCGCTGCACGGTGCGTTCCGTCACGCCGATGATGGCGGCGATCTCGGTCTCCGACAGTCCGCCGAAATAGCGCAATTCGACCACGTCGTGCAGGCGGCGATCCGCCACCGCGAGCTGCTGCATGGCCTCGTCGACGCGCAGGATCTCGTCGTCCTGCTGAGCCAGGCCGTCGCCGATGGCGGTGTTGAGCGTCACGTGCTCGACGTCGCCGCCGTGCCGCGCCGCGCGGCGCGCGCGCACGAAGTCCACCACGACCGAGTGCATCACGCGCGCGGCGTAACCCATGAAGTGCTGCTTGTCGGCGAAGACGGCGTCGCCCGCGCCATGCAGCCGCAGCCAGCTTTCGTGCACCAGGGCGGTGGTGTCCAGCATCGTCATGTTGCCGGAACGCCGCATGCGGCTGTGGGCGAGGCGCTGCAGGTCGGCGTAGAGCAGGGCGAACGCCCGGTCTGCGGCCTGGCGATCGCCATGGGCGGCCGCCTTCAGCAGGGAGGTGATGTCGGACATGGGCTTTTACGTTTCGGGCTGGCTGGCCCGCATGCCCCCGACTCTAACTCGACGTTACACATTTTTCTTGACGGCGGGTGTCGGGTTCGGCCGTCGCTTCGCGTTTTATTCGGGGAGGAGCGGTGTTTTGGAGCGGAAGGGAGGCCGGAGGGCCGATCCGGGACGCCGTTCCTCACCAGAAGGAGGAGCCCCGATGATGATGTCGCCCACCCGTCCCGAGCGCGAGCAGCACGCGAGCGGGCCCAGTCTGCCCGGTCGTCCGGGCGACTTGCCGCGCACGACGCCGGTGTCGGGTGCGGCTCAGCTGCAGGCGCTGCTGGAGCTGCACCTGTCGCAATGCCGCCGGCGCGGCGGCGGGTTGGCGCTGCTGTGCGTGAGCGTCGAGAGCATCTCGCTGGCCGGCGCGGAGGCCAGCGTCGGCATGGAGCAGCGGGTGCGCCAGGAGGTGTCCAACCGGGTGGGCAACGCGGTGCGCGCCAGCGACGCGATCCTGCGCGAGAGCGAGCGCGACACCTGCATCGTGCTGCCGGGCGCCGACGGCAACGTCGCCGACCGTGTCGGCCGGCGCATCGAGCAGCTCCTCAACGGGGACTACTGCATCGCCGGCAAGATCCTGCAGGTCGCGGTGCGCGTCGGCGCGGCGGCCCACCCGCAGGACGGGCCGCGTGCGGCGGAGCTGCTGCGCAAGGCGGCTGACCGCGGCTGAGCGAGGCGGTCGCGGGTTGGGCGCAAGCCTTGCCGGAAACAGGCGGTCCCGCGGCGTCGCCGCGGCCCGACCACCCGACAGGAGACCCACCATGGCACGAACCCAGCCTTCCGACGCCCGCGCCCTGGACGGCGGCGACGCATCCGCCACCAGCCAGCAAGAACTCTACGGCCGTCGCAAGCCGACCGACCTGGACGAGAGCCGCATCGGCCGCGAGGATCCGGGCGATCCCGCTGCCGCGAACCCGGGACGCGGCACCGATGCCAGCGGCCAGCCCAGCACCGCGCGCTCGGGCGCCAACACGCAGTAGCCGGTCAGCGCGACGCCGGGCGCAGGGTGCGAAGCTGGTCCGAAGGGGGATCGGCGTCAGGCACCGCGCCATCCGCGGCGGCGACGAGCCGGTCGCCGGCGTCCGCGCGCGGATGACGCGGTGCCAGACACCTCCGCTCGCCACGCCGCCGCCGGGAGGCCTGGGCACGGCCAGCCGAGCCGCCGCCGGAGGTGCCTGGCACTTCCTCCCATCGCGTCGGCCCGTTGCCGGCGGCCGCCACATCGATCGCGACGTGAGGGAGTGCCTGGCGCCGGCCCGCCGTGGCATTGCCCGCTACGCCGGGACTTTTGGAGCTCGCGGGAATAAACGGATGCCCTGCCCGATCTTGCAGGGACATCCACCCTCGAGGAGCTCCCATGCCTGCCGCTTTCGATCGCCGTGACTTCCTGCGCCTGGCCGGTGTCGGCGCCGGCGTGGTCTTTGCCTCCGGCCTGGCCGGCTGCGCCGCCCGCGCGGGTGCGCCGTCCGCCGATTTTCATTTCGTGCAGCTGTCCGACAGTCACTGGGGCTTCAACGGTCCGGCCGTCAACCCCGAGGCGAAGACCACGCTGGTGCGCGCCGTCGCCGAGGTCAACGCGCTGGCCATGCCGCCGGACTTCATCGTCTTCACCGGCGACCTGACCCACACCACCGACGACGCGCAGGAACGGCGCAAGCGCATGCGCGAATTCAAGGCCATCGTGGCCGACCTGAAGGTGCGCGACATCCACTTCCTGCCGGGCGAGCACGACGCGTCGCTCGATCGCGGCGCCGCGTTCCAGGAGTTCTTCGGGCCGACGCACTACAGCTTCGACCACCGCGGCGTGCACTTCATCGCCCTGGACAACGTCTCCGACCCTGCCGCCCGCGTCGGCGACGAGCAGCTCGCCTGGCTGGCGACGGACCTGGCCAGGCTGGACAAGGACGCGCCCGTCGTCGTGCTGACGCATCGCCCGCTGTTCGACCTGGCGCCCCAGTGGGACTGGGCCACGCGCGACGGCGACCAGGTGGTCGCGCAGCTGATGCCGCACACCAACGTCACCGTCTTCTACGGCCACATCCACCAGGAGCACCACCACGAGACCGGCCACATCGCGCATCACGCGGCGACCTCGCTGATCTTTCCGCTGCCGGCGCCCGGCTCGCAGCCCAAGCGCGAGCCGCTCAAGTGGGATCCGGCCCAGCCGTATCGCGGCCTCGGGTTTCGGGAGGTCGAGCGCCGCGATGCCGCCCAGTTCGCGATCGAACAGCACGGCATCCAGGGAGCCTGATCATGGAACGACGTCTTCTCCTGGCCGGCTGCGCGGCGACGCTGCTGGCCGCCGCCTCGCGCGCCGCGACCGAGGCCGGTCCGCGCCGCATTCCGGTGGTCGCGCGCAAGTTCGTCTTCATTCCCAACGAGATCAGCGTCCGCAAGGGCGAGTCCGTGGTGCTGGAATTCAGCGCGCCGGAAGTGGCGATGGGTTTTTTTGCGCCCGAGCTCGGGCTGCGCGCGCTGATCGTGCCGGGCGAGGTGGCCAAGGTGCCGTTCACGGCCGAAAAAGCCGGCCGCTTCGACTTCCTGTGCGATGTATTCTGCGGCGACGGCCACGAAGGGATGAACGGCCACCTCGTCGTCACAACCTGATCTCGACCATGCAAGCTGACGGCCACGCGCGCTTTGCCGCGTCGGTTCTGCCGCACCTGGACGCGGCCTACAACCTCG
>Ga0207657_10007797_pt1 | contig 10928 bp, 7 predicted proteins | sample KBSC33metaG_FD_184316 | JGI IMG/M metagenome (GOLD analysis project Ga0207657, IMG submission 184316) | Corn rhizosphere microbial communities from Kellogg Biological Station, Michigan, USA - KBS C3-3 metaG (SPAdes) (version 2) | ecosystem: Host-associated > Plants > Roots > Rhizosphere > Soil ... | reverse complement strand
ACGGCGGCCGCCCGCTCCGGGTCCAGGCCGAAGTCCTCGTCGCGGGCCGCCGAGATCCATCCGGTGCAGGTTACCCGCGCGATCAGCGAGTGCATGGAGTAGCCGGGGTCGAACCCGAGCGCCCGCCGGCGGGGCCCGCCGAACGCCTGCTGCACCTGCTGGATGACCTCATTGGAGCCGTTGGCCGCCCACAAGTGAGCGCCGGTCAAGCCGTGCCCGAGGTAGTCGGCCAGGTCCTTGCGCAGCTCGACCACGTCGCGGTCCGGGTACCTGTTCAGGGAGGCGGCGGCTTCGGCGACCGCGTCCGCGATCCCCCGGACCAGCGCTGGGCTGGGCGGATACGGGTTCTCGTTGGTGTTCAGCCGGACCGGCACGTCGATCTGCGGGGCGCCGTACGGGGTCAGGTCGTTCAGGTCGGCCCGAACGGGCGGGGTATCAGCCTTCGTCATGATTCCACGCGCACCCGGACGGCCTCGACGTGCGCGGCCAGGTCTTCGGCGCCGCCCAGCGCGTCGATAAGCGGCGCGGTGGCGGCCAGCGTCTCGCGGTCGCACTCGATCACGTTCACCAGCCGCAGGAAGGGGAACACGGACAGGCCGCTGGTGTGCCGCGCGGTCCCGCCGGTGGGCAGCACGTGGTTCGAGCCGGCCAGGTAATCCCCGAGCGAGACCGGCGCGTACGGGCCGGCGAACACCGCGCCAGCGTTGGTCACCCGGGCCGCCAGCTTGGCCGCGTCCCTGGTCTGGATCTCCAGGTGCTCGGGCGCCCAGGCGTCGCTGACGGCGAGCGCGGCGTCCAGGTCGTCCACCAGGACGCAGGCTGACTGGCCATTGAGGGCGGCTTGTACCCGCTCGCGGTGGCGGGTGGCGGCGACCTGCTCGCCGAGCTCGGCGTCGACCTTGTCGGCGAGCGTGGCGTCGGTGGTGACGAGCAGGCACGCGGCGAGCTCGTCGTGCTCGGCCTGGGCGACCAGGTCGGCGGCGACGTGCCGGGGGTCGGCGGTGTCGTCGGCGATGATCGCCACCTCGGTCGGGCCGGCCTCGCCGTCGGTGCCGACCACGCCGCGGAGCACGCGCTTGGCCGCGGCCACGTAGACGTTGCCCGGGCCGGTGATGACGTCGGCCGGCGGGCAGTCCTGCGTGCCGTAGGCGAACATGGCCAGCGCCTGCGCGCCGCCGGCCGCATGCACCTCGGTCACGCCGAGTAGCGCGCACGCGGCGAGCACGGACGGGTGCGGCAGGCCGCCGTTGCTGGCCTGCGGCGGGGACGCCACCGCGATCGAGGCCACCCCCGCGGCCTGGGCCGGGACGATGTTCATCACGACCGAGGAGGGGTAGGCCACCAGGCCGCCGGGGACGTACACCCCGGCCCGGCCGACCGGGACGAAGCGCCCGGTGACGGTGAGGCCGCCGGTGACCCTGGTGACGATCTCGGCCGGGATCTGGGCGCCGTGCACCCGCCTGGTCCGGCGGGCGGCCTCCTCAAGGGCGGCCCGGACGTCCGGGGCGAGCCCGGCCAGTGCCGCCTCGAGGGCCTGACGCGGCACCCGGGTGGTGGCCAGGTCCACGCCGTCGAAACGGGCCGTGTACTCACGGACCGCGTCGGCGCCGCGGCTCCGGACGTCGTCGCAGATCGGGCGGACGCGCGCGACGGCCGCCTCGACGTCGGTCGCGGCCCGGGGCAGGACGCCTTCTAGTTCAGTCCTGCTCAAGCTGGCTGGCGGGCGCCCGCGCACGTCGATACGGCGCAGATCGATGCGGGAAATCACCCGCCTAGTCTACGGAGAGTAGGGCTTCCTCGGATGCCGGACGGCGGCCGCCGTACTCGGACAGGAGCACGATCAGGGAGGTGAGGCCCGGCCAGAACGCCAGCGCGCTCTTCGCGCCGAGGGTGAGCGAGGCGTGGAAGAAGACACCGTCCGCGCTGACGGCGAGCAGGTGGTTGTAGGTCCCCAGCCCGATGTTCTGGCCGGTCCAGAGCATCAGCAACGACGCCGCCACCGAGCCGAGGACGAGGCCGGCCGCCGCGGTCCAGCCGGCCCGGCGGACCAGCAAGCGATAGCCCGCGATCCCGGTGATGACCCCGCCGATCGCCGCGATCAGGCAGAACCAGGCGTCGGCCAGGATGTACGCCGTGCTCTCCGCGTTGACGAGCTGGGCCTCGCCGTGTCCGACCTCCTGCAGCAGCGCCCGCGGCGCCACCGTGGCCCAGATGAGCCCGGCCGCCACGCCGAGCACCGCGGAGCCCGCCAGGGCCGCGGCGCACGCGGTCAGTCGCCCCTTCACCGCACGATCGTACCCGTCAGCCCCGCTCCGGTTCGATGGCGTGTATGTCCGGCAGGATCGCGGCGACCGCGTCGAAGCGGGCCTCGTCCCAGGGGCCCTCGGGCGCGACCAGGGCGTGGCTGATGCCGGCTTCGGCCAGCTCGCGCAGGTGAGCCAGCAGCGCCACGGCGCCGGCCTTGGGATCTTCGCCCAGGTCGAAGCTGGTGGCGACGGTCTTTTCGATTTCGGCGTAGTCGCGGCCGACCTGCGCGCAGTGCTCGCGGAGCACGCCGAGCTTGCGGGTGAGGTTGTCGCGGAACTGCGAGCCCTGGATATCGAACAGGTTGCAGGCGTCGGCGTACTGCGCCACCATCCGCAGGGTCTTGCGCTCCCCGCTGCCGCCGATCAGGATCGGCGGGTGCGGCCGCTGCACCGAGTTCGGCGAATTGAGCGGGCGGACCAGCTGATAGTGCCGGCCCTGATAGGGGCTCTCGTCGCCGCGCCACATCTGATGGGCAATCTGCAGCAGTTCCTCGAGCCGTTCGAAGCGTTCGGCCAGCGAGGGGAACGGGATGCCGAGGCCCTCGGCCTCGAAGGCGGTGCCCGGGCCGGCCGGCGCGATGTTCCACGGCGCGCCCGCCCCGACCCCGAAGATCGCCCGGCCGCCGGTCATCACGTCGAGCGTGGTTACCGCCTTGACCAGTACGCCGGGATGGCGATATGCCACCGAGGTGACGAGCGTGCCGAGCTTGATCCTTTTCGTGAGGCCTCCCAGGAAGGCCAGGGTCGCGTACGCCTCGGGCATGGGCGACTCCGGCGGCAGCCCGGTCACCCGGATCTGGAAGAAATGATCCATCACCCACAGGCTGTCCACGCCCGCCTCGTCGGCCGCCGTGGCGATCCGGGATACCTCCGGGCCGATTTCCTCCGCCGGCCAGGGGAACGTGCTGACGCTGATGCCGAGTTTCATGGATGCCTCCCGAAAGTCGTTAGCCGGGTAACGAGTTTACCATGAGCCGGCTAACGTACTCCAGGCCGTACGCTTGAGCTGCCATGTCCGAGGAAATGAGTGCTGACCAGCCAGCGCATGCAGACGATCAGCCGACGCCCGACTTCCAGACGGCGTTCTGGGCGACCAAGCATGCCCTGGCGGCGGCGACCGCGGCGGCCTTCTCGCGGCACGGCGTGCACCAGGGGCAGCAGTTCATCCTGCGCCAGCTGTGGGCCGAGGACGGGCAGACGCCCGGCGAGATCGCCCGGCGGCTCGGGCTGGCCACCCCCACCGTGACCAGGGCCGCCACCCGGATGGAGGCGGCCGGCCTGCTGCGCCGCGAGCCCCATCCGGGCGACCGGCGGCTGGTCCGGCTGGTGCTCACCGAACGCGGGCGTTCGCTGGAGGACGTCATCGCGGCCGAGACGGACAAGCTCACCGAGCGGGCGCTGGCCACCTTCGGGCCCGCCGAGCGCGAGGCAGTAATCAGGGCACTCGCCGCCATCCGGCGCAACCTCACCGGACCTTGAACATCGCCACGGCCGTTTAGCCCGGTTTATCGGGGGGAGTCGGAGTGCCGTTCCGACACCTCACGGAGGTCATAATGTCGACCGGAGCAATTATAGGAATCGTCATCGCTGTCATCGTCGTGGTGGCGGTCGTAGTCGTGGCCTCGGCTGAGATGCGGCGGGCGCGGTTGCGCCGCCAGTTCGGCCCGGAATACGACCGCCTGGTTAAGAAGCTGGGCAGCAAGAGGAAGGCCGACGCCGAGCTGACCGAGCGGGAGCGTCGCGTGCGTGCGCTCAATATCCGCGACCTTTCGCCTGAGCAGCAGGCCAGCTACAGCGGCGACTGGGCCGCGGTCCAGGAACGGTTCGTGGACACCCCGGCCGAGGCCGTGGGCGCCGCGCACGTGCTGATCGGGAACGTAATGCGTGATCGCGGCTACCCCGTCGACGACAGGACCGCCACCATGGACGCCCTGTCCGTCCACCATGGCCGCGCGATGGAGGGTTACCGCTCGACCATGGACCTGCGCACCGACTCGGCGAGCACCGAGCAGCTCAGGGAAGCCATGATCCACTACCGCGCGCTGTTCGAGGACCTGACCGGCCTGCGCGAAAGTCGCGGCGAGCCGGCCCGGGAGCGCGTCGCGGCGATCCGCGACCGCGCCGACGGCCGTCACGCCGTCGCCGCCGACGGAACACGCACCGCGGAAACCGCCGAGCCCGTCACCACCGAACCCGTCACCGAGGCACGCGTCACCCGCGAACCCGTCACCCGCGAACCCGTTACCGAGGACCCCGCGGTCGAGGACCGGGACGCGGTCGTGCGCGGCGACGAGCGAGCCGCGGAGAACGCCAGCGGGACCGCGTACCCGCCCCGGTAGGCACATACATACCTTCAGCCACTCACGGGAGAGAGATTGCCATGACCCAGGACCAGTACGGCCAGGCGAGGGGACCCGGCTACGCCGTCCCAGAGGACGAGACCGAGGAAACCCGCACCGATGACGAATCCAAGCCGATGACCCGCTTCCAGAAGGTGGCCTCCGCGCTGCGCGGCGGCTCCGAGCAGGACCAGGCTGCCGCGGACGAGGCCGACATGGACCGGGCAACCCCGGACCAGGCCGTCGCCGACCGGACATCTGCGGGCCGGACGGCCGCGGATGTCCCGGCGGCGGACGCCTCGTCCGCCAGCCCCGCGGCCTCTGAGTCCAGCCCGCCGTGGGTGACGCAGCAGGACGAGGCGGCCATGGCCGGCAGCCCGATCGCCCAGGAGTCGGCCGGCAAGCGCGACTACTGGGACGACCCCAATGCGGCGGCCGGGCACGAGGACGACACGGTCGCGGCGACCAGCCCAGACATTCCCGCGGACCACCAGGCGACCGAGCCCGACATGTTCGGCACGACCAGGCGCCCGGGCGAGGAAACCGCCGAGATGGCCGCTGCGCGTGCCGAGGGTCAGCCCGGCGCCGCGACCATCGCGGACGTCCCGGCGGCCCGAGCAGACGTCCCGGCGGCCCGCACCCCGGCGGGCGAGGCTCCAGTGGGTGCCGCTCCGGCTGGCGACGTCGGCGCCCCGGCCGGCGACGTCCCTGCGACCGCCGCCGAGGCGGCCGGGAGCAGCGGGCGGCATGCCGCGGTCACCACGGCCGACGGCAATCTGCGGCCCGGCGAGGCGGCCGGGAACCTGGGTGACTTCAGCGATCTGACCTACGGGAACCTGGTCCCGGACGCGGAGCAGTTCACCGCGCAGTGGCAGGAGATCCAGTTCAGGTTCGTCGACGACCCGCGGGGCTCGGTAACCGAAGCTGCCGACATCGTCGCCCAGGTCACCGCCAAGATGGAGGCGGCCATTCAGGAACGTCAGCGGGCCATCGAGGAACGGCAGCAGGCCATCGCCGAGCAGCAGCGTTCGCTGCGCGGCCGGTGGGGCGAGGACAGCAACGCCGACACCGAGAACCTGCGCGAGACGCTGCGGATGTACAAGACCTTCCTCGACCAGCTCATCGGCTCGCGGACCAGCTCAGCTAGCTAACTGACACAAGCCGGACCGAGTAGCTGCTTCAGGTCGCCGATCAGGGCGGGTGAAGTGGCTACTCGGAGCTTGTCGTCGAGCCGGACCAGCGTGGTGCGCTCGTGGCCGCGCAGCTTGAGGTGCACCTCGGTCGGGCCAGGATGGGTCACCAGCACCTCACGGAGCCGCTCCACCACCGGTGGCACGCACCTCGCCACCGGCATCGACACCACGAACGGGCCGGAGTCGTCGACGGACAGGTCCGGGATGGTCATGTCCATGGCGATCAGCTTGGGTACGTCGTCCCGCCGGTCCACCTTGCCCTTCACCACCACCACCGCGTCCTCGGCGATCGAGGTGGCGTACAGCTGGTAGGTCTGCGGGAAGAACAGCACCTCGATGGCACCGCCCAGGTCCTCGAGCGTGGCCGCGGCCCACTGGTTGCCCTGCTTGGTCACCTTGCGCTGAACCCCGGACAGGATGCCGCCGATCTTCACGATCTGCGCGTCTGACCGGTCGCCAGCCCGTGGCCGCGGCTCGGCCTCGTCGGCCATCAGGTCGGCCAGCGAGCAGTCGCTCTCCCTGGCGATGATGTGCTCGATGCCGAACAGCGGGTGGTCAGAGACGTAGAGCCCGAGCATCTCCCGCTCGAAGTTCAGCAGCGTGGACTTGTCCCACTCCCCCGCCGGAACGGGCACGTCGAAGACCGCATCCGACTCGATGTCGCCGCCGAACAGCGAATCCTGCCCGATTGCCTCGTTGCGCTTGATATCGATCACCGCGTCGACGGCCTGCTCGTGCACGAGCACCAGGCCCTTGCGCGCGTCCTGGAACGAGTCGAAGGCACCCGCCTTGATCAGCGACTCGATCACCCGCTTGTTGCATACGACGAGCGGCACCTTGCGCAGGAAGTCGGAGAACCCGGTGAACTCGCCCTTGGACTTGCGCGCCGAGATGATCGCCTCGACCACGTTGACGCCCACGTTGCGGATCGCCGCCAGGCCGAACCTGATGTCCTTGCCCACGGGGGCGAACGTCGCCACCGACTCGTTGACGTCGGGCGGCAGCACCCTGATGCCCATCCGGCGGCACTCGCTCAGGTAGAGCGCCGACTTGTCCTTATCGTCCCCGACCGAGGTGAGCAGCGCGGCCATGTACTCGGCCGGGTAATTCGCCTTGAGGTAGGCCGTCCAGTACGAGACCAGGCCGTACGCGGCCGAGTGCGCCTTGTTGAAGGCGTAGCCGGCGAACGGGACCAGCACATCCCAGACAGCCTGGATGGCCTTGTCGGAGTAGCCTCGGTCCCGGCCGCCCTGGCGGAACGGGACGAACTCCTTGTCCAGGATCTCCTTCTTCTTCTTGCCCATGGCCCGGCGGAGCAGGTCGGCCTGGCCAAGCGTGTAGCCGGCCAGGATCTGGGCAGCCTTCTGCACCTGCTCCTGGTAGACGATCAGCCCGTAAGTCGGCTCGAGCACCTCGCGCAGCGGTTCCTCGAGTTCCGGGTGGATCGGCGTGATCTCCTGCTGCCCGTTCTTGCGCAGCGCGTAGTTGGTGTGCGAGTTCACCCCCATCGGGCCCGGCCGGTACAGGGCGCCGACGGCGGAGATGTCCTCGAAGTTGTCCGGCTTCATCAGCCGCAGCAGGGCACGCATCGGGCCGCCGTCGAACTGGAAGACGCCGAGCGTGTCACCCCGGCCGAGCAGGTCGTACGTGGGCTTGTCATCGAGTGGCAGGCGGAGCAGGTCGATCTCGGTGCCCCGGTTGCTCTTGATCAAGGCGACCGCGTCGGCCATGATCGTCAGGTTGCGCAGGCCGAGGAAGTCCATCTTCAGCAGCCCGAGGCCCTCGCAGGTCGGGTAGTCGAACTGCGTGATGACAGCGCCATCGGCATGCCGGGTCCACACCGGGATGTGGTCGGTTAGCGGCTCCGCCGACATGATCACGCCGGCTGCGTGCACGCCAGGCTGCCGGATCAGCCCCTCGATGCCGCGTGCCTTATCGACGACCTGCTTGACCTCGGCCTCAGCTTCGTAGAGCGCGCGGATCTCGGTGGCCTCTTTGTACCGGGGGTGAGCCTCGTCGAACACCCCGGACAGCGGCATGTCCTTGCCCAGCACGGCGGGCGGGTACGTCTTGGTGATCCGGTCGCCGAGCGCGTACGGGAAGCCGAGCACCCGGCACGCGTCCTTGATCGCGGCCTTGGCCTTGATCGTGCCGTAGGTGACGATCTGCGCGACCCGGTCCGAGCCCCACTTCTGGGTCACGTACCTGATCACGTCGGCCCGGCCACGCTCGTCGAAGTCGATGTCGATGTCGGGCATGGACACGCGCTCAGGATTGAGGAAGCGCTCGAAGATCAGGCCGTGGTCGATCGGGTCGAGGTCGGTGATGCCCATCGCGTAGGAGACGATCGAGCCGGCCGCCGAGCCACGGCCCGGGCCGACCGCGACGCCGTTGTTCTTCGCCCACATGATGAAATCCGCCACCACGAGGAAATAGGCGGGGAAGCCCATCTGGCAGATGACCTGGATCTCGTATTCGGCCTGCTTACGGCGCTGATCGTCGTAGCCGTCCGGGTAGCGCCTGTCCATGCCCTTCCACACCTCGGCACGGAACAGCTCGTCCTCGGATGCGTAGCCCTCCGGGATGGGAAACCGCGGCATGAGGTTGATGAACTCGAACATGCCGCTCGCGTCCACCCGGTCCGCGATCAGCAGCTGGCTGTTCCGGCACCCCTCCTGCCAGATATCGCTGCTGTTCAGGCGGTACATCTCCGCGGCCGACTTGATGTAGTAGCCGCCGCCCTCGAGCCGGAACCGGTCCGCGTCCGCTAGCGTCTTGCCGGTCTGGATGCACAGCAGCAGGTCGTGGCTTTCGGCGTCCTTCTCGCGGGTGTAGTGCGAGTCGTTGGTGACGACCGGCGGGATGCCGAGCTTCCTGCCGATCTCGAGCAGCCCGTCGCGGACCCGGCGCTCGATGTCGAGGTTGTGCTCCATCAACTCAAGGAAGTAATTCTCCTTGCCGAAGATGTCCCGCCATTCCGCCGCGGCCTTGAGCGCCTCATCGAACTGGCCCAGGCGGAGCCTGGTCTGCAGCTCACCGGACGGGCACCCGGTGGAGGCCATCAGCCCGGCGGAATGCTCAGCGAGGATCTCCTTGTCCATCCTCGGCCACTTGACCAGCCAGCCCTCGGCATAGGACCGGGAGGACAGCTTGAACAGGTTGTGCAGACCCTGCTTGTTCTGCGCCCAGATCGTCTTGTGCAGGTAGGCGCCGCTCGCGGAGATGTCGTCCTTCTTCTGGTGCGGCTGGCCCCACAGGATCCGGTTGGTGTTGCTCCTGGCTTCGGGCGCGACGTAGGCCTCGATCCCGATCACCGGGGTGATCCCGGCCTCCTTGGCCTGCCGGTGGAACTCGGCGGCGCCGTACATGTTGCCGTGGTCGGTCATCGCCACGTGCGTCATGCCCTGGTTCTTGACCTCCGCGAACAGGTCCTTCAGCCGGGCGGCGCCGTCCAGCATGGAGTACTCGGTGTGCACGTGCAGATGAGCGAACGGCGCACCGGACTCTGCCATGACGTCCCGCCTCCTCAAGACATGCCTGGTTCGGGCATGCTGCGCACCGCGCGTGACCCCGGGTGGCCTGCGCGTTTAGCTATCAACCGGTGCTCACCACCTTAACGGAGACCGGCCCTTCGCGCCGGCCGGGCGCGCCGGCCGGGTCATACCTGAATCGGGATCAGGGTGGGGCCGGTGTACCGGGGGGTGTGCTCGAGGTACTGGCGGTAGCGTTCGTCGCAGTCCTCGGGTTCGTAGATCGTCACGCGACCCCGGTCTGCTGGGTCGCCATCCTGGGCCCGCTCGCGTTCTTCCCTGGTCTTGGCGTTGGCGAAGCAGGCCCAGATGGCGTGGTTCAAGTCGAGGCGCTCGCCGTACCAGGGCGGGACGATCGTGTCCGGGGTGATGTCCGCGTCGTGGGCCTGGTCGATCGGGCCGTCCGGCCCGGGCAGGGGCGGGCTGGACGGCAGCGGCGTGCCGTCGGGGCGGTAGAACGCGAAGTCTGCGCCGCCGGGCCGGGCGGCGATGGTGTAGCCGCGGTCGTGGACCACCTTGTGGTGCCAGGGGCACAGGCTGATCAGGTTGGCCAGGTCGGTTGGGCCGCCGTTGACCCAGTGCTGGATGTGGTGCAGGTCGGTCCGGCGGGACGCGCAGCCCGGGTACCGGCACCGGCCGTGGTCCCGTTCCCGGGCGGCGCGGCGGATCGCGGAGCTGGGCCGGCGCCGCCGCCGGCCCAGGGCCAGCACCGCGCCGGCGTCGCCGTGGGTCATCCACGACAGCGCCGCGGTGCAGGCGACCATCTGCGCGGTGGACACGCTGATCGCCGGGCCGTCTTCGACGTGGCATCGGGCCGGATCCGGGGCCGGGGGCGTTTCCGCGGAAACGCCGGCCGGGTCCGCAGCCGGGGTCGTAGGCCCGGTGAGCATGCCGGCGTCGGCGTGCACCACCACCTGATACACCTCGGGATCATCGGCTCCGGCGATCTTGGCGGCCAGGAACGACTCCGCGATGGCAACCAGGCCGTCGGCCAGGTCCGAGGACGTTCGGATCGCCGCGGCGGAAGCGGCGGCCTGGCCCACGGCCTCCGCGTTCGCGGCGGGCGGCCCATCGGCGCCCGGCGCGTCCAAGCCGGCCGGCGTTTCCGCGGAAACGTCGGCGCCCGGCGCGACCGCCCCTCTCGCGAGCTCGGAGCAGGCGGCGCGCAGCGCCTTGAGCAGCACCGCGCCGGCCAGCGGCGGCAGCCGGAACGAGCCGGACAGGCAGCCATCCTCCTCGAACCGCCACACCAGCCGACGCCGGACCCGGGCGCTCGCGTCGTCCGCCTGGGTGACCTGGCGGTGCGCGCGGGCGAACCGCTCCAGCTGGTTGGCGGTCATCGGGCCCGCCAGCTCGGCCAGCCCGGCCTCGGTCGCCGGGGTGGCGATCCGGGTCAGCGCGCGGACCTTGGCGTAAGAGAGCTTCGCCTCGGCGAACCGTGCGCGGATGACCGGCAGGTCGCGCAGCGCCCGGGCCACCCGGACGTGCTCCCGGGCGGTGCCGGAGGACATCTGGCACTTCCACGACAGCCACTGCGCGCAGGAGCCCATCTCCCAGCTA
>Ga0207657_10007793_pt1 | contig 10931 bp, 10 predicted proteins | sample KBSC33metaG_FD_184316 | JGI IMG/M metagenome (GOLD analysis project Ga0207657, IMG submission 184316) | Corn rhizosphere microbial communities from Kellogg Biological Station, Michigan, USA - KBS C3-3 metaG (SPAdes) (version 2) | ecosystem: Host-associated > Plants > Roots > Rhizosphere > Soil ... | reverse complement strand
TCTATTGTTGATGTCTTTCTCTCGATTTTGCTGATCGGTCAAACTTTATAGACCGTCGTACAGGAGGAGTAAGATGACCGGGATCATCATTGGCGCCGTGCTGCTTATTGCCGCAATTGCGGTAATCGTTTTACTGGCGATCCGCCGGAAGTCGGATCCGCACACCTCGACACGTGCGCTGAGGAAACTCGCCGACGTGCGCGGGTGGCACTTTTCCCATCCTGAAGCTGCCTCATCCGCCTATGGCCTGAGTGGTGAGTCGATGCTTCAGGGCGCTGACGAGAGTGCTCTCGATTGGCGTGTGCGATGGCACTTGCGGACCAAGCGCAAGGACGACCATGAAGTCACCGAGTTCAAGTGCGCCGACGTGCCTCTTGAGCAGGCCTGGGTTTTTCTGGAGCCAAGGGCGAGCGCCGCTGAGTTAAAGGCGCGGCAGCGTACTGCCGAATTGGGACAACGGTTGCCGGACGATCTTCACCCCGGCGCTAAAAAGTGCGTTTGGAAGGACGCCCAACTGCATGCTCGGGAGATGCAAGTGGGCTCGCCGGAGTTCCTTGCCCAATTCTACGTCGCCAGCACCGGCAAAGAGTCGATGGTGCGTCGACTGCTGCCGCAGCGGATGCAGAAGGCCCTGCTGGCCCTCCCTGTCGCCGGGCACCTCTCGGTCCGAATGGGAGCCGAGGGGGTTGTGATGATTTCACCGGCCATCCATGCAACGGACCGTGTCGAACAGTTCATCAAGGTGGGCGAGATCCTAATCAGCAGTGTCGCCCAGGAACAAACAGCCCAGGTGCTGGTGTAAGCGTTGGAGAATTGTGAATTATGAATTTTGAATAGTGAATTACGGAAAGACTACTGGTCAGTTCCTCATCGCAACGAGATTACGGTTTTCAATTCTCAATTCGCTATTCTCGCCGAACTGCCCGGTTACCGTCGAATCGATACCGTCGTCTGCAATTTGGGATATTACTTCGCAGGAAGGTTACGTAGGTATTGACCGACAAAGAACCGGGCACGGACGTACCCGCCGGCCGCTTCTCGGCCCTCCAATCGCGCGACTTCCGTCTGCTGTGGATCGGGCAGGGCATTAGCGGCATTGGCTCACTCATGCAGGTGTGGGCGATCAATTGGCAGTTGTACGCACTCACCCATAAGCCAATAGCGCTTGGGTTGATCGGCCTCTTTCGAGTAGTCCCGATCGTCATCCTCTCTCTTATAGGCGGCTCTGTCGCCGACTTCGCGGATCGTCGAAAGGTTATGCTGGCGACTCAGTCGTCGCTCGCCGCGGTTGCGTGCGCCCTCGGCGTCCTCACGCTGACTCATCATCTGAACGCGTTCTGGATCTATCTTCTGACCATGGTCGGGGCTTCGGCGATGGCGTTTGACAACCCGTCACGGCAGGCGCTTATCCCAAGCCTCGTCAAGCGGGAGCATCTCGCTAATGCTCTGTCGATGATGTCGGTCGTCTTTCGGACGTCGACCATCATCGGACCTGTCCTTGCCGGGTTGCTGATTGCGCACGGTGGCATTGGCCTCACCTACGGCATCAATGCGGTTTCATTCCTCGCGGTGATCTGGGCCCTGATCGCGATGCGTCCGGGAACCTCACCCCAACCCTCTCCTTGGAAAGGAGAGGGAGAAGAACCCTGTATGGAGCCTGCGGCGCCGACGGCGAATCGTGTTACGGTCGAGGCGATTAAGGAGGGCCTCGTGTTCGTCAAGAGCACGCCGGTGCTGGTGTCGACCATGGTGCTGGACTTCCTCGCGACGTTCTTCTCCTCCGCCAACGCGCTCCTGCCGATCTTTGCCAAGGATATCCTTCACGTCGGCCCGGAAGGCTATGGAACGCTCGCGGCGGCAGAGGCGGTTGGCGCGCTCGTCGCCGGTTTCTTCCTCTCGTTCCTGCCGCCGATCAAAAAGCAGGGCTTGACCATCCTCGCATCGGTCACACTGTACGGTGTCGCGACCGTGATTTTTGGGGCGTCGAAGGCCTTCCTTTTGTCGTGGCTTGCCATGGCGATCGTCGGCGCGTCGGACGCCGTCAGTACGGTCCTCCGGCAAACGATCCGGCAACTCGCGACACCTGATCGTCTGCGTGGACGGATGACGTCGGTGAACATGATCTTCTTCATGGGCGGTCCTCAACTTGGCGAGTTGGAAGCGGGCCTCGTGGCGCAGTGGTGTGGTGCGCCGTTGTCGGTGATTGTCGGTGGGGTGGGGTGTTTGGTGACAGTTGCGGTAGTGGCAATGAAGGCGAAGGTGTTGCGGACCTACGAGTTCGATCCCGGTCGCCCGATTGCGAGCGAGACATAGGTGCAGGAAGAGGTTCGTTGGCGTTAGTGCAACCGCGCGTTCAGCCGATGGGCGGCTGAGTTTAGCGGCAGTGATTGGGCGGGTAAATCCATAGCAGAATAGACTGGGGCGGTTAATGGATGCCCGGTCTCAGTTGCAAGGAGAGAGAGGACGCACGGATGCTTTACACGATTATTACGATTTTGTTTGTGATGTGGCTTATCGGCTTCGTCATGAGCTGGGGTGGCCCAATGATCCACCTGTTGTTGGTGCTCGCGGTAGTCGTCTTCCTGTTCAACTTCCTAACCGGCCGCCGAACGACTGTATAAGGCCGGTACATCAACAAGCGCCACTGTCGAAACATCGACGGTGGCGCTTGTTTTGGTTTATGGGGTGAGACGAAAAAAGAGGGCGGGGTACGGCCGCCCTAGAAAACACGCGAAAGGAGGGTTTCACTCGAGAATGGCCATCCTCAGGGTACCGCTTGGAACCTTCCCCCCACGTTCTGGGAAAGGGGAACGGCAGCCAAGATGGCTTAGTCTAGCAACTTTGCTGACTCTGGGTCCAGGAGCAGGGTGACGCCCGGGTGCTCCTGTAAAATCGACGCCGGTACGTTCGGCGTAATCGGGCCTTTGACGGTGTTCTTTACCACCACTGTCTTGCGTGGGCCGGTGGCGGTGCAGATCAGGTTACGGGACTTCATCAGTTGACGGACGGACATCGAGATGGCGAGTGTCGGCACCTCGTCCATCGACGCGAACCATCCCTGGTCGAGCTGCTGCTTCCGGCTGATGTCGTCGAGGTGGACGATGATATAGGGATCTTCCGTTTGAAAATCGGCGGGTGGTTCATTGAAGGCGACGTGTCCGTTTTCGCCGATGCCTAGAAAGCACAGGTCGATCGGGTGTTGACGGATAATGTCGCTGATTCGTCGACGCTCGGTTTCCAGCTCGCGGTCGCCCTCAATGAAGTGGAAGGCACCGATGGGGCGGGGAAGCTTATCGAGAAATCGCTCTTTGAGGTACAGGCGGAATGAGGCAGGATGCGTTGCGGGAATGCCGGCGTATTCGTCGAGGTGGAAGCCGGTGACCTTGCTCCAGTCGATACCCGGCGCCGCGACGAGGTCGTTCAACATGTCGAACTGCGAGATCCCGGTGGCCATGATGACGTTCGCCGCTCCGCGCTCGTCGATTGCCTTTCGAATTATGTCGGCGCCGGCCGCGGATGCCCGCAGGCCTGTCGCCACCTTCGACTCGCAGATCTCTACGTTCATTCTTACCTTCGTCATACTTTCCATTTGAGCAACCTCGCCCGCTTCGCTATGCCTCTGTTGTGTTGTTACCATTTTACCGCGTGTTTTCGGAATTTGCAACAGCCTCTATAGAGTTCGTCTGATCAAATCAAAAAGCCGATGAAGCAATCGCTTCACCGGCCTTTGGGTAACGCAATGGGATAAATGATAATGGCTACTTGCGTTTGAGAAGTCGTCCGAACAATCCTCTACCGGGTTCTTGCTTTGCTCCGCCGCGGCCGTTGCCGCTCGAACCGTTTGCTCCGGCGGCGACTGCCGCGGAAGCCTGGGCGATCATTTGAAGCCGGGCTATTTTGGCCTCAACGATCGAGCTTGGCTGTTGACCGAGCGAACGCCGGTAGGCGCGGAGCGCCTCTTCGTGCTTCATCTGGTTCTGCAGGGCGTCACCCAGGATGGCGAGCGCCTGTGCGTTGTCGGGATCGATCCTGAGGACAGATTCGCAGATTCGCTGTGCATCCGCGGCCTGGCCGGAGATCATCGCCATATCGGCGTCGCGCACCATTTTTTCGATCTCGGCATAGGATTTGTTAGCCCCGCGATTTTGGGCACCGACGGAGCCCGGCCCGGAAATAATATCGGCCTGATGGCGACCATTTGTGCCGTTCGCCGGCATTCTAGAACTCGGTGCACTTAGCGTGGCATCGTACTGCGCACGCCGTTCCGGGTCGCTGAGCGTCCGGTACGCCTGATTCACCTGCGTGAATATGCGCTGACCAAGTGCCTTGTCCTGGACTAGGTCTGGATGGAACTTTCTCGCGAGTTCCCTATATTTTTGTTTTATTTCTACTGCAGTTGCCTGTTGTGGCAGCCCCAGCACCTCGTAAAAATTACGTTGCAGGTGCATCTTTCCTTCGCTCCCTCACCATATTACCAACAATCAATTAAATTAAGTCACAATCTCAACCCATTCTGGAGCAAATGGGCCACCTCGCGGTTTGGGGGATGCCGCAGGTGCTGTTGCCGTCAAGCCCAAGTAATTGGACTTACAGCGTTTGTACGGAGCGCTTGCTCCGTGCCCCATTTACTCACCGGGAGCACATTAGGAGGTTTACTTACTTTACCCCTTCCTTTCCACCCAGTGTATCACCGAAGGCGATAATCGTCGCGTACGGCACTTGCGACTATTCATACGACTGCGCTTTTGGCGACTATGTTCCGTTATGGGAGTACTACTTTAATTATAGGCACTCGTTAACTTAATCTTAATCTATCTTCCATCCAAATGTAAAAAATAAAACCTGGAGACGGCAGATCGACTGACATTTACATCCCCCCGCCACCGCTGGGGTCCGGAGCACTCGGCGCATCGGGATCTGTTTGCTTGATCATATCGCCGAAGTAACCGGTGTAGAACTTGATCAGGATCAGAAGCACCTTGATTCCTATGATAATGATCGCCAGCACGCCCACGGCAACGGTGATCTGATGCAGCTTTAGCAGTGCTTCCTGCTCGAAGTGCGACGCGATCTTGTCCATCATCGTGTCGATGCTGCCCGTGGTCTCGCCAACATCGAGCATCGAAATCACGATCGGCGGAAAGATCTTCGTCTGAACCAGTGAGTCGACGATGCCGTAGCCGGCTTCCATCATCGGAATCGTCGACATCATCCGGTTACCCATCCACGCATTGCCGGAGGCGATGGCTGAGTACCGGATAGCGGTTGGGATGCTGACACCCGCCGAGTAAAGGGTCGACAGGGTCCGCGCAAATCTCGCCAGGGCGACCAGTCTGAGAGCTCCCCCCAGACCAGGGAAGTTTGCGAGAACAAAGTCCGTGGCTACCTTGATTTGCGAGAGGACTTTTCCGGCGACATATATCCCAAAGACGACCGCGGCTGTAGCCAGAAGCGGCTCGATCGCGGCGTGATAGTAGGCCGCCCATTGTCCGAGAGCCACTACAAGAAAAAGCGGTGGCAGGAGGAACACTCCGCACAGGGTAATGAGCGGCATGGTCGCTTCCCTGATGAGGTTCTTCCTGAAGGTGTACTCGTTCTCCAAGAAGTCCGAGATACGGTGACACATGACGTCGACAGTGCCCGTCATCTCCCCAGCGACGATGAGCGCGCGCTGGTTGTCCTTGAATATCCATGGGAACAGCGCCATACCGTCGGAGAGGGTTCCCCCAGCTTCGATTACCTTCCAAACTTTGGTCAGGCTTTTGGCTAGACTTCGATTTGGGGACTGTTCCGTCAACGTTTCGAACGACCGCCGGATCGGCACGCCGGCATCCAGTAGGGTAGCAAACTGCCTGTAGAAAAGAGCCAGATCGCGCTGGTTTACTCCGGACCAGATCTGGAGAACGATCTTTTCCATCAGCCAACGGCCGACGGTCATAGGGCGCGGATCGTAGTCAAGCGACGGCACTGTCTGAGGGGCGTAGCCGTTCGGGATCTCGACCGGCGCATCCACTGTCGGAGGCGGCGCGTAGGCGACGGCACGCGGCGGGCCCGTATACGTCGACGCTGTCGGTGGGCCGCCAGGATACGCTCGCGGTCCCGATGGAGGAGGCGGCGCTTGTGGCGGCTGCGGCTGTCCGGGTGTTAGCGCCAGGCGCATCACAAAATAGCCGATCTCATGAACCTGACGCGCGGCCGCCCGTTCATCTTCGGCTTCGATGGATCCTGTTACCGTTCGCCCTTGCGGATCTTTGGCTTCATACGAATAAAGCATGCTCGATTCCTCTTACGTAGAGGCGATCATCGACGTTCCCGGAGAGTCACTATGGAGGAACCTACCCCCGGCCCCTCCCTAAAGGGAAGGGAGTTCCGGTTTCTACCCGAACGATTCGCGTCTCTTTAGCCAGCCTCTCGGCCGTTTCAAAGACGGTTTCAGTCGATCCTGGTAGGCGGAGGCCAGGCTCCACTTCAGCCAGCGGAACGAGTACAAACGCTCTCTCATGCATACGTGCATGCGGCACGGTCATCCGTGGAGTCGATATCTCGCGGTTGCCGTAGAGCAGCACGTCAATATCTATAACACGAGGACCCCAGCGTTCGGTTCGAATCCGGCCGAGTAAGTTTTCAATGTTCAGTGTCGCCGACAGCAAGTCTTCCGGCGAGAGGCGCGTTTCGATGCGCGCGACTGCGTTGACGAAGTCAGGCTGCGACGTCAGGCCGATCGGTGCGGTCTGATAGAGCGAAGAGACGGCCCGGACGTCGATGTTCGGGTTTACGTCGAGAAGTTCAAGTGCGGTCGAGATTGCCGCAGTCGCCCCGTCGAGATTGCCGCCCAGCCCCAAGTATGCTGTTTCGGGACGGCTTTCAAGATCGTGTTCAGGGGGCGCTTGTAAAGTTGATTCCAGAGCAAAATTCATGCCAAAAGTCTGTTCAATAATTAGCATTTACTAAACGGGTTTGTTTGGTTGCTTGGAACGCGCGGCGCATTGCTTATACCACGGTATTTCGAGCATCCACATAGTTATTTTACAGAGACAAAAACCCGGCAAAATTGCCAGGTATTTTAGCGTGGTATGAGCCTGAAAAAACTATCGCCCATAGCCCGTCGACGGACTATGGGCGATATGTTATGGGCTGGACCGAGAGGGACAAACTGCTCGAATACTAAGCAGCCTTAGCCGGCCGTTTCGAATGCGAACTCACCTGCAATGCCCGCACTGCGGCGTCGGCAGCTTTTTGCTTCGCTTCAGCCTCAGCGATAATCTCAAGCCATTCCTCGCGAGTACGTTGGCTGATGCGTTCAAGTACCTTTTGATGGATCTCTTCTTCTTGTTTTTGTTTCTGTTTTGCAGTCATTACAAGCCTCGCCACTTACTTAAAGTGTACCAACTTTAAGTTCGAAATACAACGTTCATGATTGAGTACTGCAATTTGAATGTGAGTGTAACGAAGTACTTTCGAGCCCGGGAATACGGGATCACCCTCCGGAAAGCACCCGCGAACCGAATCGACGGGTTTTCCGGCTATCTTAGCGAGGTCTTTGCAATAGGTGTCGAGGACGATTTTATCAAGTGCGTGCCGTCCTCTTAGATTAAGAGGAAGCCGTACTTGATCGCGCCGGAAGGCTTCGACTACCTGTGAGTAGGCACCTTCCAGGTGTTCAAAGTGCGTCGTGTCGAGAAGGTTGACGCAGTTGTCAAGGGCCAGGGTTGCCTCTACGACGGCGGCGTTCTCACCGAACCGGGCTTGCGCCCACTCCAATGCACGGTCCGGTGCATATTCCCAAAAATAGACGCCTGACCCGAGCCAGTCATAATCATTGATGGACTGCTGAAACTCTTCGCCTTCCAAGATCCGGAGGGCAACGTCAATGTGGCACCCGTGGAAGCCTACGACTTTCTTCGGAGCCCTTGGCGCGGAGAGCGCCTGTCGTGTTCTCACTCGACTGCGTCCTCTAGTCGCTGAGCTTGAGGACGCTCATGAACGCTTCCTGCGGGATCTCGACGCTGCCGATGGACTTCATGCGCTTCTTACCCTCTTTTTGCTTTTCGAGCAGTTTGCGCTTTCGAGAGATGTCGCCGCCGTAGCACTTAGCGATGACGTTCTTGCGCATGGCGGAGATGTTTTCGGCGGCGATGACCTTGTGGCCGATGGCGGCCTGGATGCGCACTTCGAACTGCTGCCTGGGGATGATCTCCTTGAGCTTTTCCACGAGCTGACGGCCGCGCTGGTAGGCTTTGTCTTTGTGGGTGATGAACGACAGCGCGTCGACGGGGTCGTTGTTCAGGAGGATGTCGAGCTTGACGAGCTTTGATTCTTCGTAGCCGGCCATCTCGTAGTCGAACGAAGCGTAACCCTTCGTCCGCGACTTCAGTTGGTCGAAGAAGTCCATCAGGATTTCGTTGAGCGGCAGTTTGTAGTGGATCATGACACGGTCGCGCGCGGGATAGTCCGTCTTGACGTAGACGCCGCGACGGTCGCGGGCGAGGTCCATGACGGTCCCGACGTAGGTGGACGGAATGATGATGCTGGCGTCGACCATCGGCTCATCCATCGACAGGATCTGAGTCTGCGGAGGCAGGTTGGCGGGATTGTCGATCGGCTCCATCTCGCCGTTAGTCATGTGGACGTGATAGATGACGCTTGGCGCCGTGGCGATAAGCGTGAGATTGAACTCGCGCTCCAGACGCTCCTGGACGATGTCCAGGTGCAGCAGGCCAAGGAAGCCGCAGCGGTAACCGAAACCGAGAGCGGCCGACGATTCCGGTTCAAAGGTAAGGGCGGCATCGTTGAGTTGCAGTTTTCCGAGCGCTTCTTTGAGATCCTGATACTGGTTGCTGTCGACGGGGTAGAGGCCGCAGAAGACGACGGGCTTGACCTGTCGATAGCCGCCGAGCATGTCTTTTGCGCCGCCGGTCGCGAGGGTGACGGTATCGCCGACGCGGCAGTCTCCGACGGTTTTAATGCTGGCGATCATATAGCCGACTTCGCCGGCCTTCAGTACGTCGGTGGTCTTCATACGAGGCGAGAAGACGCCGACGCCGGTAACGTCGAATACTTTGTTCACGGACATCGTGCGGATCTGAGTACCAGAACGGATCTCGCCGTCGACGACTCGGATGTAGGCCACAACCCCGAGGTAGGCGTCGAAGTGGCTGTCGTAGATCAGTGCGCGAAGCGGCTTGTTCGGATCGCCACTGGGCGGGGGAACCTTCTGGACAATCGCCTCCAGGATCTCCTTGGTGCCGATACCTTCCTTGGCCGAGGCTCGAATGGCGTCGGTGGCGTCGATGGCCAGTAGCTCCTCGATCTCTTCCGCGACGCGGTCAGGTTCGGCCGCCGGCAAATCGATTTTGTTGATGACGGGCACGAGTTCGAGGTTGCTCGCCATCGCCAGGTTTACGTTGGCGAGTGTCTGCGCCTCGACACCCTGGGCGGCGTCGACGACGAGGATCGCGCCTTCGCAGGCGGCCAGGCTTCGCGAGACCTCGTAGGAGAAGTCGACGTGGCCGGGGGTGTCGATGAGGTTGAGCTCGTACTCGATCCCATCGTCAGCCGTGTACTTCAAGCGAACCGACGCCATCTTGATAGTGATGCCGCGTTCGCGCTCGATGTCCATCGAGTCAAGCAGTTGCTCCTGCATGTGCCGGCGCTGAACGGTGCCCGTGAACTCGAGGATGCGGTCGGCCAGAGTCGACTTGCCGTGGTCGATGTGCGCGATGATACAAAAATTGCGAATAAACTTCTGGTGGTCTTGTTCTGCCATAAATGTACGGTCGACACCGGGGCTCGCCCGGGTGCTAAAACGCCCCTTCGCCCAAACTGTCCTCTATTGTACCACCTTCCCAGTAAGGCGTGTTGCGCCAGGGGACGCGAGTAATGCCTTTGAATCGTCTATAATAAAGTTAGAATATTCGAATTGAAAGGTATATGTGACTTGACAACGGAACGATCGACGAATGTGGACACCAATCATGAGGACCGGCTAGGCGACTTTACCGCCAACCGCCGTCTTATATTACTCTCCGCAATGGCTGCTATTGTTGGGGTGGTGAGCGCGCTGGTGGCAAAGGTGCTTATCTGGATGATAGCGATCATTACGAACTTTTGCTATTTCCATAAGTTTTCCACGGTTTACGTCGGTCCACAGCACAGTCATCTCGGCTGGACAATCGTTCTCATCCCCGTGGCCGGCGGTTTGGCGACCGGATTAATGGCGCGGTATGGATCGGAGAAGATCCGGGGGCATGGCATTCCTGAGGCTCTTGAGGCGATCCTGATCGGACGGAGCCGTATCGAGCCCAAGATCGCCGTTCTCAAACCTATTTCGTCGGCTATCGCTATCGGAACGGGTGGGCCGTTCGGCGCCGAAGGGCCGATTATTATGACGGGCGGGGCGTGCGGATCGCTCTTTGCTCAGTTCTTTCACCTCTCGCCTGCCGAGCGGAAGACTCTCCTGGTGGCTGGCGCTGCGGGAGGGATGTCTGCAATCTTCGCGACACCGATCGCGGCCGTTCTGCTGGCGGTTGAGCTTCTCCTGTTCGAGTGGAAGCCGCGCAGTCTTATCCCCGTGGCGCTGTCGTCGATAGTCGCCGCCGCGCTGCGCGTCCCGCTCCTGGGCGCCGGACCGATTTTCGGAGTGACACCCCACGCCCCTTCGACACCCACCGAACTCGGCTTTGCACTGCTTGTCGGCGTGATTGCGGGCCTCGGGGCGACTTTGTTGACGGGCCTGGTTTACGGTGTTGAGGACCTGTTTCGCAAGATTCCGCTCCATTGGATGTGGTGGCCGGCAATCGGCGGGCTTGCTGTCGGCATTGGCGGGCTGATCTGCCCGGCTGCGCTTGGGGTGGGCTATGAAACCATTCACCATCTCCTGCGAGGCGACATGATCCGGACGGCGCTGATCGGACTGTTTATCGCCAAGGCCC
>Ga0207657_10007792_pt1 | contig 10932 bp, 12 predicted proteins | sample KBSC33metaG_FD_184316 | JGI IMG/M metagenome (GOLD analysis project Ga0207657, IMG submission 184316) | Corn rhizosphere microbial communities from Kellogg Biological Station, Michigan, USA - KBS C3-3 metaG (SPAdes) (version 2) | ecosystem: Host-associated > Plants > Roots > Rhizosphere > Soil ... | reverse complement strand
CGCAATGTGCCAATCCACCAGCTACGAGATCATCCGCACCCAGCGCGACGTCAACAGGGCGCCGGCGGACTACTACACCGTCTATTTGCAGCTGCAGGGCCGGACGTTCATCAACCAATGTGACGAATCCGCGTCGCTCGATTGCAGCGATATCGTTCTTTCCGATTGTCGCCGTCCCTACAGCGCCACGCTCTCGAACGACGGATTGCGCGCGGTGGCGGTTCTGCCGCGCCCGCTGGTCAACTCCCGTGCGCCCTGGCTGAGCCAGCGGGCACTCCACAAAATTCCTCAGAGCTCACAATATATCGACCTCGCACGGCGGCACATGATCCAGCTGCTGTCCGAAAAGATCGGCGACGCCGAGACCGATCTGCTGACGGACAATCTCTGCAATCTGCTCGCGCTCGCGAGCGCGCCCGACATTCCGCCGAGCCGCCTGCGGACCGAACTTCAGACCGCAGCCATTCTCACGTTCTGCCGGCAGAATTTGCATCGCCCGGAATTGTCCCCCCAGCTCGTGGCATCGCATTTTTCCGTATCGCTCAGAACAGTTCATAGCCGCTTTGAAAGGCTGGGAACGACGTTCGGGCGCTGGCTGCTCGAAACCCGGCTCGATGCCTGCTCGAAGGTGCTGAAAGGCCAGCGCCGTCATCATTACATTTCCGAGGTCGCCTACAATTGCGGCTTCAATGATCTGTCTCACTTCAACAAGGCGTTCCGTACCCGGTTTCAAATGGCGCCGACCGAGTGGCGCGACCAGTTCACGAAAACACAATGACACCCGTGATTGGTACGACCACGTGGTCAACCGACTCGATCGACGAGCGCGAACGATTTTCGTTCTGGCGCGAGACGGTCTGCCGGAATGTGTTCAATATCTCGGTGCAGGCCCCGCCGAAACGGTTCTCGGCCAGCATCACGGCGCGCAGTCACGGTGCGCTTCGATTCGCCATTTGCGAATCTACCGCTTACGACGTCAACCGGACTCAGAAGGACATCTCCAATGAGTCGGCCGATCACTATTTGATGTATCTGCAACTGCGCGGGCATACGCTCCTCACGCAGGGCAACGATGCAATTGAATTCGGCCACAACGACATCGTCATCGCGGACGGGCGGCAGCCGTATCACGCCGCCCTTTTCGATGACGGGCAGTGCCGCCGCCAGGCCATCGCCGTGCTGCCGAGGCCTTTCATCGAAGCGCGCGCGCCGTGGCTGCGCCGGCGCCCGTTTTTCAAGCTCGCGTCAAATTCGGTGTATGTCGACCTCACCCGCCGGCACTTGCTGCAGTTGACCGCCGACGACCTGACTGAGAGCGAAATGGCCCTGCTGACCGAGAATCTCTGCAATCTGCTGGCGCTGCTCGATCATGGCGACACCCCGATCAGTCGCGTGCAGCCCGAGTTGCAGCTTGAGGCGCTGCTCGACTTCTGCCGGCGGAATCTGCATGACCCCGCGCTGTCCCCGGATTTTGTGGCGGCGCAGTTCGGCATCTCCACACGGACGCTGCATCTGCGCTTCGAGAAACTGGAGCAAACCTTTGGCCGTTGGCTGCTCGACGCCCGGCTCGATGCGTCCAGCAATGCGCTGCGCAACCCACGGCAGCATGCTTGCAGCATCTCGAAAATTGCCTACACCTGCGGATTCAACGACCTGTCGCATTTCAACAAGTCGTTTCGCACGCGTTTCGGCGTATCGCCGAGCGAATGGCGTGCTGGTTGTGCTTGATAGAGTGGGCCCTGCCGATAACCGACCGGCTGGTGACGCACTCATTCAGTCCAGATCGACATTGTGGCGAAAGCTGACCTCGGACAACGGCGTAAAGGCCGATCGGGCTGCAACCCCGGCAATCACGATCACGATCAGGGACATATAGAGTCCGACCATCTGATAGAAAATGCGTCTGATTTTCTTGCGGTCATTACTGTCGAGGCGACTATGGTAGGCTGAGCGCCGCATTTCGAACTCCTCGCGCGTTATCGATCAGAGTAACCGTCATTGGGACGAGAACGCATCTTGCCGTCAGGCAGATGAATTCACGCTGAATGCCGTTCGGTCCAATTGACAGAATTTGTCGGAAGAGTCCTCATCCAAACGGAGGACACCTCGTCGTCTTCCTTAAAATTTGTCAGAACATTTCCTCCAAAAGGTCGAGGCTTGCGTGATGGCACTGCTTGCTCGACACGCGGACACATTTCGCGATTTCAAAAGATCTGATCGAGTAGTGTCAGTCGACAAGCCCGCTGGAGTAACCGGCGACGAGCTTGACGAGATCGGCCTGCCGGCTGACGCCCGTCTTTTCGAAGAGGCGGCCGAGATGCGTTTTGACCGTCGTATCGGCGACCCCGAGATTTCCTGCAACCTGCCGCACGCCCCCGACATTGACGATCGCGCGGAGCACGCGAAGCTCGGTCGGCGTGAGCTTGTAGGTCTTGCCGATCACCTCTGACGAAGGCTCGGCTTCAAGCTCTGCCTTGCGCACAAAAAGGGCCGCAACTGCATTTGACGCAGCGCCGGCCCTTCGCTTTTCACCGGCGGCCAGAGGCAGGACGTGCGCAACGTAACGCTCACCGGCGCGGCCTTTCATTGGAAGAGCACTGCCCTTGCCGCCGGATTCCGTATCATTCTTGGTCGCGGCAGCGAAAGCCGCGTGCAACGCCTGGTCGACCTGAGGATCGATCGCGGTCAACCGGCCGTGGACGCCACGAAGGAGATCACCTTTATCAAGTGCGGCGCGGCCCGCCGCATTGCCGTGCACAATCAACCCATCGGAGTCGATGAGAAAGATGGCGGGGCTGAGACCGTCGAGGATATCGGCGAATGTGGCCGCTTCCGCCTGGCTTAGATCGACCACCTTGCCGGTGCGAACCGCGCGCCGAACGTGCGGCACGACGAGTCGCATGCGACGGCGCATCTCGTCATCGACCATGCCGCTCGCTTCGTTCCGCAAGACGCTGAGATACGCGCAGCTCGTTGCGGATTTTTCCAGCACGGCATTTGCAGCATCGATCCAGCCCTGTGGCTGCGCCCATTCGCGAAAAAATCGTCCCGCGCGAAACTCGTCGTAGGAAATGAGATCCGGGACGCTGACGATCTGCTCGACTTCACAGTCATGCAGGCTGGCAACAGGATCGAATTTCCAATAGGTCTCCGCGTAAAGCCGCACAAAGTACGGATCGACCCCGGACTGATAATGGATATTGCCGCTTTTGCTGACTGAATCCTTGGACAAGAGTCCGGCCGCTTGCCCGCCTGCATAGCTTGCGATCTTTGCGAGCACGGACGTCCACCGCGACGAATCGAGCGCCGCGTCGTAGATATCGCCAATGAGTTGCGTGAGACCTTGATCTTCTTTCATGTCATCCAGCGCACCGGCTTGGCACCCGGTCGCTGACACAGCGATATCCTGGTGCAGATACGACTCAGCCGGTGCGACCGCTCGGCCGGTCCAGCTGCACGAGCGGTAACCTACGACACTCGTCTAGGGATTACTTGGACGAGAGCGCAAACGATTTGGTCTACAGCGCGTAATCCAACGCATTAACCTTTCAGCTGCGTGTGAATGGATGGATTTCAGTTTTGAAAGTCGCGACAGGCGTTTATTCCGAAACAAAAAGTTTCGCTGCCTGGTCGGTAGCGAAGCGCATTGAATAGCGCCAGCATTTCATGGGCTCGAGCATATTGCGATGCGCGGGGAATAAATACGAATGTGCGAATCATAGCAGATGCGTATGACCAAACAGCAATCAACGTTCAAATACGGGAAAGTCCGGATGCTATCGCAATACCTTTCGCGTTCCGCCCACTTTGCCCCACCGCGAGGGAACATTTCGAATAGCCTTTCCCTTAAGCGGGAGGATGCCCCACACTTTTGCGAGGCCGGGGTTACGCGTGGGAATTCCAGGCGATGAATCTCGGCCTGCCGTTGGACTGGGTTGCGACGGTCTACTGTTTCGTATGCGACGAAAACGCGGCGCACATGACTATGAGCCCTCGACCTGGCGCAGGTTGGCGCGAGCCGTACATGACAAGCAGGTGCCGGGGGGCCACAACACCTGCGTGACGACATTTGCAGGCGTTGTCGCGAACGAGCTGCAGGGAATATTTCGCCGGCCGGAATTCCCGGCGTCGAATGCGATAGCGCCCCACGCTGATTTCCTCTAATGGATCGTGCGAAGCGAACAGACCCCGCTCCACGATGAAAAGCCCGCCTAAACTGGCACAGTTATCGGTGCTGACCCTTGCCTTCGCGCTGAGTCAGGCATTTCGGACGATTCCGTCCATTACGGTCAACGGCATTGCCGAGGAATTACAAGCCGGCCCGGCCGCTCTGGCGTTGTTCGGCGGCGTCTTCCATTGGAGCTTCGCATTGATGCAGGTGCCGGTCGGGCTGGCGCTCGACATATTCGGGGTGCGCCGCGCGGTAATCGCACTTTCGGGGTTAGCAATATTGGGCGGAGCAATCTGCACGTTCGCGCCCGACATGAACGCGTTGTTCCTTGGCCAGATCCTGGTCGGGGCCGGCTGCGCTCCGGCATTCATGGCCGCGATCGTGTTTACGTCGAAGCATTGGCCCGTTGCGCGCTTCGCCGCCATTTCCGGACTTGTTTTGGCGATCGGCAGCGGTGGAATGCTGCTGTCGGCGACACCTTTGGCATGGGTGATCGATCGCTCGTCATGGCGAAGCGCGTTTGCCGTCCTGACGATAATGTCGATATTCACGCTGCTCGCATCCGTATTGATCCTGGAAAAATCCGCAGTGCAGCGCTCGCGGCGGCTCGCACCCGAAATCTGGGCCGCATTCTACGGACTTCGATTCGTCCTGTTCGGGCGCCGTCCCGTCGCGCTTCTCGCCATAGGCTTTGTCAGTTACGGCGCGATCATCACGATCAGAGGCCTCTGGGTCGTGCCGATGTTCGTCGAGCGGTACGGATTGAGCCTGCTTTCGGCAGGCAACGTCGCGTTGCTCTTTTCAATCGCGATGATTCTCGGACCGGCGGTTGCGGGCCATTTCGACCCCGGCGACAAAGCGCGCCCAGTCATCATAACAACGATCGCGCTGGCAATCGCAGCGACCATCGGCGCGCTGGCAATATTCGACGGCTTTTCGCTGTGGCTCGATGCGATCCTCTGTGTCGTGCTGGGTTTTCTTTCGGGCTTCTTCATTCTCATTTATGCCGAGGCACGCAGCTCCTATCCTCCGGAGCTGACGGGCCGCGGACTGACGGCATTAAACATGAGCTTCTTTCTGGGGGCTGCGGTCGCCCAATCGCTTTCGGGAGTCATTGCCGCAGTCGCGCAACAGGCTGGCTGGAATGCGATCGATGCCGTTCTGCTTTTTCTGGCCGCGGCACTGCTTGCCGGAACGGTCTGTTTTTTCACATTGATACGAGCGGCCAAGCCCCACGTTTCCTAATTGGCTCACTCACACCGGACGTATCATCTCGAAGTTCGATGTGATCATCACAAAAATTCGTTTTTCGGCAGCTGCTTCGGTCTTTAGCAATGGGGCTTCGGGTTGCGCATGCGCTCACAAACCGCGCTCGCAACCGGGGCCTCAGATGCTCAGGTTTCTGCTATTCCCGGCCGTTCTCGCGGTCGTCGCCTACGCGACGCTCGGCGGCGCGGATTTTCCGGACATCATAAGGTTCAGCTTTGTTCTTCTCGTCGCTCTGTGCACAGCCGTCATTTACGCATGGGCCGCCAGAGCGAAGCGCCGGTCCGATAATGCCCGGTGAAATCTCAAGGCAAGGGCCCCAAGGTCAGGAGCATAAAGCCCATGGCGATCATGCCTACGAAGCCGATGAGATCAACGGCGTCAAAGGAAGTCCTCATGACTGGTCACCTCGAAAACATTTCTGCGCTGGTCACTCCTTGCAATCCAGGGTGCCTCTCAAGGTCTGAGCGCACCTCATAGTCGAGTTCGGGGAGACAAGCCTGTAGCCATCGCTATCGAAAACGCTTGCCTGTTTTTTGACCGCCTTGTTGGCGGCTTGCCGGCTTGACTGCGCTTTTTCCTTTGCGTGCCCAATAGCTGGAGCAATGACACTGCACAGGGCGAGCGCCACCAGCGGGCGAAGAATGATGTTCGCGAAATTCAAGCGGACCTCCCTCTAGTCTATTTTTTGGGCTTCGCCGGTTGCCGTTCCGGATCGTGCCTCGTTTGTGCGGGGAGCTTGGGCGGTTTCTGTGAAAAAGAGTTTTGGATATGGCGATAAATTTTAGTTCATAAAACTCAATTGATCCGGAACCTTGCCGACAACCGTTCTGGATACGGCGGTGACATATGCACGTAGGTGGGACGGGCCGAATTTTTAACGCTTACCTTGTACGATCTTTTTTACCTTTGATTAACGGATAACGCGCCCCCGATGAGCTTGAGCAAAACACAACCGATGTATCGGGGGCCGCTGATTTCCGAACTTGAGCAGGCGGTCCGGAGCGGCTCGCAGGAGACGCGGGTCAGGACGCTACGGCGCATCACGGACCTCTTTCTGGGCACCAAGGAAAAGCTCAGTGAAGAGCAAATCGAGGTGTTCGACGAAGTTCTCAGCCATCTTATCGCGCGAATGGAGTCAACGGCGCTGATCGAACTCAGCGAGCGTCTTGCACCGGTCAACAACGCACCGAACAACGTCGTCCACACACTGGCGGTCGACGACGAGATCGCAGTCGCAGGGCCCGTTCTTGCGCTATCCGATCGCCTGACCACGCAGGATCTCGTCGAAATTGCCATGGCCAAGGGCCAATCGCATCTGCTGGCGATTTCCAGACGAAGCAGTCTCAGCCCGTCTTTGACCGACGTCCTTGTCGAGCGAGGAGATACACAAGTCATCACCGCGCTTGCGGAGAATGCGGGGGCGGAGTTGTCGGAGAAAGCGTACTCCGAGATGGTCGACAAATCCGAGACTGACGAAACGCTTCTGGAGAAACTCGGCCTGCGCGTCGACATCCCGCTCCATATTTTCCGCCGCTTGTTGGAGCGCGTGAGCGAGGCGGTCCGCGCCCGTATTTTGGCATTGGCTCCCGCCGCAAAACGGGACGACATCGCGGAGATTCTGGCCAGCATTTCGAATGATACTGTTAAAGTCGATGAAGTGGACCGTGACTTTACGGCGGCGGAACGCCTTGTCCGGCTGATGCATGAAAAAGGTGAGCTCGACCAGGTCGCGCTGCTGGGATTTGCAAAATCACGTCAGTATGCGGCGGTCGTTACTGCACTTGCGACGCTATGCGATGCTTCCGTCGACATGATCAAACAGATGCTGGACGATGGACGCAACGAACCCCTGCTTATCCCCTGCAAGGTCGCAGGCGTATCCTGGCCCACCTTGCGGGCCTTGCTGCAGGACGAGGTTCTTGGGCGAACGGCTTCGGATGACGAGTTGATCAAGCTCAAAAGCGACTACAACAAGTTGTCACCCACGACAGCCAGGAAAGTGCTTGAGTTCTGGTCCGAACATCGGACGTACGCAAAAATACCAAATTAAACTTGCACCCAGGCGCCGAGCACCCGTCGACCTGTCCGCTTTTGAGGTGAAGCGGACATTGCAGGTGCAGTGACTCAACGCGTGCGTTAGTGCTCGACAGCAAAACGCCGGTCAGATTGCCATCTTGAGTTCTTTGGTGGCGCGGAACGCAACCTTCTTGCTTGCCTTAATCTGAATTTGCTCGCCTGTTGCCGGGTTGCGGCCGATGCGGGCAGCACGGTTCCGCACCTGCAAGATCCCGAGTCCAGCAATCTTCACGCGCTCACCATTCCTCAAGTGCTTCGTGATGAGGCCGACGAAATCTTCGAGCATTTGTTGGCCCTGCTTTTTGGTAAGCTGATGCTGCTCTGCAAGAGCATTGGCCAAGTCTTTGCTGGTGATCGCCTTTGGAGTGCCTGTCATGGAGGTTTACTCCTAATGTGCGTTATGGGCCGTAACACCAAAGTCCTTACTGGCTTCCGATTTTTTCAACGACGATGACCGAGCCTGATGCGTAACGCCCTGGCTTTTTGCCGGAGTGAGCCAACGGAGCGGCTCATCAGCCTTGAAATTTTCTTTACCCGCAACTTCTCTTTTGAATACCGTCTTAGCTCCGCCACTTGAGCCCTGGTCCAGGGTTTCGTGCGCCGTCGGCGCGCTTTCTTGGCCATACCATCCTCCAGTCATTGAAACGGATTAGCGCGATTTCCCACGCACCTGCGGCATCGACGTGCCGATGCTACATCACTGCAGATTTAACAGCCTTTACCGGCCGCGCCCTGACGACCTTCCGCGCCGGTTTTGCCTTAAATATCATCGGTTCCTTTGTGAACGGATTGATGCCGCTTCGTTCCTTTGTTGCTGGCTTCTTGATAACAACGAATTTGGCAAATCCGGGCAGGACAAAGGCTCCCGATTTGTTGAGTTCCTTATAGCCAATGGCAGCCAGCGACTCGATGACGGCTTTAACGTCCTTGCGCGCCATCTTGTTTGAATGTTGCGCAACGATTTTTTGAATGAGCTCCGACTTCGACATCAACTTGGCCATAGCCCCTCCTCCCAAAATTCGAATCATGTAGGCCTAAACTAGGCCAAAGCTTGCTGCGAAGGGAGCCTCGGCAACGCTGCCGAGCAGCAATTCAGTGGAAAAAGTCGCTTGGCTCTTAATGGACATACGTATTGCACTGCGCAATGACCGCTTTTGAGCGGCGCTGGTTTCCGACAGAGCAGTCACGGCCACGACATAGAAGAACAAGAGACAGATACCTCCGCCGGGGACTTGCGATATTGGTGGCGGACGCCAAGCGCAGAGTAGTCGCAAACCAGGGAACACGGGCTTGGCGGAGGGAGTGCTACTGCAAACAAAATTCTCTACTCGCCGTCCGATAGGCCCCCGAAATTAGGTAGAAAAATCAAAGAGTAGGGCGAAAACCATAAGGGGCCGGAGACTACTTCATTGCGGACATTCACCTGCCCGGCAGTGCTATGCGGTCGGCGAAAGCGCTGCCAAGTATTGAGAATTAGGACGCTTTCTTGCGAAGGGTGAGCACTCTGATTGATGTCCACTCGCTGCAAAAAGTCATGTCCGCTTGACCCCTGAAAGCGGACATGTGCGGTGCAACAGCACATGTCTGCTTTGGGTCAAAAGCGGACTTAAGTGACCTGCTATTTTGCAAGTACGCGATCCAGAGAGAAACGGCCCGCACCGGTGACTAAGATCGCCAAGGCGCCACCCATAATCGAGATATTCTTCAAAAAATTATTGTATTGGCCGAACTGCTGCGGCCCAGCGGGGAATTCCCAATAACGATGTGCGATTGCAGTGGCGATCAGCACAAATACGAATACCAGAATTGCGCCATACCTTGTGCCGATACCGAGTATCAGGCTGATCGATATTAAGAGTTCGAGCAAAAGCGCCGTCCAAGTCCACAGCGCTGGCGAATACAGTTTTTGTGACGTGAAATAAGCCAACGATCCAGCGAAGTTAGTCATTGCACCATAGGCGACCCCGACAAACACCCAGGCCAGCATGATGCGCCCGATCAGAATTAAGACGTCAGCGTATTTGTTGGCGAGCCCGTCGGCTCCTGACAGCATTGGATGAGAAGTCGATTGCATAGTCCCCCCTTCGCGGCTCTGGCGCTTCGTGTGCACTTAGCGAAACGCTTGAACGGATTGAGCCTCACGTTAGCACTGTGTTGGAGTCAGGTGAATGTCGTCGGCGACGTCCGCTTCGGGTCAGAAGCAGACATGTGCGCTGCAAAATGCCAAGTCCGCTTTACCCCCGAAAGCGACCACGAAAGCGGACATGGCCGCCTCATTCGATTACTTCGTCGGCTGTAGTGAAAAGCTTATCTGGAATTGAAAGGCCGAGTGTTTTTGCAGTCTTAAGGTTCAGTACCAAATCAAATTTAGTGGACTGCACGACCGGCAAGTCGGCGGGCTTAGTCCCCTTAAGAACCCGACCGGTGTACACACCAAGCAGGCGATTTGCTTCGGTAAGACTCGTGCCATAGGACGCGACGGCGCCGTCAACGGCGAACAACCGGAACTGTGAAACAACGGGTATGGCCTGTTGAGTTGCCAATGCAATAATTTTTTTGCGCTGATCTAGAAGAAAAGGCTCGGCGTCTACAAACAGCGCTGCAATCCCTTGCTGGCCAAATGTAATAAAGGTCGAATCGATTTCTCCTTCAGTGCTGGCTTTACCGATAATCAGCTTGTGGCCCAATGCGGCCGCCGCCGCTTGCGCATCGTTGATGTCCCCCTCGGCATTTGGATCTTTCGGGTTGACGAGAAAGCCCATCACAGCGGCTTTGGGTGCTAGTTGATGTAGCAATTCAACCTGCTTGGCTGCCAATCCATTGACCAAGAAAGCAATGCCGGTGACGCTGTCCCCCGGGCGATTAAGGCTCGCAACGATCCCGAGCTTGACCGGATCGCCACCCATCGCAAAGACCATCGGAACTGTTCTCGGCACCACCGGCTTAGCTTTAACCGCTGAAACAGTGCCCCCGGTTGCGACGAACACATTTACATCGCGAGCAATTAGCTCGGCTGCTAGCGCAGCAATCGATCAAACTCACCATCGGCGAAGCGAGATTCAATCATTACGTTTTGGCCGTCGACAAAGCCTCCTTCACTCAGACCTCGTCGAAACGCGGCGATGATGTCCGCAGAATTGCCGGGCGATCTGCTACTAAGATAGCCAATTAAAGGCAGCGGCGCCCTCTGCGCCTGCGCGGACAGTGGCCATAGAGCCGCCGAACTAGCAATCAGTTTGATTAAATCGCGCCGCCTCATTGCCGCCCCGAGGCTTGGACAGCAGATCGTAACAACTTTTAAGTGTACTCCGGAAGGGCGAATGTCCGCTTTGGGTCATAAGCGGACATTTCGCCATTCATACGAGGGAGCAGGCCAGACGTCGCACAGTATCGGGAATTTGCGATGGCAAAGTACG
>Ga0207657_10007790_pt1 | contig 10933 bp, 13 predicted proteins | sample KBSC33metaG_FD_184316 | JGI IMG/M metagenome (GOLD analysis project Ga0207657, IMG submission 184316) | Corn rhizosphere microbial communities from Kellogg Biological Station, Michigan, USA - KBS C3-3 metaG (SPAdes) (version 2) | ecosystem: Host-associated > Plants > Roots > Rhizosphere > Soil ... | reverse complement strand
CGCCAGCGCACACGTTTTCACAGATCCGATTATACCCAGCCTATTGCAATAGCGCCGCGATGCGGTCAGCGTCGTTGGGCACAACGATCGGCTGATTGCCGAAGGTGGAACGAATCTTCACGCCGCTGGGCGTTTCCAATTTTCCTGTGTGGTACTTGTAAATGTAATCCGGGTCCTTGAGGACGTTGCCCGTCAGCACCGCCACCACATCGGCGTCCTCGCGCATCACCCCCGCCGCCGTCAGCTTGCGAATGCCCGCCAGCGTCGCGGCGGAAGCCGGCTCACAGCCAATGCCCGCGCGCCCAATCATCGCCTTGGCGTCGGCGATCTCCTGCTCCGTGACTTTCTCTACCGTGCCGCATGACGAACGAACCTCATGCAATGCCTTGGGCCAGGAAACTGGATCGCCGATCCGAATCGCGGTCGCCAGCGTCTCCGGATTCGTGACCGCGTGCAGCTCGCCGCCCTTGTGGAACATTTCATGGAACGGCGCGGCGCCCTCCGCCTGGATCACCGCCAGCCGCGGCATCTTCGCGATCAGCCCTAGCTCGTGCGCCTCCCGCAGCGCTTTCCCGAACGCCGAAGTGTTGCCCAGATTGCCTCCCGGGAGCACGATCCAATCCGGCGGATTCCAATCGCGCTGATCTAGCATTTCAAAAACGATGCTCTTCTGGCCCTCGACGCGGAAGGGATTCATGGAATTCAGCAGATAAATTCCCAGCCGCTCGGCGAGCACCCGCACCAGCGCCAGAATCTGATCGAAGTTGGCTTCCACTTCGAGCGTGCGCGCGCCGTATTCCAGCGCCTGCGCCAGTTTCCCGAAAGAAATGTTGCCGTGCGGCAGGAAGATCAGAGCCTCCAGCCCCGCCGCCGCCGCATAGGCAGCCATCGAAGCGGAAGTGTTGCCGGTCGAAACGCAAGCCACGCGCTTCATCCCCAACCGCCGCGCCTGCGACGCTCCGCAGGTCATGCCGTTGTCTTTGAACGATCCCGTCGGATTAAAGCCCTGATGTTTGAAAGTGATCTTGTCGAGCCCGCCATATTGCGCCGCAAGCGGCCCGTCCAATAGTGGCGTGTTCCCTTCCCGCAGCGTCACCACATGCGCGTTGTCGTTCAGAAAAGGAAACAGCTCGCGATAGCGCCAGACTCCGCTGGTATCGAGTGGCGCATTGCTCAAGCGGCGCTGCCGAAACAGATCGCGCAACTCGCCGGCGCTGGGCCGCGTGCCGCTGTAGACGGCTTCCATCAGCCCGCCGCATTTCGGACAGTTGTACAGCACGTCGGTAATGGCGAACCGCTCACGGCAGGACGCCTCAAAGCAGACCAATTCGGCCTGCACGCTGGAAGACATATTCTTTAAGTGTAGACCAGCATGCTTTCCGTTCATCTTGCATCCGGACGCGTCGAAGTGCGCCGCCAGCCCCTCCCCCGCGTCCCTACGGGCTTCGCCCGCATTCGCCTGCTGGCCGCCGGAATCTGTTCCACGGATCTCGAGCTGCAACGTGGATACTACGGTTTCTCCGGCACGCCCGGACATGAATTCGTGGGTGAGGTCGTCGACAGTCCGTCTGAACCAAAGTGGCTCCGGCGTCGTGTCGCCGGCGAAATCAATCTTGCCTGCGGCAAATGCGAATGGTGCGAGCGCGGTCTCGGACGCCATTGCCCCACGCGCACTGTCCTCGGCATCGTGAAGCACCCCGGAGCCTTCCGCGAATTCCTGACGCTGCCGGTACACAACTTGCATCGCGTGCCGGACTCGATCTCAACCGAGCACGCCGTGTTCATCGAACCCGTGGCCGCGGCCTGCGAGATTCTGGATCAAGTGAAGATCCCCAAGGGCGATCCAGTCGCGCTGCTCGGCGACGGAAAGTTAGGGCTGCTCATCGCTCAGGTCTTGCAAGCCCACGGTGCGCACGTGCACCTGTTCGGCCGTCATCGGGACAAGATGCGGTTGGTTGAGAAGGCTGGCGTGACCACCGAGCTCCTGCCGAAGAAATTGCCCGAGCGCGCCTATCGTTGGGTGGTGGACGCCACCGGCTCGGCGGAAGGCCTGCGCGCCGCCGTGACGATGTGCCAGCAGCGCGGGACGATCATTATGAAGTCCACAGTACACGGGCTAGTGACGATCGACACTGCTCCCGTGATCGTCAACGAAATCACTCTAGTGGGTTCACGCTGCGGCCGCTTCGAGCCTGCCATTCGCCTGCTCGCGTCAGGCAAGGTGAACGTTGCGGATCTGATTTCCGCCGAATTCCCGCTCGACTGCGCACCCGAAGCCTTCGCGCGCGCCGCGACCAAAGGCGTCCTGAAAGTTCTGCTGCGGCCTCCGCAGTAGCGTTACTTCGCCACCGAGATCACGTCGCTCCACAGCGCCACCGCCAGCGCCGTTGCCCCCAGGAAGCTGCCGAACGGCAGCTCATAAGTCGAAGCGTCTTTCTTGGTCAGCTTGATGTAAGCCAGCCCGACGAATGAACCCGCAATCGACGCCAGAATCAGCGTCATCAGCGATAACCGCAACCCCACGAATGCGCCGATCATCGCAATCATCTTGACGTCGCCGAAGCCCAGTCCTTCGCGGTGCCGGAACTTCTCGTAGAGCCATCCGACCAGCCAAATAGAACCGCTGCCCACCGCGGCCGCGAATGCCGATTCGCCGAAGGACTGCCAGCGTTCGCCCCAGGAAAAAGGAATAAACATTGCCGCGAAATAATGTTCCAGCGGCACGAACAGCGAGAACGCCAGGCCCACTACCGTGCCGCCCAGCGTGAACTCATCGGGAAGAATGCGCTCTTCCAGATCCGATGCGATCAGCGCAATCATGATCGCCGAGTAGATCGCATACTTGAGCGCAGGCAGCGTGAATCCCAGATAAGCGACACACACCGCGAAGGCCACGCCCGTGGCGATTTCCACCAGCAAATAGCGCAGTTGAATCCGCGCCTGGCAGTGGCGGCAGCGCCCGCCCAGCACAAAATAACTGATCACCGGGATATTGTCGTACCAGGCGATGGTCTTCTCGCAGTGGGGACAAAACGAACGCGCCGGCGTCACCACAGATAGATCGCGCGGAAGCCGGAAGATGCACACATTCAGGAAGCTGCCGATCAGCAGCCCGGCCAGGAACGCGAGCAGCGCGAACATCATCCTAGGACCTCTCGATAAGCCTGCACTGTTTTCTCGACCATTCTTTCCACAGAGAACTGCTGTTGCACTCGCTCCCGCGCCGCTTGGGACATTCGCGCAGCCAGTTCCGCGTCCTCGAGTAAGCGCCGGACTGGTGTTGCAAAATCGCCATCACTGACCAGGAAACCGGTCTTGCCCGATTCCACTACCTCCGGCAATCCGCCCACGCTTGACGCAACCACCGGCACTCCCGCCGCCATAGCCGCCAACGCGGCCGACCCCAGCCCCTCCATTTCGCTTTTATAGACGAACACGCTGGCCGTCGACAAATCCTGCCACAAGTCAGTTGTTAGATCGACAGAAATGCGGGGAATCTCCACAGGCTTGGACGCCAGCGCGACCACGCGGCCGGATTGGGGCCGGGCAGCCTCCGGAATCGGCACGCCATCGTGAACCACACGTATCTTAGCTCCGCGAATTCCCGCGTCCATCAACCGCGCGGCAACATATTTAGACACTGCGATATACAGTGCCGCCCGCGCGTACTTCCACAGCGAGAAGAAGCCGCGCTTGATCGGAAACGCCACTCGCCGCGACACCACCAGCGGAGGCACTCCTCCAACCGCGGCGCCCGCGATCGCCGCCAAAGTATGTGACTTCGCATCGTGGACGTGCACCAGATCCGCCTGCCTCGCCGCCGCCATCAGGCCGCGAAACGTCAACGCGCGCACGTCCAACTTGCGCCTGGCCGCTTCCTCGAATAAAGGCGATCCCGCGCGCGCCAACAGAACCGCGTCCGTCAGCCGCTCGATCAGGTACAACGCCTGCCATTGTCCGCCGCGCATTTCGCGCCCGCTATCGACGTGCAATGTTCGCACGCTATCTCCCGGGACTCATGAATCGCACTTTGGCGTACTTGAGAAAGTTATACAGCGCCGCCAGGTTGGCGATGGCCAGTCCCTCGACGCCGTCCAAGAACCCGAGCTTCACGAAGTACGTGCGGAAGAAAGTCCAAGGCGGTTCGAAGATCAAGCGCCCCCAAGTGACTTTCTCTCCCGCGTCGATCAACTGCGCGGCGGCGAGAGTCGTGTAGCGATCCATCGTCTTCAAATGCTCCGACAAAGAATCGCAGGTGAAGTGCAGCAGGTTCGAATCCAGATGCCCGACGGTTCCCTCCGCCTTCACCGATTCGTGAACGTAATCGCCCACCCATTTGGCCTTGCGACGATCGTAAAGCCGCACCTTGCGGTCCGGATACCAGCCCGAGTGCCGGATCCATCGGCCCAGATAACGGGCCTGCCGCGGCATGGTGTAAGCGTCGAATTGCGGCCCGTGTTTCTTGACGCGCCAGATCTCCGCCTCCAGCGCCTCGCTGAGCGATTCGTCGGCGTCCAGCGAAAGGATCCAATCATAGGCGGCCTGCTCGGCGGCGAAATTCTTCTGCTTCGCATAACCCAGCCACACCGTCTCGACCACCCGGGCTCCCAAATTTTTCGCGATCTCGACCGTACGGTCGGTAGAGCCGCTGTCGATCACCACAATCTCATCGGCGCAGCGCAGGCTTTCCATCGCGCGCGGCAGATTCCGCTCCTCGTTATAAGTGATGATGGTGGCCGAGATCTTCACAAACTGTTGGCCCGGACCGGCGACAGAGTGAACGACAGGATCAGAATCAGCAGCGCGGCGATCCCCAGCCAGGTGCGCGTCCGCCCCAGCGGGTAGGGATCGTAAATTACCGGATGCCGCATCGCGAAGAAGAATAGCAGCGCAGCCCACAAGAGCCAGCTATATGCGAAGTAGAACCCCATCGGGATCAGCAGCGCCACAAAGATTCGCGACAGCCAGCGCATTTTTTCGCCCACGAAAGAGTAAAGAATGTGCCCGCCATCCAATTGGCCGATGGGCAACAGGTTCAGCGCCGTGGCGAGCAATCCCACCCATGCCGCGCGCGCCACCGGATGCAGGTAGATGCTGCCCGCGGGCACGCCCGGAAACTGAATCAATTCGAATAACCGCAGCAACAACGGGTTGCCAAAAATCAAATCGCTGCGATGAACCACGGCCGGCGCCACTTTCGACAGCGACAAGCCCACCGCCAGCGGCGCCAGCAGCGTCACAAAACCCGCCAGCGGTCCAGCCACGCCGATATCGAACAAAATCCGTTTGGAATAAATGCCCGAGCGGATGCGGATGAACGCGCCAAGAGTGCCGATGAGCGTCGGCGCCGGCAGAAAATACGGCAGCGAAACGTCCACATGGTAATGCCGCGCCGCCAGATAGTGGCCCATCTCGTGGGCCATCAGGATGGTCAGCAGCGTGAGCGAGAACGGCAGCCCGTGCAACAGAAACCAGGGATCGTGCCACATGCGCACGTAACCATAGAGGTCGGCGTCGAAGTTGGTAGGACGGTTGGCGGAGAAACTTTCCTGCAGGCCCGCCCCCACCACCGTGGCGCTCAGTAGCGTAAGCAAAAACAACAGGGCATGCAGCCAGTAGCGCTGGCGAGGCCGCGGCGTGTCTAGATCCGACTCGTGCAAGGGTTCGAAAAGGTTGCTTTCGAAAGCCTCGCCCGGCCGCGGATAGCCGTTCGTCGACACGTTGGGATTTATTCGAGCGCCTGCAATTCCTTGCCGGGTTTAAAGCGCACCGCCTTACCTGGCGGGATCGCGACTTCCGCCCCCGTGCGCGGATTACGTCCGATACCCGTCTTGCGCGGCCGCACGTTGAAGATGCCGAAGCCTCGCAGCTCAATGCGCTCGCCACGCTCCAAGGAGCGCTTCATGCTTTCAAAGACGGTTTCAACGGCCATCTCGGCCTTGGTTTTGGTGATGCCCGTCCGGTTGACCACTTCATTGATGATGTCGAGTTTGATCAAATCCGCCTCCTCCGCTCCAAACCCAATGCTAGGATTGGGTTTAGCCGTTTGTCAAGCGCCCGGCGCCGGCGATTCCAAAAACACTAAGGAAGACGGGAAAAAAGGCAGGGAAAGAAAAATGGTTGGGGGCGGCTAGTTCCGGGCGATTCGTTTTTGGCGTCCGCTGCGCGAACCGCGCACTCAGGTGCATTGGTTGCAGCCTGTTATTGAGATTCAGCCACGCTCCGATCCGAAAACGCTCAGCTTGCGCCGCCCCTTTTCTGGTCGGGTTCTATGTCTTCACCTCCTGCGTGAAGCCGCGGCCGGCGCGGCCGTTTCGAACTCTTAAATTCGCACCCTTTGCGATTGCATTCTCGCTCCAATACGCGCGGGTGTCAATAGTTTTTCGGCGGTAGCCGCCCGCCTATTTCTTTACGAATTTCTGCACCGCGTTGCCCACCGAATCGCCCACCCAGATTTCCCCCGCCGGACTCACCGTAACCGAATGAGCCTCAGTGAATTCGCCAACTCCCTTCCCCAGCTTGCCAATCGCCGCGAGAACTTTCCCCTTCAGATCCAGTTGCAGCAGTTGGCCCGCAAAACCGTTGGCCACCCAAATGTATTTGTCTCCGATGATCAGGCTGCTCGGCAAGCCGCCATACTTATGCTCCCGGATATACGTTCCGTCCTGGTCAAAGATCTGAATCCTTTGATTCTCGCGATCCGTCACCCACAGCAAGCCTTGCGCATCCACCGCGATCCCATGGGCTTCCGTGAACTGCCCTGGCTCGGAGCCTCTGCCGCCCCACGTCTTGATAAATTTGCCGTTCTTATCGAACTTCAGGACGCGCGGGTCCCCGCCATCGCCTTCAGGCGTGTGCCCCTGGACCACAAAGATGTCGCCGTTGCGCCCAAAGGCCAAGTCGTTGGGCTGATTGAAGCGGTGTGATCCCGTCGCCTCATCCCACTTGCCCGCCTCACCTTTCGTCCCCAGCGTCAACAGAATCTCGCCTTGCCGGTTCAGCTTCATGACGACGTGCGCGAGTCCATCGGTGACCCACAAATTACCCGCGTCATCGATGCGCAAGCCGTGCGCTCTCTTGAGCAGCCCGTCACCGAATATCCTCAAAAACTTCCCGTTTTCGTCGAATTCCACCAGCGCCTGCGGACCGCGATTCAGCAGAAACATGTGGCCTTGGGCGTCGTACCGGATGGCGGACGGCGCGCCGACCTTAATTCCCTCCGGAAGCGGAAGCGGGTTGGGAACCGCCACATAATCCAGCTCGGGCGCGGCCTGCGGAACCAGCAGCGCCGGATTCGAGGGACGCTGTGCGAATGCGGCGGCGCCAGCCAGCAGAGCGCATGTGATCAGCCCTTTCCTCACGCGATTCCTCCTCGCTCCAGACGCCTAAATCACTTTGGCTTTGCGCATCACGGCTTCCGCCTTCTCTTGAATGCGCTTGGCCATCTCGTAAGGATCGGCTTGCTGGAATTGCGGCAGGAACAACTCTACCGACAGTGCCCCCGTGTAGCCCTTCTCCGACATCTTGCGCAAGATTTGCACCAGCGGCGAAACTCCGTCTCCCGGGATCAGGCGCGTGGTGTTATCCAGCAATTCGCGCGGCATGTCCGGCACGTCCTGGAAATGCATATGGGCGACCTCGCCGGGATGGATCAGATCCAGATCCTGCAACTTGCTCAGCCCCGACCAGAAGTGATAGCAATCGAGCATCGGGTGCACGTTGGGATGAGCCGCTTCGCGGATCAGCTTGAGCGAGGTCGGCAAGGTCGAAATAAAGGTCGAGTTGCGCGTGAACTCAATCATCGCGGGGATGCCATTCTGTTTGGCGACATCCCCGGCCTGACGAATGCAGTCGGGCGCGCCCTTGTAGTCTTCGGCCGTGACTTTCCGCGTGGTGACGGCAGGACTGTAGATCCGCTGCGCTCCGAGCGAGGCGAACAACTCGCAGCGCTTCTTCCACCCTTCGAGCGCTGTCACCTGCGTCGCGCCCGGGATCCACAGGTCAACTTGCCGGGCCGAGCTCGAAACCGCGGTCAGGCCCAGATCCTTCAGCAGGCTTCGCGCCGCGGCGAGCGTGTCGGTCTTGAGGAACTCATCCAGCATGAGATCGTTGATTTCGACATTCTTGATCCCCGCGCGCGACCAGCCTTCGAGCGATTTGCGAAACCCCGCCGCAAGCGATGTGGTCTGGTGCAGGCTGAGCGACATCTTGCCGCCAGCCGCGCGCGCCGGGATGGCAGGGATGGCCGCGGCCGCCAAAGGAGCCAGAATCGCAGTTCGTCGACTAAGCATGAGCAATACTATATCGCTATCTAAGCGATCATAGAAGCAGTGTCTTCACTTCCCTCGGTGGTAATTGTCGGGCGGCCGAACGTCGGCAAGTCCACTTTGTTTAACGCGATCATCGGCCAGCGGCGCTCGATCGTGGGCGACGAGCCCGGCATCACCCGCGATCGCATCTATGGCGAAGCCACGTATCGCGGCCGCAAATTCGATCTGATCGATACCGGCGGCATCATTCTCAACGACGAAGAGATGATCCCCACCCAGATTCTGAAACAGGCGCGAATGGCGTTCGAGGCAGCTTCTCACGTGATCTTTCTGATCGACGGCCGCAGCGAGATTACCGGCGTCGACCGCGACCTGGCGCGCATGCTGCATAAGCTCGGAAAACCCGTCTCGGTGGCAGTGAACAAGATCGACAGCCCCAAGCGCGAAGCTCTGACGCACGAGTTTCATTCGCTCGGTTTCAAGCATCTGTTCCCGGTTTCGGCCGAGCACCGCCTGGGATTCGAAGACCTGCTCGACCACGTCACCGAAGGGTTCACGGCCGAGCCAGTGCCGCGCAAGAAAGTGCGCGGCGAGGACGCGGGTCCTGAGCCCGAGCCCGAAGAAGAGCGCACGCTGCCCATCAAGATCGCCATCATCGGCCGGCCGAATGTGGGCAAATCCACACTGCTGAACGCGCTTACCGGCACCGAGCGCGCCATCGTATCACCAGTAGCGGGAACCACGCGCGACGCCGTCGACGAAAAGATCACCGACGCCGGCACGGAATACGTTTTCGTCGACACCGCCGGGATCCGCCGCAAGGGCAAGACCAAACTGATGGCGGAGAAGCTCAGCGTGGTGATGGCGCGCCGCCATCTGCGCATGTCGCACGTGGCGCTGCTGGTGATGGATGCGAGCGAGGGCGTGCTGGCGCTCGACGCCACCATTGCCGGCTACGCTCACGAAGAGGGCCGCGCGATTATTCTGGTGGTCAACAAATGGGATGTTTCGAAGGACAAAAACAAGAGCAAGTTCATCGAACAGATCCGCGACAACCTGAAGTTCCTCGAATACGCCCCCATTGCTTTCGTGTCGGCCGAAAAACGCATCGGCACGCGCGCGCTGTTGCCGCTGATTAAAAAGGCGTACGAAGCAGCCTCGCGGCGCATCACCACCGGCGAGTTGAACCGCTTCGTGGCGTCGCTCGAATGGGAATACGACATGAAGATTTACTACATGACGCAGGCCAACGTGCGGCCTCCCACCTTCGTGGCGTTCACCGACAAGGCGGGCAAGCTGCACTTCTCCGCCGAGCGTTATCTGGCCAACCGTCTGCGCGAGCGTTTCGATTTCACCGGCACGCCCATCGTGATTCGGACCAAGCGGCGCTAGGCCCGGCTCAAGCGAACAACTCTTCGAGTGGCAAAGCGAAGCCCGGCAGCAATGCCGATGTCAAAACGTCAGCCCCGGCGAGAACCGGATCCGGCAAACTGCGGCCTTTCCAGATTTCAATCTCGCGGGGGTCCGGATCGATCAGCCAGACTTCCTTCACCCCGGCCTCGAAATATTGCTTGAGCTTTCGATGAATCATACGCGGCGTTTCGGTGGGCGAAAGAACTTCGGCAACAATCTCAGGGATGACTGGAATCACCTTGGCGTTTTTCAATTCCTCGTAGCGGTCGCCCAGAATGATGGCAGCGTCTGGAGCCCTGCGCGTGTGGGAAGAAAGCGCAAACAGATTTTCGGAGATAAGCACCTCCCCGATCGGGTGCTCACGAAAATACAGATCCATCGCAACAATCAGTTTTCTCAGAACGCGGTTGTGCTTATACGTCGGCCGGGTCATTTCGATCAACTCCCCCTCGTCGAGTTCGTAGCGCTTGTCTTCCTCGAACGGGTAGTTGTCGAATTCCTGAGCCGTCAGCACAGTCTTCGTAGCGCTCATAGGTTCAGTTTATACCCGGCATTCCAGACCCCGCGTGCCTGGGTCGCCTGCCGATGCGCCGGGAGGCCGTCGCCCATCCGCTAGCATGAATCGCGGTATAATTCAAGCGCCTGTGAAATTTCGCCGTCCAACCTTACGGTGGTTTGCGATTCTGCTGCTGATTGCGGCGACGCTCTCGCTCCAGGCGATACCGCTTTCCTCCCATCACTCCGCCGAAGATGTCAGCCACTGCTGCGCCTTCTGTCACCTGGCGCACATGGCTTGGGCGAACCCGGCCCAGGCTCTGGGCGTTCTGGCGCCGGTCGCCGCGGAGTGGCACGTCACGATTCACAAATGCTTCGGCTACCGCGAAATATTGGTAGCCCTCGGCCATTCCCGCGCCCCTCCTGCATAGTTCCCACTCAAACGTTTTTGTCCTGGCTTGCATCGGCAAGAAGGTCATTTATCTACGTGGGTTTTCCCTCTATCAGGAGATTTAGATTTTGCAGCACTATAACGGTAAACCTCGCCGTTTCAACATCGCTTCGCGCGCGCTTGATGATATCGCACGACTCGCAATGCCGTGGATCTTGATTTTGTCGTTAATCAGTTCCACTGCCCTCCCGGCGCTCGCGCAGCAACCGGCACCCGCCAGCCCCGCGGTGCGCATCACTCTGGAGCAGGCCATCCAGTTCGCTCTTCAGCACAATCATGCGCTCGAAGCGGCGCGCTCCACCAT
>Ga0207657_10007786_pt1 | contig 10936 bp, 5 predicted proteins | sample KBSC33metaG_FD_184316 | JGI IMG/M metagenome (GOLD analysis project Ga0207657, IMG submission 184316) | Corn rhizosphere microbial communities from Kellogg Biological Station, Michigan, USA - KBS C3-3 metaG (SPAdes) (version 2) | ecosystem: Host-associated > Plants > Roots > Rhizosphere > Soil ... | reverse complement strand
CTGCTGATACTCTGATACGGAAGTCGTATAGCTGAACGTGTGAAAGCCATACGGCACGGCAGCCGAGAAGACGAGCGCATTGCTGTCGGTCGTGCCGATGTAGGAGATCCCGAACGATTCCTGGAAGCCGAGCACGTTATCGGCTTCCGCACCCGCGCGATATCGCAGCGTTCCCGTCGATGAGGAACCATAGTTGTCGATGCCGAAGTTGTAGGCGAACCGCTTGCCGTAGGCGTTCTCGATGGCGACGATCGATTCGCCGCTGGCCTGTCCCGGCAGGATCTGAATCTGTGCCTGGTTGCGCCGCAAGCGGTTGATCTGGTCCACGCCTTGTTCGAGATCGGGCAACCGCAGTACGTCGCCGACGCCTTCCGGAAACGCCCATGCGGTACCGGCATCCGTAAGCAATCCACCGCCGCTCGTCTTCGGCAAGCCGCTCTTGGGCAGGGGCGGCGCGGGACGCAATGCTGCGCCGTTGAGCATGATGCCTTCGATGCGCCCCGGCACGACGGTGACCGACAGCGTGCCCGATGCCAGATTCTGCGGCGTGCTCAAATAGACGCGCGTGGTGATGTAGCCCTCGGCGATATAGGCCTCCGTCAGGCGCCGCAGCAGCAGATCGATTCGATTGCGGCCGAGGTGCTTGCCGATGAACGGATGCGCAACCGCATCGAGTTGTCGCGCGGACAACACCGTGTCGCCGGCAAAAACGACATGCTCGATGAGAAACGTCGGCCCGGTCTCCGGCAACGATTCGACGTCTGCGCCCGCCGGCAGATTCGGAATCGTGGGCAGCGCGCCGGGTGCCGCTTGAATCTGCGCCGGCGCGGCATCGAGTTCGCGCTGTCGTTGACGTGCCCGTTGCTCGTCGAGCAGGCGCTGCCCCGGGTCCTGCACGGTAGGCAGCGCGGGCGGCAAGCCTGGCGGCGGGGGCGTTTGCGCAGCCGCTTGCCATGCCGCGCTCACGAGCGCGCAGGCGGCCACGACACGAACGAGTGCCGTTCTCACAGACCGAGCCATGACACGAGCCCGACGTGATTACCGATTCCCATCGGTTGCCGATAAGGCGGAGCGATGGTGACGATGCCATTCGTTGCGCTCACACCCTTCGCCCCCAAAAACGCGCCGCCTTGTACGACACCCTGGCCGACAAGACGCACTTCGCCCGATGCGGCAGTGAAGAGCCCGCCGTCATCGGCCGCGTAAATCGCCGCCCAGCTGTTGCCGAACCACGCCTTCAGCCCCGTGTTGCGGTTGTACGCGGTGTAGCCTCTCACCCCTTGCGCGGAGACGATCGGTGCGGTGACGGTCACATTGCCGTTTTGGGAGTAGACGTTGCCGCCGATATTGACGGCCTGCGTGCCGGCCGTCATCGCAATGTCGTTGCTTGCCTCGATCGCCCCGCCGAACGATTGGATGGTGCTCGATGCGCTCTGATGGCAAACGATGAAGCAGGAGCGGCGAAACGATGCCGATCCGGTGAACATGGCTTGATTGACAACTTGTTGCTGCGCCGTGATCGCGATGTTTCCGCCGTTCGCGAGCAGCTTTCCGTCCGGCGTCTTGTCACCGTTCGCGATGACGCTGCCGCCCGCGTTGATGACGTTGCGGCCGGTCAGCGAGACGCTGCCGGCATCCGACACGATGTACGAGAGTTGCGCGGACGCGGGCAGCGCGCCATAGTCGACTGAAAACCCGTCGTCGTTCGCAGCGAAAACGAGCCAACGATGACCGTGGCTCGAGTAGCTCGTCAACTTGCCGCCATTTGCGCCTTCGGTATGGTCGATGACGTTATCGATATCGCCCTGAGCCGCAATCGACACGTTGTAGTTCGATTCGATACGCGCGTTGCGGTTGGTCACATTACCGCCCGCCGTCAGCGACACGTCGTCGTTGCTGCCGAAGATGACGCCGAGCGTCGAGGGCTGTGAGGTATCCGACGCATTCGTCACTTCGCCGGTGGCCGAGAGCGTGACAGCACCCTTCGATTCGGTGTTGTTCGAGATGCGTGTGACGCCCTGGATCAGGCTGCTCGTATTGGCAATGTCGCCGGTACTCTTGATGAGAACACCGCCCGCTCCCGACGCGATCGTCGATTCGCTGACGCCCACGTTCGACGCCGAGAAGCCGCTGCTCGAGAACACGATGTCACCACCCGACTGAACGTGGGCGGCCGTCAGCGAGATCGCGCCGCCAGCCTGGGCGGTGATGCCACCGGCTGCCGCGATGCTGCTGCCCTGGAGCAGTTGAACGTCGCCCGCGGCACTGAGCGTGAAATCGCCGGCGTTTGCTACGAGCGTGCCCGCGCTGCGAACACCTGCACCGAGGTCGTTCGCAATGAGGCGGATGCTGCCTGCCGTGATGCTGCCCGTCGGCTCGACATCGATGGCGATGGCGTTCGGATTGGCGATCTGACTGTTGGCGAGCGAGAGCCAATCGTTGCCGTTGTCGTTGGGCGAGATTCCGGTATTCAGCGTGACCTGTGTCGTACCGGCCACCGCTCGCACGTATGCAGTGCCGGAACTGAAGCTGTTCTGTACCGGCCCGTTGATTTGAATCTGCTTGGCGATGAGCTCGAGCCCGATCAATGTACCGGCGAGCCCGCCGGAGCCGACCACGATGGTGCCGCCCTGTGTGTTCAATACGACGTTGCGCTGAAACTGGCCCGAGGCCAGTTGCACGTCGGAGAAGCTGACTTGGCCCGTCGTCAGTGCAACGTGACCCGTGTTGACGAACGAGCCACCATTGACGGTGATGCCGTTCGGGTTCGCGAGAATGACATTGGCTCGCGGGCCTGCAACGGTGATGTCGCCTTGAATCAGGCTTGGGTTTGTCCCGGTGACCTGATTGACGATCGTGCGAGCGTTGATGCCCGAGTTGTCGAGTGTGGCGCCGGCTTTGCCGACGTTGAAGCTGGTGTAGGTGTTGTTGGACACGCCATAGACGGCGGGTGCGATTGCAACCGTCTGCCGGCCGTTCGCAGCGGTCGAGACAGTGGTGGCCGTGCCGCCATCAGCGACGATGCCTTGCGCGCCTGCGCCCTGTGCCGAATGCGATACGGCGATCGATAAAAGTACCGCAGTGCCCAGATATCGACCGAACCACGACGGCATCCTCCGTTGCGTATCGACCGTCTCACCCGTGAGCCCCGCACGGTGGTTACGGAATTGCATGGTCTTCTCTCTGCGCGTCGACGGGGCCGTTTGTATCGCCTCTCGCTCATGCGCTTGTTATGCGAACTTCTTTTTGCAGAACCTCTTTGCCGGGCTTGAAACTGTCTGTGCCTGTCGCCACGGCAAACGGGAGAAATGCTATCAGACAAATCCGTTACTAATGGTTACAAAAATTCTTTCGAATTGAAAGGTTTCTGGCAGCGACTCACGGCTTCGCCCGACGTCGTTTGAATCTTGTAATGTTCGACGAGTGCAAGCAGATCCTTGCGACCACACGCCACGTATCGCTCTGTAGCTGACGATCATCGACATCATCGCAAAATCATGCGCGCCTAATTCTTTCAAATTACTTTCTATTTATTTCCACTTCCTTTCTGTGCTCGCTCGGCAAAGCATGTGTCTGCTGTTGCAAAAATCTGACTGTTTCCCGGCTTCGAGTCATCCGCCGGATACCGCTCAACGCATCATTTGAGGAAGCAGCCGAATCGCCGCAACCTCTTTGGAACGCTCGTTGCGTCGATACGGGTTGTCCATCCATGCATCGTTCACTGCGGGAAGAACGGCCGATTGCACACATGACGGCCGGCGATCCCGAGGGGGAAGGCAATGAAGGAATCTTCGGCCACGCTGCGCGATTTGCGCCCCACCCAGTTCGCAGTTGGAATGATTCACGTCAGACGAAAAATGGCCGAGACCCGCGCGGTTTGCGCCGATTCGCGCTATGCCTTCATGGAGCAGCGTGCGATTGCGGTCGTTCGCGGTCCGGGCGGCGTGCTGCATGTCATCGATCATCATCATTGGGCTCGAGCGTGGATCGAACTGGGCATCGAACGCGCGCCGGTGCAGGTCAAGATGGATTTCCGCGACCTCGACGACATCGACTTCCTTGCGGCCATGATGGAGCGAGGTTGGGTCCATCCCTTCAACGAGCGGGGCGAAAAAGTCGACATCGGGACTTTGCCACCCTCGGTAGCGCAGATGCCGGACGATCCGTATCAAAGCCTCGCGGCCTTTCTGCGCATCGCCCGTGTGTTTGAAAACCCCGGGGAGTTCAACGCAAAATTTGCATGGGCCGACTATCTGCGAGAACACGTCAGCGGCGACTCGGGGACGATCGAGGGATTTGCCGAGATGCTGGCGACGGCATTTCGCTTTGCGCATACCCCGGAAGCGCGAGCACTTCCGGGGTATCGTCCTGAGGCTGCGAGGTGAATGGGCTACGTCGCGGAGTTGCCTGTCGATCATATTTCTCGATATCAGGAGCTTGCGATAGCCGCCCACTGAGCCCCAGCGGTTCTTGAAAACGCCAAGGCCCTGTACTTAGGCCGCAGGCGCTCTTATTGACCCACGGACAAACCGGCAAGCTTGGCCACGCCGTTCGCTGCCTCGATGCCCACATCTTCCGCGACGACGTCGATCCCGTTGATGGTCGAATGAGCTTCGTCTTCGACCTCAAAACTCGCATCGCCAACATTGACGGTCGCTTTGATGTGATCGCGCCCGGCAAGAACGCCGAGCAGGACGCGCGCGACGCCCGATCGCGCGGCGTAGTCGGTAACGACGATCTTGACCGGCACGCCGCTCGGCCCGACCTTCACGCCTGCTTTTTTCGCTTGCTGGTCGAACGCGTCGATCAGCCCGGCGCGCACCGCCGCGCTGATCTCGTGACCATTGGTATCGAGGGTGGGCTCTGCCACGCCTGAACCCAAGCTCGTTTTCAATTGCTCATTGCCGGTATGCGCGGCATCGATATTCGGCTGCGTCGCCGCACAGCCTGCCAGCGTCAGCACAGCCACCGCCCCCGAGACTGCAAAAATCTTCGAAATCATCGTTTCCCTCGTTTGATTGGTTTTCGCATTCCATCCCCCCGTTTTGCATTGAGGACGGACACTGTCGATAACGGCAGATCGGGGGCGAAATTAAGGGGGACCGAAAGTGGCGCGGCAGCGGCCTGCCGATCGCTATCGGCAACCCGACTAGAGAACGACGTCGCCAACGAGCTTGGCGTGCGCGTCGGGATTCGCCATAGCTCGGCAGATGCCCGTCGGGTCATGTGAGGAAAAGATACCTGCCACGGCGCAGCTCGACGCCGCCTAAAACGTTTTCACCCGGCATAAATTCCCGAAAATAGTTAATAGTTTTTAAGATATTTAAGCCAGCGGCATAAATCATTTCCCTTAACAGCCATTTAATTTAAGATTCCATTTTTTTGATTGCCGATGTGGCTGGAAAGGGGTTATTTGACATGGGTAGATCAGCTCATTCGCTCATGCTCGAGACGGGAGTCGAGCAAGCCAACCGAACGCTGATACTGCAAACCCCGGACGGGACGCCCACGCTCTTGCCTCAGCGCGTGGTCGGCGAATCCCGTATCGGCCGAGGCTTTGAACTCATAATCGACCTCGTCTCGCGAGAGCGAACCCTCGAACTCAAAAAGTTGATGGGGCAGCCGGTCACGTTGTGGGTCCTTCAGCCCGACGATACGTATCTTCCTTGTCACGGTTATGTATTCGCAACTCGCCGCCTCGGTGGGGACGGTGGCCTCACGTACTATCAACTCTCGCTGTCGTCATGGATGCGATTTCTGCGGCACCGAAAGGACGCGAGAATCTTTCAAGACCTGACGACAGCCGGCATCATTGCGCAGGTATTCGAAGGCCATCCGCTCGCAAGGGGACATTACCGGTTCGACGTCAGGGACGCGGGCGCCAAGCGCTCTTACTGCACACAGTACGAGACCGATGCGAACTTCGTCCACCGGCTGATGGAATCCGAAGGCTGGTTCACGTACATCGAACAAGCGAACGACGGGAAGTCGCATACGGTCGTCATCACTGACGATATTGACCGGTTCAAGCCCCTCGATTCGCAAGAGGTCACGTTTTATCGTGGCGAGAGAGAAGGCCGTATCGATACACTCGTGGAGTGGGGCAGCGAGCGCATCGTCGAGAGCGTTGCATACGCTGTGCGCACGGCCGATTACAAGCTCCCGAGCATGCCGAGAGCGCGCGCGGGAACTTCCTGGGCGCAACGCGGCGGAGTGCCACAAGAACTCGAGGTCTATGAGTACGCGGGGCACTACAGTTTTCCCGTGCGCGAAGGGGGCAAGGACCAGGGCGAACGCTATGTGCGCATTCGCCTCGAAGAGTTGGATGCTCGGAGCAAGCGATTTTTTGGCGTCGGCAGCGTGCGGTGCATGGATGCGGGCCGGTGGTTCCGCTTGAAGGACCACCCTGAGCATGACACCGATAAAGCTCAAGACCGGGAATTTGCGACCATCGCCGTTCGTTGGTACATCCAGAACAATCTGCCGCTGGGTAACAGCCGCCCGTTTCCGCACAGCTTGCAGCGGCAAATGGCACGTGTTCGCGCGGAACACAAGGACCTCAAGACGGTGTTTACGTCGACCGATCCGACCGGGGGCGAAAGCTTCTTTCTTGTCGAGATCGAGGCGCAACGCAAGCGCGTACCGTATCGTAGCCCGTTCGAGCACAAGAAGCCGGCAATGCACATGCAAACCGCAACGGTTGTCGGGCCGGCCAATGAAGAGGTGTACACCGATGAATTGAACCGCGTGAAGGTGCAGATGCATTGGGACCGGCTGGGCAACAAAGATCAGTCCTCTTCATGCTGGCTGCGCGTGGTTTCGCCGCATGCGGGGAGCACGTTCGGGGGCGTGTTCGTTCCAAGGGTAGGTCACGAAGTCGCCATCGACTATATCGACGGGGACTGCGACCGGCCCGTCGTCACGGGCGTGCTCTTCAACGGTATCAATACGCCGCACTGGCATACGAACGGCCTGTTGTCCGGCTTCAAGTCCAAGGAGTATGGCGGATACGGTTTCAATCAGCTCGTTTTCGATGACTCGACGGCACAAAGTCGCGCGCAACTTTATTGCTCGACGGCAAATTCATATCTCCACATCGGGTACCTCGTCGACCACAGCGGCAATACACGCGGGAATTACCTCGGCACGGGCTTCGACTTGAAGACCGACTCGTCGGGTACCGTACGCGCAGGACAAGGGCTTTACGTTTCGACTTATGCGCGCGGCGGCACATCGAGTCAGGCGCTCGATGCCAAGGAGGCGACTCGACATCTGATGGACTCGAGCGGCGTGATCCAGCGACGGTCGCTCGCGGCCGCAGACGGCCAGGCTGAGGGGCTGGATGAGGCGCAAAGCGCAATCAAAGACTTCGCCGCATCCACACAGAACGATGCTCAAGGAACGATGAGCGGTGGCCGCACCGCTGGCGGCGGCACGGGTACTGCGAACTCGTTTTCGCAGCCCATCATGCTGCTGGCGAGCCCCTCCGGTATGGGATTGTCGGCTCAGCAATCGCTGCACGCAGCGGCTACCGAACATATCAACCTCGTGAGTGGCTCCAGCACGTATGTGTCGGCGGCGAAGTCCTGGATTGCGAGCGTCGGCGACAAGCTCAGCTTTTTCGTGCAAAACGCCGGTATCAAGTTGTTCGCAGGCAAAGGCAAAGTCGAACTCCAAGCGCAGTCGGACAACATCGAAATCACGGCTGACAAGACCGTGAAGGTTATTTCGACGGCTAGTGCTGTGGAGGTCACTGCGCAAAAAGAGATCACGCTCAAAGCGGGCGGCGCGACGATCCGACTGGCCGACGGCAACATCTATCTGCATGCGCCGGGAACGGTCGAGGTCAAGGGCGCGCAGTTCGTGGTCGACGGACCAGCGAATGAAGCTACGTCCGCGCAACTAGCGGCAGGCAAGTCGTGCGCCCAGCAGATGGGGGCCGCGGCACAGTCTGGCGCCGCGCTCGTATAGGTCATCACATGATTCACTACGTCATCGTTGAGCCACTCAACGGCAAGCTCGAACTGCCGGGCGCGCCGCCTATTTACGACGTCGGCGAGTTCGTTCCCGAGACACGACCGGAGCTGGAGGGCACGGCGCCCATGTTGTATTGCGCTGAGCATCCTGACGAGCAGTTGCCGGCACTGCGTGAGCAAGCGGAACGCGACCGAGCCGCAGGAACGCCGCCGGTCATCTGCGCCATTCTCGAATGCGATAAAGCTTCCACTCGATTGCGGCGGCATTTGGCGAACCGCCTGCTGCTGCCAAAGCCTACGGAAGGAACCTCAATTTTCCGGTTCTACGATCCGCGCGTGTTTGCGCATTTGCGATGGATACTGAAACCCGAACAACTCGGCGCGCTGATGGGGCCCGTGACGCGTTGGTCCTATCTCGACAGCGCGGCGGAATGGGTGAGACTCGAGGGCGCAAAAGCCCCGAACGAGGAGTTTGCAATTACGAAGGCGCAATACGAGCAAGTTACGCGCATCGAGGTCATCGAGCGGGCGCTTCAAATACTGCTTGGCAGCGGTGCGCCTCTCAAGCCCGGCATGCCTTCGCTGCTCGATGCGCAACTGGCGAAGGGCGAGATGTATGGCCTTTCTGGCGCTGACTTGCTCGCGTTCGCCCTGCACGGCGCGATCGTCTCTCCGTATTTCGACCGCCATCCCCGTGTCCGGACCGTGTTGCAGGCGCCTGACAAAGCGCCGTATGCGGAGACCGTCGCACGCTGGACGCAGGGCGATTGGGAAGCCATCGCGCGCGAAAGCATCCAGTACCAATGACCGCGGCATCGCCACACGTTTGAACGAAACAAGAATATGGCTTACGACTTCGATTTCTCGAATATCGGTCAGTTGACGACAGCGGCAATGCAGGCATCCACGCGCGAGCCCGGCAGCTGCAACATGTGCAAAAAGAAGGGCTTGCCCATCTTGCCGGTCCGTTACTCGGTGTTCGCCGATACGAAGGCGCACAGCGCCGCCGGCGCGATGAGACTCATGGGCGGAAGGTTCGGCGACGGGGTGACGAACATCGCGCTGAAAAAGGCCAAGTACGCGTTGCGCACGCTGCGCTACGGCTATGTGTACGTGTTCTATCCGAAGACGGGGCGTTGGCAAGCATATGCGGTGACCGTCGAAGGGAATCTGTACGAATACCCTCTCGATATGAATATCGACCGGAGCCTCGAACAGCCGTTCAACTGTCATCAGGCCGGACATGCGCAACTGGCGCAGTGCATCACTATCGAGGATGCCGAAAAGGCAGGCGTCGTCTATATCGCCTTCAGCGACGAGCGGTGGACGAAAAAGGTCCGCGACGCGTATGCATCGAACTTCATGGGCTGCCGCGACAAGCGAATGCAAAAGTTCGACGCAGCGGGGTGGTTCAACGGCAGCACGCAGCAGCATCACGCGGAAAGTGTGACACACGTTGCCGACCTGTTGAGCGAGTACAAGGCGAACCCTTCGGAGGCACTGACGACCGCGCTCTTCCCGTATCACAACCGCGCCGGACAAGGATCCGCGTTGAAGAAGGCGATGGACTCCATCACCCCAGACAAGGGGCTTGTTTTCGCGCTCAGGGACCCCGTCGGGATCACGCAAGAGTTGAACTTCGAACAGCGGCTCGCATTCGGCGCTGCGCTCGAGCCATACGGGCACGGAATCTGGGCCGCGAGCGCCATCGATGCGTTGCACGAAGCCGTTGTTGCGTCGGCCAAGGAGGACGTCGAAAACGGCTCGCGTCTGCTCGAGTCCAATGCCTATGAGGGGTTGGGCACGACGGCGATTTTCGACGGCGGGAAGCTGCTCGAAAAGCAGCTCAAGAGCATCGAGAAGATGAAGGAAGCAGGTCTCGTCAGTGCCGGCCCCGAAGCCTGGAAACCGTACACGTTTCACTATCGGCCGCAAGCCATCCACGATTTCAAAAAGAATATGGCTGCGGAGTTGGAGCAAGAGCAGGCGAGTACGCTCGTGCCGCTTTCGCAGGACCACCAGGCCTGGCTAACCAGTGCTGCGCTGTTGGACGTTTTTCAATTCGACTACGAAGAGGGAAATTGCCGAAGCGGTGTCAGCTATACGAATATGCTCACGAACTGCATCGAGGGCGCGGCGGATCGTAAGGAGACGGTCGACGTGCTCGTCAAGTGGGCGAAGGGTGACGTCTCCGATAAGCGCAATCCGCTGCTGCGCGCGCTCGTGTTGAATCACCCGGTCTTGAGCGAGAAGGTCAAGGAGGCTTCGAGCTATCCCTATATCGAAATGCGGGAGTCCGTGGCGAAGCTCATCGAGGCTTATAGCAAGATCGAAGAGATCGCCGAGAAGGCTGACCGCAGCCTCAAAGGGATAATCGCAAGCTCGTTTGCACGTTTGCTGCACGAGGCCGGCGGGCCGATTGTCCAAGCTGTTAGTTCGAGTGTGGATGCGACGGCTGCGAAAGTGCTCTACGCGGCGATGTGTATGCGGACGAAAAAGCTGTTCGAGTTCAAAGCGCTGTGGGGTTCGCCCAATCAGTGGGTCTACTATATCGCTAGGCAGATGCAGGAGATGATGCCGGGACGGCAGAAAATTGATGTTCAGGATTTGCAAACGAAGCTACGCGATAAAGCGGCGCCTGCCGGCGACAAGGACTTGGAAGTGAAGGTCAAGCAGTTTGTGCCCGTTCAAAGCAATGCGGAGGAGGCGGCGGCCCTATACAGCGTCAAGGGCACGCGGAGTCTGTCGCAGCAGATGGTCGCGTCGACGCTGACGCCCGATGTCGTTGAAAATATCTATATGCCCAAGTTCAGGCTCATGGCCAAAGGTGAGCCGGGATTTGCCGGCATTGGGGCGATTTTTAATGCTATCAACCTGCACCTCGCCCGAGCAGAACTGAAGAAGTCCAACCGGTTCAACGAGACGGAGAATGGCGTCAAGTTCGACAATGCCGTCGCTGG
>Ga0207657_10007784_pt1 | contig 10938 bp, 7 predicted proteins | sample KBSC33metaG_FD_184316 | JGI IMG/M metagenome (GOLD analysis project Ga0207657, IMG submission 184316) | Corn rhizosphere microbial communities from Kellogg Biological Station, Michigan, USA - KBS C3-3 metaG (SPAdes) (version 2) | ecosystem: Host-associated > Plants > Roots > Rhizosphere > Soil ... | reverse complement strand
TCGGTGGATGTCGTCGTGCCGTTGACGGTACTTTGATCGCGAACCAAGCGAGCGGCATCCATAAGCTGACCGTTCGCCGCGGGGATCTGCACCACTTCCGTCTCATGCAAAGTTTTGCCATCGGCATTGGTGACGACGTTGCGTTTTTCGGCGACGTCGAACGAACCACCGATCCCAGGGCGCGAAACCGTGACATTGGTGGTGGAGGTGGGCCCCTGCGTTTGAGATTCGATGGTGCGGCGCTCCGCTTCGGCCATCTGCCCGTTCAGATCGCTGCGATAAACGGTGGCGTGAATCACGGCGCCGTTGGGGAGCTTGTTTTCCTCGACCACCGTGCGCTCGGTCGAGACCAACTGGCCGGTGGCGTCGTATTTACGAGTCAGGGTTTCAGTGGTTTTTCCGTTCGGTCCATCGCTCAAGACATGGGTCTCGCTTTGCTGCAGCGGAACTTTGCGGCCGTTGATGGATTGCGTCAGTTCCTGGCGGTCACCGTCCTTAGCGGTGTAGAGCGCTGCCTCGACGCTATTGCCGTTGAGGTCAGGAATGATCAGACCGGTGGTGGACTTACCGCCGGATTGAGCCAGGGCGAGGCCGGCGAACAGGAGCGAGTAGAAACAGTACTTCACGATTTCAGGCTAGGCTGATTCCCGTGTTGTTTCAATACGCGAAATACCTTAGATCCATAGATCCTTCTGGCCGAAGGACGCCGACGCCCAGAGGGGTCACGTTGCCCGGAGATGCCAAGCTACAATGACTTCAGGTGAAGACGTTTTACATCGAGACCTTCGGCTGCCAGATGAATGCCCATGACTCGGAAAAAGTCATTGGGACATTGTTGGCCCAGGGGTACAGCCAAGTCCCGACGCCAGAAGCGGCGGAACTGGTGTTCTACAACACTTGCAGCATTCGCGACAAGGCGGAGCAGAAGGTGTTTCATCGCCTGGATCAGTTCAAGCGCGACGCCAAGGGTAAGACTTTCGCGGTCCTGGGGTGCGTAGCGCAGCAGGAAGGCGAAAAGATCTTCGAGAAGGCTCCGCATGTGAGCATGGTGTGCGGGTCGGCCAGCTACAATCAGTTGCCTCAGATGCTGGTGCAACTGGAGGCGGGCAACCGGCGCGTCACCGGGCTGAGCCTGGATACGGACGAGGCCTTCGAGACGCCCATGACGCGGCGCGACAATCCGCACCGGGCGTACATCACGATCATTGAGGGCTGCGATAAGAAGTGCTCCTATTGTGTGGTGCCGTTCACGCGCGGGCCGGAACGCAGCCGGACGAGTGCGTCGGTAATCGCTGAAGCCGCGCAGTTGGCGGCGATGGGCTATAGCGAAATCCAGTTGCTGGGGCAGAACGTAAACAGTTATCATGACCCGTCGCCAGCGGGCTGGGATTTCGCGAGATTACTGGACGAAGTCGGGCGCGTGGCCGGGATCCGGCGCGTGCGGTTCACGACTTCGCATCCGCGGGATTTCGTCAAGCCGATCATCGATGCCATCGATTCGAATCCGGCGCTTTGCAATCACGTGCATCTGCCGGTGCAGTCGGGTTCGACGCGCATGCTGGACGCGATGCAGCGGCTCTACACCCGCGATGAATACATGCAGAGGATTGCGTGGATGAAAGCGGCGCGGCGGCCGATCGCGATCACCAGCGATATCATTGTCGGGTTCCCGGGCGAGACCGAAGAAGACTTCGAGGCCACGCTGGGGCTGCTGACGGAAGTAGAATACGATTCGGTGTTTGCCTTCAAATATTCGCGGCGGCCCAATACTCCCGCGCTGGCGCTGGAAGATCAGATTCCGGAAGAAGAGAAAGTCCGGCGCCTGGCGATCGTGCAGGAGCACCAGCGGCAGATTCAGATTCGCCGCAACGCCGCGTATGTGGGCGCGGTGGAAGAATGCCTGGTGGAAGGATTCAACAAAGCCACCGGACAGTGGATCGGGCGGACTTCGCAGTTTAAGACTTTGAATTTCCTGCATCCGACGGGGGGCGAGGGTTCTGCCGGGCAGTCGGGTTTACTGGGGCAGTATGTTGACGTGCGGGTGACGCGTTCTGGGGCTAATTCGCTCGCGGGCGAGTATGCCGGTTAGGAGATCGCAATGGAAGTAGAAATGAAAATCCGTGGATTGATGGTGGACCCGGTGACCAACATGCCCATCGTTGTCTTGAAGGACGTCAACGGCATGGCGATTCTGCCGATCTGGGTGGGCGTGTACGAAGCCAACGCCATCGCGCTCGAGATCGAGAAGGTGGCGACGCCGCGGCCCATGACGCATGACCTGATCCGCAATGTTCTGTTTGGTCTGGAAACCGGCGTCAAGAAAGTGGTGGTCAGCGAGCTGAAGGAAGACACTTTCTATGCGGTCATCTGGCTGGAGCGGAACGGAGAGCTGATCTCGATCGACTCGCGCCCCAGCGACGCGCTGGCGATCGCGCTGCGTCTGGATTGTCCCATCTACGTGGAAGAGACGGTGCTGAGCACGTCGAAGACGGTGGCGGCGGTGGCGGAAGTCGGCAGCAACGAAGAACTGCGCCGCTGGCTGGAAAATCTGAACGACGAGGACATGGGACGCTACAAAATGTAGCGGTGGCTTAATAAGATCCGCGGGCCGCAATAACCGGGCCCGCAAAAGTTACGCGCTCCGGGAGGTTACCCTCCAGGAGCGCGTTGTGTTTTCGGAGATGAAGCGACTGCTATTCCTTCTTCTTGGGGGCGGCTTTCTTGGCCCCGGTACGCGGAGGCGTGGGACCCTTGCCGGTCCAACCTTCGATATCGTCCCGGGATACTTCAAAAGTCAGCATGTAAGGATCTTTGTTGAAGGCTTTAGCGACTCCGGAGAATGCGATGTCGCCGCCCGGATCCATCTTGCCGGGTAGCGGCTCGTCGAGCTTTATAGTCACATTCGGAGTATCGCCGCCAATCGCCAGCGTCAGTTCTTTGGGGCGGGTTTCGGGAGTCGTGGAGACCAGCTTGCCATTGAATTTCATGACGCCGTTTGCTCCACCCGGCAGGGCTGCGTCCTTGACACTGGTGTCAAAGTAAGCCGGACCATTGTCGCCTACCAACTGGCCTTTGATGGTCTCCCATAGGGCCAGCATGGGATTCGCCTTGGCTTTTTCTTCGTCGGCTTTGGCTTTTTCTTCCGCGATTTCGACGGTGCTCTTGATCTTGAAATCGGCAGGGGGAAGAGCATTGGCTTTCGCAAGCGTCTTCAGCTCGGGCAATCCTTCCGCGCTGCCATGATAGGTGGGGTAAGCTTTGGTGGTCAAGAAATCGTCGACTGTCTTACGGGTTTTGGCATCCATGGCTCCAGGACCGTCGTAGTTGGCTGCACGAGCATATTCAAACAGCGCGAGCGACATCTTTTCCGGGTGGTCCTTCTGCTCGCCGAGCAGAACCGTGGCCAACATATAAGAAGCCTCGGCCTTGGTGGGGTCCATTTGGAGGGTCTTGGTCAATTCCGCTTCGGCCTTGGCGTTGTCCTTCTCTTCCACGCCGATGTAGCCGAGCGTGAACTCGGAGAACTTCATCATGGTCGGCTTGGCCTGGGCCCATTGGGCGTCGGTGGCGCCCTGAGGCTTCTTGTCGGGAGCGAAGATCGCATCCGCGTTCGACAGCAGGTAGTGGGCGACCTTTTCCGCCGTATCTAAGTCAGCCTTGTTCTGCGCCGAGAGCGGGACTTTGGGATCCGCTGGCTCCAAGGCGCGCACATATCCGAGGATTTCCTGAATCGACGCCAAGTCATTGGGTTCGGTCTTGAGAATCTCGGTGGCCATGTCGAAGGCCTCGCGATGCTTGTTCAGGGCCTGGTACGTGATCAGATAGATTTTTTGGCGGGTCTCGGCGTAATCGCTCTGGGGATAGCCGGCCTTCCATTTATCCAGGTTCTGGAGGCGCTCGGCGGGCGGCACAGTCGGTTTGATAATTTCCGAATAGAGCGCGTACTCAGCCTGATCCTTCCAATTCTTCTGGTTCTTTTGAGCCGCAGCCGGCGCCGCCGCCGGCGCCTGTGCTTGTAGACCCGCCGCTAACGCGGCAATTGCGACGAGGGAAATAATTGTCTTTTTCATTTTTACTGCGCTCCGCCCGCGATCCTATAGCGAACTCGCCCTTCCTTTACATGGATTCGCACTCTGCGAAGTATACCCGAACCTGCGGCGCAGCCGCAAGCGCCCATCCGACGACCGGATTCGGGAATCCCCGGTTTGAATCCCTGCACACCAGCCTACACCCAAAACCGGCATGATACTTCCTACTGCTTAGACGCCGAATAGCAGGAATCGTTCCACAAGCCGGTTTCGCCACCCCGGCAGCCAGCTATCCTTGCATAGCCTCAGGCAGTTATCCTGTCCCTTACATGAACGCGGGCGCGCGATGGATCGACTTGGCCGTGATTGTGGCCTATCTGGCGGCGATCACTTGGTTCGGCGCGCAATTTCGCTCCTCGCAGCGCACCTTGCGGGATTATTTTCTGGGCGGCAAGACCGCGCCGTGGTGGGCGATTGCGTTATCCATCGTATCGGCGGAAACCAGCACGCTGACCGTGATCGGAACGCCGCCGCTGGCCTTCCGCGGAAACTACGCGTTCCTGCAACTGGTGTTTGGATACTTGCTGGCGCGGCTGGTGATCGTCACATTTTTTCTGCCGGCCTACTTTCGCGGCGAAATGTACACGGCCTATGAACTTATGCGAGTGCGCTTCGGGGAACGCATCCGACGCTTGACCGCGGCCGCCTTTCTGGTGCTGCGCGCGCTGGCCGAAGGGGTCCGCGTATTCGCCGTTTCGATCGTGATTTCGATCGTTCTCGGCGCAGGAGAGACGGCTTCGATTGCCGTCATTTTGTGCCTGACGTTGTTTTATACATATGAAGGCGGCTTGACGGCGGTCATCTGGACCGACGTGGTGCAAATGTTGCTGTATGTTGCGGGAGCTATCGTGAGCCTGGTTCTGCTACTGCACCAGATTCCCGGAGGATGGGGACATGTTACGGCGGTGGCGGGGCCGCTCGGCAAACTGCAGGTTTTCGACTTCCGGGTGGCGGCTCCGGCGGTGTTCTTCGCGCGGACGTATAGTTTCTGGGCCGGAGTCCTCGGCGGGACCTTTCTGACCACGGCCAGTCATGGAACCGATCAGTTGATGGTGCAGCGGTTGCTCGCGGCGCGCAATTGCGGCCAGAGCCAGGCGGCGCTGCTGGCAAGCTGGGTGGTGATCTTCGTGCAGTTCACGCTGTTTCTGGGAATCGGCACCTGCTTGTTTGTGTTGTACCGGGAGCAAGGACAGGCGGCGCCGGCGGTGCTCGACCGGCTCTACCCGCTTTACATCTGGCGCAGCCTGCCTGCGGGCGTGGCCGGACTGGTGATGGCGGCGATTTTGGCGGCGGCGATGTCGAATCTCAGCGCGGCGCTGAATTCGCTAGCGTCCACCACGGTGCTGGACCTATGGAAGCCGCTACTCGGTATCACCAAGCCGGGCGGCAGCGCCAGCGATGCCATCTGGCTCGCGCGCTCGCGCTATGCCACCGTGATTTGGGGGATTGTGCTGATGGGCGTGGCGCTGCTCGCGCGGCAGTGGGGAAATGTGTTGCAGGCCGGGCTCTCCATCGCGTCCATCGTTTATGGATCGCTGCTGGGCGTTTTTCTGCTGGGATTGTTCACGCGGCGGGTGGGTGAAATCGCCGCGATGTGCGGGATGTCGGTGGGATTGGTTCTGCTGCTGTATGTACGCTTCGCCACGCCCATTGCCTTCACGTGGTACGTCATGATCGGCGCAAGCGCGACGTTCGTCACGGCGGTGCTGGTCTCGCTGGTTATAAAGGAGCCGGCCCATGGCGATTGATCCGCGGACGCACGGCGCTGGGGGCACGGAAGAACCGGCGCGCACGAACGAACCGGGCCGCGCGCACGAACCGGGCCGCACGTTAGGACTCCTGGCCGCCGTGTCGATGGTGATCGGCACCGTCATCGGCAGCGGCATTTTTCTGGTGACCTCGCAGATGATGCTTTCCGTGGGCTCGACACCCAAGGTTCTCGCGGTGTGGGTTTTCGGCGGAATTCTGACTATGTTTGGCGCGCTGAGTTATGCCGAGTTATCCGGCGCGATGCCGCATTCGGGCGCCGAGTACGTGTATTTGAAGGCCGCTTACGGACCGGTGTCGGGATTTATTTACGGGTGGACCATCACGTGGGTTGCGAAACCAGGATCGGCGGCCGCGCTGGCGAGCGGCGGCTACCGCTATTTAGCCGAATTCTTTCCCGGATTAAATGACGTGGTGTTTTCCGTGGCTCTTCCGATCGGGCCGGGCGGCGGTCCGCTGGATATTCATAAGGGACAGTTCCTGGGGGCGGGACTCATTCTCTTGTTTAGCGGTGTAAATATGCTGGGGACGCGCTTGGGCGGTGGATTGCAGGTGGCGGGTACGGGGTTAAAGGTCGCGCTGATTGCGGGAATCATCCTGGGCGGGCTGGCAACGGGCCACGGGAGTATGGCGAACTTTCATTCGTCGTTACCGGTTGCGAGCGACGCGAAGGCGACTGGCCCGGTTCCCAGCGGGACGGCTCCCGGCATGCCGATTCCCGGCAGCGCGGGCGCGACCGGCGGAGTTGCCGGATTCTTTGTGGCATTAGTGGCTGCTTTGTGGGCCTACGACGGATGGAATACCGCCAGCATGATCGGCTCGGACATTCAAAATCCGCAGAAAAATCTGCCGCGAGCCCTGATCTGGGGAACGGCAGCGGTGATCGCCATTTATGTGAGCGCGAACCTTGCCTATCTGTATGTCTTACCAGCGCCTGAAGTGGCCGCTAGCCAGCGCGTGGCGGCGGATATGATGCGCCGGGTGGCGGGGTCGTCGGGCGCTGCAATGGTCAGTGTCGCGGCGATCGTTTCCATCCTGGCGGCACTAAATGGCGTGCTCATTTCGGGCTCGCGTGTGCCCTTCGCGATGGCGCGGGACGGATATTTCTTCGCCTGGGTGGGGAAGATTTCTCGATTTCAAACACCGGCGGCGAGTCTGGCGCTCCAGGGCGTCTGGTCAGTACTATTGCTGGCGAGCGGCCGCTTCGAAGACATCATCAAGATGGTGATTTTCACGGAATGGATTTTGTACGGCATGGCAACCGCCGCAGTATTGGTGCTGCGCAAAACCCGGCCGGAAATGCCGCGGCCGTATCGAGTTTGGGGGTACCCTCTGGTACCAATCGTATTTGTACTAGTGGCGGCGGCGCTCTTGTATGCGACCTTGCGTGAATCGCCACGTGAGTCGGGCATGGGTTTGGGACTGATTGGGATCGGATTACCCTTTTATTATTATTGGAAACGGCGTGAAGGCGGCAGCGGAGCGATACCCGGCCGGCGTAAAAGCGGACTCAATGAATGACCCCGAAAAAAGGGACTTTCTTCCTGAACTTGTTCGCCAAACAGAACAAATTGCTTGAAACCCTATTAATTAGGCGGTAGACTCGAAGCTGTGTCAGGGAACGATCCAAGTGTTTTGTTCCGATTTCAGAACAGCGGGATGGGTCGAAGCGCCCGACCGATAGGGAGACGATGATGGATGTTATCAAAATGCTGGCTGATTTGCGCCAGGAGCGAGAGCAAATAGAGGAAGCTATTATCACCCTCGAACGGTTGGCTCGCGGGCGCAGCAAGCGCCGCGGACGTCCTCCAGCATGGATGACGGCAATTAAGCGGCGGGGCCGTCCGCCGGGCAGCAAGAACAAGGTCAGAGAAGCGGCAGCCGCCTAATTGGCGAGTTCGGAAAACTAGCATCCAACCGGGCCTGCCAAGGCGGTATGCTTAGTTTTACGCTTCCTGCATGAAAACTTCTCCGGTCATTGTGGCGCTCGATCTTGAATCGGGCGCCGAGGCACGCACCCTGATTGCGGCGCTGGGAGATTCGGCTTCATTCTATAAAGTCGGCCTGGAACTCTATACTTCGACCGGAGTGGACTTTGTCCGTGAACTGAAGGCCCAGGGCCACCAAGTATTTCTAGATCTCAAACTGTATGACATTGGCGAGACCGTCAAGCGGGCCGTGGCGCAAGTCGCGCGCCTGGGGGTCGATTTCCTCACCGTTCACGGCAGCCGCGCTGTGATGGAGGCTGCGGTCGCCGGAAAAGGCGCCGCACCGCTCCAATTACTGGCAGTGACGGTTCTCACCAGTTTCGATGAGAACGACTTGCGGCAGATGGGCTATTCCTGCTCGGTCTCCGAATTAGTTGATCTTCGGGTGCGCAACGCGATGGAAGCGGGCGTGAATGGAATCGTCTGCTCGCCGGTGGAAGTCGGCCGAGTGCGGTCGATCGCAGGCCCGGAGGCCATTCTGGTTACGCCGGGCGTACGCTCGATGGGCGCGGCGGTAGGCGACCAGAAGCGTGTGGCCACGCCTGCCCAGGCGATCGCAGATGGCGCCGACTATCTGGTGATCGGACGGCAGGTGACGCGCGCGGCCGATCCACGCGGCGAAATCCGGCGCATTCTGGAAGAAATTCGACCTGCCGCTTTGAACTGACGGCGCCGGATTTTAAAGCGCCAGCTTAGCGCTTAAAACCATATATAAAGACTTCGGCGACGCCTGGAGCGGCCGTGTAGGTCGCGTAGCCGGCGGGGAAAATGTTGCCGGTGGCAAAACCCGTCGAGTAAATGGTGCCGGATGCGTCGAAATCCACGCTGTAGACAATCTGCGATCCTGGCCCGGTGACGTAGCTGGAATAAACCAGCGAATTGAGCGGCGGCGCCGCGGGATTGATCAGCGCAATGAAGCCGTCAAACCCGCCTTTGGCTGACGACGGATTGATCGCATTTTGCGAAACCGGCAGATCCGGTGAGAGCGTGAAGCCACCCAAATAATAAATTCCATTGGGATCCAGGCGCAAACTGTAGGGCACCTCATCCACGCTGCCGCCGAAAAACGTGGAGTAAACCAGGGATTGCGCCGGCGGAAGCGTCAAATCCAGAATCGAAAGAAAGGCGTTGCTGGGATTACTGGCCTTGCTGGCGTTCGGACCGCCCAGAAAGGACTGATAGGCGTTCTGGGTGACGGGGAAGTTGGCCGACGAAGTGTAGCCTGCAATGGCGACACGTCCCGCCGGATCGATCAGAACTTTTTTAGCGCCGTCGGTGCCGCTACCCCCGAGGTAAGTGGAATAAACAATGAGCGGCGCCTCCAAGGCGAACTTTACCAGGAATGCCTCGCCATTGGCGTTGGCAGACGCCTGATAAGGAGCGGCGGTGATAGGAAGATTAAACGAGTAAGTCACTCCGGCTACATAGACGAAACCGGCGGCATCCACGGCGACCGAGGTTCCGTAATCCAGGCCCGCTCCCCCGAAATACCCGCTGGCAACCATGCTGGCGGCGCCGCTCTGCCGGGGGTCGAGCTCCGTGATGAACATGTCGGTGCCGCCCGCGCTTGAAGGAAGCGTAGCGTTGGCCACTGGGAAGTCAAGAGAGGTGGTGGAACCGGTGACATAAGCCTTGCCATTGTGCGTGGCAATTCCGTAGGGCACATCAATCCCAGTGCCGCCCAGGTAGGTGGCATACAAGAGGCTGGCGGAGCCGGATTGTGCAGGATCGAAAACCGCCACGAATCCGTTGGTAGTACCTGTCAAGGTGGATTGCTTGGCGCCGGAGGTGACCAGCAAATCGGTGGACGTGGTGGAGCCGGTGAGGTAGACCAAGCCGGTGCTGCTATCGACCGCCATATCTTTGAGACTGTCGACCAAGGAGCCTCCAAAGTATGTCGAATACACAATCACCTGGTCACCGCTGGTGGCGAAGGGATTGAGCTTCATCAGCCAAGTATTTTGAGTGCCGCGACTGACTCCGAAAAAAGTGTTGGGCGTGCTAACGAAATCCGTGGCAGCAGTGTTGCCCGCGACGTAGATAAATCCCTGAGCATCGTGCGCGAAGGCCACGCCCACGGTGTTGTTGGAGCCCGGCAGATAGGCCGCGAAAGTGATCACCGGATCGATGACCAGCGGCGCGGATGGGTCATAGCGATCCAAACGAAGAGTCACGTCGCGATTGGCTTCAATTTGATATTCGGCATGGACGGGAGTCCGCTGGCCGGTTGCAGTGACCTGATAAACCACGGGAACGTGCTGGGTAACGGTCTGACTGCCAAGGTCGATCAGCAGATCGCCATTGAGAGCCACCCGCAAACGGTCGGCGCCATCGAAGCGCAGGCGGATGCGCGAAGGGTCGGCGCCTGCCGCGATCTCAAAATCATATTCCAGATTTTCGCCGGTTCCGTAGAATACGACATCCACGCCGGGATAGACCTGGTGACGCCGCAAGCGGCGATAACTCTGCACCGGACCGCGGTAGGCCGCCGTGAAATACTGCGTGGGAACGGAATAGGGCGATGCGGCTTCAAAAGTCGCGCGCGGATCGGCGCCCAGCAGGCGCAACGCGAGGGTTCGTTCGCCAAGCTGGAACATGGTAGTGTCCGCGGTGAAGGCGAGCGAGTATCCCAGGCCGTGCGCGGACCACTGGATCGCACTTTTTTGCCCGGGGTGTTGCTCAAAGCGCACTGGCTGCTGCGGCAAAACCCGGGTTGGCGTGGCGGCGAAGGCACACGCACCCACAAACAAAAGACCTGCGAAGCGCATAATCGGTTTAGACGTCCTTGGGACAGACATTGGTTTCATGGCCGCCGCTGTTAGTTTAGATAGTACGTACGATACAGAGTATCGCGCTGCTTGGGGACGAAGCCGGCACCGCGGATCAGGCGGCGCAGCTCCTCTTCCGAAGCGCGATGATGGGCGCCCGCCGCGCTGACGACGTTCTCCTCGATCATAATGCTGCCGACGTCATTGCCGCCAAAGCGCAATCCGAGTTGGCAGGTTTTCAGACCGGGAGTCACCCAGGACGACTGAATGTTGAGGATGTTTTCGAGGTACAGCCGTGAGAGGGCCAGCATCTTCAGATATTCCACC
>Ga0207657_10007783_pt1 | contig 10938 bp, 12 predicted proteins | sample KBSC33metaG_FD_184316 | JGI IMG/M metagenome (GOLD analysis project Ga0207657, IMG submission 184316) | Corn rhizosphere microbial communities from Kellogg Biological Station, Michigan, USA - KBS C3-3 metaG (SPAdes) (version 2) | ecosystem: Host-associated > Plants > Roots > Rhizosphere > Soil ... | reverse complement strand
GATCTTCCGCCTCGACGGGCCGACCGGCGTGCGGCTCAAGCTGAAGGACCTGAACCAGGCGCGCGAAGTCGCGGCCGAATTGCGCAACACGCTCAGCGGCCAATTCGTGATCCGCGACTGGACGCAACAAAATCGCACCTGGTTTTCCGCGGTGCAGCTGGAGAAGCGGATGATGTTCATCATCCTCACGCTGATCGTCGCGGTGGCCGCGTTCAACCTGGTGAGCACCCTGGTGATGACGGTGACGGACAAGCGCGCCGACATCGCGATCCTGCGCACGCTGGGCGCGAGTCCGGGCAGCATCATGGGCATCTTCGTCGTGCAAGGCGCGGCGATCGGGGTGATCGGCACCCTCGCGGGCTTGCTGCTGGGACTGGGCATCGCCTACAACATCGATGTGATCGTGCCGGCACTGGAGCACGCGCTCAATGCGAGCTTCCTGCCGCGCGACATCTACCTGATCAGCAAGATGCCCAGCGATCCGCGCCGAGAGGACATCATGCCTATCGCGCTGATCTCGCTGGTGCTGGCGTTCGTTGCCACCATTTATCCGAGCTGGCGCGCCAGCCGCGTGAATCCCGCGGAAGCGCTGCGCTATGAATGACAGAGTGGGGCCCGAAACCACTGGCCAGGCGGTGCTGAAGTGCCAAGGCCTGACCAAGCGATTCAGCGAAGGCGGCTTGGACGTCGAAGTGCTGCGCGGCATCGACTTGCAGGTCGCTGCCGGCGAAACGCTGGCGATCGTCGGCGCTTCCGGTTCGGGCAAGAGCACGCTGCTGCACTTGCTCGGCGGGCTTGACGCGCCCACCAGCGGCGCGGTGGAGTTGATGGGCCAGGACTTCACGCGGCTCGATGCGGCAGCGCAGGGCCGCGTGCGCAACCAGCACCTTGGATTCGTCTACCAGTTCCATCACCTGCTGCCGGAATTCAGCGCCCAGGAAAACGTGGCAATGCCGCTGCGCATCCGGCGCGAGACACCCGAGCGCTGCGCCGAGCAGGCCGCCCAGGCGCTGGAGTCGGTGGGAATGTCGCATCGATTGAAACATCGCCCGGCTGAACTGTCGGGCGGCGAGCGCCAGCGCGTCGCGATCGCGCGGGCGCTGGTGACGCACCCTGCGTGCGTGATGGCGGACGAGCCCACCGGGAATCTCGACCGCACCACCGCCGGCGTCGTGTTCGATTTGATGCTGGGGCTCGCACGGCAGCGAGGCACGGCCTTCGTGCTGGTCACGCACGACGAAGCCCTGGCTGCGCGTTGCGGCCGCGAACTGCGGCTGAGCGCGGGGCTGCTGGCAGAAATCAGTCACGTCGATTACCGGGTGTGACGATGAGCGCGCGCCGGCGCGTTATGGTTGGCCATCCAGTGAACTGCGGGAGACCATCATGCCCAAGGGTGACAAGTCATCGTACAGCGGCAAGCAAAAGCGCAAGGCCGAGCACATCGAGGAAGGCTACGAGAAGCGCGGCGTCGGCAAAGGCGAGGCCGAGCGGCGGGCCTGGGCCACCGTGAACAAGCAGGACGGCGGCGCGAAAAAGAAATCTTCTGCGAGCAAGAAAAAATCGTGACCTGCCCTGTGGCCGCAACAACGTGCAGCGCGCCTTTCAAACAAGCCCGGGATTGCCGGGCTTTTTTTTTTTCGCTGCCCAGCCGCTGGAACAACGCGGTTTTATTCCAGTGATCTCATCAGGGTTGACCCCGCTGGCCGCCTTGAATCCTTGCGGCACACTCGTGGCCCCATCGGCTTCTTGATCCTGAAGGAGACACCCATGCAAGGAATTCTTCGCGCACTGGTTGCGGCAAGTGCTTTCGCCGCGCTTGCTGCTTCCGCGCAGCCCGCGCCCGAAGTGACGCTGACGCGCCTGGACTGCGGCAGCGGCACCAACGACCAGCGCCGCTTCAGCGATACCTTCGCGTACACCAATCCTCAGGTGCCATTCACGTTCAGCTGCTACGTCATCAAGCACGGCAGCGACTACATGGTCTGGGATACCGGCTATCTGCCCGGGTCCAATCCCAACGCTTCGAAGGTGCCTTTGGGCGACCAGCTGGCGCAGATGAACGTCAAGCCGGACCAGGTGAAATTCGTGGGCATCAGCCACTTCCACGCGGATCACACGGGCCAGCTCGATACCGTGCCGAATGCGACGCTGCTCATCGGCGATCGCGAATGGGCGGCGCTCACGGCCGCCAAGCCCATGGCCGGCGCCAACGTGGCCGGGTTCAAGCATTGGATCAGTGGCGGCGGCAAGGTCGAGCCGCAAGCGGGCGACAAGGACGTGTTCGGCGACGGCACGGTGATGGTCCTGCGCACGCCCGGCCACACCCCGGGCCACCAATCGCTGCTGGTGCGCCTGAAGGAGAAGGGGCCGGTGATCCTGACCGGCGACGCCGCGCACTTCCACGAGAACTACGAGAACAACGGCGTGCCGAGTTTCAACTACGACCGCGCCGAGACGCTCGCCTCGCTCGATCGCATCAAGCAGATCGAGAAGAACCTGCACGCCACCGTGATCATCCAGCACGACCCGCGCGACATCGCCAAGCTGCCGGCGTTCCCGGCCGCGGCGAGGTAAGGGAGTTCGGCACGCGAGCGATGGATTTCCGCATTTGCGCGCGTAGCAACGCGCAGCGCGCCCTCCAAGCAAAAAAGCCCGGGTCCTCCGGGCTTTTTTGCGTAACTAACCCACTTCAAAAACACGCAGTGTGTTTGAAGTGACTACAAGATTCTGTTGAACCAGAGCAGCGAGAGACCGGCCGAGAGCAAGGCGAGCGCCGCCGCGGCCATGGCGAAGAGGGCCGAGATTTCGGTTTCCTTCTTCTCCACGGTCAGCCGCGAGCTCAGCGTCTCGTACACCTTCTTCAGGTCGGTGGCGGTGCCGGCGTAGAAGTATTCGGCGTTGGTCTTGTTGGCGATCGCCTTGAGCGTGTCCTCGTCCAGCCGCACGCGCATCGACCAGCCTTCGAAGCCGATGGTCTCGCCGTCGACCGTGCCGATGCCCACCGTGTACACGCGCACGCCGCGGTCGGCCGCCATCTTGGCGGCCTCCAGCGGGTCGACGCCCGTGGTGCGCTGACCGTCGGTAAGCATGATGATCGCCGCGGAGCTGTAAGAGCCCGGCGCGACCGGCGTGAATTCCTTCTTGGGCTTCTTGTCGCTGTCGATGGCGAAGCCGCGCGGCCGTTCACGCCCGCCTTGCAGCGACTCCAGTTCGATGCCCGCGTCCGGGAACAGCGTGGCCAGCGAGATCACGATGGCGTTGCCCGTGGCCGTCGCGCGCTGCAGCTGGAAGCGGTCGATCGCGGTGATCAGGTCCTCGTGATTCACCGTGGGCAGCTGGGCCACCTGGGCCGAGCCGGCGAACGCGACGATGCCCACCTTCACGTGCCGCGGCAGTTCGCCGATGAAAGCCTTCGCGGCGTTCTGCGCCGCCACCAGGCGGTTGGGCAGCACGTCGGCGGCACGCATGCTGCCCGACACGTCCATCGCCAGGATGATGGTCTGCTGGTTGGACGGCAGCGTCACCACGGCCATCGGCCGGGCCGCTGCGATCAGCATCGCCGCCATCGCGAGCAGGAACAGTGCCGGAGGAATGTGGCGGCGCACGGTCTGCCCCGCACCCATCGCTTCTTTCACGATGGATAGCGACGCGTAGCGCAGCGCCATCTTCTTCTTGCGCTTGAGCAGCCAGAGGTACAGCAACACCAGCAGCGGCAGCGCCGCCAACAGCCAAAGGAATTCGGGCCAGAGGAAGTTCATGCGACTCGTTTCAGGTGGGCGGGGAAGCTGCCCCCCGCCGAGAGGCGCGAACGGCGCTTGCGCATGTCGGTGAAGCGCACCACGGCGTCCACGAGGTCGCCATCGGTGGACAGCTCCAGCGCGTCGACCGCGGCCTTCGTGAAGCCTTCGCGCAGCTCGGCCTCGCGTTGCGCGGCGATGCGCGCGAAGCGCCGGCGAAAGCCCGCGTCGTGCGTGTCCACCAACACTTGCTCGCCGGTTTCCGAATCGCGCATGGTGAGCAGTCCCAGGTCCGGCAGGTCCAGCTCCAGCGGGTCGAGCACGCGCACCGCAACCACTTCATGGCGCCGCGCCAGCAGCGCCAGCGAGCGCTCCCAACCGGGTTCGCTGATGAAATCGGAGACGACGAACACCGTCGAGCGGCGCTGGATCAGGCCCGCGGCCGATTCAAGCAGGTCGCGCAGCCGCGTCGTGCCCGACTCGGTCGGCGCGGGCTGCGACTGGATGCTGTGCAGCAGGTGCAGCACATGGCGCCGTCCTCCGCGCGTGGGGATCACCATGTCCACGCCGTCCCCGTACAACATGGCGCCGACGCGATTGCCATGCCGAGTGAGCAGCCGCGCCAGCACGGCGACGAATTCGGCGGACACATTTCGCTTGCGCTGCTCGCCCGAGCCGAAGTCGACGGACGGGCTCAGATCCATCAGGAACCAGGCCGCCATCTCGCGGTCTTCGGTGAACACGCGCACATGCGGGATCTCGAGCCGCGCGGTGACGTTCCAGTCGATGTGGCGCACGTCGTCGTGGTGCTGGTACTCGCGCAGGTCGGTCAGGTCCAGGCCCGCTCCGCGCATCAGGGTGCGGTAATTGCCTTGCAGCAGGCCGTCCAGCCGCCGGATCGCCGTCCATTCGAGGCGGCGCAGGACGTGCTCGGCCCCACTCGCGGCACCAGCCTGCGCGGACACGGCGCTGCGCGCCGTGTTTCGTGTTGGCGAAGCCTTATGCAGCCAATTTCTCATGTTCCAGCGGTTTCGGCGGCGAGGGAATCTTGGCCATGATCTTGCCGACCAGCGCATCGGGCGACAGCCCTTCGGACAGCGCTTCGTACGACAGCACCAGCCGGTGCCGCAGCACGTCGGGCACCAGGTCTGCCATGTCTTCGGGCAGCGCATAGGTGCGCCCGCGCAGCATCGCCAGCGCGCGCGCGCCCTCGGCCAGGTTGATCGTGGCGCGCGGGCTGGCGCCGAAGGTGATGTACTTGCCCAGGTCCTTCAGCCCGTGTTTCTCGGGCGTGCGCGTGGCCGACACCAGGCGCACCGCGTACTGCACGAGCGAAGGATCGACATAGACGCGCCGGCATTCGCTTTGCAACGCCGCCAGCTGCTCGGTGGTCGCGACGGCCGAGACGTTCACGGCCGGGCCGGTCACGCGGTCGACGATGACGAATTCCTCCTCGTCGCTGGGATAGTCCACCAGCACCTTCATCATGAAGCGGTCCACCTGCGCCTCGGGCAGCGGGTAGGTGCCTTCGGTCTCGATCGGGTTCTGCGTGGCCATGACGAGGAAAGGATTCGGCACCTTGTGCGTTTCGCCGGCGATGGTCACCTGCCGCTCCTGCATCACTTCGAGCAGCGCGCTTTGCACTTTGGCCGGCGCACGGTTGATTTCGTCGGCCAGCAGCAGGTTGGTGAACACCGGGCCCAGCGCGGTGCTGAATTCGCCGGTTTTCTGGTTGTAGATGCGCGTGCCCACCAGGTCGGCGGGCACCAGGTCGGGAGTGAACTGGATGCGCTTGAACTGTCCGCGCACGGTGTTCGCGAGCGTCTTCACCGTGAGCGTCTTGGCCAGCCCGGGAACGCCTTCCACGAGCAGGTGTCCTTGCGCGAGGATGGCCACCATCACGCGCTCGAGAAACCGGTCCTGGCCGACCACGACCCGCTTGACCTCGTAGAGGATCTGTTCCATCAGCTGGGCGGTGTCGTTGTCCTGGCGTGCGGTGGAGTCCATGGGTGATGCGGTTTGGTTGGGTGAGAAGGGATCAGAGCTTAGTCCGTCGAGGGGCAGAGCAAGAAATTGCTTCGCAATTCGTTGATCTGTCCCGCAAGTTTGCAGGCTGTCAGAAGGGCGACAGGCCCGCCGCGGCGGCGGCGTTTTCAATGGGCACGGCAAATCCGATGCCCAGGAAAGTGCGCGCGGGCGTGGGATTCAAGATGGCGGTGACGATGCCCACCACTTCGCCGTCCATCGTGACCAGCGGCCCGCCCGAGTTGCCGGGATTGGCGGCCGCGTCGAACTGGATCAGGTTGGTCATTTCCTGCTTGCCCTCGGGCGAGCGAAACGCGCGCTTCAGGCCGGAGATGATGCCGCCGGAAGCCGAGGGCCCGATACCGAAGGGGAAGCCGACGGCGAGCACCTTGTCGCCGGGCGCGAGATCGCCGGTGGAGCGCATCGTGGCGGGAATCAGGTCGTCGGGGATCTTCTGGGCTTGCAGTACCGCGAGATCGTTCTCGGGCTGCACACCCGTGATGGACGCGTTGGCTTCCAGGCCATCGAAGAACACAACCTTGATCTTGTCCGCGCCGGAGACCACGTGCAGGTTGGTGAGGATCACGCCTTTGTCGATGATGACCACGCCGGTGCCGACGCCATGCTCGATTTCGTCGTCGGATTCGCCGGGGGCCGCATCGCCCTGGGCGGCGCCGAGCGCCTTGGGTTTCGCCGCGGCCTTGGGCAGCGGCGATTCCGGATCTTCCTTCAGCCGGCTGCGCTTGACGTAGCTGATGACGCGCACGACCGATGGGCGCACGTTTTCGTAAGCCTTCGCATATTCCGAGGGCATCACCTGCGTTTCCATCGTCTTCATCACCGCATGGTTGATGTCGTCCTGCGTCAGCTTGCGCTGCACTGGCCGCAGCCCCAGGCTCAAGCTGAACGCCAGCAGCGCGGCCATGACCACGATGGCCGCCCAAAGCAGCTTGGGACTCGATGGGGAGATTCGCCAGCGCGAGGACCGTGCTGCCGGGGTGGGCTCGGTCGCGGCGGCCGGGGGCGTGCTTTCGGCCGGGCGGGCCGAGCGGCTGGAGCTGTAAAGGGCTGGCCTGCGCATTCGTTCACCTATCCAGACCCGCGGCGAAAACCAGGTCTCGCCGCAGTGAAAATTGTGAAATCGCACGGTATCACGGTTTGCGCCCGCCTGCACGGTCGCCGGTGCGGTGGGGCATCATGGCGGCATGACGATGTGGATTGATACACATTGCCACCTCGACGCGGTGGAGTTCTCCGGTGACCTGCAGGCCGTGCGCGAGCGCGCCGCGGCAGCCGGCGTTTCGCGCTGCGTGCTGCCGGCAGTCGACGCCGGCAATTTCGATCGCGTCCGTGAACTGGCTCACCGTTTCGGCGACAGCTATGGGCTGGGCATCCATCCGCTGTGCACGATGCGCGCCGGCGATGCCGATCTGCAAGCGCTCGACCAGGCGCTCTGCGCCGCCAAGGACGATCCGCGGCTGGTGGCGGTCGGCGAAATCGGCCTCGACTATTTCGTGGCGGACCTCGACCCCGGGCGCCAGGAGCTCTTCTATCGCGAACAGCTGGCACTGGCGCGCCGTCACGGCTTGCCGGTGATACTGCATGTACGGCAATCCGCGGATCGCGTGCTAAAGCAGTTGCGCACGGCCCGCGTCGCAGGTGGCATCGCGCACGCGTTCAACGGCAGCGCACAGCAAGCCAACGAATTCCTCAAGCTCGGGTTCAAGCTCGGCTTCGGGGGCAACCTCACTTTCGAGCGGGCACAGCAGATCCGCCGGCTCGCGGTGGACTTGCCGTTGGCCGCGCTGGTATTGGAAACCGATTCGCCCGACATTCCGCCGCACTGGTTGTACCGGACGGCGCAGCAGCGCGCGCAAGGCGAAGCGCAAGGCCGCAACGAGCCCGCGCAGCTGCCGCGCATCGGGCAGGTGCTTGCGCAATTGCGCGGAATGGATGTCGATGAGCTCGCTGCGGCCACGACGGCTAACGCGTGCGATGCCTTGCCGCGATTGCGCGCGTTGCTGCCGGCCTGAACGTCAGCCGCCGGGTGGGCTGCCAAGGCCTTGGCGGCGCCTCACCACCTCGCCATAGGTCTGGGGCGTTTGCGGCTTGATGAACACCGCGACGACCTCGGGATGCGCGGCGCAGACACTGTTCTCGATGGCAACCACGGCCCGCTCGATGTCCGGCGCGCGCATCTCGTCCGCGAACTCCAGGCTGAGGTTCACCACCACCTGGTCCGGCGCCAATTGCACGGTCATCACGCCGTTCGCCTGGACGACGCCGGTTTGCCGCGCTGCCATCCGCAGCAGCGATTCATTCAGCTTGTGGTCAGCTTGCTCGCCGATCAGCAAACTCTTGCTTTCGCGGGCAAGCAGCACCGCCGTGGCTGCGAGGACCAGGCCGATGGCAATGGATGCCACGCCGTCATACGCAGGTGCATTCAAGCTGGAAGAAGCGAAGGTGCCCGCCGCGGCGATCAGGATGCCGATCAATGCGGCGGAGTCCTCGAACAGCACCATGAACGAAGGCGGGTCCTTGCTGCGGCGGAACGCCTCGACAAATCCGGCCGTCCCCTTGGCCGCATTGAATTGGCGCAGCGAAACCCACCAGGAACCGCCTTCGAACAGGAACGCCAATCCGAGCACCACATAGTTGACGAGCGGATCGTGAATGGGCTCGGGCGCGCGGATCTGCGCGATGCCCTGGATGACGGATACGCCGGCGCCCAGCGCGAAGATCAGCAGCGCGACGATGAAGCTCCAGAAATAGAGCTCGCGGCCGTAGCCCAAGGGGTGTTCCGCATCGGCGCGAGCGCGAGCCTGCCGCATTCCGTACAGCAGCAACACTTCGTTGCCGGTGTCGACCACCGAGTGCACCGCTTCGGAGAGCATCGATGAGCTGCCGGTCCACGCAGCCGCGACGCCTTTGGTGGCGGCGACCAGCAGGTCCCGGCCAGCGCGGCGAAGATGGCGTGACGCGACGACGGGGCGGATCCCATCGTTCGTGAAGAGCGCTTACAGGCGCCCGAGGCCGGGCGAGTGCACCAAGGTGCCCGCGCCGTCACCCAACAGGAACACGACCAGCAGCGCGGCGGCCCAGAAGGCGGGGAATTCCCAGCCGCCGTCCTTGTTGGAAAACAGCCAGCCCTTCTTGCCGTGCACGGTAATGATCGTTCCCAGCATCAGCGGGACGAGCAGCAGCGCCACATAACGTGGATAGATGCCAAGGATGAGGAAAGTCGCACCCCCGAGTTCGGCGGCGATCGTTGCATAGGCAAACCATCCGGGCAGCCCCAACGACTTGAAGAAGGCGACCGTGCCGGGGATGGTGAACACGCGCACCTTCAGCATCGCGTGCGCGATGAACAGCGCCCCCAGGCAGATGCGCAGGAACAAGATGGCGTAAGGCGCGGTGCTCTCGTCGACCATGATCGGCGAGCCTTCAGCCTTCGTATCGTTCCACCGTGCCGATGTCGCGCGGCGCCGCGCTATCGGGGTCGGCGCCGAACTCGCGCTTGGCCCGGCGCTGGCGCAGCAAGTCCCAGCACTGATCGAGCTGCTCGCCGACGTGCTTGAGCCGCTCATGATTTTGCTCGGGCTTATCGGCGTGCGCGAGCAGGCGATGCTCTTCTTCGACGAGTTCGGAGATGTGATCGAGGATGGTCCGGTCGTTCATGTTCATCCCTCTGCGGATGGCGGGGTTTGCAGCATACGCCGATCCATCCACGCGCGCGAATCGCGGCTTGCCGGGCCGGCGCCGCCGAGCGGGAATAATCGGCGGGTGAAGTCCCGCACCCCGTCACTGCCCGAAGTCAATTTCTCCGATATGGGCCGCGTGCGCTACCTGCACCTGGGCACCGAGTGGGTGCAGGGCTCGATGCTGCTGGACAAGCCCTTCGACATCGAGCTCGAATATGTGCAGCGCATGATGGCCTGGTTGCTGTTCACGGAGCCCGGCTCCGTCAGCCGGCGCCACGCGATGCAGCTCGGTCTCGGGGCCGCTTCGCTGACCAAGTTCTGCTACAAGAAGCTGCGGATGAAGACCACGGCGATCGAGCTCAATGCGCAAGTGATCGCGGCCTGCCGCATCTGGTTCAAGCTGCCCGCCGATGACGCGAGGCTGTCGGTGATCGTCGGGGACGCCGCGGAAGTGGCGGCGCACGAGCACTGGCGCGGCGCGATCGATGCATTGCAGGTGGACCTGTATGACCAGGAGGCGGCCGCTCCGGTGCTCGATAGCCAGGAGTTCTACGCCGACTGCCGAAAGTTGCTCTCCGAAGACGGCTGCATGACTGTGAATCTGTTCGGCCGCTCATCGAGCTATGCGGCCAGCCTGCAAAAGATCGTCGCCGCATTCGGCGCCGGCGCCGTGTGGGCGTTTCGGCCGACGCGGGAGGGCAACACCATCGTGCTGGCACTGCGCGCGCCGCAGCGCCCCGACCGGATGGTTCTTGCCGAGCGGGCGGAAACCATCCAAACTCGCTGGGGCCTGCCCGCCCGCAAATGGTTGCGGGTATTCAAGCCCGTTCAATGAAATCCGATTCCCCCCGATGAGCGCCGTCGCCAAACCCAAGACCTCCACCCGCGCCCCGCAGCGCGGCCCGCTGGAGTGGCGGCGCCTGGTGGAGTGGCTGAGCCACGACGGCGTCATCTCCGCGGAAGAGGCGCAGCGCACCATCGCGCGTTGTTCGCAGGCCGAGAGCGTGCAGCATCCGCTGGTGCGCCTCGCCGCGGTGGCGATGCAGCGCCAGGAGAATGGCAAGCCGCTGGACATCGAAGCGCTCACGCAGTGGCTGGCGGGCCGGGCTGGCCTCGACTACCTGCGCATCGATCCGCTGCGGGTGGACGTGGGCAAGGTGGCTGACACGATGAGCGCAGGCTATGCCGAGCGGCACAAGGTGCTGCCGGTGCAGGTCACGGGCACTGAAGTGGTGGTGGCCACCGCCGAGCCGTATCTGACCGACTGGGTGGATGAGGTGGAGCGCCAGTCCAAGCGGACAGTGCGCCGCGTGGTCTCCAGCCCGCTGGACATTCATCGCTACACGGCGGAATTCTTCGCGCTGGCCAAGTCGGTGCGCGCGGCGGTGAAGGCCGGCGGCAATGCGGGTGCGGCCAGCTTCGAGCAGCTGGTCGAGCTGGGCAAAAGCGCCAAGCAGCTAGACGCCAACGACCAG
>Ga0207657_10007781_pt1 | contig 10940 bp, 13 predicted proteins | sample KBSC33metaG_FD_184316 | JGI IMG/M metagenome (GOLD analysis project Ga0207657, IMG submission 184316) | Corn rhizosphere microbial communities from Kellogg Biological Station, Michigan, USA - KBS C3-3 metaG (SPAdes) (version 2) | ecosystem: Host-associated > Plants > Roots > Rhizosphere > Soil ... | reverse complement strand
CAACAAACTGTCTACCGCATTAAGCACGGATTGCTCGACCATTACCTGCGTCAGCAGCTCAAAAGCCCATCTATACGGATGAAATCTGCGTAAGTCCTAAATGAAAATGAGGCGCCATGCGGCTCGGTCGGCATTAATGAGCTCGATATGCTTGCCAAGATGCAGATTCTCAAAGTCAATGCGTGTGTTGACCGCATTTGTTTCGCCGTCTTGCCTGATATATCTCAGCTTCGTGTCGATGCCTTTCTCTTCAATTTGAGCACTGTAGCTTACTCCCGAGTTAGAGGCATTTGCGCCGGTGATATGAGGGCCGCTACTCTGGTTTTCGAACCCGAATGAACCCCCATGGCCGAGAGCAGTTACGCCCCAATTCATGCTTCCTCCGCTGAAGTTGTTGTTCCTTGTGATTTGCATATGCCCGGTTTCATCCTCCAGCTGAAATTTTTTGTGACGTCGATTCGTGTTGAAGCTGGCGCTGAGGACGTTTAATGTTGCGGCTGAGGATGAAGGGCCTGCTTTAACTTTTAAAAAAGAGGCTTGGGGTGTGGTTTCAACTCGCCGATTTTTTTCATTGAGCATTGATACACTCAAGGAGAGTTCCGGGTTGTTGGCCAGCAAGGCTCCGACTCGATGGGGGAGACCCGCATAATCGTCTGTTCTGCCTGCGGATGTGGAGATGTTGTCCGGTCCTTCTTTGCTGAGAAAGACCCCCTTCAGTACATTCAAGAAGAGATCTCTTATCTCTTCGTCCCCAATGCTCCCACCCCGCGGGATACGTAACCATATACCGTTCATCTTGGATTTGTCCCTGGTGTAGGACTTATCGACGGTGGCTCCCGTGGTCACACCTGCTTCCCCAATACTGAGACCAGCGCTGGGACCAGCGGATATGCCAGACCCCCTGTTTTTTCTTTCTTCCGAACCGATGAATATCTCAAAGCCTGTTGTGGCAAAACCGATTTCAAAGACTGCAGTGTTAGTGATATTACCTTTAAGGCTACGCTGAATAAGCCCCTGTTTTTCAAAAACTAACAGCTTGTGGCAATGTGAATTCGCATAAAGTAGACATATTCAGCGATTTTCATTGCCCTTTCGGGCTCTTGAAGTGGGCATTTTCACCCACTTCGCCCATTATAGGCGTACCTGTGCCATTAATCGCCGACGGGCCAGGTAAATATTAGCCAAGGCCAATGCCGTGAAGGCGCGGCAGGCATTCTTGGCCAAGCCGCGGTAACGCACCTTCGTAAAGCCCCATAAGCGCTTGACCACCGCAAACACATGCTCGACTCGCGCACGGATTCTTGACTTGTTGCGATTCTTCGCGCGCTTGGCCTCGTTGACTTCGCCATCCTTGCGCTTGCGCACCCGCTCGTTGGTGAAGTCTTTCGCCTGAGGGGCCTTGCTATGAATCAGCGCTTTCTGGCTCGCATAGGCATTATCGCCATATACCCGTTTTTCCCGCCCATGCAAAAGATGTGGCAGCGCATGCTTGTCATGCACGTTGGCCGGCGTGACCATCGCACTGTGCGCCAGTCCGCTTTGGCTATCGACCCCGATATGCAGCTTCATGCCGAAATACCACTGCTGCCCCTTTTTGATCTGGTGCATCTCGGGATCGCGTTGCTTGTCCTGGTTTTTGGTCGAACTGGAGCATGGATGAGCGTGGCATCGGCGATGGTACCCGTCTTGACGCTCATCCCCTTGTCTTGCAAGACCCGTCCCACTTCCGCAAACAGGCGCGCTCCCAACTCATTCTCTTGCAGCAAGCGGCGAAACTTGAGCAAGGTGGTTGCATCCGGCACGGCTTCGCACCCCAGATCGATGCGGGCAAAACGACGCAGACTCAGACTGTCGTATAACGCCTCCTCGCAGGCCAAGTCTGCCAGATTGAACCAGTGCTGAATGAAATGAATCCGCAGCATGCGCTCCAGTCCGATGGGCGGCCTTCCCTTGCCACGCCTGGGGTAATACGGCTCCACCACCGCACACAGCTCGGCCCAGGGAATAAGGCGCTCCATCGTCGCCAGAAATTCGTCGCGCCGGGTCGGTTTGCGGTATTGCTCGAATCCTTGGTCGGCCGCCATCGCCAGGGTCTGTTGCTTCATCTCTTCCATCAACGCTGTTGTCTACCCTTCCCATAACGCCAAACGCAGCTTGTTCGTTTACTTATTCAGCGTTGCCCTAACATCCTGGCCCTCAATGCAGCAGTCGAGGCTGCTCGTGCTGGCGAATCGGGGCGCGGATTCGCTGTGGTGGCTGGGGAAGTGCGAGATCTTGCCTTGCGTTCGCAGACAGCGTCTAAAGAAATCAAGTGATTGGCAGAGCGCGGCCGGTCTAGCGTGCGCCGGGTGAGCGAGGTATCGGCAAACGTTAGCAGCTGCGTAGCCGAAATGTCCAGCGCGTTCGGTACCATTGCAAACCGCCTTGGGCAACAAGAGGAAAGACTGTCGATGCTCGAAGGAGATTTCAGTCGAATCGACGATATCGGTATGCAGAACGCTGCTTTGGTTGAGCAAGCAGCGGCGGCGGCAACCAGCCTGCAAGAGTCTGCCGCTCGACTTGCGATTTCGGCGCAAGCATACCGTGTGCTTTGACGACACAATACGGGACTTTCTCCTAATGGGTTGAATTGGTTCCGCGTGCTGCACGTGCCTCGACGTTCACTGCGCCATAACGATCCATAATGTCTTTCGCACGTGCGCGCTCGTCGTCATCCTGCGCATCTACTGTCAGTATGCAACTGGCTCGCCATTGGGCACCCGGTGTATGGTGAGCCGGGGTGCGTTCTTCCGAGCCACCTCGCTCGCTTCCTGGCCCTTGCCCGTTGTCTTTTTCATCGAGAACGAAGTTGCTGGCGACAGGTCCGGCTTCGTCCTCGGTGGCGGAAAGATGGATGCGTTCCAAAGAGAATCCGGAACTCAAAAGCGCCTGCCGCACCTGCTGAGCCGAATCGAAATTATCGTAGGTCCTGATCAGAGTATTAGCCATCATCGCTCTCCAGCTACTGCAATGATGAATTCTGACCTTCGGTATCAAACAAAGTGCCTATTAAATTTCCTATTCGTGCCATACTTCGCGGCCCGTCAACCATGAACGCATCAATGCTATTCAATTCGCAAGTCCATCTCATCTCTTCGCCCAGCGCGTGCCAATGCAGCCTGCTCGCGCTCGAAGTCCGTGGCGCAATCGCTGTCGCAAAACTTTTGCCGTGACGGAAGCGGCTCATCACAAAACCAGCATGAGCCTTTGGGCGGAATGCTGGACTGACGCCGGCAAGCCTCAATGGCTGCCAAGCGGCCGAGTTCAATGTTCTCATCGGCGATATCGGCTTCGTCGCTCATTGTTTTTCTCCTTAATTAGTGCAACAAGAGTTGGGTGCACGACATTACGCCGATTCAGTTGCAGCCATTCTGCGCCAGCGCAACAAAATGGGAACATCAGCCGTTGACGATGGCGTATCTACGGGCGAACAGAATTCCTCCTACCTCTTTTCCTGCGGCACTTCGACTCGAGTGATACCGCCTGCAGTGGCAGGAGGATCGCTTGCCGGGAACGTCAATTCCACCGCATCGTCCAGCATTTCTTCTTCCTTCTCGTTTGGATCATCCGATCGCACTTTTCGCTCGACGACATCTTTCGCCGTCACGTCTTGCGGACTGACATCCTTCGGTGTTTCCACGGAAGATTGGTCTCCAGGGGACGAACGAAATTGCGCTTCCTTTTGCTCGTCCTTATCAATGTTGTGGTTTAGGTCCGACATGTCATTCACCTCATGCGAATTACCCATGCCACTGCGACGTGCCGAAATGGCGAAAGTTTCAAGTACTTTCACGTCTGCACAAAATGATTGCGACACAATCTCTTCGATGAGTTGACAGCATTTATCGCAAAAAACAAAAGCCCCGCATGATGCGGGGCTTTTATCAAGAGATCAGTCGTAACGCCAACATTGGATCTGGCGATGATTATTCAGGCTGCCTTCTTGCGACGACGAGCTGCATTGATGGCGAACAATCCCACTCCAAGCAGGGCCAATGTTGCAGGTTCAGGAACTTCTCCGATAGGCGTTCCGCCCACACTGATGCCATCAAAAGCCAGGCCCGTTTGGTATGCCTTGTCACCCCAGTTCGCCACGCCAAATTCCAGAATGTAGTTGCCGATATTTTCAATAGTGTAGGTAGAAGAAACCCACCCGGTATAACCGCAACCGCTGGTAAAGCAAGTATCGGAGCTGCCGCCCAAGGGAGCCCATTGTGGAGTGCCACCAATAATGGATACTGTTGGTGGCGCAAGCGTTGCTGAAGGTGCGGGCATGCTGAATCCAGGAACAACATTTCCGGACGATGTAGTGCGTGCTGTAAATAGCAAGGCAACCTCATTGAATGCCGAGTTCAGCAGGCGTGCCCAAGCATAATCGCCAAACCCGCCGCCGTCAGAGGTAACGAAATTGAATTGGAACGTCAGTTTGTCCCCTGCTGCAGCAGAAAATACCGAGGAACGCAGCATAGAGCCGTTCGTGGCATCCCCCGAATCGCCAATATCCGAAAGTGTTACACCATCCACGCCATTCTCGGTCGAAACCCATCCATATTGGCTTCCCCCGGAAGGAGCCAGCGTTACCACGCCGTTTGCCCCCTGAGTTCCGCAATTACCAGTACAGGTCCAGCTGGATGGCATTCCAGAGTCAAATAAGGGGGTTGCAGATGCGGTTTCGGAGAAAATGAAAGCTGATGTGGAAAGCAACAGAGCTGGTCCGATATTTTTTATCGGAATGTTAAGCATGAAAATTCCCTAAAAGATGTTGAAGTGTAGTATTGTTTGTCATAAGAGCAATACATTTGTAGCTCTGTATACTTTACGCTAGGCGCTAAGTTGGAAAACAAGTAAATAAATACGGAAATCCCCCGGTTTTCCTCTGATTTTTACCCATATGTGCATAAGACCTCGGAGCTACCTCCCTTTGTCGGGAAAAAGATTTCAATAATTTATTGACAATTATTAAGGCCATCGGCATTGTGGAATTTCTCTTGATCAATGTCCATTCTCATACGTATGGATTAATTCCCGGTATAAATCAGCGGGATGATATAGGGATGGCACTTTGTTTTACAGGCAACTGGTTTGACTAAAATTTTCTTTGGGGAAATGATCGGTGATAATTAGTCCATCCTTGCCTAACTCCCAGGCTATAAGCGCGCTTTCACCGGACCCGATCAAAGATCGCCTCTACGTGTTGCACTCACGGTGGGAGCGGTATGTTGAGGAAGGTCGCTTCGAGCAATTCATCGAGTTTGCAGTGGCGGTCAACAGCCTGACCGAATACTTCAACCGCTTGCGTCTGCCTGGCCTGGTGCGGCTGTGCGAAGGTTTGGAAAACATGGCGCTGACCAAGCTTGGGAGTCAGTCCACGCATCCGATTTCAAAACAGGACATCGCGTCATTGCAGCGACAAGTGGATGCGCTGCTTGGATCGGTGACAACATCACGACCGCAGTCAGCTGGACGTCGCAGCGATGAACCTGCGGCAGCGCCTGAAGTGGACTGGATCAAGCCGCGCGTCATCTGGATGGTGGTAGCGCCGGAAAAACGTGACATGGCTGATGCACTCGCCCGCCAGCTCAAATTCTTCGGGTTCAAGATATTCTCGCTGGACTGGCACGCCACTCGCCTGCCGGAGGACATGCCGCTGGCGGTATTGTTCATTCCAGCGTACGAGGATGCCGGAGCGGAAGAATTGAGCTGCATTTCCATCATCCGCAAAAGCTGCCCGGTCAGCCAGTTGTTCTATCTTGGTGTGCAATCGGCTATCGAACCAATCATTGAATTGATGCGCGCTGGTATCGACGTCACCATTCCCTCCGAAGACCAGCCGGCGCAGGTGCTCAATTGCGTGCTCGACCTTGTGCAAAGCAGTGAACAGGAGCAGTACCGCGTGCTGATAGTCGAGGATTCGCGCGTGGCAGTGGCATTGATCCAGCGTACGCTGGCGCAGCACGACATCGATACGCATGCCATCAACGATCCGGCACAGCTGTTGGAAGCGCTAGAATCCTACAAGCCCGACTTGGTGTTGATGGACATGCACATGCCGCGTTTCAACGGCGTCGAGGCGACGCGTGTGCTGCGCCAGATGGCAGCCTATCGTGCCTTGCCCATTGTTTATCTTTCTGGCGAATCGGATGTCGGCATGCAGGTCGAAGCCCTGCGTCTGGGCGGTGATCAGTTTCTGATGAAGCCTTTTAACCCGGTGTTGCTGGCAGCCGTGGTCAAGACACGTATTGAACGCTTCCGCGAAACCCGTCGTTCGACGCGCTTGGATGGCTTGACCAGCTTGTTGAACCATACGGCCGCCAAGTCCCGTCTACAGGCGATGGTCACTGAAACCGAGCTGCAGCACGGCGTGTTGACGGTGGCAATGATCGATATAGACCATTTCAAGTCGATCAACGATACCTTCGGCCATCCTGTAGGCGACCAGGTGATTCGTGGGTTGGCGTGGTTGTTAAAAGGCCGCTTGCGCTCGGTCGATCTGATTGGGCGCTATGGCGGAGAGGAATTCATGATTGCACTGCCTGGCATCGACTTGGCGCGTGCGATCCCGGTGATCGAACGTATCCGGCGCGACTTTTCAGAACTGCCGCATGCCCATTCGGGAGGCGCTCTACACGCCACCTTCAGCGCCGGGGTCGCCTCCTATCCGATGATTCACCATACCGCACAGGGCCTGACAGAAGCGGCCGATCAGGCACTGCTGCAGGCAAAGCGGCTGGGACGCAATCGTATCGAAACGGCCGCAGAGGGTGCTCAATTTACCGGCATAGGGTAACTTCAGAAAATCTAGTCTGACCCTGAGCCTTCCCCTCAAATTTTGCTTGTAAACACTTTGGATTCGCGTTAACTTTTCTGGAAAAACGGTGCATGCATGGCTGTGTTACCCCTCTCATTTGTAGCGACCGAACTGCGAAGGAGAAACCATGCATGCCCACCAGATCATACAAGATCTGCTATCCACCGAATGCCCTTCCATTCATACGAAGCGCCGCGCCTGTGTTGCTGATATGGCGCAAGCCAGCAACGATGGTGGCCTGAGTTTGATGGGCATGAGCCGCGCCGTAAACAGCACCACCTCTCTTCGTCATCGCATGAAGCGTTGTGATCGCTTGTTAGGCAACAGCAAGCTGGAGAAGGAGCGTCCCCTGATCTATGGCGCCATGGCGCGGCGTCTTCTGTGCGGCATGGCGCAACCGTTGATCATTGTTGACTGGTCTGATTTGTGTCCCGACCGCAGTCAGCAGTTGCTGCGTGCGGCATTGGTCGTGCAAGGGCGAGCATTGACCTTGTACGAAGAAGTGCATCCGCTTTCACGCGCGACCTCGCTTAAGGTACATCGCGCCTTTTTGAAACGCTTGAAAGCCATCCTGCCCCCGGATTGCCGGCCCGTCTTTATCACCGATGCCGGCTTTCGCTCCACTTGGTTCAAGCTACTTGACAGCATGGGCTATGCCTGGATCGGCCGCATCCGTAATCGCGATAGGGTGCGACCGTCCTCGGGCAAGCATGATTGGCGCGGTTGCAAAACGCTGTATGGCAAGGCCACAAGAGAACCACAGGATTTGGGACAATTTCATTACGTGCGCTGTCATCCCGTGGCATGCCGCTTGGTGTTGCTCAAGAAAAAGGCACGCGGCAGGCACCGCAAGACCGTGCATGGCAAAGCCACCCAAAGTGGGCACAGTTTGAAACAGGCTAAAGCGCAAAAAGAACCTTGGCTGCTGGCCGTCTCACCGCAACTGGCAGCGCTCAGCGCCCAAGCAATCGTGACCATCTACGCTGGGCGCATGCAAATCGAACAGACCTTTCGTGACATCAAGAACCCGCGCTGGGGTTTGGGGCTGTCTGCCAGCCAAACCCGCTAGCCTCGACGTTTGGCGACACTGTTGCTGATTGGTGCCTTGACCTGTTACGCGCTTTGGCTGATCGGGTTGGCGGTGCGATCCAGCGGCTATCGCATCGAATTCGGCAGCCGTAAAAAGGCAGCCAAAGCGCTCTCGGTGATTTCGCTGGCGCGCTGGTGGATGGCGGAAAACAAAACGATGGCGCTCTCGCGACGGCAGATACAAGCGGCAATGACGGCACTTCGCGCGATGGCATTGGCCGTCTATATTTGAGGGGAAGGCTCAGAGTCTGACCCCATATATACGCAACCCCATATTATACGCATGAGCGTATGGACGCTGCCTTTAATAAGGACCCTCAAATACTTATATGTCAGTACCGAAAGCAGTGCAAGTAAATACGCATTTAGGGTTCGCACAGGAATAAGTTGGTCTCTTCAAAAACTTATTCCATAAGAGAATTGACCTCAACACAGGCAAGAATAACGTGGTCTGCGGGCCTGTTGTCGCTAATATGATGATGGAATGCAAATGGAACTCATGGCGAGTTTTAGTTTCTTAGTAGTCTCTTGAGCTTTTTGTAACGTACTTAAACGTCGAATAGCTTTGAGGCACTTTTGCTGGTGAGCCCATCGACGTATCAGATTCTTGAAGGAGAAGGATGATGGCAGTGGAACAGAAAGACAACACGGGCATGCTTACTGGCTTATTCAATGACCGGGATAGCGCGGAACGTGCATACCAGAGCCTCACCGCGCGCGGATATACGAGCGATGAGATCAATGTCGTGATGTCCGATGACGCGAGGAAGAGGCATTTTGGTGAGGGTACAGCAACCACTGAACTTGGCAACAAGGCAGCAAAGGGCGCTGGCATCGGTGGTGCGATGGGCGGCACGCTGGGTGCGTTGCTGGCGGCGGCAACAGCAGCCGGCACTAGTCTTGTCTTGCCCGGCCTGGGTCTGGTAATTGCAGGGCCGTTGGCGGCCGCATTCGCCGGCGCCGGGGCAGGAGCAGCGACTGGTGGCCTGCTTGGTGCGCTAGTCGGGTGGGGTATCCCTGAGGAACGCGTGAAACACTATGAAAGCGGCCTCAAGCAAGGCGGCATCCTCGTCGGCGTCAAGCCGCACTCTGCGGAAGACGCCTCCTACATCGAACAAGAATGGCGCAGTAACAACGGCCAGCATATTCATCGGCCCGGAGGTGCATCCTATGGGAGCGAAACTGGCGCACACAGCGTGGTAGGTGTCTACGACAACTATACCGATGCGCAAGCAGCCGTGCACGCCTTGGTGACGAGTGGTTTTCCACGCTCGAATATCCAGTTGAGTCCGGAAACCGACGCTGGCGACACCACAGCAACGTCAACTACCGCCGGTGACCAGAAGGAAAGCACAGGTGGTATTGGTGGCTTCTTCCGTTCCTTGTTCGGCTCGGAACAGAATCAGCATCACGACACCTATGCGGAATCGGTGCGTCGCGGCAGTTATGTGCTGACTGTCGAGGCACGTGATGATCACGAGGCAGATCGCGCCGCGGACATCATGAACCAATACAACGCTGTCAATATCGACGAACGTGCCAGCCATTGGAAGCAGCAGGGCTGGTCGGGCTACGACGCCAATGCACCGCGTTATACCGAGGAGCAAATCCGCCAGGAACGCAGCGCTTATCAGCAGGCACGTAGTGCAGGAACAACCACCGAGCAGACACGTATTCCCGTCATCCAAGAGGAGATGAAGGTCGGCAAGCGCGAAGTGCAGCGCGGCGGCGTGCGCATATTCCGTCGTCTGACGGAAAGGCCGGTGCATGAGCAGGTACAGCTGCGCGAAGAGCATGTCCACGTTGAACGGCACTCGGTCGATAAACCGGCAACGGAAGCTGATATGGCCGCTGCCCTCAAGGAAGGCTCCGTTGAGCTGCGCGAAACGGGGGAAGAAGCCGTGGTGTCCAAGACAGCGCATGTGGTCGAGGAAGTGGTGGCTAGCAAAGATGTGTCGGAACACACCGAGCAGATCAATGACACCGTACGCAGGTCGGATGTTGAGGTCCAACAGTTTGGGGCAGCCGATGACGCCGATTTCCGCCGTCACTGGCAATCGACTTACGGTACAGCCGGCAGTCGCTACGAAGACTATGACGCTGCCTACCGTTATGGCTCAACTATAGCCGGCAACGAACGCTTCAAGAACTACCGGTGGAACGATGTCGAGCCGCAGCTACGCAGCGACTGGGAATCCAGTCACCCGGGCAGTACGTGGGATAAGGTGAAAGACGCCGTGCGTTACGGCGCTGAACGCGTCACTGGCCGTCATTAAAAAGTTAGTGAAGAAGAGCGGCTGCATGTGCAAGGCATGCAGCCGCGTTTTCTTTCCCTGTCGGCGGCGTTCGTTACACACCTTGTTAAGGGGGAAACCCTGATATGTCATATGTCGACTCAGGTTGATGTGGCGTTGCCGATATCGACCATCCCGAGTAGAGAATATATAGGAATATATAGGGTCAGACTCGACATATGTAATACCATTAGGTAACGTCATTTCTGCTTACCCACAGGAGTGATCACAACAAATGAGGTGAATTTAAAAAGCCGCTTCAAGATGTTGCCAGAGCTGTGTTTTCGTTTTATGCATGGAGCAACAACACTAGTTTTCGTCGGGCTGACGCATATCAACCCGTCTCACTCTTCTTTGGCCTCCCCTTGGGAAGCGGTATCGCCCTGCGTTCGGCCAACCGTTCAATCTTCGCCTGAAACCGGCCACTTCCCAACGCCCATCCTTTATGTGTGCACTCTCGGATTTCAGTAAGCAACTCTGCGTCCATCGGCGCCCTCACCAATTCACGGTACGCAATCCAACGCTCGGTTTCATCTCTGGCCAAGCTTCGATACAAATCATGTGGACTGACCAGGTGATCCGCCTTGCCTTCTGCATTGGCCCGGTAACTTGACCACGCATAATCACGCGGATGCGCCACCATTCCCGCCCGCACCGGATTGAGCTCGATATAACGCATGCATTCGAACAGATAATGTTCGGCCTCAACC
>Ga0207657_10007780_pt1 | contig 10941 bp, 12 predicted proteins | sample KBSC33metaG_FD_184316 | JGI IMG/M metagenome (GOLD analysis project Ga0207657, IMG submission 184316) | Corn rhizosphere microbial communities from Kellogg Biological Station, Michigan, USA - KBS C3-3 metaG (SPAdes) (version 2) | ecosystem: Host-associated > Plants > Roots > Rhizosphere > Soil ... | reverse complement strand
GCGCTTTGGTACCACAAACTATATTAAAGAAAGGCGAAGCAGAGGGAGAGAATGAATTCAAATGGTGGCTCAATATTTTTCAAAAAGACTATTATGTAGAATTGCAGCGGCATGGCATTCCCGATCAGGATAAAGTGAATAAGGCGTTATTAAAATTTGCGAAAAAGTATGATGTAAAGATTATTGCCAGCAACGACTCTCATTACGTAGATCAAAAAGATTTTAACGCGCATGATATCCTGCTTTGTATCAATACCGGTGAAACACAGGCCACACCAGCCTTGCGTGAGTTTACGGATGATGATGTGATGATAAAAAACAAACGTTTTGCATTTCCGAATGACCAGTTTTTTCTAAAAAACACCAATGAAATGCTTTCCGTTTTTGAAGATCTGCCGCAGGCTTTGGACAATACCAATGAGGTGATTGACAAAATAGATGTGCTGGACCTGAAAAGAGATATTTTGATTCCGCATTTTCCGGTTCCGCCGGAATTTGAAAACCAGGAAGCTTACCTTGATCACCTGACATGGACAGGCGCTAAAAAAAGATATGAAACCATTACTCCTGAAATCGAGGAACGCATCAGCTTTGAATTGTTTACCATCAAGACGATGGGCTTTGCCGGATACTTTTTAATCGTTAGCGATTTTATTAAAGCAGGAAAAAACCTCGGTGTGTTTGTAGGCCCGGGGAGAGGCTCCGCTGCTGGTTCAGTGGTAGCATACTGCATTGAGATCACCAATATAGATCCTATAAAATACAATTTGCTTTTTGAAAGATTTTTAAATCCTGATCGTAAATCCATGCCGGATATAGATACGGATTTTGATGATGAAGGTCGCCAGAAAGTATTGGATTATGTAGTAGATAAATATGGTAAAAACCAGGTGGCGCAAATCATCACTTACGGTACGATGGCCGCCAAGATGAGTATCAAGGACGTGGCGCGTGTAATGGATCTTCCGTTGTTTGAAAGTAATGCACTGGCAAAATTAATTCCTGACAAGCCCGGAACCTCGCTGAAAAAAGTGTTGAAAGCGCCGATTACGGGACCAAAATCCCTGACAGAAGAAGGCGTAGGGCCGGATGATATCAGCAACATACAAAAGATACGTGAAATATATAACGGAGACGATATACGCAGTAAGGTATTGCATGAAGCGGAAATACTGGAAGGCTCGGTAAGAAATACCGGCATTCATGCCTCGGCCATCATCATCGCTCCGCAGGATCTGATGGAGCTGATACCTGTGGCTACTTCCAAAGATTCTGAGCTATGGCTCACGCAGATAGATGGCAGCAATATTGAAAGTGCCGGCGTTTTAAAAATGGATTTCCTCGGGTTAAAAACGTTGAGCATTTTAAAGACCGCGCTTTCTCTCATCAAAAGAAATCATGCGATAGAAATAGATCTGGATGCGCTCCCTCTTGACGACGAAAAGACCTACCAGTTATTTCAGCGGGCAGAAACAAACGGCACTTTCCAGTTTGAAAGTCCCGGAATGCAAAAACATTTAAGGGATCTAAAGCCTGATAAATTTGATGATTTAATAGCGATGAATGCCTTGTACCGGCCGGGGCCTATTGCTTACATTCCTGCCTATATTGAACGGAAACATGGAAGGCAGGAAATCGTATATGACCTGCCGGAAATGGAAGAGTTTTTGAAAGACACTTATGGCATTACGGTTTATCAGGAGCAGGTGATGCTGCTATCGCAGAAGCTGGCAGGATTTAGCAAAGGCGATGCGGACATTCTTCGCAAGGCTATGGGGAAAAAGCAAAGGGCGGTACTGGATAAGATGAAAGCGCAATTTATTGAAGGCGCTAAAAAGAACAATCACCCCGTTAGCAAATTAGAAAAAATATGGACTGACTGGGAATCATTTGCCCAATATGCTTTTAATAAATCACATTCTACCTGCTATGCTTTTGTAGCTTATCAAACGGCTTACCTGAAAGCGCATTACCCAAGCGAATATATGGCCGCTGTACTCAATCACGCAGGAGCCATTGACAAAATCACTTTCTTCATGGAAGAATGTAAACGAATGGGGTTAACCGTACTGGGGCCGGATATTAACGAATCTCAGAAAGGTTTTGCGGTGAATAAAAAAGGCGAGATAAGGTTTGGATTCAGTGGCATGAAAGGTGTGGGGGAAGCGGCGATAGAAAATATTATTGAAGAAAGAGAAAAACGCGGCACATTTACTTCCATTTTTGAGATGATCAAAAGAGTAAACCAAAGAACAGTAAATAAGAAATCTTTGGAAAGCCTTGCTTACGCCGGGGCTTTCGATTGCTTTTCTGATTTCCATCGGGCACAGTTTTTCTTTACCATTCCCGGAGAGCATATTAATTCCCTGGAAAAAATAATAAAATTCGGCAATCAATACCAGGCACAACTTCATAACACCGTAAATACTTTATTTGGCGACCTGCAGATGGCAGAAGTAACGCCGCCTGTTATTCCTGATTGTGAACCGTGGCCATTGGTAACGTTATTAGATAATGAGAAAACCGTGATAGGAATGTACCTGAGCGGTCATCCGCTGGACAATTATAAATTTCAGATAAAACATTATAAGATAGATACCATTGCCGAATTTAATGAGTTTAAGGAAACGGTAAAATTGCATCCCAATCCCGGAAGAACATTCCGGATAGCCGGGCTGGTAACCGAAGGGCAGCATCGGGTATCCAAGAAAGGAAATAAGTTTGGCGTATTAGTACTGGAAGATTACTCCTCAAAAATGGAAGTAATGTTATGGAGTGAGGACTATGTGAAGTTTAACAATTACCTGGAGCCCGGCATGGTGATTTATCTCACAGGCTCATTCATCCAGCGATACCGTACGTCTCCCTTTGAATTTAAAATAAGCAGTATCAATCTTTTAGAGTCTTTGATGAGAACAGGTACTAAAAAATTGCAGATTGAAATGCATCCTCAGTCAGTATCGCAGGAGCTGATAGAATTCATCGGAGAAAATGTGCAACATCATCCGGGGAATTCCATCTTAAAATTCTGTATCAATGAGCCAACTTCCAAACTAAAATTCGGAATGTATTCGATGAACAAAGGTTTTGAGATGAATGACGAAATGGCGAGTTACCTGCAGAAAAAGGCCGAATTAGACGTGCAAATAGAATTAACATAATGTGGATATGCCATTTTACCATATAAAAAATATTGGCTGTAACTTTGCAGACTTAATACCAATAAAAACAATTTTAAAATCTATAAAAATTTAATTATGGCTCAGGAATATACCGACACGAATTTCCAGGAAAAAGTTTTGGATTCAGATAAATTGACAATGATAGACTTTTGGGCAGAATGGTGTGGCCCATGCCGCGCTATTGGCCCCGTAGTAGAAGAACTGGCAAAAGAATACGACGGACAGGTAAACGTAGGTAAAGTAAATGTGGATCAGAATCCGCAGTTGAGTGTTAACTATGGCATCACCAGCATTCCCGCTATTGTATTTGTAAAAGGCGGCAAAGTAGTTGATAAATTGGTAGGCGCACAGCCAAAATCTAATTTTGTAAAAAAGATTGAAGCGCTAAGATAATTTTTAACGCCCTTAATTTTATAAAAAGTCCCCGGTAAATCCGGGGATTTTTTTTGGTTTTAATTTTTTTTATCAGCCCTTTTGACGCAAAGCAGTAAAGAAACAAAAAAGGGGAATTTTTATTTTTTATTTGATAAAACTGGCGGTTTTAAGATTTGTATTCGCATGACTAATTATGAAAAGGCAGGATGGCAATGCTTGATTTTGAAATTCAATTTTTTTGGTAGATTGCGGTTTATAACATGGATGCTAAATGTTGTATGTAACCTCTCAACAGTTTCTCAATTATGGATAGTAATAAAATAAGACATGAAACATTAGCTATTTTATATGACAGTCATTACAAATTTGTTTACGATACAAAAGAAAATAAAACCTCTTCACCAATTAATGCTGAATTGCTTGATATACCTCTTACTGTTTTCTTGGAGAAACTACATGTGACTGAACGGGAATTTAGAATAGCAAATATATTGGTCGTACACGCCGGTGAAGCGAAATACAGACAAACAAATGGTGTTGAATGTTTGTCTTTGGAAAATCCAGGCTTATCAGCTTTCGAATCCAAAAAGTATCTTAAGCTAAGATATCAAGAACGAAACGAAAAGTATTATTCAGTGACGAAATGGACAATACCGATTGCTTCATTTTTGATAGCCTGCATAGCACTATTTATAACGCTAAATAAAAGGAATACAACACAAATAAATTTAAATCTAAGATTAAATGACACGACAAATGTTATGAAAATTGATTCTGCCATTATTAAATAAAACAATCTGAGACCAAATGAAGCTATAGTATTTTTGTATTAGTAGGTAAGCGTTAAATATTCAGTAATAAACTTATTTTTAATTTATGAATGAAGACAAAAGCAAATCTGTAAAAAAGTCTGAGGAATATAAAGAGAACTTTATGAAATTTTCCGACTCATTGAATCTTGCGTACGAATCAATAAACAATTTAATTAGTAAGATAGGATTTACGGAAGAATTAAAATCCATAACTAGAAGTATATACCTACTTAAAATTAGCTATTTAGAGCTTCGCAAAGACCATTTTCCTCTTTTTATAGCAGATATAAATATGCCTGAAATTGGAGAATATTTAAATAAACTTAGGATCCAAAACGATGAACTAATAGGCTGGCTGAAGGAATAACAATCGGCTGTAATTCGCTACCATACCCGCACGTGCCGGATTCCAGGAGACGAACAAATACTGGCTTTTTGTATTTATCTTCGATTTCAGTTTTTAATCGGCTGAGGCTCCGGGCTCAAAATTATAAAATTCCAACCATCGCCTTAAACATTGACTGAAAGCTTACCGCCGCCTTTCTCAAGAGAATTAAAGTTGAAAAATTTTGGGCATTGATAACTTTTAAGTTAACTTTGATAAATGAACGTTCAGAGACAAATCATTTTCCATGAACATTATTTTCAAGACTTTTATTTGGAGCAAACGGGGAAAGTGCAAGAGAAAATTGAGTATGTTTTCAAAATTATCAGAACCGTTCAGAATGTTCCTAAAAAGTTCCTTGACCATATAACAGGAACTGACGGGCTTTATGAAATCAGGATTGAATTTGAAAGCAATATTTACCGGATATTTTGCTGTTTCGACAAAGGGAATTTGGTAGTATTGTTTAACGGTTTTCAAAAGAAAACACAAAAGACCCCTAAGAAAGAAATAGACTTGACGCTGAAACTGAAAGACGAATATTTTAACTCAAAAAAGAAAAAATGATGAGCAATAAAAAAGAAATCAGAAATGCTAAAAACTTTAACGAGTTATTAGACATTAAATACGGAAAAATCGGCACAAACAAACGTGACGAATTTGAAGAAAAAGCCCAATATTTTGTAATTAGCGAAATGTTGAAAGAAGCCCGTAAAGAAGCAAATATGACGCAGGAACAATTAGCTGAAAAAGTAGGAACAAAAAAAAGTTATATATCGAGGCTTGAAAACGGGAAGTGTGATATTCAACTTTCCACACTTTACAGAATATTTGAGTTTGGGCTTGGAAAACGAGTGAACCTGCTATTCGGATAAACCGCCTTCAGTCAATAGATTTGGCAATACGCTCGCTAAAGCCTGCCCGAATGACTCCGTTCAGGCGAGGAATAACAATGAACTGTGGTTCACTATCCCCGCCTGACCAATCATTCGGGCAGTAGTCCCGCACGTGTGGGTTTGCTGAACAGTAAACCAACTAATAACGCAATTTTTCATTTTACCCTTTAATGTGTTTATTGTCTTCATCAAAATGCTCCGACTTGCGTGCCTTGGAGGCCGATTTAAAAAGTAGCGCTCCTAAGATAGAAACTACACCGACCCCTACAGCTATTAAAAGATCTATCATAATTATCATTTTATCATTTGCAAATTAAATGCTCCAAAATATTTTCTTCAAAAAAAGTTTGAGCAATGGTTTCAGATTGATGCAGAATTTCAGGGATGGTTAATTTGTTTCCGTCGCCCAACGAATGAGCCAACTCTTCACTATGCGCTGACGTTTTATAAACTGAAATTAGGCTTTCTTCAACCAGGTCAATTTTTAGCCCGCTGTCTTTTAATTTACCCAGTTCCGCTATCATCCAGCTAAGAGCGTAGAAATAATTTCTATCAAGCGTAATGTGATCAGATAACCCGCTGCCATCGGGCATTACATTGTAAGGGGAATTTGTGATTTCAGGCGTCAGGTATTTTTTCAGGAATTCCTGTGGCTCTGTTGGCGCTGTTAATTGCATCAGTCCGGGTAATGCCTGCGGATAAATACTCAGCCACCTTAATTCTCTTCTTAGTTCATGCACATCGCTTTCCAAATCGGTAAAATGGATCTTATTTACCTGGTATTTTCCGGTAATCTTGTCTATGTAGTGTTGATATGCTTTTAATATTTCGCTCGCATCTTCTTTATCATCCAGCCAATCAATCTCGTTTAATTTCTTAATAATTTTGGAGATTCTTTTTTTGTTTTTACCAATCCATTTCGTTTCCTTCAAATCTTCTCCGAGTAGTTTTAAAGCTTCTTCTTTTTTATCATTCACGTAAGACACAATTAAATCCGGCATTCTTTTATCATTCTCAAATTCATGATAAAATCCATCATAAAAATCTATTGAGCCTAACCTGTCTTCAAAATCTTTAAAAAGTGTATTTAATTTACTGAACTTTTTTTTGTCGTGCATCTTTTTATAGATCCGCGATAATCCCTCAAGCATAAAAAGAGGCGTCCTTGCATTTTGGGAATATATAGAAAGGGCAACGTTTTCAGAAGATTCCGCTTTTTCTAAAATATCCTGCAACTGGTTCAAATAAAATAAGAATCGCGACTTGCCAATGGGAATGTTGATGTTCATTTCTTGAATAATTTTTTAATATTTTAATTTCTAAACTCTTCTAAATTCATCTAAGCTAACTCTTAAATGATCTGTAGCGATTGCTCTTGGAATAAAGATGAATATACGGCAAAATGATTTTGCAGCCTCTGATTATTTTCAGCATTCAGGCTTTTTACAAGGTTCATTGGCGAATTCGGTTTCCAGCGTGATGTGCTGAATGTCCATGTGTTGAAGCGTATGTTTAAGGTTGTCTTTAATAGCAGTTATTTGTTCGGGCGCTTTACTTTTATCAATTACGAGGTGCGCTGTCATGGCATTTTCAGTAGTGCTCATAGCCCACACATGAATATGGTGCAAATCTTTGATGCCGTCAATTTTCTCCGCTTTATTTTTTATGTCCAGGATGTCTATATCTTTGGGAACCCCATCCAGCGATAGTTTCAGGCTCTCTTTCAGCAATCCCCAGGTGCCAATTAAAATTACGATTACAATAATAATACTTAACACGGGGTCAATCCAGTAAAGCTGTGTGTAATAAATAATAATACCGCCCGCCATAATACCGGCGCTTACCAGGGCATCTGCCATCATATGCATATAAGCGCTTTTCACATTCAGGTCGTGTTCTTTATTTTTTAAAAACAGGATAGCGGTTATGAAGTTGATAACGATTCCTATGCCGGCCACTATCGCGATGGTTTTCCCCGGTAAAGCAGGAGGATGGGAAAGACGCGTAAAAGCTTCATAAGCGATAGCGCCGATAGATAGTAATAAAATCATCGCATTGAATAATGCCGCCAGGATGGTGGTTTTGCGATAGCCATAAGTATATTTTTTACTGGATTTTACTTTTAATAACCTGAATGCCAGCAAGGACAAAGCAAGGCTTCCTACATCAGCGAGATTATGGCCCGCATCAGAAAGAAGCGATAAAGAATGGATTGAAAAGCCATAAATAGCTTCTATTAAAACAAACAAAGCGTTGAGGCCGATACCAATTATAAAAGCGCTGTTCACACTGGTAAGTGTTGCTACGTGGCTATGGTCGTGATGTGAATGATCGTGTTCCATTTATTAAAAATTCGTTTGCTTTTTTTAAACCTTAAAATTATTAACGAAGGTAAACAGGTTTTTAGTTGATAAGCTGTAAACCAAGAAATAAAGGAGATTTTTAATTGTATAACTCTTTGTGATGACTTGTAAAATGTGACTGTCATAATAATGTAATCGCACCTGGCAATAACAATTGGTTGGTTTATTCTCCCCACGCTGTAATCATAATATCACGCCTGCCGCCGCGGTTACGATGTTCGCACAAATAAATGCCCTGCCAGGTTCCTAATGCCAATCTCCCGTTACTGATTGGAATCATCACAGAACTGCCAAGCAGCGAGGCTTTCAGATGCGCCGGCATATCATCATCACCTTCATAATTATGAATATAATTTCTATCATTTTCAGAAACCGTTTTATTGAAAAAATATTCAAAATCCTGCCTTACGGTTGGGTCGGCATTTTCATTGATAGTAAGCGAAGCAGAGGTGTGTTGAATAAATACCTGGCATATTCCGGTTTTCAGATTTCTAATTTCAGGAAGCGCTTCCGTTATTTCATTTGTGATTAAGTGAAAGCCTCGTTTTCGTTCGCGAAGCGTAACAGGTTGCTGGAAAATTTTCATCATAATTAATGTTAATCTTTAGGATAATATTCAACTCCTGGGCTAAAGTAATAACTAAAACCGGGAAAGAAATTATCACATACACAAAGACATAAAAAATATTGACTTAAATTTACTATGAAAAAAATAATTTAATATGGCTACAAATCCTAACGATCCCAACACCAATAAAAAAAAGGTTTATGGCGATCCTGAATATTCTGCAAAAGATGACATTTATAACCGGGAAGAAGAGGAGTCTTATAATGACGACGAATTGCCCCGTGAGCAGGATGGAGACGAACCTGTTGCATTGGACGAAGGCCTTGATGTACCTGGGGCTGAATTAGACGATGCAGATGAAAAGGTTGGTGAAGAAGATGAAGAGAATAATTATTACAGCCTTGGCGGAGATGATCATAATGACCTGGACGAGGACGAGAACGAAGATGAAGAAATCTAATCTTATACCGGCTAATTCGGGTTTCTTTATGTTATTATCACCGTTGCAGAAAGACTGTTCCGGGTATTTTTCGGTATCGTTTGCGTAAATAAATCCATTAAAAATTTTTGCTGTTAATGATAATGGGTTTACAATTGCAACTCAAATGCAAAGTAAATCATGAATCTCTCGCGATACACGTTAAAAAAAATATCACCGGACAAAGTAACGATTCCTTCTACAGAAATTTTTGACCTTCCTGAAAAGGTATTGCAATTCGGAACCGGCATCCTACTGCGCGGCCTTCCTGATTTTTTTATTGATAAGGCCAACAGGATGGGTATTTTCAATGGCCGTGTTGTAATGGTGAAAAGCACTTCAAAAGGTGATGCAACTTTATTTGATAGCCAGGATGGATTATATACTTTATGCGAAAAAGGAATTATTGATGGCAAAAAAATTGAAAAGAATACTATCAATTCGTCCATAAGCCGCGTCTTGATAGCTCAAAATGATTGGAAACAAATTTTAGAATGCGCGCAAAATAAAGATCTTAAAATTATCATTTCCAACACTACTGAGTCAGGCATCCGTTTAGTGAGTGATGACATAAGCCATTATCCGCCGGTTTCATTCCCCGGAAAATTATTGGCTTTTTTATATGAAAGATTTAAGGTGTTTAATGGCGATGAGCAAAGCGGGTTTGTAATTATTCCTACCGAGCTAATTTTAGAAAATGGGAAAAAACTGGAAGCCATTGTTTTAGAACTTGCTCATTTGAATTCCCTTGAACCTGAATTTATCGAATGGATTGAAAAATGTAATTTCTTTTGTAATTCTTTGGTGGATAGAATTGTAACCGGAATGCCGGATAAAAATATAAAAAATAAAATTGAAGATGAATTAGGTTATAAAGATGAATTGCTGACTGTGAGTGAGGTTTATCGTTTATGGGCGATAGAGGGCAACGATAAAATCAGGGATATTTGTTCGTTTGCTGGTGCGGATAATGGTGTGGTGATCGAGAGTGATATTGAATTACAAAGAGAACTAAAACTTCGTTTGCTGAATGGAACGCATACACTTACCAGCGGCCTTGCATTTCTTGCAGGCATAGATACTGTGCAACATGCGATGGAAAATAAATTTTCAGAAAAATTCATCGAAGACTTAATGAGAAATGAGTTAGGGCCTTCAATTCCTTACAAAATTAATGAGGAAGTTAAAGAAGAATTTATTTCAAAAACGCTGGATAGATTTCGTAATCCGCATATTAATCATCAATGGAAAAATATAACACTGAACTATAGCGCCAAGATGAAGCTGCGTTGTATCCCTTTGTTGATCAATTATTATAAGAAAAATAAAACAACTCCGCCATTATTTGCTTTGGGCTTCGCGGCTTACATTTATTTTATGAAGGCTGTAACGCAGAGTGGAAAAGCGTTCTATGGAGAAATGAATGGCGCGCCTTACCTGATAGAAGATGAAACGGCAGAAAAGTTTTTTGGTTTTTGGAAAAACGACTCAATAGATAAGTTAGTGGAAAATGTTTTACAATCAGCTATTTTATGGGATGCTGATTTGTCTGAACTCCCAGGATTTCAAAAGGCCGTAACTGCGAATTTAAAAGCCATTATAAAAAATGGAATGAGTGTCGTTTTGGAAAATGCTTGTTCGGGTAAATAGAGATACGGCACACTTCAGTTGGTTATCAAATTCAATTCATTTCTCATTTCTGCGAATTGCTCAATGCGAATAACGGTAAATGTAGATAGTGTATTTTCAATATTTTCAGTAGTATAAATTTACTATTAACAGCTTTCTTGAGATCGTTTGCGTAAATAAAATTGGTAAATTCCATTGCTATTATTAATTATAGGGTTACTCTTGTAAACCTTTATAAAGCAATAAATAATAC
>Ga0207657_10007779_pt1 | contig 10941 bp, 9 predicted proteins | sample KBSC33metaG_FD_184316 | JGI IMG/M metagenome (GOLD analysis project Ga0207657, IMG submission 184316) | Corn rhizosphere microbial communities from Kellogg Biological Station, Michigan, USA - KBS C3-3 metaG (SPAdes) (version 2) | ecosystem: Host-associated > Plants > Roots > Rhizosphere > Soil ... | reverse complement strand
GAATCGATTGCCAAGCGTAACGAACTGAAGCACCCTCCCCGGTACTTGCTGGGGAGGGTTTTTCATGCCGTACAGCCCGATTCTCGCGCCGGTGGTGGCGCTGGTTGCATGGACGCTCGTCATGCTCATCTGGATGGGGGTCGCGCGCAGGCGTGCCTACGCAAAAATGGGCATCGCCTACGGATCGGTCCCGCGCGGCTCGCGCGGCGTGAACCTCGACGGCAAGGCGCCCGACGAAGCCCAGTGGCCGTCGCACAATTACAATCATCTCATGGAACAGCCCACGATCTTCTATGCCATCTGCCTGACCCTGGCCCTGATGGGGTTTGGCGGCGGGATCAATTACTGGCTGGCCTGGGGCTATGTCGGCCTTCGGATCGTCCACAGCCTCGTCCAGGCGACCGTGAACATCGTCCAGATCCGCTTCCCTTTATTTGCGCTCGCGAGCCTCTGCCTGGTGGCGCTCACGATTCATGCCGGGCTCCGCCTTTTCCACGACAGCGGGATACTGCATTTCTAGCGGGTGAAGCATGCGGCGAGCTCGACGTGCGTGGACCACCGGAATTGTCCTACCGGCCGCACCCAGTTGAGCCTGTAACCGGCATCAACGAGGGTCCTGGCGTCGCGAGCGAACGTCGCCGGATTGCAGCTCACATAGGCAATCCGCGGAACGGTCGCGGCCGCGAGCCGCTCCGCCTGCTGGGCCGCGCCCGAACGCGGCGGATCGAGGATCACGGCACCGAACCTGTCGAGTTCGGCCGCATCGAGCGGGCGGCGATAGAGGTCGCGATGCTCGACACTCATCTCCGGCGCCGCCCGCCTCAGCGCCGCTGCGCCGTCTCGCGAGGCCTCGGCAGCATAAGCCGCGCGGGTTGCCAATGCGAAGGTCCCAAGCCCCGCGAACAGGTCCGCGACATCCTTCGCCTCGCCGGCGCATTCGCGGACGGCGTCGACCAGCGCCGCCTCACCGTCCTGTGTCGCCTGCAGGAACGCGCCGGCCGGGAAGCCGACCGGCACACGCGACAGCGCGATCGTCGCAGGAACGGGCTCGTAGACCGTCTCGGGGCCATTGCCGCTGTCGACTGCCAGCCTCGCCAGCCGGTTACGGCCGGCAAAGTCCGTCAGCGCCTGGATCGCCTCCAGCCCGTCCGCCGGGACGTTGCGCAGCAGCAGGTCGGCGCCCTGGTCGATCAACGTCAACTGCACCTCCGCGCCCTGCTTTGGCTTCAGCAATTGCGAGAGCAGCCGTCTTAACGGCTGGACCAATGCGAACAGCTCCGGCCGAAGGATGTGGCACTCGGTCATGTCGACGATCCGGTGCGACTTCTCGGCGTTGAACCCGATGACGGCGCCCTTCCCCACCTTCAGCGCCTTCAGGGTCGCCCGCCTCCGCGAGCACGACGGCGATAGATGCGGGTCACCGATGTCCGCCCTTAGATCGTGCTGGGCAAGCGCCGTTTGAATCCGGGAGACGAGGTAGCCGCGATAGACATCGTCGTCGGCATGCTGGAGCTGGCAACCGCCGCACTCCGGGAACAGGCCGCAGGGTGGCTGCTGGTGGTGCGGGCCGAACGCCAGCGCTCCATCGTCGAGGACTGCGTCGCCGGGAACCCCAAAGGGCACGTGACGGCCGCTAGCGCTCACCCCGTCGCCGCGCGCGGCAATACGGACAATGAGCTCGTTCACAGGAGATCGAGTGCTTTTGGAATTGCCGCGGCGAGGTCGTCGGCGATCATGTGCGGCCCGGCGATCTCCGCAGCTCGCCCGTGCAGCCAGACTGCCGCGCAAGCCGCCTCGAACGACGGCATTGCCCGAGCGCGCATTGCCGCGATGACGCCCGCAAGCACATCCCCGGTTCCGGCAGTCGCCAGCCAGGCCGGCGCCGGCGGGGCGAAGCCGAGCCGGCCGTCGGGGGACGCAACGAGCGTGTCGGGGCCCTTGTAGACCACCACGGCGCCGCTTCGCCGGGCCGCCTCCAGCGCCCGCTCCGCCTTGGTCCCATCGATCTTGCCGAACAACCGCTCGAACTCGCCCTCGTGGGGGGTCAGGATCGAATCCTGCCCCTTGAGCCGCTCGGGCTCACCGAGATGGCCGATGGCATCGCCGTCGATCACTTTGGGCGCCGTGGCCGTGAGCGCGAGGGTGAGGAGCTGGGGAATGTCCCCCATTCCGGGCCCGACGAGGATGCAGCCGATATGTTCGTCCTCCAGGACCGCGGTATCGGTCTGGACGATAGCGGACGGGACATTGTCGATGATCCGCGACGTGCTCACCCGCACATAGCCGGCGCCGGATCGCGCAGCGGCCGTGGCGGCAAGCGCGATTGCCCCGGGCATCTTGCCGGCAAGGCAATGGACCAGCCCGCGCGTGTATTTGTGACCCTCGGGGTCGAGCGGCGGGATCCTGGGCGGGCGGATTTCATGCCAGTGCCCGTCCGCGGCGATGCCGATGTCGGCGAGTATGACGCGCCCGCAGCAATTCATCGCCGGCATGAGCCGGTGCGCGGGCTTCAAAGCCCCGAAACCAACGGTCAGGTGAAAATCGGGGACATCGCTGAGCAAGGCGCCAGTGTCGCTGTCGAGTCCGCTCGGAACATCGCAGGCGACGCGGATGGACGCCTTTCCAGCAAGGCGAAAAAATTGTTGCACGACAGAGTCATCCAACCTTTTCCTGAGGCCAGTCCCGAACAAGGCGTCGATGAGCAGGGGCGCCGGGCGAGTACCGGGGCCGAGCTCTTCGATGGGGCCGCCAAATCCCGACCGCGCCCATTTCGCGGCTTCGCTCCCCGGTTCGGCGAGCGCGGCGACTCGCACGTCGATCCCACGTTCCTGGAGATGCCGGGCAGCGACATAGCCATCGCCGCCATTATTGCCGGCACCGCACAGCACCAGCGCGGGAAGCGGACCGGCAAACCGAAGCGCCGCTTCGGCGAGCGCTGCTCCCGCGCGCTCCATCAGTTTTTCGACAGGAGTTCCGGAATCGATCGCCGCCTGCTCGGCGGCGCGCATCGCCTCGGTGGTCAGGATCGGCCGCATCGAGCGCCTCTAGCGCAGGCGGGTCGCCAATGACCACCATTCGCGCGGGACGGCCATCGCCGAATGGTCGCGGTCGGAATCGCTGTCGAACAGCGCAAAACAGGTCGCCCCGCTTCCCGACATCCGGACAAAATTCGCGCCGCGCTGGGCCGAAAGCCACGCGAGGATTGCGGCGACCTGCGGGACCATAGACATTGCAGCCGCTTCCAAATCGTTGCGCCCCTCGCGCCAGTCCTCGAGCTCTCCGCGATCGACCCCGTCCCAGCGTGCGAAGACGTCGGCCGTGCGCAACTCGACCCTCGGATTGACCAGGAGAACCGGGGTCCCGGCAAGGCCAATGTCCATCGGCTCGAGGATGTCGCCCCTGCCGGACCCGCGGGTGCTTTGCGAACGGACGCAGGCCGCAACGTCAGCGCCAAGCGGTCTCGCAATCTCCTCAAGCCGCTCCATCGGAGTGGGCAGGTTCCACAGCCGGCCAAGCAGGCGAAGGGCCGCCGCTCCATCCGCCGACCCTCCGCCAAGGCCCGATGCGACCGGCAGCCGCTTTTGCAGAAAGAGGGCGGCGGATTGGGCGACGTCGCACGCATCGCGCAACGCGCTCGCAGCCTTTTCGACGAGATTGTCCGACCGGCCGAGCCCGCCAGCGAACTCGCCCGACACCCTCAGCGACAAGGAGGTCGAGTGCTCGGCCGAGACCTCGTCACCGTCCTCGCAGAAGGCGAACAGCGTTTCGATCCGATGATAATTGTCCGGCAATTTCTCGCGGACGTGCAGGGCCAGGTTCAATTTCGCGTAAGCGGTTTCGCGAAGACCGCTCAAGGCGCAGCCGTCGCCTTGGTGAGCCCGCCGTCGATCTTGCTCTTGAGCCTGACTGTCTCTTCGCCATCGGCAGTCGCCAGCGCCGCCGACCAGGCAAACCGCGCCTCGAAGCGCCGTCCGGACGTATAGAGCGCATCGCCCAGATGCTCCTGGATCTCGGCTTGCGCCGGATCGCCGATGGCCGCCTTCTGGAGAGTGGCGATCGCCTCGTCCACCTTGCCCAACTTGTAGAGCGCCCAGCCGAGCGAATCGGTAATCGACGCATCGTCGGGCGCGAGCGCGCTCGCCCGCCTGATCAGGGCCTCCGCGGCCTTGAGATCCTCGCCGTGGACAAGCTTCGCATAGCCCAGGAAGTTGAGGACGAGGGGCTCGTTCGGCGCCATCCCGATCGCCGATCCGAGCACGGCCTTCGCCTCGGGCCAGCGGTTCGCCGACTGGAGGGCGCTCGCCTGCAAAAGGAGCATCGGCCAGATTCGGGCCGTATCGGTTCTTGGCGCCAAAGCGACGGCCCTGCTGTAAGCCGAAGCAGCCTCAGCGTAGCGCTTCATCGACGAATAGGCGTCCCCCAGGCGCGCGAAATCGTCGCTCCGCGCGTCGCGAGCGGAAGCCGCCCGGTTCGCCACCGCGAGAGCCTCGTCGGACCTCTTGGCATCCAACAAGGCGCGGACTTCGGAATCGAGCGCCTCGGTCTTGAGCGGATCGCGGTCGCCGACGGACCGGTAAGCGGCAAGCGCGTCGGCGAGCCGGTCGTCCCCGGCAAGCAGATTGCCGAGCAGGATCGCCGAAGCGCTTCCGTCGGGAGCCGCGTAACGCGCGATCTGGACGATGTTGAGCGGGTCGGCGGGGGGATTCTGAGACCTCTGCATTTCCAGCGCGAGAGCTACCAGCTGGTCGGAAAAGGCTTCGGCGGCGGAATCGATCGCAAGGGTCTTGAGGCCGCCCGAGAGCAGCGCCTGCCGGACCGCGCCCGTGTCGCCGGAAGCGCCCTCGATAACGGCCAGCGCCCGCTGGCGATCGCCGGCCCCCCAAAAACCCTGGGCAAGCGCCAGGCGGAGCCGGTACTCCCTCGCCCCGGCGTTTCCGATCGCCCGGCGGGCATAAGGGTCCGCCTCGGCGGTTCGCCCGGTCTTCAGGAGGACCAGCGCGCTCTCCTCATCGACGAAGGGCACCAGAGCGCTGTTCCGCGGGACGGCGGCAAGATAGGCCAGGGCGGATGCGCTGTCGCCTCTCTCCGCGGCCTCCCACGCCTGGACCAGCGGCACCCAGAAGCTGAGGTCCGGCCCGCCCGACGCGGGGGACAGCAGCTGGATCGCCTCGGCGCCCTTGTCGCGCCTGAGGGCGTCGCTGACCAGGAGCAGCTTGGAATTGACGCTCGCGGTCGGCTTCGAAGCCTGCCGGATAAGCCGGAGCGCAAGCGGCATGTCGCCGGCGGTGATCGCTTCGGAAATGGCGCGCCGCTGAAGGTCCGCATCGCTGGAACCGGCGGCGAGCCGGGCATAAAGCTCGGCGGCCTGGGCGTGATTGCCGCTGATCGAGGCGGCTCGGGCGGCAACATAGGCTGCCGCCGGATCGGTGGAAATGGCGGGAACCGTGGCAATCGCGGGCGCGCCTGCAAGAAGCACCGCAAGCCCGATGGCAAGAGATCTACATGTTCGGGTAATTCGGGCCTCCGCCGCCTTCAGGGACCACCCAGTTGATGTTCTGCCGAGGGTCCTTGATGTCGCAGGTTTTGCAGTGAACGCAATTCTGGGCATTGATCTGCAGGCGCGGCTGCCCGCCCTCCTCCACGAATTCATAGACTCCGGCCGGGCAGTAACGCTGCTCCGGACCGGCATAGTCGGCCAGGTTCACCGCGACGGGTATGTCCGCGTTCTTGAGCGCCAGATGAACCGGCTGGTTCTCCTCATGGTTCGTGTTCGACAGGTACACGGACGACAGCCGGTCGAAGCTTATCACACCATCGGGCCTGGGGTAATCGATCGGTCGCACGTCGTCCTTGCGCTTGAGCGTCTCGTTATCGGCGTGGCGGTGCTTAAGCGTCCAGGGCAGCGATAATCCCAGCTGGCCGAGCCACATGTCGAGGCCCGCATACAAAGTGCCGGCCAAGCCGCCCCAGCGCGCAACCGCCGGCTGCGAATTGCGGACCAGCTTCAGTTCCCTGGCAATCCAGCTCGAGCGCAGCGCCTTGGGATAGGATTCGAGCCTGTCGCCGCCGCGGCCCGCCGAAATGGCCTCGAACGCGGCCTCGGCGGCAAGCATCGCGGATTTCATGGCGGTGTGCGTGCCCTTGATCCTGGGCACGTTCACGAAGCCCGCCGAGCAGCCGATCAGCGCGCCGCCCGGGAAGACGAGCTCGGGCACCGATTGCCATCCGCCCTCGTTGATCGCCCTTGCCCCATAAGAGACACGCCGGCCGCCTTCGATCTCGGCGCGGATCGCCGGGTGGGTCTTCCAGCGCTGGAATTCCTCGAACGGCGACAGATAGGGATTGCTATAGTCGAGCGCGACCACGAACCCGAGCGCGACCTGGCCGTTCTCCTGGTGGTAGAGGAAGCCGCCGCCCCACGCATCCTCGAGCGGCCAGCCCTGGGTGTGGATCACCCGCCCAGGCTTATGTCTCTCGGGAGGGACGTCCCACAATTCCTTGACGCCCAATCCGTAAACCTGCGGCCCGCTATCCTTGCGCAGGTCGAAAATCCGGGTCAGCTCCTTGGTCAGGGAGCCCCGCGCGCCCTCGGCAAGGAAGGTGTAGCGGGCATGAAGCTCGATTCCCGGCTGGTAGTCCGGCCGATGCGTGCCGTCGCGGGCCACGCCCATATCGCCCGTCGCGACGCCCTTCACCGAGCCATCGTCGTTGAACAAGAGTTCGGCGGCCGCGAAGCCGGGGAAAATCTCGACCCCAAGCTCCTCGGCCTGCCCCGCAAGCCAGCGGCAAAGGTTGCCGAGGCTCAGCGTGTAGGTGCCCTTGTTGTGCATGAACGGCGGCAGGAGGGCATGGGGGAAGGCCCATTTGCCGCTCTTGCCCAATATCCAGTGATGGTTCTCGCTCACCGGGAGGGTGAGCGGCGAGCCCTTGTCCTTCCAGTCGGGAATCAGCTCGTCCAGCGCCTTCGGATCGATGACCGCGCCGGACAGGATGTGGGCGCCGACCTCGCTCCCCTTCTCGAGGACGCAGACGGACAGGTCGTGACCCGCCTGGGCCGCGAGCTGCTTCAGCCGGATCGCAGCCGAAAGGCCCGCCGGGCCGGCTCCGACGATCACGACGTCGTACTGCATCGACTCGCGTTCGCTCACATCGACTCCATCTGTCGCGCCCGGCGGGCAGTTCGGCTCTCTATGGCGCAGCGAATTCCTTGACGCCACCGGATATGGTGGGCGAGAACCCGCTTCATGGGTGGGATGGGCGCCGCGGCACAAACACGCGAGGCGGCCAGCGCTTTGCGCTGGTGGCTCGAAGCCGGCGTCGACATCGCCATCCAGGAAGAGCCGCGCAACTGGCTGGAGCGCCAGTCGACCAGGCCGGAAGCCGCGGGCGAGCGGGAGCCCGTCACCGGGCAAGCCCTTCCGGAGACCCTGGAAGCTTTCCAGCAGTGGCTGGCCACAAGTCCCGACTCGCCCCTCGCTTCGAAATCGAAGCCGGTGCTTCCGCAAGGCGCCGAGGGCGCGGAAGTCATGTTGATGTCGGAGCCGCCGACGCTCGAGGACCTCGCCTCCGGGCTCCCGATCGGCGGCGAATCCGCCGAGCTGATGGAGCGGATGCTCGCCGCCATCGGAATGGCGGGCAAGGCCTACAGCGCCAGCCTGTCCTGCTTCCATTCGCCCGGAGCGCGGCTCTCGCCAAAGCAATTGGAGCAGTGCGCCGCGGCGGCCCGCAGGCATATCGCCCTCGCAAAACCCAGGCGGCTGCTTCTCCTTGGCGATGCTCCTTCGCGAGCCCTTCTCGGAAGGCCGCTGCTGGAGGCGCGCGCCCACGTCCACAAGGTCGAAGGCGTGAGGACAATCGCCACTTTCCATCCGCGCCAGCTGCTCAAGCGCCCGTCCGACAAAAGGCTCGCGTGGCAGGACCTGTTGTTGCTGACCGAGGAAGCGCTTTGATCGCCTTGCTCCTTGCAGCCGCAGCTGCCCAGCCGGCAACGCCCGATCCGCTTGCGCCACTGCCCAAGCCGCAGGTGAGCGCGCCCCAGCCGCAGGCCGTGCAACCGCAGGCTGTCCAACCCGGGGTCGTTTTGCCGCAGCAATCGCCGCCGCTCGCCGCGCCGGCCGCCGCGGTCCCCAAGACCTGGCGCGAGGTCTTCGATGCCATCCGCTCGAGCAACTGGGCCAGTGCACAGGCCGGAATTGCGGCACTTCCAAGAGACCTGATCACACCGGTCGCAAGGGCCGAGCTTTATACCGCGAAGGGCTCGCCGACGGTCGACCTGCAGGCCCTGCAGTCGCTGCTCGCCGAAGCTCCGGAGCTGCCCGATTCCGACCAGCTGGCGCGGATGGCGATGACCAGGGGCGCGGCCAAGATGCCACCCTTCATCCCGGAAAAAGCGGTGGTCGGGCTGGGTTCGGCGCCCGGCCGCTACCGGCCGCGGCCGGTGAGCGGCGAACCGCTCGCCGATGCGCTCCGCACCCAGCTCGACGGCTATGTGAAGGCGGACGATGCGGCCAGTGCCGAGGCGGCCTTCCTCGTCCAGGCGCCCTACCTTTCGGCCGACGCGCGCGCCGAGGCGGCACAGCGGGTCGCGTGGATCTATTATGTCCTCGGCCAGGATTTCGATGCCCGACGGGTCGCCGATTACTGGCGAACGGGCGCGACCGGCGAATGGGGCGCTCCTGCCGCCTGGATCGCGGGCCTGGCGTCATGGCGTCTCGGCGACTGCGATTCGGCCGCCCGGGAGTTCCGCGACGTGGGCGCAAACTCGACGCAGCGCGAGATGGTCGCCGGCGGTTATTATTGGGCGGCGCGTGCCGAGCAGGCGTGCCGCCGCCCGCAGGCCGTCCAGGGCCTGCTCAAGGCGGCGGCGAGCTCGCCGGAGAGCTTCTACGGACTGCTCGCCCGGGAGGCGCTGGGAACCGAGACCCGGCTCCCCAGGGCAACGCCGGTCGCGACCGCGGCGGTCGACAATCTCCCCAACGTGCGCCGTGCCGTGGAGCTGGCGGGGATCGGCGAATCCGCGCTCGCCGAGGAGATGCTTCGCCACCAGGCGAAAATCGGCTCGCCCGAGGACCAGCCGGCGCTGCTTGAAGTGGCGAAAAGGCTCAACCTCGCGGGAGCTCAATATTGGCTTGCGACCAACGGCCAGCCCGGGGTCCGGATCGCCGCCGCGGAACGCTATCCCTCCCCCTCCTGGACGCCGGTTCGCGGCTGGCGGGTCAATCCCGACCTCGCCTTCGCCCACATCATCCAGGAATCGAACTTCCGGACCGCAGCGGTCAGCCCGGCGGGCGCGGTCGGCCTCATGCAGGTCCGGCCCGGGAGCGCCTCCGACGAGGCGAGCGCGGCCGGAATGTCCTTCTCGCCATCCTCGCTCTACGATCCGAGCTACAACCTCGAGTTCGGACAGAGCTTCATCGAGCGGATGCGCCGCTCCGCCTACACCGGCGACCAGTTGCCCAAGGTGATTGCGTCCTACAATGCCGGGCCGCTTCCCGTCGGCCGCTGGGCGACGATCCCCGACAAGGGTGACCCTTTGCTGTGGATCGAAAGCATCCCTTATTGGGAGACCCGTTATTATGTGCCGGCGGTGATGCGCAACCTGTGGGTCTATGAAGGCCTTGGCAATGAGCCGCAGCCGTCGCTGAAATCGCTCGCCCAGCATCGCTGGCCCGGGTTCCCGCCTGTTCGCTGACACCCGACATGATCGGTATATTTTCGGGCGGTAATCTATTAGCGGCTGCGCATGGCACGACACTATTTCGACGCTAAGCGCATACTTGTAACCGGCGGCGCGGGATTCCTCGGATCGCACCTTTGCGAACGCCTCCTCGAGGAGGGGAACGAGGTCCTCTGCGCCGATAACTTCTTCACCGGGACGCGGCAGAACATCCTGCACCTGCTCAAGAATCCAGGATTCGAGCTGCTTCGGCACGACATCACCTTCCCGCTCTATGTCGAGGTCGACCAGATCTACAATCTCGCCTGTCCAGCCTCGCCGATCCACTACCAGCACGACCCGATCCAGACGACGAAGACGAGCGTCCATGGAGCGATCAACATGCTCGGGCTCGCGAAGCGGCTGAACATCCCGATCCTCCAGGCGTCGACCAGCGAAGTCTATGGCGATCCCTCGGTCCACCCGCAGACCGAGGACTATTGGGGCCACGTCAACCCGATCGGCACTCGAAGCTGCTATGATGAAGGCAAGCGCTGCGCGGAAACCCTGTTCTTCGATTATCACCGCCAGCTTGGCCTCAAGATCAAGGTCGCCCGGATCTTCAACACCTACGGCCCCCGGATGCACCCGAACGACGGCCGGGTCGTCTCCAACTTCATCGTCCATGCGCTCAAGGGCCTCCCGATCACCATCTACGGCGATGGAAGCCAGACCCGGAGCTTCTGCTATGTCGACGACCTCATCGACGGGCTGATCCGGCTGATGAACAGTCCCGACCAGGTGACCGGCCCGGTCAACCTCGGAAATCCCGTCGAGTTCACGATCAGCGAGCTTGCGCGCCAGGTCATCGAGAAGACCGGGTCGAGCTCAACCCTGGACTATTTCGAGCTCCCGGAGGACGATCCGAGGCAACGCCAGCCGGATATCTCGAAGGCGCGCGAGCTGCTGGGATGGGAGCCGAAGGTCTCGCTTAGCGATGGTCTTGAAAGCACGATCGCTTATTTCCGCTCCGAGACCGCCGCGGCCGGCTGAACGCAGTCCGGCGCCGCAATCCCCGCCTCCGCGGAACCAGGCTCGCGTGCGCCGACGGGAATCCCCGTGGACGCACGATCACCGTCCGAGCCGCGCCTTGCGGCAAGCGCGTTACCGCCTAGGATGCGACCTTCATGCGCACCGATCTCGACCATTTGCCGGCAGCCAAGCAGCGCGAGCTCGAGCGCGTGGTGCGGCTATTGTTCGAGGAGTTCGAGGAAGCGCGGGCGCTT
>Ga0207657_10007778_pt1 | contig 10944 bp, 9 predicted proteins | sample KBSC33metaG_FD_184316 | JGI IMG/M metagenome (GOLD analysis project Ga0207657, IMG submission 184316) | Corn rhizosphere microbial communities from Kellogg Biological Station, Michigan, USA - KBS C3-3 metaG (SPAdes) (version 2) | ecosystem: Host-associated > Plants > Roots > Rhizosphere > Soil ... | reverse complement strand
CACGTCGTCGAGGGCCTCGCCCTCCATGACCTTGGGCAGGTTGTAGAGGGTCAGGTTGATGCGGTGGTCGGTCACCCGGCCTTGCGGGAAGTTGTAGGTCCGGATGCGCTCGGAGCGGTCGCCGGAGCCGACCTGGCTCTTGCGCGCGTCCGAGCGGGCGGTGTCGAGCGCCTCGCGCTGCTGGTCGTAGAGCTTGACCTTCAGCGCCTTCATGGCCCGCGCGCGGTTCTGGTGCTGCGATTTCTCCGAGGAGGTCACCACGATGCCGGTGGGCAGGTGGGTGATGCGCACGGCGCTATCGGTCTTGTTGACGTGCTGGCCGCCTGCGCCCGAGGAGCGATAGGTGTCGATCCGCAGGTCCTGGTCGCGGATGTCGATCTCGACGTCCTCAGGCTCAGGCAGGACGGCGACGGTGGCGGCCGAGGTGTGGATGCGCCCCTGCGCCTCGGTGGCGGGCACCCGCTGCACGCGGTGGACGCCGCTCTCGAACTTCAGCCGGCCGAAGACGCCGTCGCCGGTGACCGAGGCGATGATCTCCTTGTAGCCGCCCATCTCGCCCTCGGAGACGCTGTCGACCTCCACCTGCCAGCCGCGCGTGGCGGCGTAGCGCTGGTACATGCGGAAGAGGTCGCCGGCGAAGAGTGCGGCCTCGTCGCCCCCTGTGCCGGCGCGGACTTCGAGAATGGCCGAGGCGTTCTCGTCCTTGTCCTTGGGCGCCAGCAGCAGGGCCACCTCGTGCTCCAAGGCCGGCAGGCGTTGCTTCAGCGCCTCCAGCTCGTCGCGGGCCATGGCGGCCATGTCGGGATCGTCGGCGGCGGCCATCTCCTCCAGCTCCGGCCCCTCCGCGCGGGCCCGCTGGACGGCCTGGACGGCGTCGACCACCGGCTTCAGCTCGGCGTGCTCCTTGGACAGGCGCACGATCTCGGCGCCGTCCGTGGCCGCGCCCATCCGCGCCTCGATCTCGCGGAAGCGGTCGAGCACCTGGTCGAGACGAGCCTGGGGAAGTCGCAAGGGTCTTTACGCCTGAAACGAAGGGGAGCTTCCTCTAGCCTTCCGCCGGCCGCTTGCCAAACCAGGCCGCAAGAGGAGGGCCTATGTACCACGAGGGGAACCGCGCGCTGCAAGACGCCTTCGGCAGCCGCGCGCTCGCCGACCGGCTGGACGAGAAGCTGCGGCGCGACCGGTTCAACGACGACGACGCCGCGTTCATCGCCTCCCTCGGGTTTTTCTTCCTGGCGACCGCCGACGAGGCGGCGCGGCCGGACTGCTCGTTCAAGGGCGGCGCGCCGGGGTTCGTCCGGGTGGCCGCGCCTGACCTGCTGGTGTTCCCCGACTACGACGGCAACGGCATGTTCAAGAGCCTGGGCAACCTACGCGTCAACCGCCACGTGGGCCTGCTGTTCATCGGCATGGGCGAGGCGCCGCGGCGTTTGCGGGTGAACGGGACCGCCCAGGTGGTCGCGGACGATCCGCTGATGGCGGCCGTTCCGGGCGCCCAGTTGCTGGTCAAGGTCACGCCGATCGACATCTTCCCCAACTGCCCGCGCTACATCCCGAAGATGACTCTGGCCGAGCCGTCCGAGTACCTGCCGCAGGCGGGCGCCGAGCCCCTCGAACCGAAGTGGAAGAGCTTCGGGATCTTCGCCGACGTGATCCCGCCGCGACGAGCCTGAGCCGAGCTTCGGCGGCCTCCGGTCCGGAACCTTCAGCGCGCGGCGCCCGTTTGCGGCGCCGGGACATCTGGAGAACAAGACATGGCGACCGAACGAGTGACCACACGCGACGACGGGACGACGAGCGAGCGCGTCGTCGAGCGCGACGGCGGGGGCACGACCATTGTCGACCGGGGCGGCGGCTCGGGCTTCGGCAGCGTCATCATCGGCATCGCCATCCTGGCGGCGGTGGCGGTGATCGCCTTCTTCCTGCTCAATCAGAACCGCAATGACGCGATCCGCACCAACGCCGTGACCAGCGCGGCGTCCTCCGTCGCCGACTCCGCCGCGGGCGCCGCCCAGGACGTCGGCAACGCCGCCACCACCGCGGCCAACAACACCGCCGGCGCGGTCAACCCGAACAGGTAGCCGGCACCCGGGACGACAAAGGCCCCCGCCATCGCCGGCGGGGGCCTTTTCCGTGCGCCTTCGAAGGCGCGAAAGGCTTAGGCGCGGACGCCGCTCAGGGGGGCGTTGCCGAAGGCGCCGAGCTTGACGTTGCCGCTCATCGAGTCACCGCTGACGGTGGCTTCGAACTCCAGCGTCATGGGCATCGGCTGGGTGATGGCGGCGCTCCAGGTCAGGGTGTCGCCGTTGACCTTGCCGCTGATCTCAGAGTCGCCCATGCGGCCGGAGGTCTTGCCGGTGAAGGTGTCGCCGCTGGTGGTGATCGAAGCGTTCACCTCCTGCGCGCCCATGGGCGTGTTGATGGTGATCTTCCAGTTGCCGTCCGCGGACATGGTGTCCCTCCCTGAATGGTGGCGCACCTAAGCGCGTCTGAAGAGGGCGCGCAAGAGTGACGCTAGCGTCACTTTTATCCGTCCCTCCCCTGAAGAGGAGGGATGCCGCGCCTATTCGGCGGCCTCCAGGGAAGCCATCTCCGCGGCCCGGGCTTCGACCAGGTCCACGATGTGGTCGACCATGGCCTCGTTGTCGATCTTGTGGTCGGGCCGGCCGGCCACATAGACCATGCCCGCCCCCTTGCCGCCGCCGGTGAAGCCCAGATCGGTCATCAGCGCCTCTCCCGGCCCGTTCACCACGCAGCCGATGATCGACAGGCTCATCGGCTGGGAGATGTGCGCCAGCCGCCGCTCCAGCGCCTCCACCGTCTGGATCACGTTGAAGCCCTGCCGCGCGCAGGACGGGCAGGCGATGATGTTGACGCCGCGGTGGCGCAGGCCGAGCGATTTCAGCAGGTCGAAGCCGACCTTGATCTCCTCGACGGGATCGGCCGCCAGGCTGACGCGGATGGTGTCGCCGATGCCGGCCCACAGCAGGGCTCCCATGCCGATCGCCGACTTCACCGTGCCGGTGCGCAGCGCGCCAGCCTCGGTTATCCCTAGGTGCAGCGGGCAATCGATGGCCTCGGAGAGGAGCTGATAGGCGGCGACCGTCATGAAGACGTCGGAGGCCTTCACGCTGATCTTGAACTCGTGGAAGTCGTGGTCCTGCAGGATGCGCGCGTGGCGCAGCGCGCTCTCGACCATGGCGTCGGGGCAGGGCTCGCCGTACTTTTCCAGCAGGTCGCGCTCCAGCGAGCCGGCGTTGACGCCGATGCGCATGGAGCAGCCGTGGTCGCGGGCGGCCTGGATCACCTCGCGCACCCGGTCGGGCGAGCCGATGTTGCCGGGGTTGATGCGCAGGCAGGCCGCGCCGGCTTCCGCCGCCTCGACGCCGCGCTTGTAGTGGAAATGGATGTCCGCCACGAGCGGGACCTTGGCCGCCCTGGCGATCGTCCGGAACGCCGCCGTCGATTCCTCGTCGGGGCAGGAGACGCGGACGATGTCGGCGCCGGCCTCCTCCAACTGGCGCACCTGGTCGATGGTCGCGGCCGCGTCGGCGGTCAGCGTGTTGGTCATCGACTGGACGGTGATCGGGGCGTCGCCGCCGACCTCCACGGAGCCCACACGGATCTTGCGGCTCTTGCGCCGCTGGATCGCCCGCCAGGGGCGGACGGCGGTGTGGTCCTGGACGTGGTCTTTGACGCTCATGGCTTGCGGAAAATAGGCGGTTCGCCGCCCGAACCCAAGCCGGCATCTGCGCGCAGGGCCTTAGCGCCTATTCCGCGAGGTTGTTCAGCGAGACCTGTGCGGCCGGCAGCACGCCCTTGGACCGGCCGGCGATGAAAACCTGGAAGCTGTCCGGCTCGGAGACGGTGGCGGTAAGGCCGGTGAGCCGCGGGGCGCGGTAGGCCTCGCCCTTGGAGAACTGGCGGGCGAAATAGATCTGCCCGTCGGCGCCGCGCACGATCAGCGAGGCCGATTTCAGCGCCTGCAGGGTGACGACGGCCGGCTGGGCCGGCGGCACGCCATAGATCTTGCCTTCGGGAACGAAGACTGGCGACAGCGTGGCGGGGTCCACCGCCTGCTCACCGTCGGCCTTCACGCCGAGCTTGGCCGGCGCGCTGTGGTTGACGCCGTTCTCGTCGGCCTCGGCCAGGCCCGGGGTCTCGTAGGGCGGCGGCACCGTGGATTCCACCGGCGCCGGCAAGGGCGCGCCCAGCTCCACGGGGCCGGGCTTCTGGGCGGCCAGCGCGCGGGCGGTGGACTTGGCCGAGGCAGTGGGCGGGGGCGGGGCGTTGGCGCTCATCGCCCGCTGCGCCACGTTCCACAGGATGATCGCGGCCAGGATGACCACGACGCCCACCGCGATCGCGACGGCGCGCGGGTCGCCGACGTCGCCGACGCCCACCGGCGCGCGCAGCGGCTCGTCGAGGACGGGCTCCTCGGCCTTGAACCGCTCCACGGCGGCCTCGCCGTCCAGGCCGAGCGCGTCGGCGTAGGCCTTGATGTAGCCGATGGTGAACGGTCGCGAGGGCAGGCGGTCGAGCCGCATGGCCTCCAGGTCGGCCAGGTACGAGCGGCGGATGCGCGTGGTCTCCGCCAGCTCCTCCAGGCTCAGGCGCCGGGACTCGCGGACAGCCTTCAGCGCCTGGCCGACGTCGCCGCCGGAATGAAGGCTGGGGGCGTAGGTGTCGCTGGCCAACTGTCGAAGCCCTTAGACCGCCAGATAGATTTTGCGGGCCAGCGTTTCGATTTCGTTGCGCACCGACCCCGCGCCGCTCTTGAGCAGGGCCGAGACGCCGCGCCGCGCCGCCTCACGGTCGCAGGATAGCACCATCTGCTTGACGGGTCCGACGCCGGCCGGCGGCATCGACAGGCGCTCGAAGCCCAGCGCCACCAGGGCGAACGCCTCCAGCGGCCGGCCGGCCATCTCGCCGCAGACGCTGACCGGCGTGCCGGTCTCCGCGCAGGCGCGCTGGATCTGCTCCAGCGCCCGCAACGCCGGCGGCGACAGCGGGTCGTAGCGCTCGGCCATCCGCGGGTTCCCCCGGTCGGCGGCGAACAGGTACTGCATCAGGTCGTTGGTGCCGACGCTGACGAAGTCGGTCATCGGCAACAGCGCGTCCAGGTGCCAGACCAGCGACGGCGCCTCGATCATGGCGCCGACGTCGAGCCGCGAGGGCGGGGCGCGGCCGCGGCGCTCGGCCCAGGCCACCTCGATGTCGACCAGCGCGCGGGCGGCGCGGAACTCGTCGACGTTGGCGACCAGCGGGAACATCACCCGCAGCGGCCGGCCCCGCGCCGCGGCGATCAGGGCGCGGAGCTGCAGCCGCAGCAGGGCCGGGCGGTCCAGGCCCATGCGGATCGCACGCCAGCCCAGCGCCGGGTTGTCCTCCCGCTCGGCCTCCATGTAGGGCAGAATCTTGTCCCCGCCGAGGTCGAGGGTGCGGAAGGTCACCGGCAGGTCGCCCGCCGCCTCCATCACCCGCCCATAGAGCGCGGTCTGGGCGTTGAAGCGGGGCATCTCCTCGGCGACCATGAACTGGAACTCGGTGCGGAACAGGCCGATGCCCTCCGCCCCGGTCTCGCCCAGGATGTCGAGGTCGATGTCGAGCCCGGCGTTCATCAGGATCGTGATCTTCGCCCCGTCGCGGGTGAAGGCCGGGGTGTCGCGCAGCTTGGCGAACTCGACGCGGCGCTGGCGGCGCACGTCGATGCGGGCCTGGATCGCCTTCACCACGTCGGTGCGCGGCCGCAGGTAGGCCTCGCCCGTCTCGGCGTCGACGATCACCATGTCGCCCTCGGAGACCCGGTCGCGCAGGCCGGGCAGTCGGCCGACGCAGGGAATGTCCAGGGCGCGGGCGACGATCGCGGCATGGCTGGCCGCCGAGCCCTCCTCGAGCAGCAGGCCGCGCAGCTTCTTGCGGTCGTATTCCAGCAGGTCGGCGGGGCCCAGGTTGCGGGCGACCAGGATGGCGTTGTCCGGCAGCTCGCGCGCCACGTGGCCGTCGCCGGAGAGGTGGCGCAGCAGCCGGTCGTTCAGGTCCTCCAGGTCGTGCAGCCGCTCGCGCAGGTAGGGGTCGCGGGCCTGGCCCAGGCGCGCGCGGTGCTCGGAGCGCACCCGCTCCACCGCCGCCTCGGCGGTCAGGCCGTTGCGCACCGCATCCTCCAGGCTGCGGTTCCAGCTCTGCGAATGGGCGAACATCCGGTAGGTTTCGAGCACCTCGAACGAGGCGTCCACCAGGCCGGCGTTGCCCTCCAGCATCTGGTCGATCTGGGCCTGCAGGCTGTCGACTGCGGCCTTCAGGCGGGCCTCCTCGGCGGCCACGTCGTCGGAGAGCAGTTGCGAGGGCGCGACCGGCGGCTCGTGCAGCACGGCCACGCCATAGGCCAGGCCCTCGCCGAACCGCGTGCCCTTCAGGCGCTCGGGCCGGTGCGGGGCGATCTCGACGCCCTTCAGCGCAGCCTCGCCGATCAGCTCGCCGGCGGCGACCATCTCGGCCAGCACCATGGCGACGATCTGCAGGTCCTCCTGCTCGTCGTCGGTGTAGACGCGCGCCGTGCGGTTCTGCACCACCAGGACGCCGATCGCCCGCCCGCCGCGCAGCAGGGGCACGCCCAGGAAGGCGTGATACGGGTCCTCGCCGGTTTCCGGCCGGTAGGAGAAGGCCGGGTGTTCGGGCGCATCCGCGAGGTTGAGCGGCCGGCCCAGCTTCATGATCTCGCCGACCAGGCCCTCGCCGGGCTTCATCCGCGTGACGTGGACGGCGGCCGGGTCGAGGCCCTCTGTGGCGAACAGCTCCATGTCGCCGGACGCGCGGCGCATGTAGAGCGAGCACACCTCGGCCACCATCGAGCGGGCGATGATCCGCACGACCATGTCCAGGCGCGCCTGCGCCGGCCCGCCGCCCGCGAGGGCTTCGCGGATCTGCCGAAGCAGGCTGCGCTGACCGCGTATAGCTACGCCCGGAACCGCCATGGACCCGTCCGATCCTCCCGAATGCCTTTTCGCCTCCTAGCAGGTTTATGTCCCTGAACGGAGACGGAAAGGGCGGTTTGCGGCGTTTGAACGCTTCGCCCGGCAATCGGGCGCCCGAGCTTGAGCTTTCGCCGCGCCGGACGCATCGTCGGCGGTAACGATGTAACCAAGATCGTCCGGGGGGACGCCATGCTGCGGAAATGGGGCTTTTTGATCCTGGGCCTGGTGATGATCCTCTGCGGATCGTACCTGGCCCACGCCGTGCAGACCTCGGGCGGGGTCGTGCTGAAGGACGTCCGCTTCCAGGGCGATGGCGGCCTGACCCAGTCGGGCCTGCTCTACGTGCCGGCGAGCGCCACCGCGGCGCACCCGGCGCCTGCGGTGCTGGCCAGCCACGGCTATATCAACACCCGCGAGATGCAGAGCCCCTTCGCCATCGAGCTGGCCCGGCGCGGCTTCGTGGTGCTGGCCATGGACATGATCGGCCATGGCTATTCCGAAGGCGCGGTGAAGCTGGGGCCTGGCCAGGACCTCGGCGGTCCCGCGGCGCTGCGCTACCTGCAAAGCCTGCCCTTCGTCGACAAGGCCAACATCGGGCTGGAGGGCCACTCGATGGGCGGCGTGCCGGTGATGGCGGCCGCCGCGTCGCAGCCGGACGGCTACAAGGCGATCGTGCTGGCCGGCTCCACGCCCGCCTTCCTGGGCGCCGCCTCTCCGGCCAATCCGAAGAACCTGGCGGTGGTGTTCGGCCAATATGACGAGTTCGCGCCCCTGATGTGGGGCGTGCCGAAGGGCTCGCAGGTCGCCAATTCACCGAAGCTCGCCAAGGCTTTCGGCGTGCCGGGGCCGGTGCTGGTCGGCAAGATCTACGGCAGCATCGCCGACGGCAGCGCCCGCGTGCTCGAAAACCCCCCGGTGACGCACCCCTGGGAGCATTTCAGCCGCGCCGGCGTGGGCGGCGCCGTCGATTGGTTCGAAAAGACCCTGGCGGGCGAGGCGAACCCGCTGCCGCCGGGCGACCAGATCTGGCTGTGGAAGGACATCGGCACGGCCATCGGCTTCGTGGGCTTCGTCTGCCTGCTGATCGGCGTCTTCGAGGCCCTGATGACCCTGCCGGCGTTCGCCAGCCTGAACCAGCCGACCCAGGCCGTGGCCGAGCGGCGGGGCTGGAAATGGTGGCTGGCCTTCGCCCTGACCGCGGCGGTTCCGGCGCTGACCTTCTATCCGCTGATGAAGCTGGGCGTGTTCTTCTTCCCGATGCAGCTCTTCCCGCAGTCGATCCAGAACCAGCTTGTCGTCTGGGGGTTGCTCAATGCCCTGATCACCCTGGTGGTGAGCCTGGTGCTGCGGGGCGGCAAGCCGGCGTTCACCAACGACTGGCCGAAGTCCGCGGCGATCGCGGCCGTGACCATCGCGGTGGGCTACCTGTCGCTGGTCTTCGTCGATGCGGTGTTCAAGGTCGACTACCGCTTCTGGGTCCTGGGGCTGAAGCCGCTCGACGCGCGCCACGCGGTGATGGCGATCCCCTATTTCGTGCTCTGGGCCATCTTCTTCCTGGTGGCGTTCCGGGCGCTGGCGGCCAACCTGGCGGTGAAGGGCGAGGGTTTCATGGTCCAGGTCGGCGCCTGGAAGCTGGCCATGAGCCTTGGGTTCATCGTCCTGCTGATCGTCGAGTACGGGACCCTGTTCCGCACCGGCCTCCTGCTCACGCCGAGCGAGCCTCTGAACACCATCGTGGCGATCCAGTTCGTGCCGCTGCTGGCGGTCTTCGGGGCGATCGCGGCGGTGACCTGGCGGCGGACCAACTCCTATGTGCCCGGCGCCCTGATCTGCGCGCTGCTGCTGAGCTGGTACGTGACGGCCGGGACGGCGACCCACTGGTATCCCGGGTTCAAGCTGCCGACGGCGGCCGCGGCGCGAGCGCGATGAGGGCGCTGCCGCTCCTGGTCCTGCTGCTGGCGCTCGCGCCGGCCGCCCCCGCGGCGGCGCGTGAGCGTTCCTGGTGCTCTCTGTCCGATGGCGGCCGGGCCGTCCTGCACCGCGACGGCCGGCTGCGCTATCGCCTGGTGATCCATCGCGACCGCAGCCACGACTGGTCGAAGATCATCGTCCGGCGTGACGGCCGCCTGGACATCTCCACCAAGGGCGGGATCGGCAAGCGGCGGCTGGTGGCGGACCTGTTCGGCGAGCTTGGCGACGGCCGCGCCCAGGGCGAGCCCTGCAAGCGCACCTACGACTTCTCGCCGGCCGCCCTGCGCTAGCCGCGGCAAGCCGGCGCCGCTATCTGAGGCCGGGCGCCCCGCCATCGGAACAGGGGCTCAGGCGGAGCAGGGGCGGGATGGCGGCGCGCGAGAACACCTGGGCGGACCTGCTGTCCGACGGCCGGCTGCCGCGCTTCGCGGTGATCTGTCTCGGGGTCTGGCTGAACGCCGCCGACAACCTGGTCACCGCCACCATCATGCCCAGCGTCGGGGCGCAGCTCGGCGGCTACGCCTATTTCAGCTGGGCGACCGCCGGCTTCCTGGTGGGCGCGATCCTGGCCGGGGCGAGCGCGGGGCGGGTCTCGGAGATCTTCGGCCTGCGCGGCGCGACCGCCGCCGCCGGCGTGATCATGGCCGCGGGCTGCGTGATGAGCGCGCTCGCCCCCGACATCGCGACCTTCCTCACCGGCCGGCTGATCCAGGGGTTGGGCTCGGGCTGGATCTCCGGCTTCGCCATGGTCGCCATCGCGCTCTTGTTCCCCGAGCGGCACCTGGCGCGGGTGTTCGCTTCGGTGACCTTCGTCTGGGGCATCGCCACGGTGCTGGGGCCGCTGTTCGGCGGGCTGGTGGTGGAGCGCGGCGACTGGCGCGACGTCTTCTGGCTGTTCGCCGCCCAGACCGTGGTGTTCGCCGCAGCCGCGCCCGTCCTGCTGCGCGGCTCGGCCCGTGCGGGCGGCGGCCCGGGCGTCCCTTGGACCCAGCTCGGCGTGCTGGGCTTGGGCGTCGGCGCGATCGCCGTGGCCGACGTGGTGCGCGCGCCGCTGCTGTCCATCGGCCTGGTCGTGGCCGGCCTCCTGGTGCTGACCCTGGTGATCTGGATCGACCATCGGGCGCGGGTTCGCCTGCTGCCGCACCGCGCCGGCGACCTGACGACCGTCTGCGGGTCCGGCTACCTGGCGATGTTCGCGATGACCGCCGCGACCATGGGCTTTGCGATCTACGGCCCGCCGATCCTGCAGGCCCTGCGCGGCTTCTCGCCCCTGCTCGCCGGCTACACGATCGGGGCGGAGTCGGCCGCCTGGACCCTGGCCGCGATCCTGGTGGCCGGCGCGACAGGGCTGTGGGACGCGCGCTGGATCCGGTTCGGCGCCCTGTGCCTGATCGCCAGCCTGGTCATCCTGGCCTTGACCCTTGCCGACGGCGCGTTCGCCTGGGTGGTGGTCGGCGGTTCGCTGATGGGGGCCGCGTTCGGCTTCTCCTGGGCGTTCATGAGCCGAAGGCTGCTGGCCGCGCTCTCGGAGGACGACCGGGCGATCGGCTCCTCGGCGATCACGGCGGTGCGCCAGACGGGCGCCGCGGCGGGCTCGGCGATCTCCGGCGTGGCGGCCAACCTGGGCGGCTTCTCCGAAGGCCTCACCGCCGCCAGCGCGCGCTCGGCCTCGGTCTGGGTGTTCGTCTCGGTGATCCCGCTGGCCCTCGTGGGGACCTGGGCCGCGTTCCGCCTCACCGGCTCGGCGCAGAAGGCCTAGAGCTGGTCCAGGCCGTAGGCGGCGTGCAGGGCGCGCACGGCGAGCTCGGTGTAGGCCGCGTCGATCAGCACGCTGATCTTGATCTCCGACGTCGAGATCACCTGGATGTTGACGCCCTTCTCCGCGAGCGCGGCGAACATCGTCTTGGCGACGCCGGTGTGGCTGCGCATGCCGACCCCGATCACCGAGACCTTGGCGACCTCGTCGTTCACCGCCACGTCGTCGAAGCCGATCTGCGGC
>Ga0207657_10007777_pt1 | contig 10944 bp, 12 predicted proteins | sample KBSC33metaG_FD_184316 | JGI IMG/M metagenome (GOLD analysis project Ga0207657, IMG submission 184316) | Corn rhizosphere microbial communities from Kellogg Biological Station, Michigan, USA - KBS C3-3 metaG (SPAdes) (version 2) | ecosystem: Host-associated > Plants > Roots > Rhizosphere > Soil ... | reverse complement strand
TGCGCAGCCTGCTCGGTACCCAGGCGGGCATCGGCGTTCATGGGTTCACCCATGAACGCCGATGCCCGCCTGGGTACCGAGCAGGCTGCGCAGTCCGTTCCAATCGGCCATGTCCGCGCCGGATTTGCGCGCGCACACGCGCGCCAGCAGACCGTCGCGGCGCCCGGGCTCCAGCGCGCCATAGGCATGCAACAGAGCCAGCTCGCGATTGCCGCCAGGCTCCTTGTCCGCGCCGGTTCCGGCCGTGGCCATGTCCCACAGATCCCCATACGGCGCACGCCCCGAGCGCAGTGCCAGCAGCAAGGTTTCCTGCCACCATGGCGCGCCCGTGGCGACCGCGCCGGCGGCGACGAACAGTGCCCAGGGCGTTCCTTGTGCCGCCAGAATCGGGGCGGCATAACGCACATTGTCGTCCCAACCATCGTCAAAGCTGATCAGCAGCGGGTGCGGCGGAAGCGGACGCGTTCCGCGCCGCGCCTCCAATAGCTCCGGCAATCCTACGATCGCATAGTTGCCGCGCAGGAACCGCACCAGGCGCTCCAGCACGTCGGTCGTGATGGTATAATCCGGATCAGGCTCATGCTCCGCATACAAAGCTTTCGGCAGAACCCGGTGCAGCATGATGACCGTCAGCGCTTCGCGATCGCGCAGGCGATGATACAGCCTCACGCCGCCCGTGCGGGCGGCGAATGATTTTGCCATATCCCGCGCCCAGCGGTTCAGCGACGCAGGAGTGCTTGCTTGAGACATTGTGCGAGAGGGTTTGTGGTTGCCAGGAAAAGTATGCCTTCCCAGGGCTTGTAACCCAGGGATATGGAACGCCAGATGAGGGCCCGGCCGGCCTTGGGGGCATCGCGGTGAAAGGCGAGCTGACCCAGGCGCAGCAGCCGCCGGCCAAGGATGTTGTTGATTTCCCGGGACGAGAGCTGGGCTGAAAAGCGCGCGATATGCCCTTCGATCATCGGCAAGGTGTACGCCAACTGATCGCTGAAGGATCCTGCCGAAAGGCTGGTCCGGCGCTCGTGCACATGCACCAGGCTTTCATGGACATAGCCCAGCTCGCCGCTGGCGGCCAAACGTATCCACATGTCCTGGTCTTCCGCGATCTTCAGATTCGGGTTGAAGCAACCGGCCTTTTGCATCTGGTTGCGCCAGACAAGCACGGAAGGGGTGGTGATATAATTATCGGAAAGAAGCGCTTTCCAGGCCCGGTCTCCCGTGACCACGGCTTGGCCGCGATAGATGTCGCCGGTGTTGACGCCGTCCGGCGAAATCAGGTCGGAGCCGCAGGACACGAAACAGACCTTGTCATTGGCCGCGATCACCGCGGCTTGCTTTTCCAGTTTGGTCGGCAGCCATTCGTCGTCGGCATCCAGAAAGGCGACCAGTTCAGTATTCGCCGCCATGACGCCACGATTGCGCGCGGCCGCGGCACCCACATTCTTGTCCAGGCGCACGACTTCAGCGTTCAGACCTTGGTAACTTCTGGCGACGTCGGCGGTGGCATCGGTGCTGGCGTCATCGACCACGATCAGCTGGGAAACCGGCAGGGTTTGCGCACGCACGGACGCAAGGGCCCGCCCGAGGGTTGCCTGAGAATTGTGGGCCGGAATGACTGCGCAAATCCTCGGAAACGCCATCGTTCTTACGTCAAATTCCTGGTTTAGCACGACGGGATGAAATGCCCCGTCCGGGTCCCGGTCCGAATACTTGGTGTTAACTCGGATGCTAGAGTATAAAGGCTTAATTGTCGAAAACTCGTTAAAAACTGGCGCCGGGTCCCTGGTACGGCCGACTAAAGATGCCGTCTCATAATTTGGAATTCATGACTAGCCAAGTTCGAATAAGCGATATGGCTGATTCCAGCGGCGCGGGGCAACATAGCGCCATGTTGCCGGCAACCCGCCAGGATGTCGTTTTCTTGCCGAGTTCCGCACCCATGGTGATTTGCATCATTGACGCGGAGGAGGAATTCGATTGGAGCGCGCCCTTCGCGACGGCCAACAATTCCGTCACAAATATTAACGCGCAAGAGCGGGCTCAGGCGATATTCCGGCGTTATGGCCTGGTGCCCACCTATGCCGTGGATTACCCGGTCGCCTCGCAAGAACAGGGCTATGGCCCGTTGCGCGAATTCGCAGCTGCCGGTCACTGCGAAATCGGCGCGCAGCTTCACCCCTGGGTGACCCCTCCGTTCGAAGAGTCCGTCGACGAAACCAACTCCTTCGCCTGCAACCTGCCTTACGAGCTGCAGGCACGGAAAATGGAAAGCCTCACCACGACCATCGAAAAAAATTTCGGGGTTCGGCCGAGATTGTTCCGGACGGGACGTTATGGCGCGGGCCCGGATACCATCCGCCTGCTTCAGGAATTCGACTATGACATCGACTGCAGCGTGCTGCCCGGACCGGCGATCACCCCTTCCAGCCCCGACTATTCCAACGCGCCGTCCCAACCTTATTGGCTGGGTTCGGGAAAACGGATTCTCGAAATCCCCGTGACGGCCAGCATGGTGGGACCGCTGCGCGTTTTCCCCGACGCGTCCAACCGCATTTTCACGTCATCCCTCAGCCGGTTTGCCAAATTGCCGGCCATCCTGGCGCGAACCCGCCTTCTCTACCGCGCCCGCATCTCGCCGGAGGGTCATAGCCTGGATGAAGCCCAGGAATTGACCAGGACCTTGTATTGGGCGGGCCAGCGCGTTTTCGCCATCAGCTATCACAGCCCTTCCTTGTCGCCAGGCCGCACGCCCTATACCCGCAATCAAGACGATGTGGACCGGTTCTTGGCGTGGATTGACGCATATCTGGCGTTCTTCACGGGTGAATTGGGAGGCGTCCCCGCATCGGCGTCGCAGGTCCGCGATTGGGCCCGTCAGGAGCTTACGGTATGAGCGGAGCATGGTATGCGCTGGGATCCGTCACCATCGCGCTTGTGGTCTGGTGGTATCTGAAGAATGACACCGGTCCGTCCTCGCCAAAGGCCAAGGCGGAAGAAGCCTTGAAGAAGAAACGGCTTCGCGAGGGGCGCAACTAGGCGCCAAGCATCAAGCCTGGCGCGCGCGTTTCAGCGCCGCGATGCAGTTTTCCAATTCGCCCAGGAAGCGCGAACGGTCCTGTTTGCCGAATCCGGCATGATGAGTCTGCCCGCCGGCCGTCAGTTCGCGCAAATGCCGGCTAAGCTCCCGCATTCCCAGCGCCATACCGATGCCTTCTGCGGTGAACGGCTTGCCGTTGGGCCCCAGCACCTTGGCGCCCTTGTCCAGGCAGCGCGCCGCCAGGGGAATATCGGCGGTGATGCAGATATCGCCGGCCGCGATGGCATCGACGATCAAATTGTCGGCGGCGTCCGCCCCCTCCGCCACAATGACGTGGCGTAGCAGCGGATTGGCCGAGGGCCTGAGGCCGCCATTGCTGACGATGGTGACGGCCAGGCCATGCCGGGCCGCCACCCTTTCGACTTCCGCCTTTACCGGGCAGGCGTCGCCGTCAACAAAGATTTCAGGGGTGGCACGGCCGGGCGGTTTTGCTTCGATCACCTAGCCGATGCTCCACTTATCAAGCAGCACTGGTCCGCTTCTTGTCATTGCCGCGATGCCAGTGCGGCCGCGAACCGTTGCGCTTGGCCGGAGCATGGGGATCGCCATGCGGCAGACCCTCGCCGCGCCCGCCGCCGGGCTTGTGACCGCCCGGCTTGTGACCGCCGCCCTTGTGGCCGCTGGGCTTGCCATGGCGATGACCATGGGCGCGGCGCGGCTCTTCCTGCTGGCGGCGCTGCTCTTCGGTCAGTTCCGGCAAATCGTGCGCCACCGGCTCGATCTTCATGCGAATGATGCGTTCGATGTCACGCAGGTAGGAACGCTCCGACGAATCGCAGAAGCTGATGGCGGTGCCTTCGCCGCCGGCGCGCGCGGTGCGGCCGATACGGTGGACATAGCTTTCCGGCTCGTTGGGCAGCTCGAAATTCACCACATGGCTGATATTATCCACGTCGATGCCGCGGGCGGCGATGTCGGTGGCCACCAGCACCCGCGCCTTGCCGGTCTTGAACATGTCCAGCGCCCGCTGGCGGGCATTCTGCGACTTGTTGCCATGAATGGCTTCCGCCACCACGCCGGTGCGCGACAGATGTTCGGCCACCTTGTTGGCGCCGTGCTTGGTGCGGGTGAACACGATCACCCGGTTCATCGACACGTCCTTCAAAAGCTCGCTGAGCAGCTGGCGCTTCTGCTGCGTCGGCACGAAATACAGCTTCTGCTCGACGCGGTCGGCGGTCTGGCCCTGGGGCGCGACTTCGATGCGCTCGGGCGAGCGCAGCATGTCGTGGGTCAGCTTGACGATGTCATCCGGCATGGTGGCGGAGAACAGCATGGACTGGCGCTCGCGCGGCAGCATCGCCACCAGCTTGCGCACGTCGCGGATGAATCCCATGTCCAGCATGCGGTCGGCTTCGTCGACGATGAAGGTGGTCACCGCGGCGAGATTGATGTGCTTCTGCTGCACCAGGTCCAACAGACGTCCCGGCGTCGCCACCAGGATGTCGACGCCCTTGGACATGTTGCGGACCTGGGTGTTCTGGTTCACGCCGCCCAGGATCACGGCCAGCTTGAGATTGAGGAAGCGGCCATAGGTGCGCAGCGATTCCTCGATCTGCACCGCCAGCTCGCGGGTCGGCGCCAGGATCAGCGCCTTGGCCTGCCGGGGCTGCGGCGGGACATGGCCGATGGACAGTTTCTGCAGCAGGGGGATGCCGAAAGCCGCCGTCTTGCCGGTGCCGGTCTGGGCGATGCCCAGCAGGTCGCGGCCCGACAGCAGGGCCGGGATGGCACGGGTCTGGATGGGGGTGGGGGTGGTGTAATTCTCCGCCGAAAGGGCACGGAGGATCGGCTCGGCAACGCCAAGCGATGCAAAAGTCACGTCAGTCACAAAATTCCTTAAAAACCGCGGGGCGCGCCAAAAGGCACGGGTTTACGGCTGGTTGCCGTCTTCCACGCACACTGGAGGGAACGGAGGTCAAATCTAAGATCCGGCGGTGGCAGCGCTCCGGTCATCTGACCTGGGCGCCTAGTGCGGCCGCAACGGATGCGGGCTTATCCGGCTATTCGGTCCCGAAGTCAACCCATTTTTGCTGCGTCGCACAATGATGACCCTAACATTTGTGTCGTTAACCCGGTTGCGGGTCGTGTGTTTCTGTAGTCATCATGTCGCAGTTGCCCTCGCGCGGCCGGGACGGGGGGTGGCGTGGGGTGTCCAAACCGGCAGGGGCGAACAGCGTCGGTTCACAATGGCATATGGCAATGAGAAGTCCATTTCGCAGGCCTCTGCGAAGGGCAAGGTGAAGTGGTTTAACGCCACCAAGGGTTACGGTTTCATCACACTCGACAATGGCGGCGACGCCTTCTGTCACGCATCCGCGTTGCAGACGACGGGTCACAGCGACGTGCCCCCGGGCACAACGATTGTCTGCGACCTCGCCGACAGCCAGCGCGGGTTGCAAGTGGTTTCGGTTCACAGCGTCGATATCTCCACGGCGGAGGCGCCCAGCCGCGGTCCGCGCCGCGAGTTCGGCGGCGGTGATCGCTTCGGTGGCGGCGATCGTTTCGGCGGCGGCGGTTATGGCGGGCACCGCGACAGCGGCCCCTCCGGTCCCATGGTCGAGGGCAAGATCAAGTTCTTCAACGACCAGAAGGGCTTCGGCTTTGTGATGCCGGACAGCGGCAGCGGCGATATTTATCTGCATGCCAGCGCCCTCAGGCGCTCCGGCGTCCAGGCGGTGGAGCCGGAGCAACGCATCCGTTATTCGACACGCCAAGGCAATAAAGGCGTGGAAGTGGATCGCGTCGAAATTATCTGATGGCGCTTGAACTTCGTCCCAACTGTGAATGCTGCGACAAGGATCTGCCGCCCGGCGCGGCAGATGCCATGATCTGCACTTTCGAATGCACATTCTGCCGCGATTGCGTGGAAACACGGCTGGGCGGGACATGTCCCAATTGCGGCGGCAACTTTCAGCCTCGTCCGATCCGCCCGGAAAACAAGCTCGCAAAGAATCCGGCTTCGACCAAGCGAATACTCAAACCCAATTGCGCGAACGATAACGCCGCCTAGACCGGCTCGGTTTTCGCGATGCCGGGCGCGACATCGGGATCGTTTTCCACTTCTTTCAATTTCTCCCGCGCCGCGGCGGCTTCGCGCTGTTTGCTCCACATGGACGCATAATGGCCGTTCAAACCCAGCAGCTCGGCATGACGGCCGCGCTCGATGATTTCGCCATGATCCAGCACCAATATCTCGTCGGCATCGACCACGGTGGACAGGCGGTGGGCGATCACCAGCGAGGTCCGGTTGCGCGAGATTTCGTTCAGCGCGCTCTGGATCTCCCGTTCGGTGCCGGTGTCCAACGCGCTGGTCGCCTCGTCCAACAGCAGGATTGGCGGGTTCTTGAGGATGGTGCGGGCGATGGCGACACGCTGTTTCTCGCCGCCTGAAAGCTTCAATCCCCGTTCGCCGACCATGGAGTCATAGCCCAGCGGCAGTAAGGTGATGAACTTGTCGATCTGCGCCAGCCGCGCCGCGTCCTTGATGTCGGCCTCATTGGCGCCGATCCGGCCATAGGCGATATTGTATTTCACCGTGTCGTTGAACAGCACCGTATCCTGCGGCACGATGCCGATAACGCCGCGCAGGCTTTCCTGGGTCACATCGCGGATGTCCTGACCGTCGATCGTCACCCTTCCGCTTCTGATGTCGTAAAAACGATACAGGATACGGCTGATGGTCGATTTTCCCGCGCCCGACGGCCCCACGATCGCCACCGTCTTGCCGGCCGGCACGGTGAAGCTGACGCCCTTGAGCACGGTCCGCTCGGGATCATAGGCAAAAACCACATTCTCGAACCGGATCTCGCCACCCGAAACCTTCAACGCCTTGGCATCCGGCTTGTCCTGGACCTCCCGGGGCTGATTCAGCAGCCGGAACATGGCCTCCATGTCCACCAGCCCCTGGGTGATCTCGCGATAGACCGTGCCCAGAAGATTCAGCGGTTGATAGAGCTGGATCACGATCAGATTGGCGGCGACGAACTGGCCCAGCCTCACCTCGCCCGATTTGACCATCACCGCGGCGAGCGCCAGAACGACCCCCTGCCCAATGGCGATGATCGCGGCCTGGCCGGTGTTGAGAATGGAAAGCGAGGTTTGCGACTGGATGGAGGCGTTGGAATATTTCTCCATCGAGACATCGTAGCGGCGCGTCTCGTGCTTTTCATTGTTGAAATACTTGACGGTCTCGAAATTCAGCAGGCTGTCCACGGCCTTGGTATTGGCGTCGGTGTCGCTTTGGTTCATTTCCCGGCGGAAAGCCACGCGCCAGCGCGTGACGGCGACCGTGAACCAGCTATAGGCCGCCACCATGACAATGGCGGTCAGCGCCACCCAGATGTTGAAGGTATAGAGCAGCAGCCCGGCATAGATCAGGACCTGGAAGATGATCGGGAACACCGAAAACAGGGCGAAGGAGAGAATATTGTCGATGCCGCGTGTGCCGCGCTCGATGATGCGCGACAAGCCGCCGGTCTTGCGTTCCAGATGGAAGCGCATCGACAGGGTATGGATATGGGCGAAGGTTTCCACCGCCACTTCGCGCATGGCGTGGTACTGCACCTTGGCGAAGATGCCGTCGCGCAATTGGGCAAAAGCCTGCATCAGCACGCGCGACATCGCATAGGCCGCCACCAGCGCGATCACCACCCACAGCACCGCGGTTTGGGGCGTGGTGCCGAAGGCATCCACGGCCGCGCCGAGGAACTGCTGCGATATGGTGGTGGCGATGATGCCCAATGTCAGGAACAGGATGCTCAGCAGCACCCGTGCCTTCAGGTCCGGCCGCCCTTTGGGCCAGAGATACGGCATCAGCCGCCACAAGGGCCTGAACGACGGTGCGCCGCTGCCGTCTTCTACCGGATGGGCCACGGCATCATTGTCCCATGTTTCCGCCGCCGAATGTGACAAATCCCGCTATCAGCGCGATCAGGGCCACGGCCCCCAAAATCAACAACCAGCGCGGCATCTTTTCTCCATTGGCGCGGGGGGCGAACCCGTTTAGGAAGACAGTGATTTAAGAAGATGCACGCCCGCGTGCAACCCCGTTGACCATGGACCAGTCCGATATTGCAAAGACAAGCACAAAAAAGACCGGTGCGTCGGTCTGCGTCTTTTGCGGCTCCTCCTTCGGCAACGACCCCGCCTATAGCGAGGCGGCCAAGGCCATAGGCGCCGGTATCGCCAAAATGGGCTTTTCGCTGGTGTTCGGCGGCGGCGGCTTGGGCCTGATGGGCGATGTCGCCCGGGCGGTGCTGGACGGCGGGCAGGAGATCCAGGGCATCATGCCGGCCTTCCTGCAGGCTCTGGAACCGGGCGTCTCGCCCCAGGAAAAGCTGATCATCACGCCGCACATGCAGGAACGCAAAACCCTGATGCTGGAAATGTCGGACGCCTTCATCGTCCTGCCGGGAGGCATGGGAACCTTTGATGAGTTTTTCGAAGTGGTCGTGGAAGCCCAGCTCGGCGTGCACCAGAAACCCATCATTGTGGTCAATGTGAAGGGCTATTTCGATCCGCTGGACGCCCTGCTGCACGCCACCGTCGACAAGGGCTTTGCCAAGAAAACCATCCTCAAGCTCTATTATCTCGCGGACGGCGCGGAGGCGGCGCTGGAAATCCTGGAAGGCGCGCTCAACGCGCCGCCCCGGACCTAAACAGCCGCCTTGTCCCGGTATAGTTTGTAGATGATCGAGTCGGTCAGCGCCTCGAAGGACGCATCGACGATATTCTCCGATACCCCCACCGTAGACCAGCGCTCACCCTTGCCGTCGGCCGATTCCACCGTGACGCGGGTCACCGCTTCGGTGCCGCTGGTGAGGATGCGCACTTTATAGTCCACCAGCCGGAGATCGGCGAGATAGGACGAATATTTGCCCAGATCCATGCGCAGCGCCGCGTCCAGCGCATTGACCGGACCGTTGCCGCCGCCGGTATTGCGGATTTTCTCGCCCGCCACCGTCATGTCCACCACCGCATGGGCGCGGGAAACCAGCTGGTCGTCGCGGTCGCGGGCGCTTTCCACCGTGACGCTGAAACGGTCGACGGTGAAGTAGGCCGGAAGCTTTTTCTGCTGCCGCAGCGCCAAGAGCTCGAAAGAGGCCTGGGCATCGTCATAGCTGTAGCCCTCGAACTCCCGGCGCTTGACGTCCTGCAGCAGGCGAGCAACGTCCATCTTTTCCCCTGTGAGATTGAGGTCCGTACCGGGGGGAAGTTGAATCTGGATGTTGGCCCGTCCGGCCTGCGCGGAAACCGGCATGGACCGCTTGTTGCCCACCGATTCCGGCGGCACATGTTCATAGGTCTGCGGATTTTTCGCGACTGCCGAGACATGCAACCCGCCCTTATGGGTAAAAGCAGAAGAACCGACATAGGCGGCATAGCGGTCGGGCGCACGGTTGAGAATTTCGTCCAGCAGCCGCGAGACGTGCGTCAATTGGGCGAGGTTCTCCGTCTTCAACCCGGTTTCGAACCGCGACGCGAAGGGCTCTTTCAGCATCAGATTGGGCAGCAAGGAACAAAGATTGGCATTGCCGCAACGTTCGCCCAGCCCGTTCAAGGTGCCCTGGATCTGCCGCACGCCGGCCAGCACCGCCGCCAGACTGACCGCGACAGCCTGCTCGGTATCGTTATGGGCATGGATACCCAGCGCCGCGCCGGGCAGCTTGGCCTTCACCGCGCTGACGATGGCAAAGACTTCCTCCGGCATGCTGCCGCCATTGGTGTCGCACAGCACCAGCCATTTGGCGCCCGCCTCATGGGCGGCGCGCAGGCAGGACAAGGCATAGTCGGGATCGGCTTTGTAGCCGTCGAAAAAATGTTCGGCATCGAACAGCGGCTCGCGCTTCTTGGCCACAATGGCTTCCATCGAGCGCGCGATATTGTCGAGATTTTCTTCCGGGGTGATCTCCAGCGCTACCTTCACCTGATAGGTGCTGGTCTTGCCCACCAGGCAGACGGCATCGGCCGGCGCATCCAGCACCGGCGCCAGGGACGGATCGTTGGCGGCGCTGCGCCCGGCGCGCTTGGTCATGCCGAAGGCGGTGAAACGGGCGCGGCCCAGCTTCGGGCGGTCGGCAAAAAAAGCGGTGTCGGTCGGATTGGCGCCGGGCCAGCCGCCCTCGATGTAATCCACGCCCAGCGCATCCAGCGCCAGCGCGATCTGGCGCTTGTCCTCGACCGAGAAATCTACACCTTGGGTCTGTGCCCCGTCGCGCAAGGTGGTGTCGAAAATGAACAGCCGTTCCTTGCTCATCTCTTGACCTCCCATGTCGTGCCGCCGGGACCGTCCTTCAGGACAATGCCCTTGGCCAGCAGATCGTCCCGGATGCGGTCGGACTCCTTGAAATCCTTGTTCTTGCGGGCGGCATTGCGCGCCGCGATGGCGTCGGCGATGGCCACCGTGTCGACCGCGGCCTTGCTGGCGATCTTCATCTGCACATTGGAGAAGCCCAGAAAGCCCAGCCCGCCGGCCAGCGCCGATTCATCCGCCTGATGCAGCGAGGCAATGGCCGCGGGGGTGTTGAGATCGTCCGACAGCGCCTCGAAAAAAGCGGCATCCGGCGCGGGATTGGCCAGCGGCTCGGTAACATCGTACCAGCGCTCCAGCATCTTCCAGCTTTCCTTCAGGCCCGCGACAGTGAAATCGATCGGCTGGCGATAATGCGTACGCAGCATGTTGAAGCGCAGCACCTCGCCCGGCCAGTCGGCCAGCAACTCGCGGATGGTGAAGAAATTGCCCAGGCTCTTGGACATTTTCTCGCCTTCGACCTGCAGGAAGCCGTTGTGCATCCACACTTTCGCGAGGGGATGGCCGTGATGGGCGCCTTCGCTCTGGGCGATCTCGT
>Ga0207657_10007775_pt1 | contig 10945 bp, 11 predicted proteins | sample KBSC33metaG_FD_184316 | JGI IMG/M metagenome (GOLD analysis project Ga0207657, IMG submission 184316) | Corn rhizosphere microbial communities from Kellogg Biological Station, Michigan, USA - KBS C3-3 metaG (SPAdes) (version 2) | ecosystem: Host-associated > Plants > Roots > Rhizosphere > Soil ... | reverse complement strand
CGACGAGTGGAAGGGAAAGGTCTTGCACGCTCGACTCGAGCTGAACAACGCGATGCTCATGGGCGCCGACATTCCGAGCGCCGAGCCGATGCGGAGTGCGTATGTGACGCTGACGTTGGACACGGCGGCGGAGGCCGAGCGCGTGTACGCGCTGCTCACGGATGGTGGCCAGATCTTCATGAAGATGGAGGAGACCTTTTTCGCGTCGCGCTTCGCGATGCTGCGGGATCGGTTCGGCACGTCCTGGATGCTTCTCCACGAGCACCCGGTGCGGTAGTCGCCGGTTCGACCGCGTGCAATGCCAGATTCCGAGTCAGTGCGGTTCGACGAACCTCACGTTCTCCGGCATTCGGCGCAATTCAATCATGAACGTGAGCTTCTGGCCGTTGTACGTCCACGGTCCCGAGAGCTCCAGCGTGTCGCCCCTCACGCGGTATTCCACGACATCCCATTTTCCCTCGTCGGCAGGATCGAGCGACAGCATGTTCTCCATCCGCACCGTGTGCTTCGCGATGTCGGGCTCGTAGCGTCCGGCATGCGCGCTCGCTCCCTCGAAGGTCTCGCGAAGCTGTGCCGGAGTCACCGTCGTCCGCGTCCACGTGCGCCCTTTCGGCATGATCGTCGAGGACATGTAGCCGCTGCCCGTGAAGATCAGGAGTCCGCTGTAGCCGTCCGGCGGACCAGTCTTGATGTTCGATCCGTCTGCACGATGGTCGACCTCATCCACGAAACGCCATACACCTTGCAGAGCGGTGTCACGCTGTTGTGCGGGGAGCACTGCGGGGATGCAGGTCGCCAGGGATACCATGGTGATCACGCCGAGTATGTGCTGTACACGCATCGTCGGGTCGCTGCCTCAGTAGTGGGTGAACTGCTGCCGATCGGCGTCGACCAGGAGCGCCATCATGATGGTGTCATCGTCAGCCCGAAACCCGGCCAGCTGCATCCACGGGAGGAACGCTCGGCACATAGAGAAAGTAGTGCGTGTCAGGAACGACAGGACTCTCGGGCATGCGGATGGGGGCCTCGAGTCATGGCGGTTTGACGAGCCTCGTGCGAGCAGCGAACGTATCCCGCGGCGATCGGATCGCAAGACGACGCGGCGCGCTCCTCCTTCCGCAGGTACCCTCACGTGACGTACGGGCAGATCGCGCGCGCAGCCTTTGCGACAAGCCTCATCGGACTTGCCATCGTCGGCTTGGTCTTCGGCGACTTCGCGGGACTCTGGCAGTCTTTCCCGGCGACGGCATTCGTGCGCCACACGCTAGCCCTCGCGTCGGCGGTGCTCATGCTAGCGTGCGGTCTCGGATTACTGTCGAGCCGCACGGAGATGCCCGCGGCGCGCGTGCTCATGCCATATCTGGCGCTGCTCGTGCTGGTGCTCAAGCTTCCGGCCGTCGTCAAGGCGCCACTCGTCGAGGGAACGTGGCAATCGATGTCGGAGCTCGTCGTGCTCCTCACGGCCGCCTGGGTGCTCGCGATGCCGAGCGCGCGTGCGACTCGCATCGCGCAACTGGTATTCGGCCTCGCGCTCATCCCGCTCGGGCTCTCGCACATCGTCTACGTGAATCTCACCGCGCCGCTCGTTCCGGCGTGGCTTCCATTTCACACCGGTTGGGCGTACTTCACGGGCGCGGCGCATCTTGCCGCCGCACTCGGCATCCTGCTCGGAGTTCTCCCGCGACTCGCGGCTTCGATGGAGGCGGCGATGCTGACCGTATTCACGGTGCTGGTCTGGATACCCGCGATCGTCGCCGTGCCGAGCTCGCAGGGTTCGTGGTCGGAGCTCACCATTTCGTGGGCGATGAGCGCCGCGGCGTGGGTGGTTGCGGCGAGCTTTCAACCTTCGCCCACACTAAGCAACGGCAGCGGCAAACAGCTGAAAGAGATCTCCCGGTAGGGAATGACGGAGACGCCATGTGATTGCCATCGGCATCTCGCCGACATGGCTCACATAGGTCGCAGGACCGAGGAATACGAACGCTCGCTCGTCGACGCTGAGACGCGCGAAGAGCAGAATGTGATTTCCCGTCGACACGTGGTGCTGATATCGTCGCCCGGTAGGACTCTCCGCTCTCGTCGTGGATTGGCTCTCCCAGTGAATCAGATCGCGGCTGATGGCGTAGTCGCGATAGCGGGTCGTGGGCGAAAACTGCCCCGAGGTCTTGTCCAGCGTGAAGACGAAGAAGTCGGCGTGGAGCTGGTGATCATGAAAGGTTCCTTCTCGCCACGGCCGAACCTTCACTCGATCGTTGCTCTGCGAGGCAGCGAGTATTTCCAGTCGCGTGTACCGCGCATGTACCGTCAGCGGCACTTCGGGAAGATCCGCGAGAGGGATCGCGACATGTTCGATTCGCTCCAGGAGCAGGTCGAACACTTCCCGCAGTTCGGATCGGACTTGTTCGTGCTCCCAGAGTATCGCCGCGCCGGCGCTCAGTGTCATCACTCCTTCGACGCTATCGAGCGCCTGAACGAGCAGCATGCGCAGCAGTCGCTGTTCTCTCGCTGACAGAGCGGTGACATCCGGAGCTGTCGTGCGAGCCAGCCAGTCGCGCCACGTGCGCAAGCGGTCCGGATCGTCGACGTGAAGCAACCGGCCGACGGCTCGTCGAAGCACTTTCTCGTGGGGACCGCTTGGAGCGGTTGGCAGGCCTGCCGCTTCGCGCAAATCAGACCAGCAATGATTCGCGGAATACACGTCACCCAGATCGAGTCCCGATTCGTTCAGAAACTCGCGAAGACTCATCCCAGCCTGCACTCGCGCGAGCTCTCGCAACTCGTTGGCCTTCTCACTCCAGCGAGATGGGAGCGCATTCTGAATGCTCGTTAAGACTCGCTCCGTGGCCACGCGATCGAGCTGCATGCTGCAGCCGGACGGCAGGAACGGGAAGCCCTCTGACACCTGTCGCGCCACATGCGAGCGGCTGCCACCCAGCAGAGCCTGGAAACGTCGATCGTACCGGAACTCCTTGCGGTGCTGACCGACGAAATCAAGGACCGTGCACAGCGACTTGTTCGGCGACTTGCGCAAGCCGCGGCCGAGTTGCTGCAGGAACAGCAGTGGACTCTCGGTTGGCCTGAGCATCATGAGCGCATTCACGGAGGGCACGTCAAGTCCCTCATTGAACAGATCGACGGAAAACACGACCTTCACGCGTCCTTCGGAGAGATCCTTCAAGGCGCGAAGCCGCTCATCGTCGGGCGTGGTCGCCCACACGGCGGTTGCGGAGATCCCGGAGTCGCGGAACACGCGTGCCATGTACTGGGCATGGTCGACGCTGACACAGAAGCCGAGCGCGCGCGTGCCTTCCGAGCTCACGAGACGATCGCGGAATTGCTGCACGACGGCCCGAGCCCACGCTTCCGTACCCGTGATCGCTTTCGTCAGCTGCTGCACATCGTAGCCGGTTCCCCGCCGCCAGGGGATGTCGCGCAAATCGAGATTGTCCGCGACTCCGAAGTACGAAAAAGGAACCAGGCGGTGTTGGTCGATGGCATCCCAGAGGCGGAGCTCGGCGGCGATGCGATTCCCAAACCAGTGCAGAACCGGCATGCCGTCGCTGCGTTCCGGCGTGGCGGTCAGCCCGAGTAGCTCGACCGGTTTCAACCGAGTGAGGAGGCGCTCGTAGGACGACGCTGCAGCGTGATGAAATTCATCCACGATGACCACGTCGAAATGCGTCGGGTCGATCGACTCGACCCCACTCGCATTGAGCGATTGAATCGACGCGAAGACGTGATCGAAGACTTTGGGGCGATCACCGCCCACCCAGAATTCTCCGAAGTTGCCATCCCGTAGCGCATGAGCGAACGTCGCGCGGCTCTGCGCGAGAATCTCCTCTCTGTGCGCGACGAACAGCAGCCGTGATCGGGGAAGGCGCGTGCTGAGCCGCGCGTAGTCCATCGCAGCCATCACGGTCTTCCCGGTTCCAGTGGCCGAGACGAGCAGATTACGATGGTGACCGGAGTTTCGAGAGAGCTCGATCTGCTCGAGCAACCTCTCCTGGAACGGCTCGAGCCTGATCTCGACAGGGCTGATCGAGATGCTCAACGATTCTCGAGGGGCGTCGCGCGTGGACTGAAAGCGGCGCTGATCATACTCCTCGAAATCATCCTGCTGCCAGTAGCTCTCGAAGACGGCGGCGACCTTGTCGATCACGGGCCGGTTTCTGGCGCCAGAGACGCGGACGTTCCATTCGAGGCCGCTTACCTGCGCCGAGTGGGTCAGATTCGATGACCCGACGTACGCCGTGGAGTATCCCGAGTCGCGGTAGAAGAGCCACGCCTTTGCGTGAAGCCTGGTGCTGGTTGTGTCATACGACACGCGCACCTGCGCGCCCAGTTTGAGGAGCGCTTCGATCGCTTCGGCTTCGGTTGAGCCGGTGAAGACGGTTGTGAGAACGCGGAGCGATTTGCCATCATCGAGATGCCGCTCGAGCGCATCCATCAGCGGGTTGATGCCGGTGCGCCGGATGAAGGCCATCACCAGATCGATCCGGTCTGCCGAGGCAATCTCCGCCTGGATCTGATGTCCGACTCGCGGCTCACCCGGTGCGTTCGTGAGGAGCGTCGTGTCGAGCAGCGGAATCAGCGGCCTCGGGATTGCCTGCGGCTGACCGTCAGGAAGCAGGCGTCCAATGCTGCGCAAGACGGCGGCTGGCTCTGCCAGTTGCATGGCGGAACGTTGATCCGCACCGACGTGCTGCGCGATCAGATCGATGAGCTGACGCGCGAGCTTGACACCCTCGACGCTTCGGTCCTCCGCAGGAACATCTTCGATTGCCGTCTCGACGACCTTTGCGACGTGCAGCGCGATCCGGTCCGCAGCCTCGGCGTTCCCGAGCTCGTCGAGCTCCGGTTTTCCTTGGAGTTGCGGCTGCCGCAGCTCCTTCTCCAGGAGCTGCGTGAGGAGGAGCTCGTAAAGTCCCTGGGCAAGCGAAGGCATACCTACGTACGTGCCGAGCGAAGGAATTCGACGAACCTGCGATCGCTTGGCGCAAGCTCAAGCGAGGACAGATCAGGCAAAGGCAGCCATCTCACTTCGATGTGCTCGAGACATTTCGGATTGCCCTCGATGGTTGTGGGCACGAACTCGATCAGGAATTCCGATCCGGGGTCAGTAATGGAGAATAAGGCCGAACCCACCGCGAGAACACGGACGTCGAGTTCTTCAGCGAGCTCCCGTCGCGCCGCTTCGAAATGGGTTTCTCCTGGTTCCAATTTTCCACCAGGGAATTCCCACAAAGTGCCGTGGCGTTTGTGAGCCGGCCGTTGGCAGACGAGGTAGCGATCATCCTGTTCGATGACGGCTGCGAGGACGGTAGTGAGCGGCAAGCTTCCCCCACGTAGATCTCCAAATGTCGTCCGAACTCGATCGGCCGTTACCGCTCGCTTTCGGAGCACGTGCGCGACCGTGTCATCCCCCAATTGCATGACACCCAGCAGGATATGCGTGGGCTCGACAGTGTCGTCGTTGAGCGCCGAGGCCTCTCGCATGGCGTATTCGATGACACGCTTCGAGAAGGAAGAATACGGAGGATGCGTGTCATCGCTCTCCGGGTTTCCGGCTGGAAGATCCGCGAGCGCGGCACGTCCAATCTCGGCGCGATCGATGCCCAGGTGCGCCCAGACCTGGAGCAGCGTCCGATCCTTGCTCCGAGCCAGACCGAAGAGCAGGTGATCGGGGCGCACGGTCTCGTGCGTGAGCGTCCAGGCCTTTTCACGGGCATCTGTGAGTACCCGAGCGGCTGCCGTGGTAAAGCGATGACCTTGCATCGAGCTCCGGTCGAACGGATCGTCGCTAGGGAACGATCCTGGCGTTCAGCCATGATCGCGAAGCGAGGAACTCCGCATAACGATAGTGCTCGGAGCGTGCGACTGCTGCATCGGCGTGCCTGGTCTGACGAGCCCACGAGAATCCGCTGCTCCTCGTCAACGCGACCACGCCGGCGACAACGCGTCGCCCGTGATGCTGGAGCCATCGGGGTTGGCCACCGAGGTCCAAATAAGAGTGCGCGCCACACGCACAATACTATGAACTCTTTGTCGGCTTCAGCGTTCGTCAGCCGGATGGAACGACGGCCCGAACGTCTTCGCCCACATGACTTGAACCTCACCGGGGACGTCAGGGTACGCGTTGGGGGCGACCTTCGTGATACGGTAGCCGGCGCGGGCGTAGAGCTCACATGCTGCGACGTTGTTCGTCTGCGTCTCGATCATCATGCCGCTGGCTCCCGCGTCCCGAGCGCTCACTTCAGCGGCGCCCAGCAACGCGCGACCGACGCCACGTCCGCGAGCCTCTGGTGCGACGCGAATGTCCCAGAGGAGCGCAAGACCGGGTTCACCACCGAGGCGCACGACATCGGAGCTCTCGAGAATGACCACGGCAGCGCCGACGCGGTGCCCGGCATTGTACGCTCCCAGAAAGCGCGCGCGATCGGTGGCAAAGCGGACGGGCCAATCGCGCGGGTGATTCCCTGGGATGGCATCATAGTCTTTGCGTGAGACTGCAACGGAAACGCGTGGCAGAGGCACCACCGGCGCTCCCGGCGTGAGAGGAGCGACGACCGCGCGTACGTGGTACGCGACGGAAACTCCAGCATATTCCGTGAGTGAGTGAGGGCGCTCGAGGCAGATCTCGATGGTCACACCAGCGTGTATTCCAGCTAACGACCTGGCGTTCAGCTGCGAACGCGCGAACGCGAGGATTGAATGCTCAGAGGATGTGGCGCGGCTACGTCTGCTGCAGCAGCGTGTCAGGCGGTGTGGTCGAGCGATTCGTCCTCGTTCTCCTCTGGCGTCGTCGGGAGGAGTGCGAACACCACCGCCAGCACGAAGCCAATCAAGTACATCACTATCTCGAGCTGTGTCTCATTGGCAATGTAGCGGCTCAACTCGTGGCGCCCGATAACGATAAATCCGCCAAGCAGAATCGGCGCCCCGAACAGCACGCCGACCCACCATCGCTGCGACGCCGTCAGGTGGACGCAATACGCGGGCGCTCGCCGCCATCCAAAGACGGCGACATGCACGCCGACGCCGACCGCGAGAAGACTCATCATCGCGAACAGAAGCATAGAGACCTCGACTGCGCTTCAGCGTTCGGCATCGGCCTAACGACCTATTCACCTGCACGCGAATCTACTCCCGATTCCCAAAGGCAGCGATATTCGCAGCAATATCAGCCATCCACCAACGCAGTCAACGCGGCAATACGAGCTCCGCCCCTCACCCCGCCCGCCGAAACACCAGCGCCGCGTTGATCCCCCCGAACCCGAACGAGTTCGACAACACCACCTCCGGGCACCCAGCCCGCCCCACTCGCTTGATGTAGTCCAGATCGCACGCCGCATCCGCATTCGCGAGATTCACCGTCGGCGGCAGCCAGTCCCTGCTCATCGCCAACCCGCAAATCGCCGCCTCGATCGCTCCGCTCGCCCCTAACGCGTGCCCGTAGTAGCCCTTCGTCCCGCTCACCGGCACTTCGTACGCCCGCTCCCCGAACACCTGCTTGATCGCGAGCGTCTCCGTGCTGTCGTTGAGCGGCGTCGAGCTCCCGTGCGCGTTCACGTATCCGATCTCGCCCGCGCTCACCCCTGCATCGTCCAACGCCCGCTTCATCGACCGCGCCGCCTGCGTCCCGTCCGGACGCGGCGCCGTCATGTGGTACGCATCGTTCGACATCCCGAAGCCCACCACCTCGCCGTAGATCTTCGCGCCACGCGCGATCGCCCTCGAGCGCTCCTCCAGCACGAGCACACTCGCCCCTTCTCCCATCACGAACCCATCGCGATCCCGATCGAACGGCCTCGACGCGGTGCACGGATCATCGTTGCGAGTCGACATCGCGCGGATCAGCGCGAACGCGCCGTAGCACAGCGGATACAACGGCGCCTCCGCGCCGCCGCCCAGCATCACGTCCGCATAGCCATCGCGCACCTGACGGAATGCCTCGCCGATCGCGATCGTCCCACTCGCGCAGCTCATCGCGTTCGTCGAGTTCGGGCCCATCACGCCGAACTCGATCGCGATGTTGCAGCTCGACGCGCCGCCGAACACCATCAGCGCGAGCGCAGGATCCACATCCTTCACGCTTCCCGTGTAGAACACACTGCACTGTTCCTCGGCGTAGCCCACGCCGCCGAGTGCGGTGCCCATCATTGCGCCGATGCGCTCGCGATCCTCGGCCGCGAGGTCGAGCTCCGCGTCCTCGAGCGCCATGCGCGCCGCCGCCACCGAGAGCTGGCCGAAGCGGTCGAGACGCTTCGTGCGCTTCGCCTCGAGGAAGTCGCGCGGATCGAAGTCGTCCACCTGCGCGGCGAGATGGCTGCGGAAGAGCGACGAGTCGAAGCGCGTGATCTCGCGCACCTTGCTCCGCTGCGCGCGCAGGCCGTCCCACAGCCCCTCCGATGTCAGGCCAATGGGTGTGATCGCGCCAATTCCCGAGATCACGACTCTGCGACGTTCCGACATGCGACTACCCTCTCGAGAGACCGGGACCGCGCTCCGCCACCGCTGCGAGACCCGCCAGCGTGCGCGACGCGATTCCATGGACAAACACTGGACCGATGACCGCCTTCGCTGCGACGACGCCGAGGACCGGCAGTGGCGGCCCGTTCCACGAATGCACAATGCGTACGCGCGTGGCATCGTCACCCTGGCGCGCGAAGCTCCATTCGACTTCCATGCCCTTCGTGATACCCGCGACGTGCCGATATCGCACGTTCGGCGCGCTCTCGCTCACCGACATCTCCGACATCCACCACGTCGGCCACCGTAGCGAACCGAACGGCCGCCACGCAGCCATCTCGACGAGCCCGCCGCCGTCCGTCGCACGCTGGTGAAAGCGCACGTAGCGATAGTGGCGCAGATGCTCGGGCCACCGATCCACCTCGCGCGCGAACTCGAAGATGCGGCGCAGCGGCGAGTGCACGAGCATCTCATCCACAGTACACATCCACCGCTTCTTCGGCATCGCGCCGAGGTCGAATGGCTCGATTCTGGGGCGAGCGCTGCTGCTCATGAGGTGGACGTCCGCGGTGCCCACGACGCAGTCGTGCGGAATCCGAGTCTGTTGCGCGCGACCGGAACCTGGTTCGTCGCCTTCTGCACGAGCTGGCGCAGCTCGGCCGGGGTGAAGCCGCGAAGCACCGAGACCACGCCGTCGTGACGGCTCACGGGATGGAATCTGAGCGGAAACGACGCGAGCCAGATGCCCGCGGCGGCGACCCAGCTGCGCCGGATGTCGCTCACGATCACGCGCTCGCGCGCCACGCGGTCGAGCTCCCGTATCACCACGAGCGCGTCGCGCGACTCGAAGTGATGGAGCGTCTGCGAGCAGATCGCGATGTCCACGCTCTTCGATGCGATCGGAAGCGCGAGCGCGTCCGCGCAGATCGGAATGAGCCCGCCCGCGTGCGCCTCGCGCAGCAGCGACGCGCTCGTGTCCACGCCGAAGGTGGTGATCGTGAGCCCGCGCGCGCGCCACGTCTTCATCGCGAGCGACGGGATGTCTCCGATGCCGGTCCCGACATCGAGCAGCGACACCGTGCGCGCCGCGCGCCCGTCGAGCACGAGCGCGAGCTCGGCCCGCACCGCACGCCAGCCGCCGAACATGGTGTTCGAGCGCGCGACATCCGCCAGCGAGCGCGCACGAAGCGCATCGTCGACATCGGGATCGTCGAGAATCTCGTAGCCGCGCTTCCGCGGCGGAGTGAGAAGGGACGTCATGGAGCGGTCACCGCTCCAGCGTCGCGTACCCGCCGCGATAGTAGAGCAGCGGCCGCCCCTCACTCGTCGCGGACGCGATGACGGCGCCGACGACGATCGTGTGGTCGCCCGCAGGGTGCCGGCTCTGCACCTCGCACTCGATGACGGCCAGACAATCCTCGATGATCGGTGCACCCGTCGTCCCCCGCGTGAACCCAACGCCCTCGAAGCGGTCCGGATACTCCTCGGCGAACCGGCGCGCGATCTCCTCCTGCTTCGCCTCCAGAATGTTGACCGCGAATCGCGAGGCCGTATTCCCCGTCGCCAGCACGCCGTGCAGCGATGCGCTCTTCTCGATGCAGACGAGCACGAGCGGCGGCTCCAGGCTGAGCGAGCAGAATGCGCTCACGGTCATGCCGTGGTCGTAGAACTGATTGTCGCGAACGGTGACGACGGTGACGCCGCTGGCGAAGCGGCCGAGCACGCTGCGGAAGGTTGCGGGATCGATTGTCGAGAGCGGCATGACTACGGTGAAAGTGGAATCGGCTCGTTTCGGGACCGGGAAACATTGCCGAACACGAGCCGCGCCAGATAGCCCGGCCGAAGCACTTCGCGCGCCGGGACGAAATCTCCCGCGACGCCCACGAAGAGGTCGGCCATGGCTGGGCTGGCTTCGAGCGTCGCCGCCACGCGATTCAATAGCGCTGGCGCGCCCACCGCCAGCGCTACCAGCCGCTCGATCGCCCACTTTCCCCGGAACTCGCGCGTGCGCGCCCGGTCGTACGCGCGGAGCGCGGCGTCCGCCTTCCGCACACTGCCCGCCGCCAGCGATTCCAGAGCGAAGGGAGCGAGCAGCTCGCCGCCGCGCAGCGCCGCGTAGATCCCCTCGCCCGTGAACGGGTCGAAGAAGTCCGCGGCATCTCCCACCAGCGCCACGCCTCGGCCCCACGCGCGCGACGCATGCACCGCGAACGGACCGGTCGCGCGCACCGGCGTCGCGCGCGCGGCGTGTGCCATGCGCGGTGCGATGTGCGGGTGCGCCGCGATCCACCGCTCGAGGAATCCCGCGGGGTCGCCGGCAACGTTCCCCTTCACGCTCGCCCGCGGAACGACCACGGCGACGTTCGTGAGCCCGTGTCCCACGTCCGCGAAGCCCGCGTAGCCATCGCCCGCGACGTGCATCTCGCCGAAATCCGTCATTCCCTCGACGCCGCGATAATGCCCGATGAAGGCGAGG
>Ga0207657_10007773_pt1 | contig 10949 bp, 11 predicted proteins | sample KBSC33metaG_FD_184316 | JGI IMG/M metagenome (GOLD analysis project Ga0207657, IMG submission 184316) | Corn rhizosphere microbial communities from Kellogg Biological Station, Michigan, USA - KBS C3-3 metaG (SPAdes) (version 2) | ecosystem: Host-associated > Plants > Roots > Rhizosphere > Soil ... | reverse complement strand
CGATTCAAGCCAGGTCAGCTTCTCTACGTAGCCCGGCACGCTCTTATCGACGGGGGGCGGCATATTACCGGACATCGCGGCCCATCTCCTCTCGCAGCCGGTCGGTGACCTGCGCGGCCAGCTCCGCCACCGGCGCCGAGTCGATGCGACGGGGACGCTCGATGGGCACGGGGAATTCCGCGATGACCCGGCCAGGCCGGCTGCTCAGCACGACCACCCGGTCCCCCAGCCGGACCGCCTCGCGCACGTTGTGGGTCACGAACAGGATGGTCAGCTGGCGCCCGGCGCAGATCCGGTCCAGCTCGTCGTGCAGCACGTCCCTGGTCATCGCGTCCAGCGCGCCGAACGGCTCGTCCATCAGGAGCACGTCCGCGTCCTGGGCCAGCGCGCGGGCCAGCGCGACCCGCTGCCGCATGCCGCCGGAGAGCTGATGCGGACGCTTCCCGCCGAACCCGGTCAGGTGCACCGTGTCCAGCAGTTCCTCGGTGCGCTGGCGGCGCTCGGCCTTGCCCAGGCCACGGGCCCGCAGCGCCAGTTCGACGTTGCCCGCCGCGGTGAGCCACGGGAACAGCGCCGGCTCCTGGAACATGAACGCCACCCGGCCCCCGCCGGCCGACACCTCGCCGGACGTCGGCTGCTCCAGCCCGGCCACCAGGGACAGCAGCGTGGACTTGCCGCAGCCCGAGGCGCCGATGAGGCAGGTGAATTCCCCCGGCGGCACCTCGAGCGACACGTTGTCCAGCGCGCGCACGGCCGATTCGCCGCGCCCGAACACCTTGGACACGCCCGTCAGCCGGACCGAGTCCCTCTGCCCCCCGACCGGGGGCGCGGCGCGGCGGTCGGCGACCGTCACGGAACTCACCTGCCTCACCATGGCTACGAACTGATCTGGGATTCGCCGGCCGCGGCCAGCACCTTGTTGAGCGGGTCGAGAGCGTAGATCCCGTCCAGGTTCACCGGCTTGAGCAGGCCAAGGGCCACGGCCTGGTCGGCGGCGGTCTTGAGCGAGGCCGCGTTCGGGTCGTTGGTGAACGTGATCTCCTTGAACGACGCCGCGACCAGGTCCGGCTTGAGCGACTTGCCCGTGTAGGTGGCCAGTTCCGCGTTCGCGTCCGCCTGGGCCTGGGTCGGGTTGGACTTGATGAAGGCGTTCGCCTGCACCTGCGCCTTGAGCAGGTCCGACACGACCGCCGGGTGGGCCGCGAGGAAGCTCTTCGTCACGATGAGCAGCGTGGTGACGCCGGGCTCCTTGAGCAGCACCGTGCCGCCGTCCTGGACCATCTGGATGTCGTAGGGGGCCGGCTCGGATCCGCCGGCGATCTGCCCGGACTTGAACTGGAGAACCGCGGCCGAGTTGGGCTTGGTCGGCTTGATGAACGCGTCACCGCCGCCGGTCGTGGTCGTCGTCACGCCGTTCTGCTTGAGCCAGTAGCGCAGGGCTACATCCTGCGTGTTGCCGAGCGACGGCGTGGCCAGCGATTTGCCCTTGAGCTGTGCGGCCGAGGTGATGCCCTTCTTGACCACGATCGACGCGCCGCCGGTGGCGACCCCCGAGATGATCTGGATGTCGCTGGACTTCTGCCAGGCGGTGATGGCCGGGTTCGGCCCGACGTAGGCCACGTCGAGCTGGCCGGCCAGGATCGCGGTGGTCTCCTCGGTGCCCGCGCTGAACGCGGTGGCCTTGACGGTACCCGCGGAGCCCAGCGCCTTGGTGAAGAAGCCTTCCTTCAGGCCGATCAGGGCGGGAGCATGCGTGATGTTGCTGAGGAAGCCGAGCCTGACCGTGACGGGTGAGCTCCCCGCGGCGTTCGCGTTGCTCGTCGAGCCAGACGATGAGGAGGACGAAGACGAGGAGCAGCCTGCCAGCAGCAGCGCCGCACCGATTACCGCGGCGGTCGTGACACGTCGCATCTAGAACCTATTTTCTATCGTTTTTGTCGGAAACAATTCGGATTCACTATACATGAAGTAGGCAATGTAGGGAATCGGCTCTGACCTGGGCAGACTAAGAGGCTGCGCTGATCACGGCGGGCGCAGGTTACCGATGTAACGCGGCCCGTCAGCCGCCCATGTCGGTCGAGTCCTGCAGCGTGACGCCGACCACCGAGGGGAACCTGGCCAGGCACTTCTCCAGCCGGGCCACGTCCGCGTTGGACGCGTGGTCGATCCGGAAGGTCAGCTGCTGGAGCGCGTAGGGGGAATTGAGGTCCGACGGCACCGGCGGGGCCTTCACCTCGGGGACCTTGGCACAGGCCGAACGGACGGCGAGCCGCTGCGACACCGGCGTGCCCGGTTTGAACGCGACAACGGCCTGCCGCTGCCCGAGCGCCGCGTCAAACTGCGAGCAGCCCGCCAGCGCGACCGCTGCGACGGTAACGGCGACGGCGACTACGCCGGGTAGTACCCGCATGGTGCCAGCCTATGGGGTGACGCCGGCTAGTACCGTATCGGAAGGGCCTTCCTTAGGCCATGACACCCAGACAGCAAGGTGATGATGCCCTCCGCTCGTCACATCCTCATCGTCAACTCCCGCAGCGTGCACCAGCCCGTCTTCGTGGTCGGCGCACCGCACTCAGGCGCGGAGCTGATCGGCCGCGCCCTGAAGGCGGCCCCGGGCTTTCACGTCACGATCGGGCAGCCGAGCGTCCTGCGCACCGTGTACGCCTTCGCCCGGCGGCCGTCCATGTACCAGGGCCGGACGCAAGCCGCCGCCACGGTGATCAGGGATGCCTTCGCGCAGGGCTGGCAGGTCACCGCGAGCAGCTGCCTGGAATGCACGCGCGAATGCCGGGCCGCCGCGGGCCTGGCCGCCGACTCGGTCGGGCCGTGCGTGGACCTGCGGGGGCTGGAGACGTTCGGGGACGCGAGCCCGGATCTCATCTACTGCGCGGAGGCGCTCACCTACGCGTTCCCCGACGCCCGGATCGTCCAGGTCATCAGGGACGGCCGGGACGTGGTGGCCAGCATGCTCGCCGACCCGGTGGTGATGTCCTGGTACCGGCCGAGCTTCGTGAACGTGGACACCGAATTCCCTAATCCCTTCTTCGGCATCGAAACCGCCGAGGATCGCGACCTGTGGCCCCGGCTGTCCCCGGCCGCCCGGTGCGCGCTGCGCTGGCGCTGGTCCGTGCGCCTGGCGGCCCGGCTGCACCACGACCTGCCGTCCGGGCAGCTGAAAACGATCCGCTACGAGCACCTGCTGAGCAAGCCGGAGGACGCGCTGGCCGACCTGTCCCGCTTCGCCGGCACGACCGTGCCGTCGGCCGAGATCCGCAACGAGGCCCGCACGGCCCGCTCGCGCGCCCGCGGCCGGCGCGGCCCCGCCTACGAGGCGTCGCTCAACGCCGAGGACATCACCGAGATAGAGAAGGTCGCCGGCGAGGAAGTCCGCCGCCTCGGCTATACCCTCTAGAGGCCCGGCTGTGCCTAGGCCGCCTGGCCCGCGAACTGGGTGTGGTACAGGTCGGCGTACAGGCCGCCCGCCGCCAGGAGCTCCTCGTGCGTGCCGCGTTCGGTGATCCGGCCCGAATCGACGACCAGGATCTGGTCGGCTTCCCTGATGGTGGACAGCCGGTGCGCGATCACCAGTGAGGTCCGCCCGGCCAGCGCCGTCTTCAGCGCACGCTGGACGGCGACCTCCGACTCGGAGTCGAGGTGCGCGGTGGCCTCGTCGAGCACCACCACCGACGGGGCCTTCAGCAGCAGCCGGGCCACGGCGACGCGCTGCTTCTCGCCGCCGGACAGCCGGTAGCCCCGGTCCCCCACCACGGTGTCCAGCCCGTCGGGCAGGCCGGAGATCAGATCCCAGATCTGAGCCGCCTCGCACGCCTGGATCAGCTCGAGCTCGGTGGCCTCGGGCCGCGCGTAGGTCAGGTTCGCCCTGATCGTGTCGTGGAACAGGTGCGCGTCCTGGGTGACCACGCCCACCACGTCGTGCAGCGACTCCTGGGTCACGTCCCTGATGTCGTAGCCGCCGATTCGCACGGCTCCCTGGTTGGGGTCGTAGAGCCGCGCGGCCAGCGCCGTGATCGTGGTCTTGCCCGCGCCCGAGGGGCCAACCAGCGCGGTCAGCTTGCCCGGCGGCGTGCGGAAGCTCACCTCGTGCAGCACCCCGGCCCCGGTGTCCTTGCGCTCCGGCGCCGGCAGCGCGATCGACTCCAGCGAGGCGAGCGACACCTCACTCGCCGTCGGATAACGGAACGACACGTCGGCGAATTCGATCTCCGGGGCGAGGGCATCCGGTCCCCTCTCGGTGCGGGGCAGCGCCACCGCGCCCGGCTTCTCCGCGACGAGCGGCTTGAGGTCGAGCACCTCGAAGACCCGGTCGAAGCTGACCAGGGCCGTCATGACGTTGACTTGCAGGCTGGACAGCGAGGTGATCGGGCCGTAGACCCGGGCGAGCAGGGTAGTCAGGGCCACCAGCGTGCCGATCTGGAAGGTGCCGCGGATGACCAGCGTGCCGCCCAGGCCGTAGACGACGGCGGTCACCATCGAGGCCAGCAGCGTGAGCGCGACGAACAACACCTGGCCGTACATGGCGGTGACCACGCCGATGTCGCGGACCTTGGCCGCGCGCGAGGCGAACGCGCCGGACTCCTCGTGGGGCCGCCCGAACAGCTTCACCAGCATCGCGCCCGCGACGTTGAACCGCTCGGTCATCGTCGAGCCCATCTCGGCGTTGAGCTGCATGCTCTCCCTGGTCAGCCGCTGCATGCGGCGGCCGACCAGCCGGGCGGGCAGGATGAAGAGCGGGATCATAACCAGGGAGATGACGGTGACCTGCCAGGACAGGTAGAACAGCGCGATCAGGATGACGACCAGGCTGAGCAGGTTGGAGAGCACCCCGGACAACGTGGAGGTGATGGCCTGCTGGGCGCCGACCACGTCGCCGTCGAGGCGGCTGACCAGCGACCCGGTCTGGGCGCGGGTGAAGAAGGCGATCGGCTGGCGCTGCACGTGGTCGAATACCTGGGTACGCAGGTCGTAGATGAGGCCCTCGCCGATCCGGGCGGAGAACCAGCGGATCACGAAGCCAAGGGCCGCGTCGAAGATCGCGACGGCGGCGACCGCGCAGGCCAGCAGGATCACCAGCTGTTCGTCACGGCCCAGGATGCCGTGGTCGATGATGTCCCGCAGCAGCAGCGGGTTGACGACGGTGAGCACCGCGTCGACGGCGGTGGCGAGGAGAAACACCGCTAGGTGCATCCGGTACGGCCGCGCGTAGGCGGCGATCCTGCGGATGGTGCCCGGCTTGAGCTTCTGCTTGGTGATGGAGGGATCCATCCGGAACCCGCGCATCACGACCATGTTCGCCCGCCCGTACATGATCAGGGAAACCCCCGGGGGTCCGTGATTAGTTCCGAACGGGTTTGGTATCAGCTAGCAGCGAACTCCAGGGGGCTATCCGGGCGGGGTCCCGGCTGCCGTCATCATCGGCGTGGCCGGGCCGGTGCCTCCTGGGCCGTGCTTAGTGCTTCACCTTGTTCTTGCCACTGCGGGTCGCGCCACCACGCCCGCGCAACGTCACTCCCGTCTCGCTCAGGATCCGGTGGACGAAGCCGTAGGACCTTCCTGTCGAGGCTGCCAGTGAGCGGATGCTCTCACCCGAGTCATACCGCTTGCCGAGGGTCGTCGCCAGCTTGCTGCGATCCACCCCCGTCACCCGCGTGCCTTTCTTGAGGGTCTCGGCCACATGTACCTCCAGTTTGATGCGGTCACCATTGAGTACACGTTCCCCCACAGGTAATGATCAGGCATGACCGCGGGATTGGCCACCCACATGAAGGTAAATGATCACTATATTTTCGCGCCGACCATGACTGAATCGTGACCAAAGGACGGATGCGGCAAACTTGCACCAAACTGATGCAATTGCTTATGCAAGTGCGACAAGATCCGCGAAATCTTCGCTCCACGCGTCTTCCACGCCGTCGGGCAGGACGATAACGCGTTCCGGTGATAGCGCTTCAACCGCACCTTCATCATGCGTCACAAGCACTATCGCGCCGCGGAAGCCCCGCAACGCTCCGAGAACTTCTTCCCGGCTGGCCGGATCGAGGTTGTTCGTCGGCTCGTCGAGCAACAGGACGTTTGCACCCGATACAACAAGAAGAGCGAGGGCTAGCCTCGTCTTTTCTCCGCCGGAAAGCACGCCCGCGGGCTTTTCGACATCATCACCTGAGAACAGGAATGAGCCGAGAACCTTGCGCTGCTCCGATTCGGTAAGGTCCGGAGCTGCCGAGCGCATGTGTGATAGAACCGTTCGATCGGTTTCCAGCGTCTCATGCTCCTGGGCATAATATCCGAGGCTAAGGCCGTGCCCTGGCGTGACTTTTCCGGTGTCTGGCGTCTCCAGTCCGGCCAGCAGCCGCAGCAGCGTCGTTTTCCCCGCGCCGTTCAGCCCGAGGACCACCACCCGGCTCCCCCGGTCGACGGCCACGTCGACGCCGCTGAACACCTCGGTGGACCCGTACGACTTAGACAGGCCCGCGGCGGTCAGCGGGGTCCGGCCGCACGGGGCGGGAACCGGGAAACGGAGCCTGGCCACCCGGTCGGCGGAGCGCTCCGCCTCCACCCCGGCCAGCATCCGCTCGGCCCGGCGCTGCATATTCTGCGCCGCCCTGGCCTTGGTCGCCTTGGCCCGCATCTTGTCCGCCTGTGCCATCAGCGCACTGGCCTGGCGGCCCGCGTTCACCCGCTCCCGCCTGCGGCGCCGCTCGTCGGTCTCGCGCTGCTGCAGGTAGGCGCGCCAGCCCAGGTTGTAGGCGTCCAGGCAGGCCCGCTGTGCGTCGAGGTAGAAGACCTTGTTCACCACGTCGCCGAGCAGCGCGACGTCGTGGCTGATCACCACCAGGCCGCCGCGGTAGCTCTTGAGGTGATCGCGCAGCCAGGCCACCGAGTCGGCGTCCAGGTGGTTGGTGGGCTCGTCGAGGAGCATGGTCTGGGAGTCGGAGAACAGGATCCTCGCCAGCTCGACGCGGCGCCGCTGACCGCCCGACAGGGTGTGCAGCGACTGGTGCAGCACCCGGTCGGGCAGCCCGAGGCTGGCGGTGATCGAGGCCGCCTGCGACTCGGCCGCGTACCCGCCGAGGACCGCGAGCCGTTCTTCCAGCCTGCCGTACTTGCGGATGGCGTCCGCCGCCTCGGCGGAGTCCGATCCGGCCATGGCCGCCTCGGCTGCCCGGAGTTCGGCGCGCAACTGGTCGAGCCCGCGGGCGGACAGCACGCGGTCGATGGCCAGCATGTCCAGGTTCCCGGTGCGCGGGTCCTGCGGCAGGTACCCGACAGTTCCTGACCTGCGGACCGAGCCCGCGGCCGGCTGGGCTTCCCCGGCCAGCACCTTGGCCAGCGTGGTCTTGCCCGCGCCGTTCCGCCCGACCAGGCCGATCCGGTCCCCTGCGGACACCTGGAACGACGCACCGTCAAGCAGCAGGCGTGCGCCAGCCCGCAATTCGATGTCGGTTGCCACGATCATGACGTGATGCTCCTTGGACTGAAATGGACAGACCTCTCCCCTGGGGCGTGTCCCTAGTCCTGGGTGAGGAGCATGGCATCCACTCTACTGGGTCAACCCGTCACCGGGCTAATGGATTCCGGCTCGGTCAGCCGGATGCGGGTGGCCAGGAAGGCACGCGGGATGTCGCGCAGCACGGCCAGCCGCGGGTCGGGCACGGTCAGGAAGCGCCCGGTCGCCTTGGCCAGGTACTTCTCCAACCGGGCGTCATCGGCTAGCCCGACGGCCGACCGCTTGTCCCCGCCCAGCACCACGGCGTCGAGCCCGTCCGGGCCGTACCGGCCGAACACCTCGGCGGCGGCGTCCGCGGCCGCCCGCAGCGCCGTGGCGGCCTGGTTCTCCCGGCGGCGGGCGAAGCGCTGCTGCGACCAGCCGCCCGCCGCGCTGCGGCCATGCACCGGCCTGCTCCCCGTCTTGGAGTCCACCAGCCCGGGCGGCGAGCCCGAGAACACCCCGGCCGCATAACCGCCCAGGCGGACCAGCAGGACGCCGACCGTACGGTCCGCCGCGGCGTGCGCCGCGAGCGCCTCGGCGGCCGCGCGCACCGCGCCCGGGACTTCGGCAGGCAGCGGCGGGAACGGCGGGTGGCACTCGGCCGTGGCCCCGTCCGCGGCCGTGAACGTGACCGTGACCGCCACGCCGGACTCGCCGGTCGTCACCGGCTGACTCGCGGCGGCGCCGCCGTGACGCTGCGCGAAGGTGACGACCCAGGTCACTAGCCGTTCTGGCGGAACCTCCACCCAGCGACCGCCGCCTGCGGCAGGATTCTTCACTACGCAGTGCCCCACATCAGGTCCTAGGGTGGGGTGGGGGTTAGGTAGGGCCTAGATGTTGAAGCCGAGGGCGCGGAGCTGCTCGCGGCCGTCCTCGGTGATGTGCTCCGGGCCCCACGGCGGCATCCACACCCAGTTGATGCGGAAGTCCGCCACCACGCCGTCGAGCGCCTCACGGGCCTGATCCTCGATCACGTCGGTCAGCGGGCACGCAGCACTGGTCAGGGTCATGTCGATGGTGGCGATCCGCTCGGCGTCCACGTCCACGCCGTAGACCAGGCCGAGGTCCACCACGTTGATGCCGAGTTCGGGGTCCACCACGTCGCGCATCGCCTCGAGCACGTCCTCCTGCTCGGCGGTGAGCTCCGCAGTCTCGGTGAGCTCCGCAGTCTCGGTGGTATCGGTGGTCTCCGTAGCGTTCTCTGTCATTGCGCCACCTCCATGGCCTGCGCGGTCGCGTCCTTCCAGGCCATCCAGCCGAGCAGGGCGCACTTTATCCGGGCCGGGTACTTCGACACGCCGACGAACGCCACCGCGTCTTCGAGCAGGCCCTCGTCGGGCTGCCCCTCCACCCTTGAACCCTTGGACTGCATGAGCTCGAGGAAGGCCTGGCTGATCGTCATGGCCTCGGCCACCGGCTTGCCGATGACCAGGTCGCTCATTACCGAGGCGCTCGCCTGGCTGATCGAGCAGCCGAGCGAGTCATACGAGACGTCCTCGACAACCGGCTCGCCGTTGACGTCCTTGAGGCTGACCCGCAGCGTCACCTCGTCGCCGCAGACCGGGTTGACGTGGTGCACCTCGGCATCGAAGGGATCCCGCAGGCCCTTGTGGTGAGGGTTGCGGTAGTGATCCAGGATGATGTCCTGGTACATCGACTCGAGCTGCATCACGTCACCTCCTAACAAGCTCAGACGGCCTGGTCATCCCGTGCCGAAGAAACGCTGGGCGTAGCGGATCCCGTCGGCCAGGGCGTCTACCTCGTCGTGGGTGTTGTACACGTAGAAGCTGGCCCGGGTGCTGGCCTGGACGCCCAGCGCCCGGTGCAGCGGCCAGGCGCAGTGGTGGCCGGTGCGCACCGCGATGCCGAGTTCGTCGAGCACCTGGCCCACGTCGTGCGGGTGCACGCCGTCGACCTCGAACGCCACGGCGCCGCCGCGGTCCTTGGTGGTGTCAGGACCGAGGATGCGCACGCCGTCGATCTCGCGCAGCGCGTCCAGGGCGTGGGCGGTCAGCGACTCCTCGTGGGCCGCCACGTTGTCCATGCCCAGCGCGGTCAGGTAATCGACGGCGGCGGCCAGGCCGGCCGCCTCGGCAATGGCGGGAACGCCGGGCTCGAATCGCTGCGGCGGCGGCAGGAACGTGCTGCCCTCCATCCGCACCACCTCGATCATCGACCCGCCGGTCAGGAAGGGCGGCATGGCCTCCAATAGCTCGGCTCGGCCGAACAGGACGCCGATCCCGTAGGGACCGAGCATCTTGTGCGAGGAGAAGACCAGGAAGTCCGCGCCGAGCGCCGTCACGTCCACCGGCTGGTGCGGTACCGACTGGGCCCCGTCGGCCAGCACCAGCGCGCCCTTCTCGTGGGCCACGCGGGCGATCTCGGCCACCGGCGGTACCGTCCCGGTGACGTTCGACTGGTGGGTCACCGCGACGATCCTGGTCCGCCCGGTGATCATGGTGTCCAGGTCATCGGTGTCGAGCCGGCCCTCGGGGGTGACGTCGAGCCAGCGCAGGGTGGCGCCGGTCCGCTCGCACAGCTGCTGCCAGGGCACCAGGTTGGCGTGGTGCTCCATCTCGGTGATCAGGACCTCGTCGCCGGCCCGCACCTGGAGCTGGCCCGGCGCGCTCAGCGCGTAGGCGACCAGGTTGACCGCCTCGGTGGCGTTCTTGGTGAACACCACCTCGTCCGGCCGGGCGGCGAGGAACGCCGCGACCTTGGCCCGGGCCCCCTCGTACAGGTCGGTGGCCTCCTCACCGAGCAGATGGGTACCCCGGTGCGCGGCCGCGTTGTGCTGCTCGTAGGCCGAGCGCACCGCGTCGAGCACCTGGACCGGCTTCTGCGAGGTCGCGCCGGAGTCCAGGTAGATCAGCGGCTTGTCGTTGCGCACCGTCCGGGCCAGCGCGGGAAAGTCCGCGCGGACGGCCTCGACGTCGAGGTGCACCGAACTCATGCGGGGACCCCCGTGAACCGCTCGTAGCCCTCGTTCTCCAGCAGTTCGGCCAGCTCGGGGCCGCCTTCTTCGACAATGCGGCCGGCCACGAACACGTGCACGAAGTCCGGCTTCACGTACCGCAGGATCCGGGTGTAGTGGGTGATCAGCAGCACCCCGTGGCCCGGCTTCTCGCGGAACCGGTTGATGCCCTCGGAGACCACCTTGAGCGCGTCGATGTCCAGGCCCGAGTCGGTCTCGTCCAGGATCGCCATCTTGGGGTCGAGCAGTTCGAGCTGGAGGATCTCGTGCCGCTTCTTCTCCCCGCCGGAGAAGCCCTCGTTCAGGTTGCGCTCGGCGAAGGCCGGGTCGATGGCCAGCGCGGCCATCGCGGCGCGCAGTTCCTTGACGAAGTCGCGCAGCTTCGGTGCCTCGCCCCGGACCGCGGTGACCGCGGTGCGCAGGAAGTTCGACACCGACACGCCGGGTACCTCGACCGGGTACTGCATG
>Ga0207657_10007771_pt1 | contig 10951 bp, 8 predicted proteins | sample KBSC33metaG_FD_184316 | JGI IMG/M metagenome (GOLD analysis project Ga0207657, IMG submission 184316) | Corn rhizosphere microbial communities from Kellogg Biological Station, Michigan, USA - KBS C3-3 metaG (SPAdes) (version 2) | ecosystem: Host-associated > Plants > Roots > Rhizosphere > Soil ... | reverse complement strand
CCCGTGTTCGACGAGGCGAGCACGCGCGAGTTGCTGGTGCGCGCCTTCCGCGATCAGCCGGCAGGCAGCAAAGTGCGCCAGCAACTGCTCGAGATCGCGACCTGCCACGATCTGCCCGAACTGGCCGCAGACTTGGCTGGCATCCCCAGTTACGAATACATCGAGCGCTTCGTCGCGCAACGCGCCAGCCTTGGCCGCAAGAGCTACTTGAACTATGGCACGCGCAACTACAAGGACATCTTGCGCCAGTGCGATCAGCATGGGGTCGACATGCGCCTCCCAATGAACCAGACACCCCTGATGGCTGCGGCCGCAGCCGGAAATGTGCAGCTGGTCGAGGCGCTGCTCGAGCGTGGAGCGGACAAGGCGGCGACCGACCATTTCGGCCTCGCCGCCCTGCACTGGGCCTTGCGTGCCGGAATGAACGACCCAGACTTTTCGCGCGGCCCCCTTGGTCCCTTGTATGGGCTGCTGGCGCCATCGTCGCTGGACCTGAATACCGGAGAGCGCCTGGTGCGCATTGACTGCCATCTGTCCGAATACCTGCTACTCCAGACACTGTGGGTCTTGACCGGCCGCAGCTTCACAAACATGTATCAACATGCATGGGGCATGTTCAACACCGCGGCGGTGCTGGATGCGTGGGAGCATTTGCCACCCAGCGTCTTGCGTCCAGAACGCAACAAGCGTCAGCACCTGTCCAACGTGTTGTCGCGCAATGAGATCGACAGCGACTACGTCTACAACCGACAACTTTTCCGGCGCCACCAGCGCGGCTGGTACCAATTCAACCCGCGGCTCGCCATCCGGCAGCGCACGGGCGACGAAGAACGATGGATGTCAGTCTACCAAGCGCTGAATCTCGCGTTCGTCAAGGAGTTCGCCTTCTATCAAGTCTGGCACCTCCTCGACGACGCCATGCGTCTTGCCGGCTTGCCCGAAGCCGGCATCCCCATCCGGGCTGAACGCAAATTGGCGCAGGATCAGAGTGGACGCTATCTATGAAGGTGAGAGCGTCCGCGCTCATTGAATGGAAAACCAAGCACGGACATTGACGGACGCGGGTTCAATTCCAAAGCCGGGAATCGAACCGGTGGCCCGCATTGCCGACCTGATAGACGTGGACATGGTTCGATATCGGTTTCCATAGCCGCCAGAAAACCCGAACCTTCGCGGGATTACCGCAGCATTTCGCATGCATTTGCGGGCATGCTCATCGTCTGATTGGGCAAGTCGGACCCAGGATGCCGCCACACCACCAATCATTTCATCTTTCAAAGACAGTGAAAGACGATTCAAATCATTGACGGATCGGAACCATCAATGATTTGAGTCAAGCAGCCGCCTTCAGGCGGCTTTTTCATGTGCACTTTACATTGCTCACATGAAAAAGCCCGCATTACGCGGGCTTTTGGATACGCATTTGGCAAAATCACTTTGCCGGCGCAGAAGTGGTCTTCTGATCTGCTCCAGCGCCAGTTTTGGCGACTGTTTCGGTGTCGGCTGCTTTGGCCTGATCACCCTTCTTCGCAGCGTGCTTGACATGCTTCTTCGCATGATGTGTCTTCTTGTGGCCTTCTACCGGCTTGGCTGCTTCAGTTGCTGCTGCCGGTTGAGCGGCAGCAGCAGATGCCGTGTTTTGAGCGCTAGCGATACCAGCAACAGCGAACAGGGCGGCGATAAGAATGGTCTTTTTCATCTGATGCTCTCTTTCGTTAAGGAAGGCAAGGAAGACATTTCCTTGTTACTTCGGATAACGAGTCAGCTCTACACTCGATGACGATGCTTACAAAATGTTGCAAGCCGGTACAAGAAGGTGATGGATCACTTTTATGCTCGCTAAATAACCGGTCATTTAGGAGCTGCTGCGCCCTGCCCCGTCTCCACCGATATATCGAGGATCCGGCGCAATATAAACCACTACGCGATGATCAAGCATGCCGGGTGGCGCAACGCGGTTCAGGTCGAACGAACGAATATTGCTCGCAACGTTGAATGCCCAAGCAAACGTTTTGTCGCCCGCAACAAATTTGACCGTATCTCCGCCGGTAACATTGACCCACCTGGTGTCGGATTGGATAACGATGGATTTTGTAGCCGCTGTCGGTGGTGCCGGATCTCCCAAGAACGCAATCGGCCATTCGGGACTTTGAGATACGCAGGCTGACAGTAGAAAAACCTGTGCGCAAAGGAATAAATACTTCATGCGCCCCTCCTCGATCTGCCGGAAAAACTTGGACAGGGACTTCTTGTTACGGTTCGTCTGACATCAATGCTTCAGGTCTTGCACTCAACCTGTATTGCTTGCGCCATCATTTCACTTATTCCACCTCTGCGATCAGCGAAACAATCTCCTCACCATAGGTCTGCAGCTTCTTCTCCCCTACTCCGGCAATCATCCTCAACTCATCCAGCGAGCCAGGCTTACGCTTGGCGATTTCGCGCATCGTCGCATCGTGAAAGATGACGTAGGCCGGCACGTTGTGCTTGCGCGCAGTCTCCACACGCCACCAGCGCAATTTCTCGAAAATCGCCTGCTCGGCAACGGATAGCTCGCCAATGACAAGTTCTTTTGTCTTCGGGGCCGATCGCTGCTTCACCTTGACAGGTTTCTGGTAGTGCCGCAGTTCCACCTTGCGCTCACCGCGCAGCACAGGGCGGGCTTGTTCGGTCAGTTTGAGAGATCCATAAGCGTCGTGATCGACCACTACCAGGCCGAGCGCAATCGATTGGCGCAAGACCGTACGCCATTCGGCTTCGCTGGTATCGCTGCCAATGCCGAAGGTGGAAACCTTGTCATGCCGCCATTGTTTGGCTTTGTCCGTCTCGACACCGCGCAGGACGTCGATGACGTGTCCCGCGCCGAATCGCTGATCAACGCGATAGATGGTGGACAAGAGTTTCTGCACCTGCACCGTTCCATCGAATGCTTGCGGAGGGGTAAGGCAGATGTCGCAGTTGCCGCAGGGGCCGGAGTCCTGGCCGAAGTAACTCAGCAGGCGCACGCGGCGGCAGGCAAGCGTTTCGCACAGACCAAGCATGGCATCAAGCTTTGCAGTCTGGATGCGCTTAAAGTTATCGTCGGCTTCGGACTCATCGATCAGGCGACGCTGCTGCACTACGTCTTGCAGACCGTAGGCCATCCAGGCATCGGCAGGCAAACCGTCACGACCGGCACGGCCGGTTTCCTGGTAATAACCTTCTATGCTCTTGGGCAAATCGAGGTGGCAGACGAAGCGGACATCGGGCTTGTCGATGCCCATGCCGAAAGCGATGGTAGCTACCATGACAATGGCTTCCTCGCGCAGGAAGCGAGCCTGATTGGCGGCGCGCGTCGCATGGTCCATGCCTGCATGGTAAGGCAAGGCGGTAATGCCTTGCGCATTGAGAAAGTCCGCTGTTTCTTCGACCTTCTTGCGCGAGAGGCAATACACGATACCGGCATCGTCGGGGTGTTCTTCCCGAATGAAATCGAGCAATTGCTTGCGGCCGTTCGTCTTTTCAACGATCTGATAGCGGATGTTGGGACGGTCGAAGGACGAGACGAATTGCATCGCGTCTTCGAGCTGCAAGCGATGCGCGATTTCGGCGCGTGTTTGGGGATCGGCAGTCGCAGTAAGCGCGATGCGCGGAACGTCAGGGTAGCGTTCGTGCAGTACCGAGAGGCGAATGTATTCCGGGCGAAAGTCGTGGCCCCATTGCGAAACGCAGTGGGCTTCGTCAATAGCGAAAAGCGCAATGCGGGAGGCGTCGAGCAGTTCGAGGCAGCGCTGCGTCAGGAGGCGTTCCGGAGCGACGTAGACAAGGTCGAGTTCACCGTTGCGGACACGGCGCTCGGTGCGCATCGTCTCATCGAAGCTTTGCGTCGAGTTGAGGAAGGCGGCGCGCACGCCGACTTCGGCGAGCGCGTCGACCTGGTCCTGCATCAGCGCAATCAACGGTGAGACGACGACGCCGACACCGTCGCGCAGCAAGGCGGGAATCTGATAGCAAAGCGACTTGCCGCCGCCAGTGGGCATCAGGACCAGCGCATCGCCGCCTTGCGCGACATGGTTGACAATCGCGGCCTGCTGGCCGCGGAAAGACGGGTAACCGAATACGGTTTGAAGGACGTGGAGCGCCTTGTTGTCAAGCTGGTCAGACATCCTGCTATTTTAATCCACCCAGGTGACAACGCCACTGTAAGCAGTCGCCAGTATGATGGCGCCGAACACGAGGCGATACCACGCAAAGGCGGTGAAGTCGTGCGAACTGATGTAGCGCAACAACCAGCGCACGCACAAAAAGGCCGAGACAAAGGCCGCGACGGTGCCGATGCCAAACAGCGGTATGTCGGCTGCGGACAGCAGCGCACGCTCCTTGTAGAACGAATAGAAGGTAGCGGCAAACAGCGTCGGGATGGCGAGGAAGAAGGAAAATTCGGTGGCCGCCTTGCGCGACAGTCCGAACAGCATGCCGCCGATGATGGTGGCACCGGAACGGCTGGTGCCGGGAATCAAGGCGAAGGCTTGCGCGCAGCCGACCTTCAAGGCATCGATCGGGCGCATCTCGTCCACCGATTCGATGCGGGCCTTCACAGGCAGAGCCTTGTTGCGGCGCTCGACCCAGAGGATGACGAAAGCGCCAACGATGAAAGCGAGCGCCACTGGCACTGGCGAAAAAAGTACTGCCTTGATCTTTTTGTTGAAGAGGAAACCGAGCGCTGCCGCAGGCAGGAAGCCGATGATGAGGTTGGCAGCGAAGCGCTGCGCCTTCGGGTCGCTGCCGAGGCCGGAAAGAACGGCAGCGATTCTGGCGCGATATTCCCAGCAGACGGCGAGGATGGCGCCAGCCTGGATCACAATCTCGAAGACTTTGACCTTGTCGCCGGTGAAATCGAGCAGGCTGCCTGCAAGGATGAGATGGCCTGTGGAGGAAATCGGAAGAAATTCGGTAAGTCCCTCGACGATACCCATGATGAGCGCCTTGAGCGCGAGAGCGAGATCCATATGCGAAATATGATGGCGTTTGAATTGACAATAAAAAACCCGCGGGACGCGAGCCACACGGGCTGGTAAATACGGCTGCCGTATTATCTGGCGGGCTCAAAGGTTACCACGAGACTTGTTGCTTTGGCCGTGATTCGCGTGGGAAAAAAATTAGTGCCCCCATAACGGAAATCGTTCGGTTGAAAGGTGTACAAGGGCCGATCTTTCAGAAGCTGTTCGCCAATGAGGCCGGCGATGCGCGTAATTTGTCTGGCATAGGGCGAGTCGAGACCGTCGATAGCAAGATTTTCCACATGCGGGTCCGTCAGCACGAGCGCATTGCGCGATGGGTCGATTTGCAATTGCCCCGAGATAGACAAACTGCCGCTCCACGACTTGTCGGTGAAAGGCGGCGTGATCGAGGTATCCATGCTGGTGAGGATGCGGTTCGTCTCGGGCTGCAAGGAGACGCGCGGATTGGTCACGCGCACATCGAGCAGTTCGAGGAAACGACTATTGAACGGGAAGCGGGTAGAAATGGACTGTTGCAGGCGGGCGAGCGGAATTTCCACTTCACGCGGACCCAGCAACGATGCGCAAGAAGCAAGCAGCAGCGTGGAGGCGAACCATATCAGGTGCAAAAAATGGGGTGTCATTGCAGTTTTCGAGGTTGATCAGGAAGTCAGCGCATCGAGGCGCGTGAGGAACTGCAGCGCGTATTCGCGCGAATCCCCGCACATCTCGACCGAGGCTTGCAGACTTTCGCACACAGCCGGGCGTTCCGGTTTGCCGAAAATCATGCATTGGTTCCCGTCGTCAAGCTGGATGCAGCGCACACCCGCCGGCTTGCCGTTGGGCATGCCGGGGATGGGCGAGGAGATGGAGGGGGCGATGCAGCAGGCGCCGCAGCCGGGACGGCAGGTCGTGTGGCTCATGACAAGGCAGCAAGAATGGCGGTTTGCGGGAAAATCCGCTAAGGGACTCTGCCATGATACGCGATGAAGCATGCGTATTTCATGTCCCTGGCCGCTGCTTTTTTGCTCCCCTCTCGGTGTTCATGCCGCAGGCTCTCGAACCACCCTCACCCACATCGCTGACTTGGAAGAAGGTATTACATACGCCGATAGGTCAAGCCGTAATCGGCAGGATTATCACTGCGTCACTGTTAACTTTGGCCTCCCATGGACTGCACCTGCACAAACAATTTTCCAAAATGGGCAAAATGCCAGTGATAGGGCATGTAACAAACATCTGAGTAAATAAACGAAGGAAGCGTATCTGCACCAGCTTTCACAAGTAAGAACGATGATATCGTTTGATAAAATAAGGAGTTTGTTCCCAACTCCCCCGAGCCTCGAAAATGAATATCGAAAAAGCCCGTTTCAACATGATTGAACAGCAGATCCGGACGTGGGATGTGCTGGATCAGGACATCCTCGACCTGCTGGTCGTCGTCAAACGCGAAGCCTTCGTGCCGGAAGCCTATCGCAGCCTGGCGTTCGTCGATACCGAAATTCCGCTGCCCGGCGGCGAACATATGTTCACGCCGAAGATGGAGGCGCGGATCGTGCAGGAAATGGCCGTGAAAAAGCACGAGCATGTGTTGGAAATCGGCGCGGGGTCCGGCTACATGGCCGCGCTTCTGACACACAAGGCACGGCATGTGACGGCGGTGGAGATCAACCCCGCGCTGCGCGACATGGCGAAGAAAAACCTGGCCGACTACGGCGTGGCGAATGTCAGCGTGGAGCTTGGCAACGGCGCATGTGGCTGGGGCAAGGAGCAATACGATGTGATCGTCATTTCCGGCTCGCTGCCCGTACTGCCGGATACCTTCCTCAACCAGATCAAGGTCGGCGGCCGGATCTTCGCCATCGTCGGCGAAGCGCCTGTGATGTCGGCGCAAATCATTACCCGCGTGTCCGACACCTCGTACAACACCGTCAAGATATTCGAAACCAATGTGAAGCCGCTGCGCGATGCCGTGGTGCCTTCGCATTTCACGTTCTGAGGAATTTCATCATGCAAAGCCTTACCGCACCGGAGCTGGCCCAGTGGCTGGCCGATGAAGCGCGCGAAAAACCGGTGCTGCTCGACGTGCGCGAACCGTGGGAGTTTCAGACCTGCCATATCGAAGGATCGGTCTCGATCCCGATGAATACGGTCCCCACACGCATGCAGGAGCTGGATGACGAAGCGCCCATTGTGTGCATTTGCCATCACGGCGCGCGCAGCATGTCGGTCGCCGCATTTCTTGAGCGCAACGGCTTTGCCAATGTCATCAACCTGACCGGTGGCGTGCATGCCTGGGCGCTGCAGGTCGACGGCTCGATGCCGACCTACTGACTTGATCGACTCCAAGGGAGACCTTTAATAATGCGAAATGCCCTGCTTGCCTCGTTGATGGCCGGCGCCTTCCTGTCTTTGAATGCGCAGGCGGCCGATTTGCTTGAGGTGTACCGTGAAGCGCTTGTTAACGATGCTCCCTATGCCAGCGCACGCGCTAGTCTGGCGGCAGGCCGGGAGAGGGAAACGCAGGGACGAGCCGGTTTGCTGCCGACAGTCGGCGTAACCGGCAACTACAGCCGCAACAGCCTGGATCTGACAACAGCCGGAGTCAGCGCGAGCCGCACTTACAACAGCAGCGGCTACACCGTGTCGCTGTCGCAGCCTCTGTTCCGCCTGGCAAATTGGGAAACCTACCAGCAGGGCAAGCTGTCGGTGGCGGCCAGCGAAGCGCAGTTCGCGCAGGCGCAGCAGGACTTGATCGTGCGCGTGGCCCAGGCGTATTTCGATGTGCTGGCATCACAGGATGCGCTGGCTTCGGTGCAGGCGCAGAAAATCGCGATCACGGAACAGCTTGCCGCGGCCAAGCGCAACTTCGAAGTCGGTACCGCAACCATTACCGACACCCATGAAGCGCAATCCCGCTACGATCTAGTGATATCGCAGGAAATCGCGGCGCAGAACGATCTCCAGATCAAGCGCACCGCCCTGCAGCAGATCATCGGCAAGCCGCCGGTCGAATTGGCGCCGCTCGCACCACGCGTGAAGCTGAATGCGCCAGAGCCGACCACCATCGACAAGTGGGTGGAAAGCGCAGAAACGCAAAACTACAGCGTGGTGGGATCAAAGTTGGCGCTAGAGATTGCGCAGCGCGAGATCAAGCGCAACCGTGCGGGACATTACCCTACGCTGGAGCTGGTCGCTAGCCGCAACCATACCAATCAGGGCACAAGCGCAAGCATCAGCTCCTTGGCAGGCAACACATCCGATACGAACTCCATCGGCGTACAGTTGGCGATTCCTGTCTTTTCAGGCTTCTCGGTTGACAGCAAGGTGCGCGAATCAATTGCCCTCGAAGACAAGGCGCGGGCGGATCTGGAGAATGCGCGTCGCGTGGCTGCGCAAGGGGCGCGTCAGGCATTTCTCGGCGTGAATGCCGGATTGGCTCAGGTGCGCGCGCTGGAGGCAGCGGAGGTGTCGAGCAAGTCTGCGTTGGATTCGAACCGGCTTGGCTATCAGGTCGGCGTGCGGATCAATATCGATGTGCTCAATGCGCAGCAGCAGCTTTATTCGACCCAGCGCGATCTTGCGAAGGCGCGTTATGACACGATCGTCAACGGTCTGCGCCTGAAGTCGGCTGCCGGCACGCTGAAGGAAGAAGATCTGGTGCGGATTAATGCACTGCTGAAGCACTGAGGTGATGCAGGTTTGCTGAGGGCTCACCGTAAAGCTCCATCCCCCTACAAGGGGGGAGGAACTTTATGGTGCATTGTTCATACTGACCCCGCCTCACCTTGTCCATCAGCACAAGCGCGCCTTGAGAAACACTTCCACCTGTTCCGGCGGCTTCGCTTCGGCGAAGTAGTATCCTTGCATGATGTCGCAGCCTGCATTGCGCAGAAATTGCAGTTGCGTTTCCGTTTCCACCCCTTCCGCTACCACTGACAATCCGAGCGAGTGCGCCATGGCAATGATAGCGGTGGTGATTGCCTCGTCGTCGCCATCGCCTGGAATGTCGCGCACAAAGGTGCGGTCGATCTTGACCTGATCGATCGGGAAGCGCTTCAGGTAAGCCATCGACGAATAGCCGGTACCGAAATCGTCGATCGACAGACGTATGCCTGCGGTCTGCAGCTTGTTCAGCAATTCAACGTTGGCGTGCACATTTTCCATCAGCACGGTTTCCGTGATTTCCAGTTCGAGCTGACTAGGCCGCATGCCAGCTTCACGCAAGGAACTGACAATGTCGTGCACGAGGTAGGCATCCTTGGTCTGCCGCGCCGAGAGATTGACCGATACGTGAACATCGCCCAGCCCTGCCTCGCGCCAGGCCGCGACCTGCTTGCAGGCGGTGCGGATCGCCCAGCGTCCGATCTGCACGATCAGTCCACTTTCCTCCGCTAATGGAATGAATTCCGCCGGACTGACCATGCCGAGTTCAGGGTGGTTCCAGCGCAGCAGGGTTTCGAGTCCGACCAAACGGCTATCCTTCAAGCCAATCTGTGGCTGGTAGTACAACTGCAACTCGCCGCGCTCAAGCGCCTTGCGCAACTTGGTTTCCAGCGACAGGCGTTTCTGCACGCGCTGGTCGAGTTCCGGATGGAATTCTTCGTAAGCATTCTTGCCTTTGCCCTTGGCCTGGTACATCGCGGTGTCGGCATTGCGCATGAGCGTTTCCATGTCCGGCGCGTCGTCGGGATAGATGCTGATGCCGACACTGGCAGTGACGTAGATCTCATGGACGTCGATTTCGAAAGGCGCGGTCAGCGCGTCGAGCATCTTCGCGGCCACACTGTCACCGCCTGCCATGCTGCCAGACTCAAGGATGATGGCAAATTCGTCGCCGCCAATGCGGCAGACCGCATCGCCGTTGCGCAAGGTTTCCAGCAGGCGTTGTGCCACCAGCTTGAGCAGTTGGTCGCCACACCGATGGCCAAGTGTGTCATTGATGATTTTGAAGTTGTCGAGATCGAGCAGGAGCAATCCGACATTGCCTCCGAACTGGTCAACCCTGTCCAGTGCTGACGACAGCATCTCATTGAAGGCGTGACGATTGGGCAGGCCGGTGACCGGATCAGTGTGCGCCAAATAATCGAGATGCGCTTCCGCACGCTTGACCGCCCGCCGCATACGGGCCACCAGCAGGTAAGCGACCGCCAGCGAGCCGATCGCGATTAACAGCGTCAGACCGGCATAGCCAATCAGGCGAGCATATAACTGGTCGAGCCCGACGCGCACCACGACATATCCGATGCGGTGCTTGCCCATATTCACGTAGCGCACCAGATCGAATTGGCTGAAGCCGAACCGGTGGCCTTTGCGAATCAAGGCCGGATCGGGCGTGGCAATGTCAGCGGCACCATTTCGATGGAAGCGCGCGAGTGGCGTGCCGGCCATGCTGAAGATCGCAGCCGCTTCGATATTGGGTGCGACTTCCAACGCCTTCAGTGTTTCGTTAGCGGCTTTTTCATCGCTAAGCAACAGTGCAACTGCACTGTTGTCGCTAATGAGGCGCAATTGCACATTCATGTCCTCGACCATCGCCGTGCGCAAGGATACAAACTGGAAAACAATCAGCAGCACGCTTGCGACCATGAGCGCGGCCCCAGCAGTAGCTAGATTGACCAGAGCCATGAAACGGCCGAGATGCGATGTGACAACGCTTGGCTGGGTCATTGCACGATACGCGCAAGGCGCAGCAATTGGAAACTCAGCGCCAGCCTGCTATGGGACGCCATATATGTATTGGTATCGAACACGGTGCAATTGTTGTTCATGGCAAACGCAATGACAGCGCCGTCGCAGGACTTGACTGACCACTACTTTGAATTGGCAGACACGATATGCAAGGAAATTCCTGTCGCCACTATGCACATCTGACGGAATCATCATCATTGTGCCTTAAGGCAATATTTTAACCGACAGGCCGATATCGGCGGCATTCATTCTTCGCGACAACGCACAATAACGGTATATTT
>Ga0207657_10007769_pt1 | contig 10952 bp, 14 predicted proteins | sample KBSC33metaG_FD_184316 | JGI IMG/M metagenome (GOLD analysis project Ga0207657, IMG submission 184316) | Corn rhizosphere microbial communities from Kellogg Biological Station, Michigan, USA - KBS C3-3 metaG (SPAdes) (version 2) | ecosystem: Host-associated > Plants > Roots > Rhizosphere > Soil ... | reverse complement strand
CCGCCGGCATCGAGATCGAAGCTCATCACCAGGCTGTCGTCCACCGGCGCGACCTTGATCCCGCGGCGGTCGAAGACGATCCAGTCGAACTTGAAATTGTGGCCTACCTTGAGGACCGAGCGATCCTCGAGCAGCGGCTTGAGCCGGGCCAGAGCCTCGCCTTCGGCGATCTGCTCGGGCCGCTCGGAGAGGAGGTCGTGGCCGCCATGCCCGAGCGGCACGTAGCAGGCCTTGCCGCACTCCGTGGCGAGGCTCACCCCGACGAGGTCGGCCGTGACGCAATCATAGCCGGACGTCTCGGTATCGACCGCGACAAGACCGTTCGTCCGCGCCTCCGCGATCCACGAGTTGAGCTCCTCCAGCGAGGTGACGGTGCGATAGGCGGAGCGGTCGATCTTCGGCTCGGGCCGGACTTCGGCCTGCACCGGAGCGACGATCGCGGCGGCGGGCGAAGGGGCGTGGGCCCCGCCGCCGCCGGTTCCGGTGAGCCGGGCGACCAGCGCCCGGAAGCCCTGCTCCTCGAGGAACTCGCGAAGCGGCTCGGGCGGGATGCCCTTCATCTCCAGCGCTTCGAGCGGCTCCGGCAGCGGCGAGTCGCAGACCAGCCGGACGAGCTCGCGCGACATCCGCGCCGCGTCGGCATGCTCGATCAGATTCTGCTTGAGCTTGGGCTTGGTGATCTCGTCCGTGTGGGCGAGAACCGCCTCGACATCGCCATATTGCTGGATGAGCTGCGCGGCGGTCTTGGGCCCGACACCCGGAACGCCGGGGATGTTGTCGACGCTGTCGCCCATCAGAGCGAGCACCTCGCCCAATTGCTCGGGCGGGACTCCGAACTTCTCGACGACATAGGCGCGATCGATTCGCCGGTCGTTCATCGTGTCGTAGAGGTCGAGCTTGTCGTCCTCGATCAGCTGCATCAGATCCTTGTCGGACGAGACGATCGTCACCTTCCAGCCCGCGGCGAGCGCGGCCTTGGAATAGCAGGCGATGATGTCGTCGGCCTCCAGCCCCTCCTCCTCGATGCAGGGCAGCGAGAAGGCGCGGGTGGCGTCGCGGATCAGCGGGAATTGAGGGACGAGATCGGGCGGCGGCGGCGGCCGCTGCGCCTTGTAGCCGTCGAACATGTCGTTGCGGAAGGTGTGGGAGCCGGCGTCGAAGATCACCGCGAGGTGGGTCGGGCCGTCGGCCTTGTGGAGGCTGTCGGCGAGCTTCCACAGCATCGTCGTGTAGCCGTAGACCGCGCCGACGTTGAGCCCGTGGCGGTTGGTCAAGGGCGGCAAGCGGTGATAGGCGCGGAAGATGTAGCTCGAGCCGTCGACGAGATAGAGGTGCGGGGAGGGCATGGAGTCGGACTTAGCTCAAATGGGGGTTGAAACAACCTCCCAGGCGGGGTCCGGCGCGACGGGAGTGGCTGTGCAGCAGATCGATTTCGCCTTGCTCGGCCTGATGCTGTTCGTCGCGTCATTGGTGGCGATGATCACCCGCCGGCTGAAGCTGCCCTACAGCGCGGGGCTGGTCGCGGCGGGCCTGGTCCTCCCGTTCCTCCCGCTCGGCTTCCATCTCCGGCTGACTCCGGAGCTGATCTTCACCGTCTTTCTTCCGCCGCTGATCTTCGAAGCGGCCATCCAGATCCCCTGGGGGCCGCTTCGGCGCGAGCTTCCGCTGCTGATGGTTCTCGTCACGGTCGGCGTATTGCTAGCCGCCGCGATCGTGGCGTGCGGGATGCATTATGTGATCGGCTGGAGCTGGATCGGAGCGGCCTTCTTCGGGATCCTCGTCGCCGCGACGGATCCTGTGTCGGTCATCGCCTTGTTCCGGGAAATCCCGGTCGAGCCGCGGCTCCATCTCGTCGTCGAGGCCGAAAGCCTGCTCAACGACGCGGTCGCCGCGGTGGTTTTCGTCGTTCTCGTCGCCGTGGCGGGCGGAGGGCCGGTGACGGCGGGCGTGGTCGGGAGCAAGCTTCTCGTCACCGCATTGGGCGGGATCGCCGCGGGCGGGGCGGTGGCCCTCCCGCTGCTTCTGATCGCGGGCCGCACCGAGGACCGGCTGGTCGAGATCACCCTAACCACGCTGGCCGCCTTCGGCTCGTTCCTCCTGGCCGAGCATTTCCACACGTCCGGAGTGCTCGCCGGGCTGACCGCCGGGCTGCTCGTCGGCAATGTCGGCTGGATGGGGTCGATTTCCGATTCGAGCCGGCCGAACGTCCTCTCCTTCTGGGAATATGCCGCCTTCCTGGCCAATTCGGTGATCTTCCTGCTGATCGGAGGAGCGATGGCCGGAACGCCGCTCTTCCCGGTGCTCGAAGCCGCCGCGGCGGCGATCCTGCTCTCGCTCGTCGGGCGCGCCGCGACCATCTATCCGATCGCGCTCATCTTCCGGCGGACCCGGCTCGGCCTGCCCGCCAAGTACCAGCATGTCCTGTGGTGGGGAGGTCTTCGCGGAGCGCTGGCGCTGGCGCTTGCGCTGGCCTTGCCGCCGAGCGTCGCCGAACGGGACCATATCATCGCGGTCGTCTTCGCGGTCGTCGCCTTCTCGGTCTTCGTCCAGGGGCTGACGATGGCGCCGCTGATCGGCCGCCTCGGCCTCGTCGTCGAACGACGTTCCGAGTAATCGGCGGTTCAAGCGTCCCCGGCTAGGAGCGCCGGATGAAGCGGCCCGGCCTTCTCCTCGCACTGCTCCTCGCCCTGCCGATCGGCGGCGCCGCTCCGGCCGCCGCGCCGGCGGCGGCTTCCGCCTTCGCGCCCACCCGCTTCTCGGTCGAGGTCGTCGGGAGCGGCCCGGACGTGATCCTGATCCCCGGCCTGACCGCTTCCCGCAACGTCTGGCGCGGGACGGTCGCCGCCGTTCCGGGCTATCGCTATCACCTCGTCCAGGTCGCCGGCTTCGCGGGCGAGCCGGCGCGCGGCAACGCCAGGGGCGAGGTCGTCGCCCCGCTCGCCGAGGAGATCGCCCGCTACATCGCCGCCAGGCGCCTCGACCACCCCGCACTCGTCGGCCACTCGATGGGGGGAACGGTGGCGATGATGATCGCGGCGCGGCACCCGGAGCGGGTCGGCAAGGCGATGGTGGTCGACATGCTTCCGCAGCCGGCGGGGCTGCTCGGCGGCTCCGCCTCGGGCATGCGTGGACTCGCCGGGCTGCTTCGCGGTCTCGGAGGGAGCGAAGGCGGCCGCGGCCTCATCGATTCGGCGATCCGGATGTTCGGCAACGATTCGGCGGAGAACAGCCGGAGCGATCCCGACGTGGTGGCGAGGGCGACCGAGGAGCTCGCCGTGGCCGACCTGACTCCCGAGCTTGCGAGGATCTCGGCGCCGCTGACGGTGGTCTACGCCGCGCCCGATGCAGCCCGCGCCCCGGCCATCGCGAGGACCTATGCGGCGGCCTATTCGGCCAGGAAAGGGGTTCGGCTGGTCCGGGTGGACGAGAGCGGCCACATGATCATGTACGACCAGCCGGCGCGGTTCCGCTCCGCGCTTCGGACCTTCCTCGCCGGCTAGACGGCGCGGGCGCCGCCGAGGCGAGGAACAGCTGGAGCCGGCGCATCCAGGCGGCGTAGAGGCCGGGGGCGCTCATCTCACGCGCCCTCGGGGGCGACCCAGCCGGCGACCAGATAGATCGCGATCATCACCGGGCCGAGGAAGAAGAGTCCGGCGACGGCGGCGAGCCGCACCAGGGTGACGTCCGCTCCGGTCGCCGCGGCGAGGCCGGAGCACACGCCCATCAGCTTGCCGTTCGGGCGGTCGAGGGTGAAGGGACGGTTCATGGTCGTTGTTCCTGAATGAGAGAGCGGTGACCCCCGTGGGGCGCGGCGGTCAGATGAGCTGACCGGCCGGCCCGACGGCGGCGGAGACGTATTGGCTGGCGGCGCGAAGAGCACCGAGAACCGAAACCGCGAACTGCTGCGCATTGGCGAAATTGAAGGTCATTGTCTTACTCCCTGTGTCCGGCGTCCGGTCGATCCGGCGCCATGCCGAGAGTTTTGCATAGCCCGTGCCAACCGGCAGAAACGGCGGGAAACCGCCATTTCTTTACTTGATCGAGCCAAGTCCCGCAAAAGCGGTTGGGAAAATCCACCATTTTGAGGCGGGAAAGTTGGCAAGACTTGCCGACTTCATCTGCGGACGCTTGGCGCTGGCGGCGGCGCGCGTGGGGCTCTATCCTCGCGCCAAAGGAGACTGGCATGAAGACGATCATCGCACTGGCGGCGGCCGCCGCTTTAGCCGCGGGTACGGCCCCGGCGGGCGCGGCGCTCGGCACCGGCACGAAGGCGCCGGACTTCACCACCACGGGCGCCTTGGCCGGCAAGCCGTTCCGGCTTCACCTCAAGCAGCAGCTCCGCCGCGGCCCGGTGGTGCTCTATTTCTTCCCCAAGGCCTTCACCAAAGGCTGCACGCTCGAAGCCCACGCTTTCTCGGACGCCGCCGCGGAGTTCCGCAAGCTCGGCGCCACGGTGGTCGGAATGTCCGCCGACGATTACGATTCGCTGCGCCGCTTCTCGGTCGAGGAATGCCGCAACGCCTTTCCCGTCGCCATGGCCTCGACGGCGACGATCCGGGATTACGACGTCCGCTTCAAGGCCGGGGCGGCGCTCACCAACCGGACCTCCTACGTGATAGCCCCGGACGGAAGCATTATCTCGGCTTATTCCGATCTCAATTGGCAGAACCACGTCGCCAATACCCTTGCCGCGGTGAAAGCGTGGCGGGCGAAGCAGCGGCGGTGAAGCGGCTCTTCACGATCGGCTACGAAGGCAAGACGCTCGAGGAATTCCTGGGCGAGCTGACGGCCGCCGGAGTCGAGGCGGTGCTCGACGTGAGAGCGGTCGCCGCCTCGCGCCGTCCCGGCTTCTCGAAGACCGCGCTCTCGAACGCCTTGGCGGAGCGCGGAATAGGGTATCGCCATTTTCGCGCCCTCGGCACTCCGTCCGACGGGCGGACCGCCGCCCGGGCGGGGAAGGTCGCCGAGATGCGCCGAATCTATGCCGGCCAGCTCGAGACCCCCGAAGCCGGCCTGCAGATGGAGCAGGCGATCGAGGCCGCGGGGGAGAGGCCGTCGGCCCTGCTTTGCTACGAAGCCGATGCACCGGGCTGCCACCGCACGATGCTTGCGGAGCGGATGCTGGAGCGTCGCGAATTCGAGGTGGTGGATCTGTAGCTTCTTCTCCCTCTCCCTCCGGGGAGAGGGCCGGGGAGAGGGCCGGGGAGAGGGGCAGTCCGACTCCCGGCGTTCGGGGGTTCCAGACTCCCCCTCTCCCAACCCTCTCCCCGGAGGGGAGAGGGCTACTGGCCTACCTCGGTCTGCGCTCCAGGTGCAGATAGCCCGGATCGAACTCGGCCGCGCGCTGCATGCGCTCCCAGTCGTGGATGATGACCCGGCCCGCCCGGAACGTGCACAGGCCCTCGTCGCGCAACCGGCGAAGCATCCGGTTGACGTGGACGGACGTGAGGCCGGTGGCGTCGGCGAGGTCGGTCTGGGTCAGCGGCAAGGCATAGCCGTCCTCGTCGGCGAGGCCCACGATCTGCAGCCGAGCGAACAGCTCGCAGAGCAGATGGGCGATCCGAGCCATTGCGCTCCGCCGCCCGATCGACAGGATCTTCTCACGGTGGATCGCCGAGTCGATCAGGGTGGAGAACCACAGGATCCGGGCGAGGTGGGGCTGGGTCTCGGTGATGTGCCGGAGCGCCTCGTGCGGGACGAGAGCGAGGCGAACCCGGGTCAGGCTCTCGACATTGTGGTCGAGCTGCTTGAGCAGGAAGCCGTGAAGATCGACGAAGTCGCCGGCGACGTGAAGCTCCAGGATCTGGCGCTGGCCGTCGGCGAGATCCTTGTAGCGGCAGGCCATTCCCTCGGAGAGCAGGATCGACTCGCTGAGCACCGTGCGGTCGCGGACGATCACCTTGCCGGGCGGGACCTCGCGAATCTCGGCGATCGAGTCGCGCAGCACCTGCTCTTCCGCGGAGTCGATGACGTCCCGGGCGCGAAGCTTGAGGAGGAGCGGCGCGAGCGCCGCCTCCCGATCCTCGGCGAAGCTGTCAAGCGGCATGGCCGCTCCCGCTCGCCACGCCCGCGGCCTCGAGATGCGGGCCCAGCCGGCCGCTGATCCACAGCGCCCACATCCTGAAGTCGGCCGCCAGCGACCAGGCGGGGTAGGTGAAGGTGGCCGGTCGGTTCCGCTCGACCCCGAAGTGACTCAGCCAGGCGAAGCCGTAGCCCGCGACCGGGAGGGCGGCGAACAGGATCATGCGCCCCGTGACGAGCGCTCCCGCGGCGATCAGCAGGACGAGGCTGGTCCCGGCGTAATGCAGGGCGCGGGTGGCCGGCCGGCGGTGCTCGCGCAGGTAATGAGGCCAGAATTCCGTGAAGGTGCGAAGGCGATCCACCTGGTCACATCCTCCCTGTTTCCCGGCCGGGGCCGCCATAGCACCTGCGCGGCCCCGGTGCACCTCTCCCGTCAGCCGGCGACGATCGTTCCTCCATTGGGATGCAGGACCTGCCCCGACATGTAGCTCGAATCCTCGCAGGCGAGGAACAGGAAGGAGGGCGCAACCTCGTTCGGCTGACCCTTGCGGCCCATCGGAGTGTCCTCTCCGAACGTCGCCATCTTCTCGGGGCTGGCGCCGCCGAACGGGTTCAAGGGAGTCCAGATCGGTCCGGGCGCGACTCCGTTCACCCGGATACCGTCCTCGATCAGATTTTCCGAAAGCGACCGGGTGAAGGCGGTGATGGCGCCCTTGGTCGCCGAATAATCGAGCAGCTCCTTGGCGCCCTGGTACATGGTCACCGACGTGCAGTTGACGATCGCCGAGCCCTTCTTGAGGTGCGGGCGAGCCGCCTGGACCATGAAGAACATTCCGAAGATGTTGGTCTGGAACGTGCGCTTGAGCTGCTCCTCGGTGATGTCGCGAATGTCCTGGTCGGGATGCTGCTCGCCGGCATTGTTGATCAGCACGTCCAGCCGGCCGAGCTTCTCCACCGTCTGGGCGACCGCATGCTCGCAGAAATCCTTGTCGCCGACGTCGCCGGCGAGGGTGAGCGCCCGGCGGCCCTCGGATTCGACGATCCGCTTCGTCTCGGCGGCATCGTCATGCTCGCACAGATAGAGGATCGCGATGTCGGCACCTTCGCGCGCGAACAGGGCGGCCACGGCTCGGCCGATGCCGCTGTCGGCGCCGGTGATCAGCGCCACCTTGCCGGCGAGGCGGCCGGAGCCGGGATAACGCGGCTCCCAGTCCGGCTTCTCCTGCATCTGCGACTCATGGCCGGGCAGATCGTCCTCGTGGATCATGTCGAGGGTTTCGGTGTCGTCCGCCATCATGCTCACTCCTTCGGCGCGATGCCCGCGCCCTCCTCGCCGAACGCCTCGATCGTCGACTGATCCTGCTCGCCGTCTTCGTTCGGATTCGCCGCAGCCCACTCGCCGTCGCGGCCGAGCGTGTCGGAGCGGCGACCGCCGTCGACCGGATCGTCCGACATCCGGTTGTTCTGGTTGAGCGGCCGTCCGGCCGAATCGGGATCGTGCGGGTTGTTGCTCATGGTGTCCATCGAGTCGCGTAGTCTCAAGGTTAACCGCTCCGCCGCCGCCGGGTTCCGCTTCCAAGGTCCGGCGGATATGTCCGGATCGACCTGACGCAGCCGGAATTCTCCTCACTTTTCCGTAACTTGAGCGGGAGCCGTACCGGTGCCGGCGCGGATTTGCCGCAGCTTCCCGTGGCGCGGCGGGCGTCCGAAGCGGCATTGGCGCGGCCGACGAAAGGCCCGTGGCGGGCCCGGCGGAGATTTCGACATGGGCGACTTGAAGGGGCCCGCCCCGCTGGTGGGGATGCTGCTCATCGCGGTGATTCTGCTCGCCTCGCAGGCGACGGCCGGAGCCGTGCAGTTGATCGCCTGACGCGTCGCCGCCCCCGGACAAAAAGGAGAAGAAAGATGCTCAGGTTCACCCTCTCGCTCGCCCTCGCGGCGGCTTCGGCGGCCCTCGCTCCGGCCGCTCCCGCGCCGGCGGTGCAGGAGCCCGATCTCGCCGCGGTGCGCGCGGCCACCGAACGGTACCAGGACGAACGCGTGGCGCTGGCGGAGGGCTATGTCCGCGATCCCGGAGGAATGTGCGACACGGCCGAGATGATGGGGCGACCCGCCGCCCTGGGCGCGATGGGAGTCCATTATTTCCGGCCGGACCTGCTCAAAATCACCGCGGTGGCGCCGCGGGTCGCCGGCACCGGCACCCACACCGATTTCTCGAAGCCGGCGATCCTCATCTACGAGCCGCAGGCGGACGGGTCGATGAAGCTCGTCGCGGTCGAGAACCTGGTCTTCATCAAGGCCTGGGAAGCCGAGGGTCACAAGGAGCCGCCGACCTTCCAGGGCGTGGCGTGGGACCGGATGGAGGACGACCCCGTCACCGCGGTCGACGAGGCGCACATGTTCGAGCCGCATTACGACCGCCACGTCTGGCTGTTCCGCGACAATCCGAACGGCATGTTCGCGCCGTACAATCCGAAGGTCAGCTGCGCCCATCGGCCAATGAAGATGGCGGAGGCGGCGCCCACGGGCCCCGGCGGCCTTTAGCTTCGGATCGGGCTGACCTTGAGCGGAGCGCTTCCTCCGGCGGGGACCCTCACCTCGCTGGAGCGGACATTCGGCGCAGCACCGGCGGCGACGCATTGGGCGACGACCACCGGGGCATCGACATCGCCGGCCTTGGCGACCTCGGCTTCGGTCGCGGCCGTGCAGGCGGCCTGCGACTCGTAGCGAGTCTCGAGGGTGCGCACGGTCTGGCATGGAGCGTCGGCTTCGCCGCAGCCCATGATCGCGATGAGGAAAATGGCCGGTCCCATGCAAGGCTAAACCTACGAGCGAATCCCCCGTTCCAGCCGTTTCGCCTCCGTTCCTTGGGAATTCGGCGCCGGACTACTACCTAGAGGGCGATGCGTCCTCTCGAAGCTCCCGACACCACTCCGCGGGCCGGCTGGCATGCCCTGCGGCGATTCCTGCCGTGGCTCTGGCCGGCGGGCGAGCCGGCGCTTCGCGCCCGAGTCGTGATCGCGGTGCTTCTCGTCCTGTCGTCCAAGGGCGCGACCCTGCTCATGCCCTTCGTCTACAAGGGCGCGATCGACCGTATGTCGCACGGCGTGACTCCCGCCGCGGGCCTCGCCATCGCCCTGGTCGTCGCTTATTCGGGCGCTCGCTTCGCCGGCGTGCTGTTCGACAATCTTCGCAACGCGATCTTCGAGCGGGTCGGACAGGACGCGGCGCGGCGGCTGGCCGAGACGGTTTTCCGCCATATCCACGATCTGTCGCTTCGCTTCCACCTGGAGCGGCGAACCGGCGCACTGACCAAGATCGTCGAACGCGGCACCAAGAGCATCGACATGATGCTCTACTTCCTCTTGTTCAACATCGCCCCGACGATCCTCGAGCTCACCGCCGCCTGCATCATCTTCGGCGTCAAGTTCGGTCCCGGACTGGTGGCGGCGACCCTGGCGATGGTCGTCGTCTACATCGTCTTCACCCGAGTCGTCACCGAATGGCGAACGCACCTGCAGCGGCGGATGAACGAGGTGGACAACCAGGCCATCGCCCGCGCCGTCGACTCGCTGCTCAATTACGAGACGGTGAAATATTTCAACGCGGAGGATCGCGAGGCCCGACGCTACGGCCAGGCGATGCGCAGCTTCGCCGACGCATCCGTCCGCAACGAGGTGTCGCTGGCGTGGCTGAACATCGGCCAGTCGTTCGTCACCAACCTGATGATGGCCGGCGCCATGGCCTATACCGTCTGGGGCTGGAGCCGCGGCGAGTTCTCGACCGGCGACGTCGTCTTCGTGAACACCTTGCTGGCGCAGCTCTTCCGCCCGCTCGACATGCTCGGCTGGGTCTACCGGACGATCCGGCAGGGCCTGATCGACATGGAGGCGATGTTCGAGCTGATCGACACGCCGGCCGAGGTGCTGGACGTGCCCGGCGCGCCCGACCTCGTCGTTGCCCGCGGCCGGGTCCGGCTGGAGGGGGTCCACTTCGGCTACGATCCGGAGCGCGAGATCCTGAAGGGGATCGACATCGACGTTCCGGCCGGCACGATGCTCGCGGTGGTCGGCCCGTCCGGCGCGGGCAAGTCGACCCTGGCGCGCCTGCTCTTCCGCTTCTACGAGCCGACCGAAGGCCGGATCACCATCGACGGCCAGGACATCTGCGCGGTGACCCAGAAGAGCCTCCGCTCGGCGATCGGGATCGTCCCGCAGGACAGCGTCCTGTTCAACGACACGATCGGCTACAATATCGGCTACGGCCACGAGGGGGCGACCCAGGACCGGATCGAGGCGGCCGCCCAGGGCGCCGCGATCCACGATTTCGTGGCGTCTCTCCCGGAGGGGTACGAAGCGATGGTCGGGGAGCGCGGCCTCAAGCTCTCCGGCGGCGAGAAGCAGCGGGTCGCGATCGCCCGAACCCTGCTCAAGGACCCGCCGATCCTGATCCTCGACGAGGCGACCAGCGCGCTCGACAGCCGGACCGAGGCGGCGATCCAGGAGACGCTTCGCGACGTCGCCGCGCGCCGGACCTCGATCGTCATCGCCCACCGGCTTTCGACGATCGTCGACGCCGACCAGATCGTCGTCCTGAACGACGGCCGGATCGCCGAGCGCGGCACCCACGCGGAGCTGCTTCGCAAGGACGGCCTCTATGCGGACCTCTGGGCGCGCCAGCAGAGCGAAGCGGAGGAGGAGGACGCGGCACAGGCGGCGGAATAGAGCCGGCGCGTTGCCCGGCGCTCGCCGCAATGCTACCGATTACAGCTCGTTTCGAAGGAGTTGCCCATGTCCCTCCGTCCCGCCGCCCTGACCGCGGCGCTTCTCCTCGCTTCCGCCTCCCCGCTCGCCGCCCAAGGCGCTGCGCCGCATCCCCGATACGGCACCTGGGGAGTCGCAACGGCGGACATGGACAAGGCGGTCAAGCCC
>Ga0207657_10007767_pt1 | contig 10952 bp, 12 predicted proteins | sample KBSC33metaG_FD_184316 | JGI IMG/M metagenome (GOLD analysis project Ga0207657, IMG submission 184316) | Corn rhizosphere microbial communities from Kellogg Biological Station, Michigan, USA - KBS C3-3 metaG (SPAdes) (version 2) | ecosystem: Host-associated > Plants > Roots > Rhizosphere > Soil ... | reverse complement strand
CATCTGCGTGCCGAGCGTGCGGTCGGCGCCGGGGAACTTCTCGAACGCGAAGCGCGGGAACTTGACGACGACGTAGTCGAGCGTCGGCTCGAAGCTCGCGGGAGTCGTCCCCGTCAGGTCGTTCGGGATCTCGTCGAGCGTGTAGCCGACGGCGAGCCGCGCCGCGACCTTCGCGATCGGGTAGCCGGTCGCCTTCGAGGCGAGCGCGGAGGAGCGGGAGACGCGCGGGTTCATCTCGATCACGCGCACGTCGCCGGTCTCGCGGCTGCGCGCGAACTGGATGTTCGAGCCGCCGGTGTCGACGCCGACCGCGCGGATGACGGCGGCCGCCGCGTCGCGCAGCTCCTGGTACGCCTCGTCGGGGAGCGTCATCTGCGGCGCGACCGTGACCGAATCGCCGGTGTGGACGCCCATCGGGTCGAGGTTCTCGATCGAGCAGACGATGACGACGTTGTCGATCCGGTCGCGCACCACCTCGAGCTCGAACTCGTCCCAGCCGCGCACCGATTCCTCGACGAGCACCTGCCCGATCGGAGACTCCGAGAGCCCGCGCTCGACCTGCCGGTACAGCTCCTCGTCCGTGTAGGCAAAGCCGCCGCCGTGGCCGCCGAGCGTGAAGGCGGGCCGCACGACTGCCGGCACCATCAGGCCCCCGAGCTCGTCGAGGGACGTGACGATGGCAGAGGCCGGGACCTTGAGCCCGCACGACTCGACCGCTTCCTTGAACTTGAGCCGGTCCTCGGCGCGCTCGATCGCGTCGAGGCGCGCTCCGATCAGCTCGATCCCGAGCTCGTCGAGCACGCCGGACTGCGCGAGCTCGCGGGCGAGGTTGAGCGCGGTCTGGCCCCCCATGGTCGGCAGGAGCGCATCGGGCCTTTCGAGGCGCAGCACGTCGGCCACGGACTCGGCGTCGAGCGGCTCGAGGTACGTGCGGTCGGCGAAGCCGGGGTCGGTCATGATCGTCGCCGGGTTCGAGTTGACGACGATCGTGCGGAACCCGTCCTCCCGCAGCACCTTCAGCGCCTGGCAGCCCGCGTAGTCGAACTCGGCCGCCTGCCCGATCACGATCGGCCCCGAGCCCACGATGCAGATCGACTCGATGTCGTTACGCCGTGGCATCGGCCACCTCCTTCACCCATTGCTCGAGCAACGGCCACGCGTCGTGCGGCCCCGGCCCCGCCTCGGGATGGAACTGGAGCGAGCGGGCGTGCAGGTCGGGCAGGTCGAGCCCCTCCACCGTCCCGTCGTAGAGCGAGATGTGAGACACCTCGGCCGACTCGCTCGCCGCGACGGCGAAGCCGTGGTTCTGGCTCGTCACGAGCACCCGGCCCGTCAGCCGCTCGTGCACCGGATGGTTCGCGCCGCGATGGCCGAACGGGAGCTTGTACGTGTCGTGACCGGTCGCCCGCGCAATCAGCTGGTGGCCGAGACAGATGCCGAGCACATGCGTTCGCCCGAGCAGCTGCCGTACCGTCTCGGTCTCCGCGACGAGCGGCTCGGGGTCGCCCGGGCCCGGCGAGAGGAGGACGCCGTCGTAGCGGGCGAGCTCGTCCGCCGGCGTGTCGTGCGGATGGACGGTCACCGCAGCGCCGCCCTTGGCGAGCCGCCGCAGCACCGAGTTCTTGACGCCGTAGTCCACGACCCCGATCCGCACGCGGCCCTCGTCCGCGAACACGTACGGCTCGTCGGTCGAGACGTCCTCGACGAGGGCGCGCCCGAGCATTGACGGCTGCGCGGCGGCGAGCTCGATCGCCTCCTCCACCGGGAGGTCGGTCGCGACCGCGACGGCAGGCGCGGAGCCGGCGTCGCGGAGGTGGAGGACGAGGCTCCGCGTGTCGATCCCCGTCAGCGCGACGATGGCGCGCTGACGGAGCCAGTCGGTCCACTCCGGGCCACGAGCCTCGCGCATCAGCACCGCTCGGGCGTGGGTGCGGCCGGATTCGCTGCGCTCCTCGGCCACGCCGTAGTTGCCGATCATCGGCGCGGTGAAGCAGATGAGCTGATCCTCGAAGCTGGGGTCGGTGACCGCCTCCTGGTAGCCGGACATGCCGGTCGTGAAGACGGCCTCGCCCAGGGCGTGCCCCTCGGCGCCGACCGACTCGCCGCGCCACACGGTGCCGTCTGCCAAAGCGAGGTAGCTCATTCGAACGCCACCGATCCACCCGCGAGCGTCAGCCGCACCGCTCCCTTCAGCTTCGAGCCGAGCAGCCACGAGTTGCCGGAGCGCGAGCGGAAGGGCTGCTCGCCGACCGTCCACTCCCGCTCGAGGTCGAGGAGGACGAGGTTCGCCCGCGCCCCTGCCGCGACCCGGGGCCGGTCGAGCCCGAAGATCCGCGCCGGCCCGCCCGACATCCGCTCGAGCAGCGTCTCGAGGGACAGCACGCCCGGTTCGACGAGATGCGTGTAGAGGACGGCGAACGCGGTCTCGAGGCCGGTGACCCCGAACGGGGCCGCCTCGAACGGCACGTCCTTCTCGTGCGCGGCGTGCGGCGCGTGGTCGGTCGCGATCGCCTCGATCGTGCCGTCGCGCACCGCCTCGAGTAGCGCCACCCGATCCTGCTCGGCGCGCAGCGGCGGGTTCATCTTCACGTTCGGGTCGAGCGAGCGAACGGCGTCGTCGGTGAGAACGAGGTGGTGCGGCGTCGCCTCGCCGCTCGCCGCGACGCCGGCCTCGCGCGCCCGGCGCAGCGCGTCGACCGACTCGGCCGCCGAGAGGTGGAGGACGTGGACGCGGCCGCTCTCGTAGCCGGCGAGCGCGAGGTCACGCTCGACCGCGACGGACTCGGCGACCGACGGATAGCCGGCGAAGCCGAGCTCGGCCGCGACACGTCCCTCGTGGACGTGACCGCCGTGCGAGAGAGTCGGCTCCTCGCAGTGGAGCGCGAGCGGTCGGTCGGTGACCGAGGCGTACTGGAGCGCCCGCCGCATCAGCCCTGCGGAAGCGACCGGCATCCCGTCGTCGGAGAAGGCGACCGCGCCGGTCTCGGCGAGCTCACCCATCTCGGTCAGCTCCTCCCCGCGCTGGCCGCGCGTGATCGCCGCGAGGAAGCCGACCGGCACCTCGGCTTCGCCGCGCGCCGCCTCGACGAGGGCACCGAGCGTGGCGGCGGAGTCGACGACCGGATCGGTGTTCGGCATCGCGAGGATCGCGCAGTAGCCGCCGGCCGCCGCGGCCGCCGTGCCGCTCGCGACCGTCTCCTCGTCCTCGCGGCCGGGGGTGCGCAGGTGGACGTGGGGGTCGACGAAGGCGGGAGCGAGCACGAGCCCGTCCGCCTCGAGGACGCGGTGCCCGTTCGCGTCCACCTTCTCGGCGACCTCGGCGATCGTCCCGTCGTCGATCCGCACCTCGAGCCGGGTGTCGATCCCCTCGGTCGGATCGAGCACGCGCGCACCGCGGATGACGACGTTCGCCCCGGGGAGAGCCTTCTGCCAGAGCATCACGCCACCTCCGCAGCCGCGAGCGCCTGTACCCCGACGGGCCCGCCGGTGAGCACGTCGTAGAGGACGGCCATCCGCACGACGAGCCCCGAGCGGACCTGTCTCGTGATCAGCGAGTCGGGCGAGTCGGCGACAAGCGGGTCGATCTCGACGCCGCGGTTCATCGGCCCCGGGTGCATGACCTTCTGCCCCGGCCGCAGCCGCTCGGGCGTGATCCCCCAGCGTGCCGTGTACTCGCGGAGGCTCGGGACGAAGTTCGCGCCCGCCTCGATGCGCTCGTTCTGCATGCGCAGGACGTAGACGACGTCGGCGTCGCGGATCGCCTCGATGTCGGCCGTCGTCTCGGCCGGGAACTCGCGCGGCAGCAGCGCCGGGGGGCCGACGAGCGTCGCCCGGATCCCGACCAGCGCGAACGCCTGCACCAGCGAGCGGGCAACGCGAGAGTGGAGCACGTCGCCGACGATCGCGACGTGGAGGCCTTCGAGCCGGCCGAGCTCCTCCCGCAAGGTGTAGAGGTCGAGCAGGGCCTGCGTCGGGTGCTGGTGCTTGCCGTCGCCGGCGTTGACCACGTGGGCGTCCGTGACCCGCGCGACGAGCTGAGGCGCACCGATCTGCGGATGCCGGATCACGATCACGTCGGGGTCGTACGCGCCGAGCGTGAGGGCCGTGTCCTTGAGCGACTCGCCCTTGTCCACCGAGGAGCCGACCGACTTGATCGAGAGCGTGTCGGCCGAGAGACGCTTCGCCGCCAGCTCGAACGAGGACGACGTGCGGGTCGAGGACTCGTAGAAGAGGTTGACGATCAGATGGCCCTTGAGCGTCGGCAGCTTCTTCACGTGACGCTCGAGCGAGTCCTCGAACGTGCGCGCCGTGCCGAGCAGCCGCTCCACGTCGTCGCGCGTGAGGTCCCCGACCGAGAGGAGATGCCGCTTCGGCGGGTCCCCCGGCGGGCGCAGGTCGTCGGTCACCAACCGGATCATCGGCTCTCCTCCTCGGGGGTCGAGACGAGCAGCACGGCGTCGAGCTCGTCCACCTCGACGAGCTGCACCTGGATCCGCTCGCCGCGCGCGGTCGGCAGGTTCTTGCCGACGTAGTCGGGGCGGATCGGCAGCTCGCGGTGGCCGCGGTCGACGAGCACGGCGAGCTGGACGCGCGCCGGGCGGCCGTAGTCGAAGAGCGCCTCGATCGCGGCGCGGATCGTGCGGCCGGTGTAGAGGACATCGTCGACCAGGACGACCGTGCGTCCGTCGAGCGGGAAGTCGAGCTGCGTGGCGCGCACGAGCGGCTGCGCCGCGAGCGGCGCCTCGCCGCCGCGAACGGTGACGTCGTCGCGGTAGAAGGTGATGTCGACGGCGCCCAGCGCGGGCTCGACTCCGGCGCGCTCGGAGATCAGGCGCGCGAGCCGCCGCGCGAGCGGGACGCCGCGGGTCTGGATCCCCACCAGCGCGACGTCGTCGAGCTCCGGGTTGCCCTCGATGATCTCGTGGGCGATTCTCGAAAGGGTCCTCCCGAGCCCGTCGGCGTCGAGGAGGGTCTTGCCCTGTTCGGGCGCGTGCGTGTTCATCCGACTCCTTTCCGGCCTCGCTGGACCGGGTTAAAGGGGTTCGTGCCGGGAGGACTCTAGCTGCCCCGCCGGATGAACGGCAGGGCAGCCAGAGCGACTGCTCAGGCGGGCGCCTCCGCCATCACGCCGGTCGTGCTGCCGGCGGTTATCTGCGGCTGGATGTCGGCGATCTCCGGCAGGTTCTCCCGGACCCACGCGGCGGCCGCGGCCGTCGTCTCGACGGCTGCTTCCTCCGTGTCGAAGGCCGTGATCGTCGCCAGGACGCCGTCTCCGGCGTCGACAGCCCAGTACCCCTGGAACCCCGGCCGGCTGCTGAGCATCGGGCCGAACTCCTCGACGGCGCGCCGGCAGACCTCCGCGCTGTCTCCAGCGCCCTCGTACCTCCGAATGACCGTGTGCATTCGCCTTCCTCCTCCGGAAGTGGACGGGTACGAGCGACTCTCCTCCTCGCCGGGTGCCGAGTCAACCGCTTCCGCGACGTATCGTCTCCGCAGTGAACGAGGATCTGCTCGACCGCTATGCCGAGCTGATCGTCGGCTTCGGCGCCAATGTCCAGCCGGATCAGGTCGTGGCCGTCGAGGCGGCGCCCGAGGCGGCGCCGCTCGTCCATCGCATCGCCCGCTGTGCCTACGAGCGTGGAGCGCGCTACGTGGATGTCGTCTACTTCGACCCGGCGGTCAAGCGGATCCGGATCGAGGCGGCCGCGGATGGCTCGCTGTCGTGGGTGCCGCCCTGGCTCGGGCGCCGGCTGCTGGACCTCGGCGAGCTCGAGGCGGCGCGGATCGTGCTCGCGCCGATGGTCCCGCCCGGGCTCCTCGCCGGGACCGATCCGGTGCGCGCCGGCCGGGACCGGCTGCCCAGCCTGCCGGAGTCCCTCAAGGTCGTCGACGAGCGCTCCGTCGCCTGGACGATCTCGCCCTTCCCGACGGAGGCGTGGGCACGGGCCGTCTTCCCCGAGCTCGACCCGGCGGCAGCGCTCGAGGCGCTCTGGCGCGACGTCGAGCACGTCTGCCGGCTCGACGAGCCGGATCCGATCGACGCCTGGCAGCAGCGGATTGGAGAGATCTGGCAGGCGGCGTCTCGGCTCGACGAGCTCGATCTCGACGCCGTGCGGTTCGTCGGGCCGGGCACCGACCTGACGGTCGGCCTCCTGCCCAGCTCGCGCTTCGCGAAGGAGGGCGGCCGCGCGACGACGCGCGCCGGGGTCCAGCACGTCCCCAATCTCCCGACGGAGGAGCTCTTCACGACTCCGGATCCCGAGCGCACGGAAGGTGTCGTGTCCGCGACCAAGCCGCTCGACGTCGGCGGCTCGCTCGTGACCGGGCTACGGATCCGCTTCGAGGGCGGCCGGGCGGTCGAGATCGAGGCGGACGCGAACGCCGAGGCCCTGCGCGAGCGTTGCGCCACCGACGAGGGCGCCGCGCGGCTCGGCGAGGTGGCGCTCGTCGACGGCGAGAGCCGCATCGGCAAGCTCGGTAGGACCTTCTTCAACACGCTGCTCGACGAGAACTCGGCGAGCCACCTCGCGCTCGGCGACGCCTATTCGCACCCGATCGCCGACCCGGCCGACCTGCCCCGCATCAACGAGAGCAAGGTTCACGTCGACTTCATGATCGGTTCCGACGAGGTCACCGTCAGCGGCGTGACCCGCGGCGGCGACGAGATCCCGCTGCTCGCGGGCGGGGCATGGCAGGTCTGACCGCGGCGTAGAGCCGAGCCCATTGCCGCGCATCGAGGTCGCGGGCGGCAGCGTGCGGGTCGAAGCCGAGCTCGTGCGCCACGCGGTGGACGATGCCCCGCGGCAGGATCCGGTCGAGCGGCACCCGGGCGTCGAACGCGCGCTGCAGCGTCGCTCCGTACCCGGCTGCCTCCTCCGGCACGACGAGCGGTTCCGGGCGCCTCGACGCGCGGAGCACCGCGCCGTCGACGCTCGGAGGCGGTGCGAAGCAGGCGCGTGGGACGCGCCGGACGATGCTCAGCTCGTACCACGCTCCCCAGGTGCAGCCGAGCAGCGTCGAGGGCCAGACCGCGGCCCGCTTCGCCGCGAGCCCCCACTCCACGATCGCATCGAGCTGGGTCAGTGGGACGCCCGGGTCGCCGAGCAGCCGGCGCAGGATCGCCGTGCCGGCGGAGAAGGGCAGGTTCGCCACGACGGCGAACGGCTCGGCGGGCAGCGGGACGAGCCTCGCGTCGCCCTCGACCACTTCGACGCGTGGATCGGCACCGAAGCCGGCCCTCAGCTGCTGAAGCGCTACCTCGTCGAGCTCGACTGCACGCACGCGGGCACCGCCGTCCGCGAGCGCGCGTGTGATCGCGCCGCCGCCGGCGCCGAGGTCGAGCACGAGCGTCCCGGGCAGGATCCGGGCGTCCCGGACGAGCTCGTCGGCGAAGGCGCGACTACGAAGTGCGTGGCGACCGCGCGGCCGCGCCTGTGGTGAGGCGCGCCCTGCCACGGAGGAAGGCCATCGTGGTCATCGGCATCAGTCTAGGGCTCCGAAATCAGCTCGTCCGGCTCCGTGAGCGCCTCGATCGCGTCCTGCGCCGTCTCGAGCTCGGCCTCGGGGACGAGAACGTTGACCGCGTCGTCCTCCGGCGCCTGCTCGAGCGACGAGTCGATCCCGGCGTTGCGCAGGATCTCCTGCATCTCCTCGGCCTCCGCGACGTCACCCGCAGTCGCGACCTGAACCATCCCGCTCATGACGGTTCGATCATAGGGACTTCGGTGGGCTCGGTGCCCTGCTCCGCGCGCGGTGGGCGGGCGCCGCTCTTGACGAGGCGGGGCGCACCGCGCTCGGGGAACGGCACCTCGATCAGGTCGAAGTCGCGCGGCACGACGGTCTCGGGGAAGATCGCGCGAGCCTCGTCGGCGAGCTCGGGCCCGAAGTAGCGCGGCGAGACGTGCGTGAGGGCAAGCAGGCGCACCTGCGCAAGGCGGGCAACCTCCGCAGCTTCCGCGGCCGTCGAGTGCATCGTCTCGCGTGCCCGCTCGGCCTCGTCGGCGAGGAAGCTCGCCTCGTGCACGAGGAGATCCGCTCCGTGCGCGGCCTGGACGACGAGCGGCGACGGCGCGGTGTCGCCGGTGAGGACGAGCTTTCGTCCCGGCCGCGGCTCGCCGAGCACATCCGCCGGAGTCACCGTCCGTCCGGAGTCGACAGTCACATCCTCTCCCGCCTGCAGTCGTCCCCGCGCCGGCCCGTCCGGGACGCCGAGCGCATCCGCGGCGGCAACGTCGAAACGACCGGGCCGCTCCGGCTCGGCGATCGTGTACCCGAGCGCCTCGGCGCCGTGCTCGACCGCGAACGCCTCGATCGTGTACTCGCCGCGCTCGAGCCGCTCCCCCACCTCGAGCTCGACGACGGTCAAGGGATACGGCAGGCGCCCGAGGAACGGATGCAATCGCCGGAACAGCTCGCGTAGCCCGCGCGGCCCGTAGACCGTGAGCGGCGTCTCCTCGCGCCCACGCAGCGCGAACGTCTTGAGCATCCCCGGCAGGCCGAGGAAGTGGTCGGCATGGAAGTGCGTGAGGAAGATCTCCTGCAGGTCCGGCAGGCCGATCGTCGACCGCTGCAGCTGCCGCTGCGTTCCCTCGCCGCAGTCGAAGAGCAGCCGCTCGCTGCCGCGCCGGACGACCAGCGCCGCGGGCCCGCGCTGGGCGGTCGGCATCGAGGCTGCCGTGCCGAGGAAGACGAGGTCGAGGTCCATCCGGCGATTCTAGGAACGCGGGGCTAATCCCACCGCCCTGCGCGGCCGATATTCCGCCGGTGGAAGAGCGCAAGCGGCTGCGGCGCGGGCGCGACCTCCAGCGGTCGCTCACGCTCCTTCGTGTCTTCTTGCTCGCGTCGGCGCTGATCTGTGCCGGCGCCGGCGTCGCGCTGGGCTCGATGCTCTCCCGCTCCTTGAAGAGCGAGGCTCTCAACGCCGAGGAGGCGGCCCTCGCCCGCTACGTCGACGGCGTCGTGCATCCCCTGCTCGTCCGCCACGGCCGCGTGCACATTCCCTGGCGCAAGGACGGGCTGCTCGCCCAGAGCGTCCTTCGGCAGCACGACATCGCGACGGTGAAGGTCTGGCGGAAGGACGGAATCCTCGCCTGGACGAACACGCGCTCCCGCTCGAGCTCGGGCCGCCTCGTGCCAAATCGAGATCGACATCTGATCGACCGCCGGTTCCCACTCGACGACGAGCTCGGCGAGGCGATCGAGGAGAACCGCGCGGTGGCGGCGCTCGTCGGCACGGGTGCCGACGGCGAGGACTCGTTCGAGCGCAACGATCTCGGCTACCGCCAGCTGTTCGAGGTCTACGCGCCGATCGAGAACGGCAGCACCTCGCACCCGCACCCCATCGGCGCGTACGAGATCTACGCGAACCCGCAGGCGCTCAACCGGCTGATCGGCTCGCGTCGCACGATGCTCTGGCTCGCGGTCGGCGGCGTCTTCCTCGTGCTCTGGGCAGCGCTGGCGCTGCTCGTGCGCGGCGCGTCCCGCACGCTCCGGCGCCAGAACGACAAGCTCCGTCGGCGGACGCTGCGGCTCGCCGAGTCCAATCGTCTGCTCGAGGAGAGCGCGCTCGAGGCCGTCGAAAGCCTCAATGCGACCGTCGACGCGAAGGATCCGTATACCGCAGGGCACTCGCAGCGCGTGCAGCGGATCGCGGTCGCCCTCGGCGAGGAGCTTCAGCTCGATCGCGAGCAGCTCGACATCCTCCGCTTCGCCGGGCTCTTCCACGACATCGGCAAGATCGGAGTCCCCGACGCGATCCTGACGAAGCCGGACCGCCTTACGAAGCTCGAGTTCGAGATCGTGAAGCGGCATCCCGAGGACGGCGCGCGGATCGTCGGGCGCCTGCACCGGCTCCATGCGGCAGTGCCGGCGGTGCTCCACCACCACGAGCGCTGGGACGGCGGGGGTTACCCACACGGCCTGCGCGGCGAGGAGATCCCGCTCGAGGCAGCGATCGTCGGGCTCGCCGACGCGGTCGACGCCATGACGACGGACCGTCCGTACAGCTGCGCCCGGACGCTGGCGGACGCGACCGAGGAGATCGTCCGGAACCGCGGCACCCAGTTCGCGCCGGCGGTGGTCGACGCCTTCGTCACGCTCGTGGAGCGTGTGCCGGAGCTGTTCGGCACCGATCCGCTGGCCGACGAGCTCGTTCCCGCGTGACGCTGTAGGCTCGGCCCATGGCCGACCCGACCGTGCTCGAGGTCTACCGCCGCGAGTTCTCGCCGGATCTCTACCGCGAGGTCAGGGAGCTGTACAAGAAGCACTCGGTTGCGGAGGACGCGCGCGACTTGGCCGGCCTCATCTCGACGCTGACGCCCGACTGCGTGTACGAGCTGGTCCAGACCGGCCACCGCTGGGAGGGGCACGACGGCGCGCGCCGCTTCTACACCGAGCTGCTGACCGCCTTCCCGGACATCCGCTTCGACCTGACCGACATCGTGATCGGGCCGCAGGGGGTGTGCGAGGAGGCCGACGTCTCGGCGACCCAGCAGGCGCCGTGGCTCGGCGAGCCTCCCAGGGAGGGCCGGCTCGAGTGGAAGGTCCTGATCTGGTTCCCCTGGGACCTCGAGCAGCGGCTCTTCCGCGGCGAGAAGGTCTACACGTTCGGCATCGACCTGCCCAGTGTCGCCTAGGGCAGGACGAGCTTCTCACCCGGCACGATCGTCGTGGAGGCGAGGTGGTTCCGCTGCTGGAGCTTCCACACGCCCTGCCGCGGGTCGCCCGCGTAGGCGCGCTGAGCGACCGACCAGAGCGTGTCGCCCGGCCGCACGACGTACGTCCGCTTCGGCCCGGCACCGCTCGAGCCGCGAGCCGCGAGCCCGACCGCCACGGCCGCGACGCACACCAGGATTAGCAGCTTCCCGAACATCTGTTCGCATGGTAAGCGAACAGGTGTTCGGTTGTCAAGTCAGCGGGATCAGCTCCGGTCTGATCGTCGTGCCCGCCACGTC
>Ga0207657_10007766_pt1 | contig 10953 bp, 5 predicted proteins | sample KBSC33metaG_FD_184316 | JGI IMG/M metagenome (GOLD analysis project Ga0207657, IMG submission 184316) | Corn rhizosphere microbial communities from Kellogg Biological Station, Michigan, USA - KBS C3-3 metaG (SPAdes) (version 2) | ecosystem: Host-associated > Plants > Roots > Rhizosphere > Soil ... | reverse complement strand
ACAATCGAGCAAAACGACGAAGTAGAGTCCTTTTTCTATCACGCAAAGCCCCCTTTATCCTGTGAATGCGGCAACGTACTTGTTCCCGGAACGATAAGGCGAAAGTTGGAATTGATTCGAAACTATTCATGAAACCACATCTCCATTTGTAACTTATTCACTTACGACCTGCCAGCCGAACTCCGCAGCATTCAGTCCTGACAAACTCCATGCTGTTGAAGCGTTTGGGTCCATGGCACTAGAATTGGACGCATGAAATCCGGCCACATCGACTTGGCTGTAGTCTTAGTTGTGTTCACAGTGGTAATGCTGGCTGCCATCTGGGCAGCATTGGACACGCTCGGCGTGAACTGAAACGCTTCTAAGGTCAGCCAACGCGCCTAGCGCGAGGAGGAAGGCGGTACAAGAATATGCCGTCAGGATTGTACGATGCAATCCCTCTGGGTGCCTCAAGCACTATAAAATGACGTACTAAAATACTTAGACCAATGCGTCAGTGTGCGTTTTGCAACCGTGATGCGAACTCGGGAGAACACATCTGGAGTGATTGGATAGGCCGACTGTTTACGTCACGCCACTACAGTTTTCGCCATGGCTATACGGAACAAAGCCCCGTAAGGTCGTGGCAAGCGCCCACAATTTCCGTCAAGGCCAAAGTTGTCTGCACAGACTGGCAACAATACTTGGATGAGCGATATTGAGTCTAATGCAAGAGACACACTGGCGGGCATAATTCGTCACGGACGGCAGGTCTCTTAGGATGGGCGTAATCCTCTACCATGTCTTCAATTCCTGGGAGGAGGTAAGTACCTGAAATTTTGCATCGCCTGTCAAGATGATCCTAATCATTCCGTCCGCCATCAAACAGAGCTTTACAAGCTTCACAGTGCGCGTAATATGCCGCTCGGCGTGAGTGAGCTAACGCGACGGGGTTGTGTTTACCCCATCACGCGGTATGCGCTTCCCCGCACTCACGCCTGTCGCTCCGACACGAACCTTAAGGAGTCGTGCAGTGCCACGACCTAATCCTCAGGCCGAATTACTACGACGACTTCTGCGAAAGCACCGGCTCCATGGGGGTGTTTACGTCCGTGTCGCAAAGAGGTTAAGAGTGCACCCGTCTTATGTCAGCAAGGTAGGCAGTGGTAAGCAACCCTCGCCTGAAATCTGTCGTGCTCTGGTCGAGGAGTTACAGCGAATCGAGCGCATCTGAGAGCAAAACAAAAACGCCCGCTGCTTTTACAAAAAGAGCGGGCAGCCGTCTTTGAGGTCTCACTTTTTCTCCTATCGGGCACGGAGTATCGTCCAATGGAGAGTACAGGTCAAGAAGAGAATGATTATGCTACGCGCAGGGTATGCAGCCTGAGAACCTGGAAAAGCCGCCCTCACGGCCATGAGAGCGGCTTTGTGGGGATGCAGGTTTCGGACCGGAGCACTATACCAGGTTCTAAGCTGCTTGAATGTCCCCCACACATGGCAGAGCTGGAGAGCCTTCTAGAGAAGCACGACAACTCGCCGAAGGACTCAATCACAAGCTGCCTGCTTTTATTCGTGGCGCTCGATCCAGCGGCAGCCGATGTGCGCTCGCCAAGTCTACGTGATGCCTGATCCTGGATTGAACGGAGCTGCTATTGGCGGAGATGCCATCGCTGAAGCGTGCATCCGAAAGCCAAGCGGCTCCATAAAGCGAATCAGCACTAATCCGAAAGCCATCTGATCAATTTGTATGCGAGAAGTACTACTCCTAAGAGGGGAAGCAATATACCTGAAATTGCAAGACCGAGCTTTACCAGATCTTTAACCAATTGCCGGATGTGAGCCAGTTGCACCGCCTGAAGTATACATCTCACACAAAGAGTTACTTTCGTGTCTCGCGTCGCTAATCACGTCTCGATAGTATTTCTATGTCAGGCGTCTTTCGCATCTACCGTCCTAATCCCACACAGCGGGGGCGCCTGAAAAGTTGTTCGACTGCGCACCGCTTAAATTTTGGATGCGCTGATCTCACTTGATCCTTCTAATTCGATCAAGATCGCTCCGGATAGCGAGCACGAAATCGTGAGTACAGTCTGCTGTGAATGAAGAAATGGGAGTAGACTTTTCGAACTCCTAACGACGCTTAAAAGGGCTTGGGATTCTTCACGCAACATCTCAGGCCCCCTTTTTTACCTCAGCCATTCTTCAGTGACATCAGTTGACGACAGTGGTGCGCTGTCCACACTCTTGTGCATTTGGTGCTTTGTTCCTTTCAGAGATAATGCTTCTCAACGGGGCGTGTCTATGAATCTCAACCGCGATCAAAAACTCTCCATTGGGTTGGTAATCCTGTTTTGACCATTTCCATTCTGGTCCTGTGGGCTGCATTGGAAGGCCCGCTTGCCTCGTAAGAAGCTGCTCGAATGAACTTTGGAATGACGTTTAATCGCGCTTCGGTTCACAGTCTCGCTGGGTTAAAATTGCGGGCGGAACTGACAGCGGCTCCCAAAAGTCGGTGTCGGTGAAGAGGCTCTGTGCCGCGCTTGATGCCCGTACGACCATCGAAACGCCCGCCAGAGCCTCGCCTAGAACTTGGCCCCTGTTAAGTTCACGGAGTCTTAACTGCTAACATTGAGCATTGGCAGCCGTGGACGCACACAACACACGCAACCGAGACTCCTAGTGGTGGCACGGCTGCTAACTTTTCCTCTGGTGCTCAGATCGCTTTATCCGCCTTGAACAAAGGCCATCCCAACCTCAGAAAGTGCAATCAATCTGCAATCACTTAACGTGAACTACCACTGCCTACCATGTACTTTGGGTACCGTCCGTGCTCTGTAAGTACTTGGTTTGACGTTTGTAGGCGGATTCGAATCCCACTCTCTCCACCTTACAGTCTGGACCGGAGAGAAACTCCGCCAAATTGCTCTAAGAATCGCGAGAAATTGCCCAAATTCCGCGATTCGCACCCGCAAACTGGACCAGAGAAAGCGACCCGCCAAACGCGGTACGGAAAACTTGTGCGGGTCAGTAACGTACGTGTCGGGTGATTAAGGGCAAAGTGGGCATTAAGCACCCAACCTGTCATAACTAACGTAACCCCCGAACGGCCTTACCATTATGCTTCAGCACCAGTTTGAGAGAGGCTATCTCAAAAGCATTTCGTCGTCGGGAGGTATCAGAGATGAAAATTGTATTGATGCTGACGCTCACGATGTTGATGTTCGTCTCTTTCACCCAAATGGCAGCTGGGCGGACACCTCAAAAGGCGGAAGAGCGGCGGAAAACTCAGAAACGAGTGCGGAGTTGTCACTTTGAACCCACGTACAACTGCCCCCAACCGGTTGTAGGCCGGCCGTATTACTGCAGCCCAATCGTAACCAAACAGTGCACTGTGATTGAGAGGAAAAATTGAAAGATCCTCATATGCGTCCGAAGACAAACTCAATCAGGGTTAGTTGGGTGCCCTCACGCCGTCAACAGCCGAATTGCTATTCACGGCTTTTCGATTCACCCATTCCATCGTAGTCAGCGGTTCCTGCGATAGACCTCTGTCTGTTCGCAGAAAGTCCTGTTTTGGCGGGATTCTAAACTGAGATGTTCGGTTAGACATCCAGCAGCAAACAACCCGCCGACGATTTCCGCTCATCCAAGCCGCACGAATAAAGGGGCCATTAAAAGACGTCGCTGGAAATACGCTCCCTAAGGAGATCTGAATGAAGATTAAAAAAGCAATGTTGTGCGCTCTGTTCGTGATGCTTGCCGCTTGCGTCGTCGTGGCGCAGGATTCAGCCAGCGACAAGTCGAAAGCTGACACCCGGACCGTCACGGGTTGTCTGACTAAGGGCGACAGCGCGGACGAATTCCTGCTCACCGGCAAAGACGGCAGCACTTGGGAGGTGCGCAGCAGGACGGTAGGCTTGGCGGATCACGTGGGCCACACCGTCTCCGCGACTGGCGTGGTCTCCAATTCCACCATGCACAATCTGAAGGAAGACACGAAGGATGCCGCGAGCGACGCGCACCTCAAGAAAGAGAGCGCTGAGCATGGGCATATGAAGATCACCGACGTGCAAATGGTCAGCGACTCCTGCACCAAGTAGTTGTTCCACTCGACAGTATTAAGAGGTGAGGCTATTTGCCTCACCTTTTGTTTCACACGCATCATTCACGCACGGAGCCGTGCCTCCTAACAGCTCTTTGCTTATAACGCACTCAGTGGCCTAATAAGAAGAAGCAATTCACCGTCCCCCAAATAAGGATGCAATAGTTTTTCTGGCCAATAGTTACGACAGGGGTGCCTTCATATTTCGCTCCAATCTGGCGAGCAACCCCGGCAGCAGAAGCTCTCTCCAATGTGTCGCCTGTTTAGCCGAGGTGATTGATGCGACTGCATATAATACCGATCCTGGCTGTTGTCTTAATCACGTCTCTCTTGTTGAGCGATTGCGGGAGTGCTACCCGCAGCTCCAACGATCTTGGTGCCGGTCTTGGCGGCGATGGCGGTGCTGGGGGCGGTGGCGGTGCTGGGGGCGGTAGCGGCGCTGCGTTGACCATAGACGGGGTGCTCACCCAGCACGGGGACAACGAGCGCACCGGCGCATACACGTCGGAAACCACGCTTGCTCCCTCCAACGTCAACTCCAACCAGTTCGGTAAAAAGTTCACGTACGACGTTGATGGAGAAGTGGTCGCGCAGCCGCTGATCGCGACCGGCGTCGACATCAATGGCGCCAAGAAGAATGTCCTCATCGTCGCCACGGAACACGACAGCGTGTATGCCTTCGACGCAGACAGCAAGCAGGCGCCGTTTTGGAAAGCCAGCTTCATCGATGCGAGCATAGGGAACACTACCTTCCCGGTCGGTTCCACACTCGACTTTGCCTGCTGCTTCGCTCCCGAGATAGGCATCACCGGCACGCCTGTCATCGATCCCAAGACGGGCACGATCTATGTCGTTGCGCGGACGGTGGAAGGCGGTAAGGACGTCCAGAAGCTGCACGCGCTCGACATTCGCAACGGCAGCGAAAGATCGGGCAGCCCCGTCGCAATCCAAGCCAGCGTTCCGGGAAGCACGCCCGACTCAGTCAACGGCATGATCGCGTTTAATCCCGGGATCCAAAACCAGCGTCCCGGGCTGCTTCTGGTCAATGGTCTGCTGTACATCGCGTGGGGATCGCACAATGACCGCATCCCGTATCACGGCTGGGTAATGGCCTACACCGTGGATACCCTGAAACAAGTCGGCGTGTTCATCACTACCCCGGAGGGTTACCCCTCAGGTCCGATCCCCGCCAATGGCGCCGCGGGAATTTGGATGAGCGGTGGAGGACTTTCCGCAGACTCGGGCGGCAACGTCTACGTCACGGTCGGGAACGGGAGCATGACGGTCGACCAAGGCGGGCACTCATATGCCAACGCTTTCCTCAAGTTTGGCGCGTCCAGCAGCGCGCTGAAGCTGGCCGACTACTTCGAACCCTTTGATGCGCTTTCGCAAAACGTAAACGACATGGACCTTGGAACCGGGGCTGCCGTGGTGATCGACCAGTTGGGAGCCGTGCCGCACCTGGTAGTTTCCACGGCCAAGAACGGCACGATTTATCTGATTAACCGCGACAACATGGGGAAATACCATGCCGGCGACAACAGCCACGCGGCACAGATGGTGCCCAACGCCGTTGCCACGTATGTGCGTTCGTCTCCCGCCTACTGGAATGGGACGTACTACACGAGCAGCCTCAACGATCACCTGAAAGCTTTCACCTTCAGCAACGGACGACTTCCAAGTTCGCCTACGTCGCAAACCAGCATGACGTTTCCGTGGCCAGGGCCAACTCCGACCATATCGTCCAATGGAACCAGCAACGGTATCGTGTGGGCGCTGCAACACTCCGGAAGCGAGGACGTGTTGTTCGCCTTCTCCGCCGACCTGACTAGGGTGCTCTACAACAGCCAGCAGGCCGGTTCTCGGGACACGGGACCACCGGGAGTGCGATTTGCTGTTCCTGTCGTAATCAACGGGAAGGTCTACATCGGTGGCCGAAGCCAGGTAGTCGTGTACGGCCTGCTCTAGAATGGCGGTAAAGCACACACCGTCGTCCTGCCCGGGTGTTTTGTAGGTTGAATAGATCACGCGGACAGCACATCGCCAGTGAATGGTGGGCGAGTGGGTTGATCGCTTGCCCACAGACTTTCGGCGTTGCCCATGGCGGCCTGACATCTGAACTATCCGCAGGAGACGGCGAAGTCCATGCGCCCGCCCAGCGCGACCTGCTGAAACCGTTGATAGACGGAATAGGGCAGCACGAACAGAACATCAATGTCCCTGACTGGGCGCACGCGCGTCAGCTTTCCCCAGGACCCAATCAGCATCGAGTTGATGTACCCGCTCGAGACGCCATAGTAGTGCGTCTCTTTCTAGAAGCAAGTCTCAAAGTACCTCAGTTCTCCGGCTCCCGCTCCGCGAATCCAGGGCAGTCACAACGACCTATCTTGCCTCGTTGATTTGCCTTGACGCACCCGATTTTGGAGATAAACTGAGCCTCTCAGCCATACTCTTCTTAGCGTCCCTATCTTGGTTCGACTGATCGGCCCCTCGGCTCTTCGCCTGGGAGGATGAGGAGGCGCCTATGATCTCCTCATTTACTTGCAAGTGGAACAGCGGGCAAGAGACCTATGTACAGGCTGGTTGTGGACGGCGAGAACACTCAAACTGCTTCATCAGGGACGGCTTTTTCGCCAGCAATCATAGCTCTCAGTAAAGTGAGGAAAGCAATGAAAAATGCATTCTTTACCCGCGCAGGCATGATGGCGTGGCTGTTAGTTGGAATAGCACTCCGAGCAGAGTGGTCACCGCGAACGCTTTCTTTGGCGTCGTTTTGGCCTATTGTGTACGGGCGTTTCGAGCCATGAAACTTGGCCGCCTATCGTGGCACGAGGTAACCACAGGCCCTCGTAGAACCAGAATCTACACTCCGTCTTTGAAAAAGACTCGATATGCTCTGCTGCACCTCCATCGTGTACCCAACGCGAGCGGGCGGCGTATAAACCTCAGCCCATTTGGAACTAGAAGAAGTCGGACATAGGAGCTGCGTTGGCTCCGGCTCCAGGACAGGCCGCGAATCCGAGAGCATCGCAGACCGTGCGCAGCAGGTTCTGATGATGGTAAAGAGCCTGTGACTTAAAGTTGCGCTTCACCTTGGGGCCAATCACGACTGTCGCGACCCGGCCGCCACAACCATTTGAGGTCCACCCATTACAACGATTATCGGTGCTTAGAGTTCCCTCGTCCCAGGCGATGAACAGGAGCCCGTCGCCACCGGATTGAAATTCCGGAAGGGCGAGGATCTTGGGAACTTCTTTAGCAAGCCACGCGTCGGCTTGAGCTCGCGTTCCATCGTGCGCGTCGTGCTGAAGGTTGGGAGTGATGTACACGTAGTTAGGCGTGGCGTGATTTGAGATGTCCTTCGCCAGCTGCGTGTAAGGAACACTATTGAATTTCTGGCTGGGAGCACAGACGTCAGTGAAGTCGATGAGGGGATTGTGGCGCCGAACGTAGTTGGCCCAGCTTAGCCCAGTGAATCCCGGCCATGGCATATCTTCCTGATAACTTTTCCACGTCATTCCGTGAAAGAGCAGGTGGCGGACGATGTTGTCGACATTGAAGCAGGTAGTAGTGTTGTTGTTAGTAGTGACATCCTGACCGGCGACCAGCCACATGAGTGCAGGAAGGGAACTGTGGCGATTGGCATAATACTGTGAAGCTAACGCGTACTTACTCGCGAGCGAATTGTAGTAAGGCATGTACTTGCTGCCGATCACGCTTTCGTAGCTACGATTTTCTTCGGTGATAATCCAAACGTGATTGGAGCGCGGCACTGCGCTGCTACTGCCGGAGCCGCCTACGTGGATGGTCACACCGGCTTTGGAAGTCCAGCCGCATTGATCCCACTCCTGTACGACCGTGTTGTAAGTGCCAGGACTAAATTTGAGCAGCGTGTTGAGGCTTGAAGCGTGGACGAGATAGGCGAGTTTGCCGGGCGCTGTGTAGATGCCCATTGCTGAAATGCCCTTGGAGCAACTGCTCTGGGCCTTGGCGACATACTGCACCGTGCTTGCAACATTGCTGTTGTTGGTTGGTGCGGAGACGAAGACGCCGGCAGAAGAGAAGCCGGTCAAACACACAAGCACACACAAAGTACGAAGCACGAATTTCATGAAGCTCTCCAGCTGTTAAGGATGAAAATGTGGCTGCAATGTAAGGCAGCGGTCAATGGGGGCAACAAAAATCCAGAGTAGTAGAACATTGCAGTGCACAGAAGTTCTAAGGCGAATCTCTTAGAGGAGAAGTGCGAGAGATTTAGAAGGCAAGTGTGCAGATTGTTTCCATGCTTCTCTTCAGCGGAGTGCTAGTGCGGAAGCGTGCACTTCAGCATTGTTCAGAATCCGCTCTTTGCTTGCCTCATCTTGGAATGGTCCCGACAACGATTAACGCGGCGCAGCTTGCTCTTTGCTGAAGCGGCCGTAATGGAGCGCACCGACGAAGGCATGCAACGATATGCCATTGAACATGACGCTCTTCGGCGACAACCTATCAGCAGTCAACTTTACGGCGAGCAGACGCAATCCCGGAATTGAACGAAAATACCACTACACATCACGGATTCGGGTAGGTCAGAAGGATTTTGGCCTTCTCTGACTTCCAGAGTGCGACATGTTCCCCGAGTCCTTCAACTGCGTCGGGAGTGACGAGCTGAACCAGAACGGGAACGTACTTGTCCTGTCCCGAAGTAGTAGCTGCAAGCCATCTCCCGCTTGTGCAGATGTTCGCGTTAGCCAGTGCTTCGGCCCGTAGCACAAGACGTGCACGGTATTTCGTCCCAATGTAGGTGACCTGTCTTTAGTATTTCAGTCCCTTCGCTCGGTGGGACGGAGGGAATCGCCCCGACCTGAAATTGGAACAAGACGGCTCAAATAATTTACGGTCGGAGCGGGCAATAAAGGGCAAAGATTCAAGCAAGGCCTTTTCCTAGGCCTGGGCGGGAAGATAATGAGCTTCGCGGCTTCGCAGGTTCAGTGGTTTACAGGGCCGAGCATTTCAGGGTTTCTGGGCAAGCATTCGTCTTAATATGTTGTGCGGAGCCGGATGCTCTGTATCGGCGAAATAGTGCTTGCTACATTGGACCTCAGTGAATCCGGTGAGCCCGTGATCGTGACCGACGCTGGCTGACCTGTCACTTCCCCGGGCGCCGCTTTGGATAACTTCCGTGTAGCCGACGAAACATCCGGAACGACTTTCCCGCTTTTGCTGGATTTCGCGCACATGTTTGTCGCGTACTTCTGAACGGCACTTCATCACCCCGGGAAAGTCACCTGGACGAGGAGAAACGAGGGAGGCGTAGTCCATTGTGTAAAGGCGTCTGGTTTTTTTGGGAAATTCCACACCTGCGTTAAGGTGAAAGGCTTCGTTGATTGCGCCGAAGTCTGCATGCCTTCTTGGCCAAAATGCCGAACTCAGGAGCAGCAGAGAAAATGATGCACTAAGTACGGTTCGGAATGTCACGGCATTTTTCCTCAGAAGCCACCCATCGTGGCCGTGTGAGTGCATTATTACCGAACCATTTTGCAAACGCTTCCTCAAGAATTGGGTCTCCGGACCGGTAAGCCTTGAACGCTTTTCAACGAGCGCACGGCCAATTGACTTTAGTAGAGCCTGAGCGCAGGAATATCGGCTTCCTGTTTGTCGCACTCTTGGCCGAGACGATATTAGACGCTACAGAGTACACGTTTGGTCTGGCCGGAGGGTTTGCCGTTTACCTTGCTCAAGGAAAGCGAGCTGCGGTATTGACGTTGTTTTGACTCCCTAAAACCAGAATTCACGGCCCGCCAAGCAAACGATTGGAAGCGGTAAATAGGAATGCCCGGCAGCCTGTCTCAGGGCGGCCGGGCTTCCTCTGTTCCTTGAGGAATTCCACTGTGTGTCGAACGTCGTTAGTCTGTGCCGCTGGGATGGCACTGTCAAGAGAATTTCCAGAGTAGCTGCGCTGCAAAAGCACGTTACTAAGAGATGCCCGCTGCGGCGCTAAGCGGGCATCTCTTCCTATCGCAAGAAACAAGCAGTTTGATTTTATTGCTCCCCAAACCGCAGGGTGAGCAAGAGTTACCTGAATTTTATCTCAGTCTGTCAATCGCTCAGTCACCGCGGACGACTCTGCCTTTTCCAACTCGTCTCGTTCGTCCAGAGCCTTTGCCAGTTCGTCCGCTAGACGCTCCAATTTCTTCGGGTCTTTTTCAACCGAAGCCTCGGCGGCAATCTCTTGCCAGCTGCGCTTCGATTTTTGGAAACCTGGAGAAGACATGCGAAGCCTACCTTTCAGGTCTGGGAGGTATGTACCTGAAATGGTATAAGGACAATTACGGGTGTCAAGAAGATATGTCGGATGTCTGACCTAATGAGTTCGATCAGGTCTTGACTCGGGCAGTAGACTAAAAGGTATGACAAACCAGCCCACCCCCATTACAGGCTTCAAGGACGACAATTCACAAACCGAGGCCGCCTTGAATGACTCGGACGAAAGTCTGACCGCGCTAGAGGAGTTGCGCAGAAAGCTTTGCGCACCACCGCCAATGCCGCAAAAATCAAAGTGGCGATTCTGGTAGAGAAAACCGCGGCCCGCATTCGCTGGCCTCCGAAGGTACACCACACTTCCGTCATGTTGTGTCGTCAGTCTCACAGCATCTATGAACAATGAGACGACTTACTCCGTCAATGTCTCATTTAGAGACGAGAATGGTGACGCCCCATGTACTACTTCGCCGCGTGGACCGAAAGCGGTTCTACTCGGTTGCGGTCACGAACACCACACCATCGCTTCGGCCGCAGCCTGTATCTCAAAACCGGGCTACGTTGTTGCAATAGAGAATGGCCGGTTACGAGCGTTGAACGATGCGGAAGAAGCCGAATTTCAACGCGCAGTG
>Ga0207657_10007765_pt1 | contig 10953 bp, 7 predicted proteins | sample KBSC33metaG_FD_184316 | JGI IMG/M metagenome (GOLD analysis project Ga0207657, IMG submission 184316) | Corn rhizosphere microbial communities from Kellogg Biological Station, Michigan, USA - KBS C3-3 metaG (SPAdes) (version 2) | ecosystem: Host-associated > Plants > Roots > Rhizosphere > Soil ... | reverse complement strand
CCAAAATTGCATTTAAAACAGAAAGATTTTTGAACCACGTAACAATAGAGGTTAAATTTAATTGCAGGGAATTTTGATTTGTTATTGTAATCCAGCCTCCGATTATTATTGCGATGATGGAAATGCAGATAAAAGCAAACAATATTTTTTTAAACTTGTCTTTATTTTTATTCCTTAACATATCATCAAGAGCCCAACCACTCAAAATAAGCATACTCAAAATAAAATAAGCCCTGAATTCTCCATTGCTTCTTATTAAACTCATGCCGGGCAAGTGTATGTATAGCAACGATTTTATATTCCCCTGGAACGAGAGTAATAGAAGGAATATGCCACTAAATAAAATTGGATACTTTAGTTTATGCTGAATGTATAGTATCGAGAAGATAAAAAAAGATAAAAGCGTTATTCCGACATACATATTGTTCCATGCAATATCAGTCTTATAAAATTCTTCATGCACCATAGATGCAAGCGGCCACAAAAGAGAAATTAAAGAACGAATTGTTATGCCACCGTGTGAAATAAAATCTGATGTAACATTTTCTTTAGCCTGATAAAAATTATTAGAAATCTGATAAAGAGAAACAAGGTATGGTAAACATAAGATTACGGTGAAGAGAAAGCTAATAAGAAGTAAGAACAAACTTCTTTTTATGTTTTCTCTTGAACGCAATTCTTTGGTAGTTATCACAGAAATTAAAAAAAACACTAAAAAGAAATAACATGCAGAAATCGGGAAGCCTGGGTAACCGGAATTTATAAAGAAAAAAAGACTGACTGCGAGATACAATGAATCAATAAGATTTTTTGAGTACAGCGTTTTAAAAAAATACAGCAACGCATAAGGCAGGAACGCTGCTTCCAGTAAATTGTTAGGATGTTGTAAATGGTTGGCATAATAACCGCAGCAGATATATATTGCGGCTAAAATCAACGATGTGTTTTTGGAAATTTTAAGCCATCCGCACAATTTAAATATGCCGATAGCTGCAATTGGAATGTGAACCCACACAAAGAGTGTGAATATGTAATAATTTTTTCCAAGCAAAGCAAATAACCAAAATATCGGGTTCCAAAAAGGAGTGCCGGGATCGGCATGCAATGGAAACCCTGAATTAATATTATAATTCCACCATGGAATTTCTCCTTTGGATAAGTGATCGCTGAAATAATAGAATATTGGATAAGTAACCATTCTTGCATCATTGGTAAGGCTCACTAATCCGGAAAGTATGGGGAGATAGGCAAGAATTACAAAAATCAGCAGAATCAGAATATGTTTATTTTTTGAGAAGAACAAGAGGTTTTAATTTAGGTTGGCAAAATAAAATTTTCAATTAACTGATACAAAGAAGTAAGGAATTACTTTCTAACACTTCTTTATTAATCAAGTTGATACTTTTGTTCAATGAAGCAACTGGAAAAAATTTGTTTTGCGATTTTTATTCTCCTTATTTTTTCTTCCTGCGAAAAAACAATTAAACTTAAAGTTCAGGATCAACCTGCCAAGCTTGTTGTTGATGCAAGCATCGAGAACAATCAATTTCCTGTTGTTGCTCTATCAACATCATTGAATTATTTCAGTACTATTTCGGCAGAAGAACTTGCAAACTCTTTTGTGCACGATGCATTGATCACAATAAGTAACGGAACTAAAACTTCACAATTAAAAGAATATTCTTATCAAGACACAAGCGGTTTCACTTTGTATTATTATACTATTGATTCTTCCAATCTTTCTTCAGCAATTATTGGTGAGCTTAACAAACAATATCAGCTAAACATAAAAACAAAAGACGGGCAGGAATATACCGCAACAACAACTATTCCTGCGCTAACAAAAACATGCGATTCCATTTGGTGGAAGCAAGCTCCAAACACTGATGACACAAGCCTTTGCATTATGTTTGGTAGGTTCACAGATCCGCCCGGTTTTGGAAATTATATCCGGTATTTTACACGAATTAACAACGGTCGTTTTTTGCCTGGTTTAAACTCTGTCTTCGATGATCAGTTCGTTGATGGCACAACATATACACTTGAGTTCGACATGGGCTGGGATAAAAGCAATCCTGAAAAACCTACAGCAGAAAATGGTTACGGCTATGCGCATCGCGGCGATACGGTTACACTTAAATATTGCAACATTGATCAGGCAACTTATACATTTTGGAATACATGGGAGTTTGCATGGGCCAGTTACGGTAATCCCTTTGCTTCGCCCGTTAAAGTTATGGGTAATGTCAGCAACGGAGCGCTCGGTGCTTTCAGCGGTTACGCGGCACAAAATAAAACCATTATTATCCCCAAGTAATGCAGGCAAAAACTGAACCTGCAATTTGAATCGCAAGGCTGCCTATTTTTGCACGTCTTAAGGTATGTTGATAAAAAATTTTTTGTGACCGGCAGTAGTAATTCATGGTATCGCCTGTTGTGTCACTCACTTCAACGTTCTGAACGTTATTCGGCAGACGCGAAGTATTGAACGCAGATCATCAGGATAGTTAAGATATGAAGGATAATAGAATGTAAGGATAAAAATCATTACCAATCATGACAATCTGCTTAATCTGCGTTCTAAAAAATTTGTATAATTCAAGATTTTAAATTTATAAGTTTTGGAAAAGGTACATTGTTTAATTATAGGTTCCGGCCCTGCAGGATATACTGCAGCAATTTATGCGGCAAGAGCAAATTTGAAACCTGTATTGTACCAGGGCATACAACCTGGTGGACAGTTAACTATTACAACTGAAGTAGAAAACTATCCCGGTTATCCCGATGGCATTCAGGGTCCTGAGATGATGGTGCATTTTGAAAAACAGGCAGCACGCATGGGTACCGGCATTCGTTATGGAATAGCAACTGCCGTTGACTTTAAGGGACCTGTTCATAAAGTACAAATAGATGAAGAAAAATGGATTGAGGCGGATGCAGTAATTATTTCAACAGGCGCATCTGCAAAATGGCTCGGTCTTGAAAGCGAACAAAGATTAAACGGATATGGTGTGAGTGCTTGTGCAGTGTGCGACGGATTTTTCTTTCGCGGTAAAGAAGTTGCGATTGTGGGTGGCGGAGATACTGCTGCAGAGGAAGCGTTGTATCTTTCAAAGCTCGCATCCAACGTTCACCTGATCGTTCGTAAAGATGATCATGGTATGAGGGCAAGTAAAATAATGCAGGACAGAGTAAGAAACACAGCTAATATTAAACTATACTGGAATTCTGAAACACTGGAAGTGCTTGGTGAAAATAAAGTGAACGGCTTACGCATAAAAAATAATAAAACAGGAGAGGAACAAACAGTTGATGTAAGTGCTTTTTTTGTTGCCATCGGTCATCAGCCAAACAGTGAAATATTTAAAGGCTGGATTGATATGGATGAGGCTGGTTACATAAAAACAATTCCCGGTTCATCAAGAACAAATATTGAAGGTGTGTTTGCTGCTGGAGATGTGCAGGATAAAATTTACCGCCAGGCTGTAACTGCGGCGGGCAGCGGTTGTATGGCTGCACTTGATGCGGAAAGGTATTTAAGTGCAAAAGGCATTGTGTAGAAAATATTTTGTGAGTTATTTTTTTAAGCAGTTGTGAAATTCATGACTGCTTTATTTTTTGAAGTGCTCAACAAGGTTTACAGTATAAGTGTGCGACGCAACTATAGATGCACGAAGAACTTTAGCTGGGTACATAAATAAACAGAGCAATGAAAAAAATTCATTGCCCTCTTTCAGAACAAACCATTTTATTGCACAATGAGTTTTGCGTTCCTGATTCCTTGCGGAGTGAACATTGAAACTACATACATTCCCGGTGTTAATCCCGTTGTGTTTAAATGAATGGAATGATCACCTTGCACCATATCACTGTTCAGCAATGCTTTAATTTCTTTCCCGCTCATATCAAACACTTTTAAATTTACATGCGAAGTATTTGCCAGCGAAATATGAATTGTAGTTTGACCGTTTGCGGGATTTGGATATATATCAAGTTCATTTATTGCGACAATAGTTAAATCGCTTTGTTCTGTGTTATCGTTTGAAGTGATTTCATTTTCAAACGCTGTTGTTTTAGTAAATGTAGTTGCATCTGAACTAATACCATTTGCGACTACTACCAGAGAATAAGTGCCTGTTGGTAATGCTGACGGCAGTGTGAATTTTGCTGTGTCGGGTGCGCTGCCTGTTTTTACTGATGTTCTGTTCCAGTTAAAAGTTCTTGCATAATAAACATTCGAACCGGAAGTTAAACGAACAAGCGGGTAGTTAGTGTTCATTTGCCAGTCATCGCCATACGATGCACCTTCTGAAATTCCGTTAAACCTGGTGCCGGTAATTGTATATGTGCTTCCGTTTTTAGTGATCTTTTTTATTGTCGGTTTTCCTGCAAGCAAAGGTGTTCCTTTAGGAGTGTAGATATAATATTGCTTTGAACTTTGTAAGCAAAAAAGTACGTTGCCATCAGGCAGGTCAAGCATGTTTGTAACATAACATGATGCGTTTGAAGTAAGACCTCCCGTGGGTGCATTCACTCGTACAAAAGAATTTAGCTTGTAATTAAATTCATAATAAGATGTCGGGGATGGAAAATGATTTCCTGAAGTTGGGATAGGAGAAACAGCACAAAGAATTTTTCCGTTTACCATCATTGCTGCGGCGGCATCCGGAGCGCCTTGCTTATTTGGAATATCGGGAGCGGCAACCCATGTACCCGGGGTAGTATTTCCTGATGGTGTATAATATGCAGTATGTCCTGTTGAACCAAGAAAAAAACCCCGGCCATCAGGCAAAAGAAATGCTGCACCCGTTTCAAGCCCGTAAGGATCATACAAAGCAACAGGCACGTTACCATCCTTCACCCATGTATTTAATGTTGGAATATATCTTTCTGAACCGGTCGTATTTCTGTCAACAAACAGAATACTATTATCCGGTAATTTTAACCATACAGATTCATTGTGAATACCAAGGCAAGAAGGACCTGCTATATATGTATTAGTTACAGGATTGTAAATATTAGTGCCTCTCAAAGTGCCTGTTACCAAAGCTTGCAACACACGGCCATCCGGTAAAATTTCTGAATTTGCATCACTCACAAAACCACTGGGAGAAGGGGTATTTGTCCACTTGTTTGTAAGTGGATTATAAACTTCACCCGCACTGCCACCTGTTCCGTATTCCCCACCTGCTACATACACACGTCCGTCCTTAAGCACTTGCGATGAAAAATATAAGCGTGTCTTGTGCATAGGTGTTATCGTTTGCGACCATGAGCCGTTTACATAACTCCCGTGAATATCCGGTGTAAGTTTGTTCCACACGTTTCCAATACCATCGGTCCCACCGGAAAAAGTTTTTGCCATTACAGTGCCATCGGATAAAAGAATCATAACACCGCCGTTGTCATCAGGAGCAAGGTTTGTAAGGGGTGTCCATGTACCCTGCGCATAAATTTGATCTTTTGCTGAAATAAGTAGAATTACAAACAGCAGAAGAAAGTTGAATAATTTTTTACTGCTAATTAAACGGCAGGTTCTATTTTCTCCGGAGCAGTGCAGTCTTGGTAGATGTTGTTTCATAATTTTTTGCTTTTAGAAGTTTTTAATAACACATGTTGCATTAAACTGTAAGGAGCAGTCTGTAAAGATTGTTTTCAAGTAAAAAGTTTTTAGCTTATCGAAATTGTTTTGGTTTTATCATTGAAGTTTCGGGCAATGGGTGCTATCATTTATTTAGCTAATGAAAAGTATAAATTAAAATTGATGAAAACAAATTTATTGAACCGGGCTTTATCTATGTTATTGAACTTCCATTGTCAAAGGACTTCATCGGAGCATCGCACTCTTCATCTGAAGGTAAACCTACTGAGCAAAGACGAACCCGATAGGTACAGTAAATAACATAGGCAACACATAGGGAAAAAACTATGTGGGACTCTATGTGACTATGTTTCTACGTGGTTCGAAAAACCCTTCATATGCCTTGCTAAGATTGTTTTTCATCAGCGCTGACGTTTGAATAAGGAGTTGAAACCTATGGGCTACAAAAGAACAAGCTCGTAGCTCATAGCTCGCAGCTTGTTGAAATATGTTTAGAACGTATAAGTGTGCGACGCAAGGAACGATGCCACGAAGAACAAAAAGTTTGGCTCATAAAAAAAATATCAATGCTTTAAGGCATGCTTTTTTATCAATCCTCCTTTTATATCTTTTACACTGCTCATTACAACAAATGCCTTGCTATCTATTTTTTCAAGCTCAGCGTTTAATTTACTTAATTCCAATCTGGTAATGACGGTATAAATAATATCTATCTCAGCCTTTTCACCGGTTTTACCATGACCGCCTTTGCCCTGATAAATTGTTACGCCGCGACCCATATCATTCACTATCATCCTACTTATTTCTTCAAAGCGCGGCGAAATAATTGTTACGCCGGTATATTCTTCTATGCCTTCAATCACAAAGTCAAGTGTTTTGGAAGCTGCGAGATAAGTGATCATCGAATACAATGCGGCTTCTATTGAAAGGAGATACGCAGCAAAAGAAAAAATGATGATGTTTACAATGATAATAACATCGCCAATAGTAGTGGATAGTTTGCGGCTCAGAAAAATTGCAAGCACTTCTGTGCCATCGATAACAGCGCCGCCTCTTACACTAAGACCAATGCCTGCACCGAGAAAGAAACCGCCGAAAACTGCCACAAGCAATTTGTCGTGTGTTATTTCGGGCAAATGAATAAGGGCAACACAAAGAGCAAGTGTAATAATAGCTATCGCAGTTTTTATTGCAAATGTTTTGTTTACTACCCGGAACGCTAAAAAAATAAAAGGCAGGTTAATAAGAATAAGTAAATAATATATGGGGATTGATGTTATCTCTGCTGTTAATAGTGAAATGCCGGTTGCGCCGCCATCAATAAATTTGTTGGGCAAAAGAAAACTTTCAAGACCAAAAGCCGCTGATGCAACACCTGAAGCGATAAGAAAGATTTCTTTTATAGCATTGGAGACACCTATTCTTAGCCTGCGAAAAGCTTTTGCAAACTGAAAGGAAGAATATTCCTTGGTTTGCTTTGGAAGAATTGAATGTATGATGATCTGTCTCCAGAATGGATTCATGACGAGTGTTTTAGGTTTCAACTGAGCATTTACCGGTGCGATGAAGATAAAAAAAATCATCAGCAATTGGTGGGAGAGCATTTGCTAAAAACAGGACAGTTCAAATCAATTTCTCCATTTTATAATTTATCAACTCAACATCTTTTATTTTTACTGTTTGTTGTTGAACGGTTTTGAAACCATGCTTTTCAAAGAAAGGTTTTGCAGTAATGCTTGCGTCTGTTTGAAGTTTTGAAATGTTTAATTCATTTGCTGTATTAAATATCTCTTGTAGTAATAGTGTTGCGACACCCCTGTGTTGAAAATTTTTATGAACATATAAAAGATCGAGGTAACCTGCCTTATCAAGTGAAGCAAAGCCTGTTATTTTTTTATCATCACTTTCTGCAACAAAAAAATGTTGTTCATTAATTCGTCTCAGTAAATTTTCTGTTCTGTCTGCTGTAGAAGCCCATGCTTTTATTTGCTCTTCGTTATAATCTTTTGAGTTGATTGTTGTAATAGTTTCATAATACAGTTCGCTCAACTCATTGATATCTTCTGCTGTTGCTTTGCGGATTTCCATAACTGTTTTTTAACTCACGTTTGTCGTTTCTTCGAAGAAGTCTTTTTGAACACGCTTCACGATTCAGATACCCACATGCAGCAAATATTTTTCTTTAAAATATTCTTCTTCAAAAATTTCTTCTATCGATATCATGCGGGGACGTAAACCGCTGTCATGAATTTCCTGTGCAAGATCACCGCCTTTTAAACAGATAAGTCCGTTATGAAATTCCCGTGTGTTACCTTTTTTTAAAAGAGGCTTGCTCCACTTCCACAAATCTTTTAAAGGTGCAACAGCACGTGATACAACAAAATCAAATTTTCTATTTTTTATTTCTTCTGCACGGATGTGTTGTATTGTTACATTTTTTAAACCGATTGTATTTGCAACACCTTCCACAACTTTTAATTTTTTTGCAATGCTGTCAACCAAATGAAATTGTACTTCAGGAAAATAAATGGCAAGCGGTATTCCCGGAAAGCCGCCGCCGGTGCCGATATCAATAATGTTTGTGCCTGCATCAAAATTTATAACAGCAGCAATGCTTAGAGAATGCAACACGTGTTTTTCATAAAGGCTATCAATATCTTTTCTTGAGATAACATTTATTTTGCTGTTCCAGTCTTTATACAATGCGTCAAGCGCTTCGAATTGTTTTAGCTGCGTTTCAGTGAAATCAGAGAAATATTTTAGAATGATTTTCATTTGATCTTAAAGCAGGCGAAGATATAAAACCATAAAGGTCACAAAGATGTATAAATCTTCGGCGCTCTTTGCGTCTTCTTTGCGCTATCTGCGTCCTAAAAATCAGCGACGCAAAGAACACAAAGTAGCGCAGAGTTCGCAAAGGAATTTTACTTGTATAGACAGCGTATTTCGCAAGTTCACACCTGGCATCAAAAAAATTCTACTTCCACTCTTTTGCGGGTCTTCTCCATAATGCCGGAGTAAATAAAAAAAAATAAAAACTCATCCAGATATCGAGAAAAATAAAGTAAGGAAAAAGATCTGCTTCATTTAATTTTTTCATGCTTTTAAACCAGACAATTCCCAGTACGATCATGCGTAATGAAAACAATGCAAGTGCGAGCCACCAGTTATAAAATAATATCGCAGCTAATGTGAAAGGATATAATAATACTTGTGTGAGCGAATACAAACCGAGCAAAAATTTGTGTTTGGCTTTGTAATATTTTGATGTTGTATAGTGACGGAATTTTTGTTTTTGCCAAATGCTCCATGTTGGCGCTGCTTCGCTTAAAGTGTGTGCATCTTTTTCAATCACGATCGCTGTGTTGCGTTTGTTTGCGACCATATTGATGAAGAGATCATCATCACCGCCGGGAATATGATTGATAGCAGAAAAACCTTTATTGTTAAAGAAAAGTTCTTTCTTGTATGAAAGATTTCTTCCCACACCCATATAGGGCACGCCTGCTAATGCAAATGATAAATATTGCAGCGCCGAATGAAATGTTTCAAAACGGATGAGTTTATTAAGCATGCCCGGCTTCTTATGAAAAGTGCCATAACCAAGCACGATTTGTTTTTCATCATAATAACCATCCTGCATTTTTTGAATCCACAATTCGCTTGCAGGAACGCAATCTGCATCAGTAAGCAACACCACTTCATACTTCGCGGATTTGATACCCATGGATAAAGGGAACTTTTTACCGGGGATCATTTTCGCTTCCTGCTTTAACGGAATCGGATTTAAATTCTTGAACATCTTTCTGAATTCATCCAGCAGGTATTTTGTTTCATCAGTAGAATTATCATTCACTACAATCACTTCATGTGTTGTCTTATATTTTTGCACCAGAATGCCGGGTAGATTATGTGCAATATTATGTGCCTCATCCCTTGCACAAATGATTACGGATACAGGGTATTCCTGTGAAGATTTCTTCACAGGTGGTTGATAAAATGCAAGTCTCCTGAAAAAGTACAGGTAGTAAAACAGTTGAATCGCCAGTACCGCACAAAAACAAAAGAATATAGTTAGTTTCCAAAAGTCGGGCAGATGCAATAACTCCATAAAAACAAAAATACTTAACTGTGGCAGAAAACACGTGGTGTTATCCGAAGATTATCCACATTTGATTGCAGATTTTCAATTGTTTTTTATTTCCGTTTGAAATTTTAATTCGGCAAAATTTCTCAAGCTTTTTTCAGCACTTTTTAAACATTTGTTCACTACTTCTCCACACGAAAAATATCATCTTTCGTTTTTTTATCGTTTTAAATTATGTTCGCATACGATAAGTTATGAGATTAAAATCATTAGAGATAAAAGGGTTTAAAAGTTTCGCCGATAAAACGGTGGTAAATTTTGATGAAGGCATCACCGGAATTATAGGTCCGAACGGTTGCGGAAAAAGTAATATCATTGATTCAATTCGTTGGGTGATCGGCGAACAAAAAATTTCTGCGCTGCGCAGTGAAAATCTTGAAGCCCTTGTTTTCAATGGCAGCAAAACCCGCAGTGCGAGTGGTTTAGCGGAAGTGAGTCTTACATTTGAGAATACACGAAATCTTTTGCCGACAGAATTTAGCACGGTAACTATTACGCGCCGTTTTTTTAAAAATGGTGAAAGCGAATACAGGTTGAACGATGTCCAATGCCGCCTGAAAGATATTCATAATCTTTTTATGGATACAGGTGTTTCAACCGACAGTTATGCGATCATTGAATTGGGAATGGTGGATGATATTATTAAAGATAAAGAGAACAGTCGCCGCAGAATGTTAGAGCAAGCTGCGGGCATTACTATTTATAAAACACGCAAGAAAGAAGCGAAGAATAAACTCGATGCAACAGAACAGGATTTAAATAGAATTGAAGATTTGCTGTTTGAAATAAACAACCAATTAAAAACTTTAGAAAGCCAGGCGAAGAAAGCAGAGAAATATCATGAGATAAAAAAAGATTTCAGAGAAGTTTCAATTGAGCTTGCAAAAGCCGCACTGGAAGGATTTAATATTACTTATAAAGAACTGAACGAACAACAGGAAACAGAAACAAATAAAAGGATTGAATTAGAAGCGGAGATCGCAACGGAAGAAGCTGCGATCGAAGAGGAAAAAGTTGGATTTATTGAAAAGGAAAGAGCGCTTCAAAGCATGCAGCATGAATTTAACATGTTGATGCAGGATTTAAAAGGTAAAGAGAATGATAAAAATCTTGCTACACAAAAGGTGCACTATTTAAAAGAAAAAGAAAATAGTTTAAAAACATTTTTATCCAAAGCAGAGGGACAATTAAAAGGCATTACAGA
>Ga0207657_10007762_pt1 | contig 10955 bp, 9 predicted proteins | sample KBSC33metaG_FD_184316 | JGI IMG/M metagenome (GOLD analysis project Ga0207657, IMG submission 184316) | Corn rhizosphere microbial communities from Kellogg Biological Station, Michigan, USA - KBS C3-3 metaG (SPAdes) (version 2) | ecosystem: Host-associated > Plants > Roots > Rhizosphere > Soil ... | reverse complement strand
CGCGCGGGCACCCGCAGCATCGCGGCATGGCGACGACGCAGACACTCGCGGTCGTGCAGGACGACGTCATCCACGTCGCGCAGATCGGCGACAGCCGCGCGTACCTCGTGCGCGATGGCAAGGCGCGCCAGATCACCAAGGATCAGTCGCTCGTGCAGCGCCTCGTGGACGCGGGCGAGCTGACCGAGCAGGAAGCGCTGGTGAGCGATCGGCGCAACATCATCCTGCAGGCGCTCGGCTCCGAGTCCACGGTCGCGCCGGACGTGTATCACGAATCGGCCGAGGCCGGTGACGTGCTCATCCTGTGCAGCGACGGACTGTCCAACCACGTCACGCCACACGACATCGCGCGCATCGCGCTCGCCGACGACGACATGGGCGCCGTGTGCGACCGGCTGGTGGCGTGCGCGAACATGCGCGGTGGCTACGACAACATCACGGTCGTCGCCGCGCGATTCGTGCGCGACCCGAGCGATGGCGTCGCTACGCCGGCGTCAATTTCCCCAGCAACCTCGGGCCGCGGGCGCCGGTGGCGCCGGTGACGTTCCCCGCGCGTCGCGCGACGTGCAGGTACGCGAGCAGCGCGAACGCAACCGACTCCTTCGCGTCACCATCGTAGTACAGCGCATCGAACGATTGCACCTCGCGCGGCGACACTGCGGCGCGGATCGCGTCCACCAGCGCCGGGTTGCGCGCCCCACCGCCCGATAGCACCACGCATCCCGCCTCGGGGATGAAATCGCGGTACGCGCGAGCGATCGATTCCGCGGTGAGCGCGACCGCGGTCGCGACCGCATCCTCGGTCGCACCGCTATGCTCGAGGCACCGCGCGAGGAGCATCTCCGCGTATGGTATCCCGTAACGCTCGCGTCCCGTCGACTTGGGCGGTCGCTGCGCGAAGTACGGATCATCGAGCAGCGCATCGAGCACCGGTTGCACCACGCGCCCCTGACGCGCGATCTGTCCATCGACGTCGAATCGCATTCCGGGATACGCGCTGCGCACCACCGCGTCGATGATCGCGACACCGGGCCCCGTGTCGAACGCGCGAACACGATCGGCGTCGCCCCCCGGCGGCACCGCGGAGACGTTCCCCATCCCGCCCAGGTTCTGCAGCAACCGCCACTCGGCGGCATTTGCGTACAGCAGTGCGTCCGCGATGGGGACGAGCGGTGCCCCTTCCCCGCCGGCGGCGACGTCGCGCACGCGAAAATCCGAGACGACGTCGACGCCGGTGCGCTCCGCGATCACCGCGGATTCGCCGGCCTGCCACGTCGCGCGCGCGGGGATGTGCCAGAGCGTCTGGCCGTGCGACGCGATCGCGCGCACGTCGCGCGGATCCACGTGCGCGTCGCGCATGGCCGTGATCGCCGCCTCGGCGAGCCACTCGCCGAGCTCGAAGCCGAGCGCGCAGTACTCCTCCGCGCTCCCGCTTCGCATCGCCGCCGCGAGGCGATCGCGCTGCGCCGGCGCGTACGCAGTCTGCGTGAAGCCGATGAGTTCGTGCGAGATGCGACCGTCGGGCGCGTCCTCGAAGCGAACCACAGCCGCGGAGATCCCGTCCAGCGACGTTCCCGACATGAGCCCGACGTACACACCGCTCGCGTGGGACGCGTCCCCGCGCGGCGTCGCGCGATCAGGCATCGCGAACCGGCGGCGGCGGGGTGTTCACGACGCGTCGAATGACGCCGCCCGCCTCGTCCAGGCGCCGCTCCGCATCCTCGCGTCCCACGCCGAGCAGGCGCATCACGATCGCGATCTTCACGCTCCCGCCCGCGGCATCGAGCGCCTCGCGTGCCTCCTCGCGATCACCGCCGCACACCTCGACGACGATGCGCTCGGAGCGGTCGGCGAGCTTCATGTTCGTCGCGCGCAGATCGACCATCAGGTTGCCGTACGTCTTGCCGATCCGGATCATCGCGCCCGTCGTGATCGTGTTGAGCACGAGCTTGGTTGCGGTGCCGGCCTTGAGTCGCGTCGATCCGGTCACGACTTCGGCGCCCACGATCGGGAGGATGGCGACGTCGCACGCGTCCAGCAGCGACTGCGGTGGCGGCGAGCAGGCGACGATCCCCGTCTTCGCGCCGAGCTCCTTCGCGCGCCGCACCGCGCCGTGCACGAACGGCGTCGTTCCCGACGCCGCGATGCCGATGACGAAATCGAGCGGCGTGACGTCGTGCGCGTCGATCTCGCGCGCGCCGGTCTCGGGATGATCTTCGGCGCCTTCCTGCGCGCGGGTCAGCGCAGGTGTCCCTCCCGCGATGATCCCCTGCACGAGCTCCGGCGAGACGCCGAACGTGGGCGGGCACTCGCTCGCATCCAGGACGCCGAGTCGTCCCGAGGTGCCGGCGCCGACGTAGAAGAGTCGACCGCCGGAGCGGAACGTCTCCTCGGTCATCGCGACCGCACGCGCGATCGCGTCGGCCTGCGTGGCGACGACGCCGGGGACGGTCGCGTCCTCGCGCTGGATGATGTCCACGATCTCGCGCGGTGAGGCGAGGTCGATGTCTGCCGTTCGCGGATTGCGCCGCTCGGTCTCTCGCATGTCAGGCACGCACGAAAGCTAACGCGGCCCGGACGCGTCCCGGAGCAAGGGCGAAAAGGGGATGGGGAGGAAAGGTCGGGGAGAACGGGCTCGGACATCATTCCGCGAGGCGTGGTACCGAAATCACCCGGGGTCCGTCCCGGGTCCGTCCCGGGTCCGTCCCCGATCCGTCCCTCCCCCGTCCCCGACTCAGCTCGTGTGCACCTGCACCGGCGAATCGAGATGGACGACGATGCTCCCGCCATCCGGGACGCATCCCTCGTAGTTCGATGTCGTCGCCGCGGCACCCGCGCCGGCCGCCGCGCCAACGGCGCCGCCGATCACGGTCGACTTGGTATTGTGCCCGAGAATCTGACCGACGATGGCACCGACCGCGGCACCGGTCGCGACCTTCTGCGCATCCTTCGAGCTCGGCTGGTTCTTCACGCGATCCACCTGCGCGGATGCGATCGTTCCCGCCACCGGATACGTGTGACCGCCGAACGACACCGACGTGATCCGGAAGCCCATCTGGATCTTGTCGTTGATGTTCTCGCTGCGCTTGAGCTGCGTGATCACGAGATTCGCGGTGGCACCGGCGGGAATGACTGCGCCGTTGGAGCCCGAGACCGCGTTCGCGAGCGTCGCGGTCACGTGATCACCGACCTTGTTCGTGTTGGTGCAGACACGTGAATTCGACGTGAGCGAGAGCGTGGATCCGGCAGCGATGGTGCCGAGGGCGCTCTCGGACGTGCCCGGCGTGCGCGTCACCGTGTTGCCGCTCGCCGTCGTGCTCGTGGTCGGCGCGGGAGTGGTGGGACGCGGCGCGGGCGCGGGAGTGCGCGTCACGGTGCGCGGCGGCGTGCGGGTCGGCGCCGGACGTGATGCCGCGGGCGCAGGCGCGGACGGAGCAGGCGCGGGATTCGTCGCCACGGCGGCGGTGTCACGGAGCTGCGGCTGCGCGGTCGAATCCGCGTTCGCGAGCTGGATGTCCTTGTTGAGCGTGGAGTCCTGCGCGAGCGTGTCCGACTTCTTCTCGACGCACGCGCCGAGCGCAGCCATCGCGACGAGCGCGAGCACTGCAACCCCACGTGTGGCACCGCGGCGGGCCGTACGGCCTCGCAAGATATATTTCGACATCACCATCCTCCCTGTCATGCTCTCGTAGAGCTGCGTGTCCTGAATCGTACCAAGGGAGGGCAATCGGTGTGCCATCCCCCCATGCGACACCTTCGACGCCTCCTCCCGTACTTCCGCGAGCACATCGCGCAACTCGTTGGCGGACTTGCACTTGTGGTGCTGGCGTCCGGCATCACATCTGTGATTCCGTGGATCCTGGAGCACGCGATCGACTCCATGCGCGACGGCGCGCCGCCCCGGACGGTCATCCTGCTCGCGGGAGGCATCGTCGGCGCGGCACTCGTCGGCGGCGCGATGCGCTACGGCATGCGCGAGCTGCTGAACGGACTCAGTCGCTGGGTCGAGTACGACCTGCGCAACGATCTCTTCGCGCACCTCGAGCGGCTCGACGCGACCTACTTCGCGAGCGTGCGCACGGGCGACGTGATGGCGCGGCTCACGAACGATCTCGCGGCGGTGCGGCAGGCAGCCGGGCCGGCGATCATGTACCTCACGAACACGATCTTCGGCGGGATCTTCGCGCTGGCTTTCATGTCGCGCATAGATGCGCGGCTCACGCTGCTCGCGCTCCTTCCGATGATCGCGCTCCCGGTGATCGCCGTGAAGATGGGACGACTCATCCACGTGCGCTTCGAGTCGGTGCAGGAACATTTCTCCGCGCTCACCACGCACGCGCAGGAGAACCTGAGCGGCGTGCGCATCGTGCGCGCATACCGGCAGGAAGAGTCCGAGATCGAGCGATTCCGCGCGCTGAACGAGGAGTACCTCACGCGCAACATGGCGCTCGTACGGCTGTGGGGAACGCTGCATCCGGCTTTCGCGCTGCTCGCGGGGATCGGCGCGATCATTGTGCTTGGCTACGGCGGCGCGCTCGCGCTGCGCGGCGCGATCTCGGTCGGCGCCTTCGTCGCGTTCGGGATGTATCTGGCCATGCTCACGTGGCCGCTCATCGCGCTCGGATGGGTCATCAACCTCTTCCAGCGCGGCGATGCATCGATGGGACGGCTCGCCGACATCCTCGATGCGCGACCGCTGCTCGACGTCGCCCTGCCGGTGCAGCATCTCCCACCGACGAATGCGGGGCGGTCGATCGAGTTCCGCAACGTCAGCTTCCACTTTCCCGTGGAAGCCGGCGCGGCGCCGCGCTGGGTGCTGCACGACGTCTCGTTCACGATCCCGTCCGGCGCGCTCGCGGGGATCGTCGGCGCCACGGGAAGCGGAAAGAGCGCGCTCATCGATCTCATCGCGCGCATCTACGATCCGCAGCGCGGCGAGATCCTCGTCGATGGCGTCCCGATCACGCACGTCCCGCTCGACGAGCTTCGGCGCGAGATCGGCTTCGCGCCGCAGGAGAGTCTCCTCTTCAGCGACACGCTCGCGAGCAATCTCGCGTACGGACTGCTCGCGGGCGCCGCGCCCGATGGCTGGCACGAGGCGGCGGGAATCGCGCAGCTCGACGAAGCCGCCGCAACCTTCCCGGCCGGCTACGACACGATGCTCGGCGAGCGCGGGATCAATCTCTCCGGTGGGCAGAAGCAGCGCGCCGCACTCGCGCGCGCACTCGCGCGTCGCCCCTCGATCGTCCTGCTGGACGACTCGCTCTCGGCCGTGGACACGCACACCGAAGCCGAGATCCTGCGCGGCCTCGAGACCGCGCTCGCAAAGCGAACGGCGGTGATCGCGTCGCATCGGGCGAGCGCGCTCCGGGATGCGGACCTCATTGTCGTCCTGGACGACGGGCGGATCGTGGAGGAGGGAACGCACGCGGAGCTCCTCGCCGCCGAGGGGCGGTACTGGTCGCTGGTGCGGCGGCAGCAGTTGGTTGAGGAGGTCACCGCCGGTGTGTAGCTTTGCGGAATGCACGTGACCGACCCAGCGGCATCGGCGGCATCGTTCGACCTTCGCGCCGCGGCGCTGGAGGCGGAGCTGCAGGACGCGCGACGCGAGCTCGCGGAGCTGCGCTCGCGTGATGCGCTCAAGACGCAGTTCCTCGCCAACATCTCGCACGACCTGCGGACGCCGCTGACGGCGATCATCACGCACGCCGAGATCCTGCGCGACGGGCTCCTCGGCCCACTCCCCGAGCGGCAGGGCGAGAGCGTGAACGGGATCATCGCCGGCGGGCGGCAGTTGCTCGACATGGTCAGCGAGATCCTCACGTATGCCAAGGCGACCGCGGACCGGCTGCGCACCGCGCGCACCGAGTTCGCGCTCGCCGACGTCGTGCAGCAGGTGTTCGCCCTCAACGACGCCGTCGCGGCGCGGAAGGGCGTCCGGTGCAGCACGGACGTCGCACCCACGCTGCCGCCGGTGTACGCGGACCGCGACAAGATCATGCACGTGCTCACGAACCTGCTCGGCAACGCGATCGACTTCACGCCGCCGGAACGGCGCGTGTGGATTCGCGCGTGGTACGAGAAGGCGGACGACGGCATCGATCCCGGGCATCACGTCGTCGAAGTCGGCGACGAGGGGATCGGGATCGCGCCGGAGCATCAGGAGCTCATCTTCGACGAGTTCGCGCAGGTCGATTCGTCAGCGTCACGGCAGCATCACGGTACCGGCCTCGGGCTCACGATCGCGCGTCGATTCGTGGAGCTGCACGGCGGGACCATCTGGCTCGAGAGCGAGGTCGGTGCGGGGACGCGCTTCTACTTCACGATCCCGCACGCAACGCCATCGCCCGCGCATGCAGCCGCGACACCTGCTCATCGTTGACGACAGCGCTGCGGTCACCAGCGCGCTGAAGCTCCTCTTTCAGGAATCAGGGTTTCGGGTCACGACCGCGGGGGCGATCGAGGAGGCCGTGCGCGTGGGGACGAGCGACCGCGCCGACATCCTGCTGCTCGACCTGACGCTTCCGGACGGCGACGGGCTCATGGTGCTGGAGCAGCTGCGTGCCGAGGGTGCGGAGCCGGGCGCTACCTTCGCGCTCACCGGGCACGATGACGACGAGATTCGTCAGCGCTGCCTCGCGGCGGGGTGCCGCGAGATGCTCCTCAAGCCGGTGCCGATCCGGGAGCTGCTGGCGCTGGTACGATCGCTCTGAACTGATCGCCGGAGATGCGCTCCGGCTGGAATGCGTCGCCGCTGCGTCGCACGACGCCGCGCACGACTTCCTCGATGGTGATCAGCGGCGCGTCGGCCTCGGCGACGACCTCGACGGCCCAGCGACCACGATCGGTTCCCTTCACCGTGTGGCGATAGCGCGCGGTGTACACGACGTGCCGCGCACGCGGCCGCGGCTCGGGCGCGGCGGGTGGAACGTCGCCGTGCCCCGAGGCGTCGGCCTCCAGGTCGGCAACTTCGGCCTCGGCCGGATGAGCGTCGGAAGGGACGGAACCGATCGGCTCGTCAGCATCGGCCCCTACTTCTGCGCCACCAGCCTGCACCGCGTCGCTGGCGGTGTCGACCTCCGACGCGTTGAGCTCCGACGCGTCGAGCGGGGACGCGTCGGCCGTCACCGGTACGGTCGCCGACCCGTCGACCGTCCCCTCCGGATACGCGGCGACGACCGCGACGGCGCCTTCCACCCCGCCCTGACGCAGCACGGGGAACAGGTACAGCTCCGCCACGCGGTCGTGGCCGACGCGCGTGGCGATCTCCTGCAGGAAGCGCTCGGTGGTCTCGGTCATTGCAACAAGGTGGTGGACTGGAGGGCGATGGACAACGGGTCGCGCGACGATCCGTCGCTCACATGAGCGAGACGGGGTCGCGATCGAGCGTGACGCGCATCCCCTGCCGCGCTGGGACCTCGAAGCGCTCGAGGAAATAGCGCCCCACGCGCGTGAGCTCGTGCGGATGCTCGCTCTTGAGCAGCACGTGCCAGCGCCAGCGCCCCTTGATCCGCTCGACCGCGCACGGCGCCGGACCGATGACGGTGAGCGCGACGCTCTCACGCGCGCGCACGAGGCGCCTGAGCCACTCCGCGCCGCTGATCGCGAGATCGGCGACGCTCTGCTCGATCAGCCCGCTGAAGACGATGTTCGCGATGCGATTCGTCGGCGGATACGCGGGGTGCACGCGCGCGGCGAGCTCCTCCTCGGCGAACGAGTGGTAATCGTGCGTCACCGCGCAGCGCACCGCGTGATGCGCGGGGACGCGCGTCTGGATCAGCACTTCTCCGCCCTTGGCGCCGCGTCCCGCGCGACCCGCGACCTGGCTCAGCAACTGGAAGCAGCGCTCGCTCGCTCGGAAGTCGGGGAAGTTGATGCCGACGTCCGCATCGATGACGCCGACGAGCGTGACGTTCGGGAAGTCGAGCCCCTTCGCGATCATCTGGGTGCCGAGCAGGATGTCGACCTCGCCGCGTCCGACGCGATCGAGGATGTTGGCGTGCGCCCATTTTCCGGATGTCGTATCGACGTCCATGCGCGCGACGCGCGCGCCCGGGAATCGCTCGCACACCAGACGCTCGACCTGCTGCGTCCCCATCCCGCGCCGCCTGAGCGTCTCGGCACCGCAGCGATTGCACGTGCGACGCGGCTCTTCCTGGTGCATGCAGTAATGGCAGACCAGGCGCTCTGGAGCGCGGTGATACGTCAGCGTGATGCTGCAGTTCGGGCACGACGCGACGATGCCGCACGATTCACACTGCACGAACGCCGAGTACCCGCGGCGGTTGAGGAGAAGGATGCTCTGCTCGCCACGTTCCAGCCGGTGCGCCAGCGCCTCGTCCAGCGACGGCGTCACCACTCTCGCGTATTCCGGCTGCACGCCGAACGGCTCGGCGGCCTCCTTGCGCAGATCGATGACGCCGACGTGCGGGAGCGTCGCGCCGCCGACGCGCGCCGGAAGCTCGAGCAGGGTGTACTTGCCCGCGCGCGCATTCACCCACGTCTCCAGCGAGGGCGTCGCGCTCCCGAGCACCGTGATCGCTCCCTCGTTCGTCGCGCGCACGATCGCGGTCTCGCGCGCGTGGTAGCGCGGCGTCTCGCCCTGCTTGTAGCTCCCCTCGTGCTCCTCATCGACGATGATCGCGCCGAGGTTCTCGAGCGGCGCGAAGATCGCCGAGCGCGCACCGACCGCGATGCGCTTGGTCCCGCTCCTGAGCGCGAGCCACGCATCGTAGCGCTCGCCGTCGCTCAACGCGCTGTGCAGCACCGCGACCTGATCGCCGAACACCGCGCGAAAGCGATCCACGGTCTGCGGCGTGAGCGCGATCTCGGGAACGAGCACGATCGCCGTCTGGCCGCGCTTCTCCACGATCTCGCGCAGCAGCTCGATGTATACGAGCGTCTTCCCACTCCCCGTGATCCCGTGCAGCAGGAACACCTCGCCTTCGCGCCCGGTCGCCATGCGCGTGATCGCGTCCTGCTGCGCCTCCGTTGGAACATGACGCGGCTCGCGCCGGCCGACACGCCCCGCAAAGGGATCGCGATCCACCGCTTCGGCGTCGATCTCGACGAGCGCTCGCTTCTCGAGTCCCTTGAGCACGGACGGCGAGAATTGCAGCTGCTCGAGGAGATGCTCGACCGTGCTCTGCCCGCCGAGGGACTCGAGCAGCTCGAACAGCGCGCGCTGCTGCGGCGCGCGCGCGAACGCCTTGTCGCGCTGCAGGAGCGTCGGCATATCCTGCCGGAGCCGAACGACGCGGCGCGTCTTGCGCGCGGGGCGCGGATGCTCGGCGCCGGTCAGCAGTGCGGGAAGCACCGAGCGCACGACCAGGCCGAGCGGGACGATGTAGTACTCCGCGATCCACTCGCACAGCGCGATGACGGAGGCGGAGAGCGCGCGCTCGGGGTCGGGAACGTCGATGACCGCCTTGACCGTTCCGCGCGCGGGCGCGTCGACTCCGGTGCGCAGCACCACCCCGATCGCGTGCTTCTTGCGGAAGGGGACGAGCACGCGGCTCCCGACCGCGCACGCATGCTCGTGCTCGCGGTCGATGGCGTACGTGAACGTCTGGAACAGCGGGACCGGGAGCGCGACCTCGACGAGCAGTGGCTCGTCCGCGCTCACGCCTGGCTACGCGCTTGTGTGCGCGAGCGCGCCGCTTGCGGCGCCGCCTCCCCTTGCCCGCTCACGGTAACGGGCTCTGCACCGACTCCCGGCTCATCGCGCAGCGCGACGCGGCCGCCCGCGATCGAGACGCCGGTGTACGGATCGTCGGCGAGCAGCGCGGCACCGTCGAAGTCGGCCGCGTCGAGCAGCGGCGCGAGCTGCGCGATCGCGGAGATGCCCAGCGACGACTCGATCATGCATCCGGCCATCACGCGCAGGTCGTGCGCGCGCGCAGCGTGGATCAACCGCATCGCCTCGCGCAGGCTCCCGGTCTTCGCGAGCTTGAGGTTCACCCCATCGCACGCGCCGGCGAGACGCGGGACGTCGTGCGCGGTGAGACACGACTCGTCGGCGAGCACGGGGAGCGGCGAGCGCTCAAAGACGAAGCGCAGTCCGTCGATGTCGCCCGCCGCCACTGGCTGCTCGATCGACTCGACGCCGAAGTCGCGCAGGACGTGCGACATGTACACGGCGTGCTTCGGCGCCCACGCCGCGTTCGCATCCACGCGCAGGATCTTGTTCGGCGCCGCATCGCGGACGGTGCGGACGATCGATTCGTCGTAATCCGTGCCCAGCTTGATCTTGAGGATCGGATACTCGGCGGCCTCCGCGACGCGCTCGCGCAGCCCCGCCTCGTCGTCGATCGCGATCGTGAAGCTGGAGGGCGGCGCCGCGGCGGGATCGAGCCCCCACACGCGCCACAGCGGCGCGTTCAGCCGCTTCGCGTGCAGGTCGTGCAGCGCGGCACTCACGGCCGCGCGCGCCGACGCGTTGCCGCGCATCGCGGTGACGAGCGCCGCCTCGATCCCCTCGAGCGACCAGTCGCGTCCCGCATCCGCGAGCACCGCCGCGTAGCGGTCCAGAGCCGCGACCACCGATCCCGGCGACTCGCCGTAGTAGCGATTCGGCGCCGCCTCGCCGCGCCCCACGACGCCGTCGTCGTCGGTCACGGTGACGATGACGTTCTCGTGTCCCGCGTAGCCCCAGCGGGCGATCACGAACGGGCGCTTGGATTTTGGGCCTTGGGAGCAGATTTTTTATGGAGAATTTGACGGCCGCCGGAAGAAGCGTGTGCTCGTGAAAGTCATCGGCGAGTGAGGCCCCGGCCGACGCCGCCGGTCAGTGAACGGAAACCGGCTGAGCGCTTGCTCCTCAATGGAAAGTTTGGCAACATGGTGATGTACTGATCATCGTCGAGTGTCCGGAGTTTGGCATGCAAAGTTGGTCTCGTCCCGATCCCCTGACCAGAGATCTGATCCATCTGATCAACGCCCGTCGGCACGATCAC